>Ga0209415_10001006_pt1 | contig 53502 bp, 46 predicted proteins | sample PeaSoiSIISIP2007_FD_187696 | JGI IMG/M metagenome (GOLD analysis project Ga0209415, IMG submission 187696) | Peat soil microbial communities from Weissenstadt, Germany - SII-SIP-2007 (SPAdes) (version 2) | ecosystem: Environmental > Terrestrial > Soil > Wetlands > Peat | place: Germany... | reverse complement strand
TGGCCCAAATTCTACTGTGGGTTGTGTTGTTCGGCGGAAATTCTAGCGTCTGGCTGGCGGAGTTTTGCAAGTGGCTCCTTGGAATACGAATTCCCCGGCTCGGAACTCGATCATGCCCCCCAGATAGAGGCGGCGATACTGAAAGCGGTCTTAGCCCTTCCCCATGCGCCCGCACCTCCAGGTTAGGGCCCGGGTCCTGACTACCTTGGGGAGGCCGATGCTCGCTAATGTTCCGATGTTCAGACGAGTCACTAGGCTCGGCGGAACACACCGCAATTTGGCAGGAAGGTCGACCTTAAGCAGCACCTTTGAGTCGGCGGTCTCGGCATGCTCGGCGGCAAGCTGAAGCCAACCCCGCGCCAGACGACGCAAGCGATCAAACACCGCGAGCGCTGCGAGCCACTGCATGAATTCGCACGCATCCGGCGCCGGGCGGTTCCCTACCCCGGCGCCTTCCTATTCGGAACACACCCACCGCATGCCGGCCGCCATCGATGCCGCCCACGGCCTCGTTCACGCGGCGCGCCGGATCTCGCACAGATAAGCGCGGTGCGATGCCGTCCCGCTGACCGGATCGAGTACCGTGCCGCCGATGATGAGATTCAGATTGGCCCCGCCCGGCCCGAACGGGTCGTAGCCCGGCGCGCCGAGCGCCGCGCAGGCCTGCCACCAGCCGTGCTCGCCGACCACTACCCTCGGGTCGATGTCGCCGTTCAGCCGCGCCCGGGCACGAACACTGCCCTCCGGCGTCTCGATCGACACCCAGGCGCCGTTGACGATGCCGCGTGTCGCCGCGGCCGCGGGATGCAGTTCCACTTCCGGATCCAAGGCGCGTCGGCGCAGGCTGGGCAGCGCGCGGTGCTGGGTCTGGCAGAACACCGTCGGCTTCGCACAAGTCAGCACCAGCGGGAAGCGCGCCGCCAGGTCGGGCCGCGCCGTCGGGCCGATCCGGGGCTCCTCGAAATCGGGCAGCGGCGCGTAGCCATGATCGAGAAAAGTCTGCGAATAGAGCTCGATCCGTCGCGACGGCGTGGCAAAGCCGCACGGCGTGCCGTTGGCATCCCGCTCGGCGTGTTTGGCATGCCGCGTCTGCAAAGCCACCCGCACGCCGCCGGGCGCGGCACGCAACTGTTCCAGCGTCACGCCGCTGGGGCCGAGCTGGTACCGATAGGCAGCCTCGACGTCGCCATCCCAGAACTGCGCGCCAAGGCCGAGGCGGGCGGCAAGGTCGAAAATGATGCTGGTATCCGGGCGGGCTTCACCCGGCGGCGGAACGATCGCCTGGCGGAACTGAACCAGCGACTGTGCCTCGGGGCTGATCTCGAACCCGAGCTTCAGGGCCTCCCGTTCGAAGCATGACGCGACGGGCAGCACCACGTCCGCCAGCTCGGCGGTGGGGGTCATGAACAGATCGCAATGAGCGTAGAACGCCAACGCCGCCAGCGCCTTGCGCCCGTGCCCGCCATCGGCATGCGCCAGCAGCATGTTGGAGCCGAAGCCGAGCAGGCCGCGGACCGGATATGGTTGCCCATCCAGAATGGCGCGGTAGAGCTCGCGGGTGGTCACGCTGCCCGAAAGCGCCGGCCCCAGCGGGCGCTCGGCAAGTCCCAATGGCGCTGCCTTGCGCTGCGCCGCCGGCAGGTCCTCGCCGGTGACCGCCACGGCTTGCGGGGCGGGGAACAGCACATTGCCGCCTGGTGCGTCGAAGCAGCCGGTCAGCGCGTAGAGCAGCGACATCGCACGCGCCGTCTGCGTGACGTTGGCGTGCTGCTCGTGGCCGCTCCAGGCGTAATAGGAGACCGGGCGGCTGTGCCAGATCAGCCGGGCGGCTTCCTCGACCTGCGCGCGCGGCAGCCAGCAGATCGCCTCGACCGCTTCCGGCGGGTAGTTCCGGCACAGCCTGGCGTAGAGTTCGAACGCCGGATGGCAGACCACGTCCCCATCCGTTGTGGCGACGCGGTATTCCCCTTCCAGCGCCAGGTTCGTGCAGTCACCGCCGTACGGCACCACGCGGCCGGCCGAAATGTCCCAGGCTAAGCTGCGCCGCGCATCGCCGTCCGGTGCAAGGTCGCGTTCGCTCAGCAGGCGGCCGGTATCGGCGCGCACCAGCATCGGGCCATTGCTCCAGGTGCGGATGAAGTCGCGGTCATACCAGTCGCGCCGGATCATCAGGTTGGCGATGCCGAGGGCAAGCGCGCCATCGGTGCCCGGCCGCACCCGCAGCCACAGATCGGCCTTGTTGGCGAGGCCCGCGCGGCGCGGATCGACCACGATCAGCCGCATGCCGCGCTGCAGCGCCGCGACCGCGGCGGTCGCGTGTGTCAGACGGGAGATGCTGGGGTTGTAGCCCCACAGGATCAGGCAGCCACTGTTGGCGATGTCGGGCATGGCGCCGCCGGACCCGGTGCCGACACTGGCGACCCCGTAGGTGTAGCGGGTGGCACCGGCGCGGCCCCAGCCACAGATCTCGAGATTGGTCACGGCGTTCGGGGTGCCGAAAGCGTTCATCAGCCGGCGGATGAACATCGAGGAATCCCCGATCGCCGTGGTGGACGGCGAGGACTGGCTGAAGCAGACCGCTTCGGGTCCGTGTTGGTCGGCGATCCGGCGCATGGCGGCGGCGGTCACGGTGAGTGCCTCGTCCCAGCCGATGCGTTCCCAGCCGGGATCGGGATCGCCCTTCGGGCGCGTGCGGCGCAGCGGGTGGGTCAGCCGCTGCGGATGGTAGACGAGTTCCGGTGCGGCGCGGCCCTTGGCGCAGAGTGCCTGGCCGGTGGGGTGTGCGGGATCAGGGTCCAGGCGGGTGAAGCGGCCATCTTCGACCACAGCGACCGTGCCGCACCTGGCGATGCAGAGGCCGCAATAGCCGTGGATGCGCTGCGGGCTGGCGTGATCAGCCATGGCGTGGCTCCCCTGTTGTCCACCACGGGCCGGGTGCGGCTTCACGACAGCCTACACAAAACCACGGCTCGGCAGGGCAATCGCAGGTATCACCCCCTTTTTTTGTCACCTCTCCCGCGCTTCGCGGGCTTGGGTCGCGAAGCGGACCAAGCTTGCTGCGTGGCGCCCGCCCCCACCCGGGCCGCTGCGCGACCCACCTTGGTCGGCTTCGCGGCCGAAGCCCACAAGCGGGCGCGGTGAAACAACGGTGACATATCCGCGACATTTGATCATCGAATCGGCGTGCGTCCCCGAATCCCCGCGCGTCCCGCTTGCATGCGCCCCTCGCTTGCGTTGTGATCCGCCGCCTTCAAGGGGAACGCACCGGGATGCCGCTGGAGCACGTGCAGCCGAGCCCGCCGCTGCCGATCGCGGAGCGGCGCAGCGCCGGGCAGAACCTGCGTAAGCTGGTGCCGCGCAGCCTGCATGCCACCTGGGCGCCGCCGGCCGATCGGGAAGATCCGGTCAAGCGCATCATCGAGACCGACCGGCACCGCATCTCGCACCTGCTGCCGATCCGCTACGACCGGATGCGCGCCTCGCCGCTGACCTTCCTGCGCGGGGCCGCCGCGGTGATGGCCGCCGACCTTGCCGCGACGCCGGCCAGCGGGCTGTGGGTGCAGTCCTGCGGCGACTGCCACCTGAACAATTTCGGCGCCTTCGCCTCGCCCGAGGGCACCGCGGTGTTCGACCTGAACGATTTCGACGAGACGCTGCCGGCGCCGTTCGAATGGGACCTGAAACGACTTGCCGCCTCGTTCGCGCTGGCCGCCCGCGCGCGCGGCACCGCCCAGAAGGCGGGCCGTCACCTGGCCCGCATGGCGGTGCAGGCCTACCGGCTCAACATGGGCGCGCTGGTCCCGCTGGAGCCGCTGGTGGCCTGGCGGACACGCGTCGATGTCGAGCAGGTGATCGCCAGCCTGCCGGACGACAAGCTGCGCGAGCGCGAGCAGCGGTCCCTCGCCGCCATCACCGATGCCGGCCGGCGCGGCTATCCCAAGCTGGTCGAGAAGCGGCGCGGCGCCTGGCGGATCCGTGCCCGCCCGCCGCTGGTGTTCCCGCTCACCCAACAGGGCGACGACACGCACGAGCAGGCGGCGCGCACCGCCTTCGAGTCCTACAAGATCACCCTGCCGGAGGAGCGTCGCCTGCTGCTCGACCGCTACCGGCTGGTCGATGTCGCGTTCAAGGTGGTGGGCGTCGGCAGCGTCGGCACGTTCTGCGCCATCGCGCTGCTGGCGACGCCGGACGACGCGACGCTGCTGCTGCAGATCAAGGAGGCGCGCGCCTCGGTGCTGGCGCCCTATGCCGGGCCCAGCGTCTACGTCAACCAGGGCCAGCGCGTGGTGGTCGGCCAGCGCATCATGCAGACCACGCCCGACCTGTTCCTGGGCTGGACCATGGACCCGGGCGACGACCAGCGCTGCTACGTGCGCCGGTTCCGCGATGGGCGGCTGGCGATGATCTCGGCCGATCTGTCCGACGCCGGGCTGGCGCATCATGCGACGCTGTGCGGTGCCACGCTGGCGCGGGCGCATGCGCGATCGGGCGATGCGGCGCGGATCGCCGGCTACATGGGGTCCGGCGGCGTGTTCGACGCGGCGATCGCGGATTTCGCCGTGGCCTACATGGCGCAGACCGAGCGCGACTGGCGGGAGTTCGTCGCCGCGATCAAGGCGGGCCGGATCGAGGCGCACACGCCGTGATCCTGCCGGGATCCGCCGACGACCCCCAATCGATGATTTCGCATCGATGATCTCCAACCAATGATCTCCAACCGATGATCTCCCCGAGCCTGCTCGATGCGGCCGCGTCGCTGCTGGACGCCTGCCGCGCCCGGGGCTGGATGCTGGCGACCGCGGAAAGTTGCACAGGCGGATTGATCGCCGCCACGCTGACCGCGATCGCCGGATCGTCCGACGTGGTGGATCGCGGCTTCGTCACCTACTCGAACGAATCAAAGACGGAGCTGCTCGGCGTGCCGGGCGCACTGATCGCCGCGCATGGCGCGATCAGCGAGCCGGTGGCGCGCGCCATGGCGGAGGGCGCGCTGGCGCGCTCGCGGGCCGACATCGCGGTTGCGGTCACCGGCGTCGCCGGCCCGGGCGGCGGCAGCGCGGACAAGCCGGTGGGGCTGGTCTGGTTCGGCCTGGCGCAGCGCGGGGCGCCGCCGCACAGCGAACAGGTGGTGTTCCTCGGCGATCGCGCGGCGATCCGCGAAGCCGCGGTTGCGCACAGCTTCGAATTGATCCGCGGCCGGGTGACCCCGCCTCGCCCATCGCTGCGGACCTTGACGGTCACGTGACGGCAAAGACTTTTCCTGGCCGCACAGGTTCTGCTAGAATTGATTATGCCCACGGTCCTGCGGATCGGCGGCTTGCGCGTCATGGTCTACCCCAACGACCATCCCCCGGCGCATGTCCATGTGCTCGGACCTGGGTGGGTGGTGGTGATTAACCTCATTGGACCGACGGTTCGGGAGGTCATCGACTGCAACGAACCTGAGGCGCGCCGGGTCCTGCGGCTGATCGCAGCGCATCGGGATGAGCTGATGGAAGCTTGGAGGCGGTTCCATGGTTGAGCTGACCACGGCGGAATTTGCCGCGGCCAAGGCGCGCGGCGAGGCGCGGATGCGCGGGCCACGTGCGGCGAGCGCACATTACGACGCCGGTCGCAATCGCGTCATCGTGCGGTTGACGACGGGCGTTGAGATCGGCTTCGCGCCGCGTGACGTCGAAGGCCTGCGGCACGCGTCGATCGACGATCTCAAGGCGATCGAGGTGGAAGCATTCGGCCTCGGCATCCATTTCCCCAGGCTTGACGCCGACCTTTACGTGCCGGCGCTGCTGCAAGGCGTGCTGGGCTCGAAGCGCTGGATGGCGGCGCAGCCTGGGTCGGCGGGTGGGCCCGCGCACAGCCCCGCCAAGGCCGCCGTGTCACGCGCGAACGGCGAGCGCAGCGGCCGATCGCGCAAAGTTGTTGCTGGTGGCAAGGGGTAGAATACGCTCCCCTACCCCGCGTCCCGCGCGATCACGCCGACATCCGACGCCGTCTCGATCGCCCGGCACGCCGCGATCAGCTTGCGGCCGCGCTCCACGCCGATGCCGGTCTCGGCCAGATCGAGGAACTTCTCCTCCAACTGCTCATCGGTCATCGGCTGCGACTCGCTGCCGATGCAGTGCTCGATCCGCGATGTCAGCTTCTGCCCGCCGCGCAGCGAGACCGTGACCTCGGCGGCATCCGGCGTGATCGCCTCGTCGCGCACCGCGGTAATCCGATCCTGGAACGCAACAATGACCGGGTCCAGCGCCACCTCGGTCAGCATGTCCGTGGTTCGCGCCGTGCCACGGATGAACGCCACCGCCACCCAGTGGTACAGGCTGACATGGGTCTGAAACTCATCGGTCGCGTTGCGCCGGTCGGTCAGCGCCATCGCCGCGGGCGAGGCCTTGATCGCCACGCGCTCGATCTCGCGATGATCCAGCGCGTGGTCGCGCTTGAGCCGCAGGCAGGCGTCCAGGATCGGATGGATCACGATGCCGCACGGATAGGGCTTGTAGGTGTTGCGCAGCACCTCGAAGCGGTCGCCGAAATCGCCCAGCAGATGGGCCAGGTGCGGCTCGTCGGCGAACACACTCAGGTAGCCGTAGCGCCCCTCCAGCCCGATCAGCGACGCGGTGAATCCCTGCGCCGCCAACAGCGCCGCGGCCAGCCCGGTCCGCGCCGCCTGCGCCGGCATCAGCGCGGTGGTCATCGTGCCGTGCATCGCCCGGATGCCGGCGGCCTGCGACGCGGCGATGCCGATCGCGCGGCGCATCCCATCCTCGTCCAGCGCCAGCAGCTTCCCCGCCGCGACGGCCGCGCCCAGCCCGCCGGCGATGCCGGTCTGCGACCAGGCGATGGTGCCGCGCGCCGGGGCGACCGACACCGCCATGCTGACACGGCAGACCGTTTCGACGCCGAGTGCAAATGCCGCGAGGAAGTCGGCCCCGCCGGTCGGCTGCTGCTCCGCCACCGCCAGCGCCGCGGCGGCCACCGGCCCGCTGGGATGCACGATCGCCAGCGCGTGCGTGTCGTCGAACGAATGCACGCTGGAGGCCAGGCAGTTGATCAGTGTCGCATGCAGCGGATCGGCCTTGGCGCCGCGTCCGATCAGCGTCGCCTTCGGCGGGCCGGCGAACGGGCCGAACGCCGCGTCGGCCGCATCCACCGTCTCGTGCCGCGCGCCGCCCAGCATGCAGCCCAGGATATTCAGGAAGGCCCGCCGCGCCTCGACGCGAACCTCGATCGGCAGGTCCTTCAGTTTGGTGCCCAGGACGTAGCGCGCCAGGCGACCGGTGGCATCGGAGGTCGTGAGATCGGTTGCCATGTGGTTTCCTTTGCGTGACGTTGCTGATCCGTACAGTCACTGGTCGTTACGTTCGCCGGGCGCGATGCAAGCGGCGTCACAGCGCACGGTTTTCGCCGCCGTCGATGTCGATCAGCGCCCCCTGCACGAAGGACGCCTTGTCCGAGGCCAGGAAGGCCACGGCCGAGGCGATCTCGTCCGGCCGGCCGAAGCGCCCGGTGCCACAGGCGGCGAGCAGTTTTGCGCGCGCGGCGTCCAGCGTGACGCCGTGCAGGTTTGCCAGACGCGCGACATTGCGGGTCAACCGTTCGGTCGCGATATGACCGGGGTTGATCGCGTTCACCCGCACGCCCTCGCGCACGCCGCGGTGCGCCATCGCCTTGGTAAAATTCAGGATCGCGGCGTTGACCGAGCCGCCGATGGTGAACTCGTCGTTGCCGGCGCGAGAGCCGATGCCGACGATATTGATTATCGTGCCGCCGGCCGATTTCAGGTGCGGCCAGGCGGCCCGCGTGGCGCGCACACAGCCGTGGAATTTTAGCGCATAGCCGTCCTGCCAGTCCTCCTCGGTCAACGCGAAGAAGTCGCCGCGTTTGGTGGCGCCGGCGTTGTTCACCAGGATGTCCAGCCGGCCGAACGCGGCGACGGCATGCGCCACCGCGGCCTGCATCGTTTCGGCTTGGCGCAGATCGCCGGCGAAGGTCACGCAGCGCGCCTGCGCGCGGGACGCGATGGCGGCCGCCACCTCCGCCAGCTTCGCCGCATCGCGCGCCGCGAGGCAGACCTGCACGCCCTCGGCCGCCAGTTCCAGTGCGATCGCCTCGCCCAACCCGCGGCTGGCGCCGGTGACCAGCGCCGCCTTGCCCCTCAGACCCAGCTCCATTCCGGCTCCCCTGCTTTGCGTTGCGCGCAGTCTGCCCGGATTGCGGCGTGATTGCCATCGGGTGATGCTGCACCGCACAGCAACACGAGAGCACAGGCGGGGCGGTGAAGATCGACATTGGCGTGGATATCGGCGGCACGTTCACCGACGTGGTGTGCCGCGTTCCCGGGCAGCGGCCACGTGCCCTAAAACTGCCGACCACGCGCGGCGATCCTTCGGCCGCGGTGCTGCGGGCGATCGAGCGGCTGGCGCAATGGGACATCCCGCCGGGGGCGATCGCGCGCTTCCTGCACGGCACCACGATCGCCACCAACGCGGTGCTGGAGCGCAAGGGCGCGCGCATCGGCCTGATCACCAGCCAGGGGTTTCGCGACGTGCTGGAGATCGGCGCGCAGCTTCGCCAGTCGCTGTATCGCGCGACGCTGGCGCCGGAGACGCCGGTGTTCCTCGCCCCCGGCGCGCGCCGCAAGGAGGTGCCGGAACAGGTCTCGGCGCAGGGCACGGTGGTGATCCCGCTGGACGAGGCGGTGGTGCGCCAGGCCGCGGCCGAGCTGGTGGCGGACGGCGTGGAGGCCATCGCCGTTTGTTACATTTTCGCCTTCCTCAACCCGGCGCACGAGCAGCGCACGCGCGAGATCATCGCGCAGGCGCATCCCGCCGTGTTGGTGTCGCTGTCCTCGGAGGTCGATCCGACATTCCGGGAATACGAGCGCACGGTGGTCACCGCGTTCGATGCCTACATGAAGCCGGTGGTCGATCGCTACCTGGAACGTCTGGAGCGCGGCCTGGCCGGCGCCGGCGTCGACGCGCCGTTGCAGGTGATGCAGTCGCGCGGCGGGCTGACCGGCACCGCGGTGGCGCGGCAGCGGCCGGTGCGGCTGTTCCTGTCCGGCCCCGCGGCGGGCGTGATCGGCGGCGCGATGGTGGGGCGATCGGCGGGACGCGGCGAGCTGATCACCATCGATGTCGGCGGCACCTCGAGCGACATCGCGCTGGTCGAGGGCGGCGAGCCGGTGATCCGCCCGGAGGGCCGCATCGCCGGGTATCCGGTGCGCGTGCCGATGGTGGACGTGAATGCGATCGGCGCCGGCGGCGGCTCGATCGCCTGGCTGGACGGCGCCGGTGGGCTGCGCGTCGGGCCGCACTCCGCCGGATCGGAACCGGGGCCGGCCTGTTACGGGCACGGCGGGCAGGAGGCGACGGTGACGGATGCGTCGGTCGTGCTGGGGTGGCTCGATCCGGCGTATTTCGCTGGCGGAACGGTGACGCTGGACCCGGCGCTGTCGCGCACGGTGATCGCGACGAAGGTGGCGGGGCCACTGGGGCTGTCGGTGGAGGACGCCGCACTTGGGATGCACCGCGTGATCAACGCGCAGATGGTGGAGGGCATCCGGCTGGTGTCGGTTCGTCGTGGCATCGATCCGCGCCGCTTCACGCTGCTGGCGCTGGGCGGCGCCGGGCCGCTGCACGCCACCGCGCTGGCCGCGGAGCTGGGCATCGCCAGCGTGCTGATCCCGCGCCATCCCGGCGTGTTGTCGGCCGCCGGGCTGCTGGCCGCGCCGATCGAGCACGAGGTGGCGATGGCCTTCCCGCGCAAGTTGGCCGGGCTGGATTTCGCCGATGTGCGCGCCGCGCTGGATGCGCTGGACCGGCGCTGCGCGGCGCTGATGCGGCAGGAACGCGTCGTGGGCGGAACGACGATCCAGTACCTGGCCGACATGTGGTATGTTGGGCAGTCGTATCATCTGGACGTGCCGCTGCATCACGACGATCCCGAGCCGCTGCAACGTCTCTATCGCGACTTTCTCGCCGCGCACGACCGCGTCTATGGCCACGCGACCGAATCGCCGGCGGCGATCGTCAACCTGCGGGCGGTGCATCGTGCCGGTGGGGCGGCGACGCTGGACGAGGGGGCGTATCAACCCGATCTCGGCGAGCCGTTGAAGGGACATCGCCAGATTCGCGTCGCCGGCGTGGCCGACCCGGTGCGGGCGGCGATCCATCATCGCGCGGCGATGCCGGTGGGCCTGACCTTCGCCGGTCCGGCAATCGTCGAGCAGGACGACACCACCACGCTGGTCGAGCCATCCTGGCATGGCATCGTGCTGCCCGACGGCGCGCTGCTGCTGACGCATCAAGGAGACGCCTGATGTCCGGGGACAATCGCGGCTTCGACCCGATCACGCTGGAGGTCGTGCGCAACAAGCTGGACGGCATCGCCGAAGAGATGCAGCTCACGCTGGTGCGCAGTGCGTTCTCCGCCATCGTCAAGGAGGGGCTGGACGCCTCGGCCGCGCTGTTCACCCTGCGCGGCGAGACGCTGGCGCAAGCCCTTTCGGTGCCGATCCATCTGGGCGCGCTGGTGCCGATGGTGGGGCGGCTGGTCGCGACGGTGCCGGTGGGGGGGATGCGCGACGGCGACGTCTACATCCTGAACGACACCTACATGGGCGGCACGCATCTGCCCGACATCGCCATCATGCTGCCGGTGTTCGCCGAGGGACGGGTGATCGCGATCAGTGCCGCGATGGCGCATCACCAGGACGTCGGCGGCATGGCGCCCGGCTCCACCCCCACCAACGCCACCGAGATCTTCCAGGAGGGCATTCGCATCCCGCTGCTGAAGCTGCGCGACGGCGGGGTGATGAACGATACGCTGGTGAGCATGCTGCGGCGGAACGTGCGGCTGCCCGACGTGCTGATGGGCGATATCAACGCGCAGATCGCGGCCTGTTCGATCGGCGCGCGGCGGCTGGGCGAGCTGGCGCGCGCGCAGGGCGTGGAGCTGTTGCTGGCGTTGTTCGACGAGCTGCTGGATCGTGCCGAGCTGATGACCACGCGGGCGCTGCGGGACCTGCGCCAGGGAGTGTATCGTTATGTCGACTTCCTCGACAACGACGGCATCGAACTGGATCACCGTGTGCGCGTGGAAGTGGCGGTAACGGTCGCCGATGGACGTATCGGCTGCGATTTTACCGGCACGTCCGCGCAGGTGCGCGGGCCGTTCAACTGCATGCCCTCCGGCGCCTATGCCGCGGCCTGCTTCGCGCTACGCGCGGTGACCGATCCGGAAGGGCGCATCCCGAACAACGGCGGCTGCTTCCGGCTGATCGACCTGACCCTGCCCGAGGGCAGCCTGGTCAATCCGCGCGAGCCGGGGGCGACCGGTTGCCGCACCGCAACGATCAAGCGGATCACCACGGCGCTGCTGGGCGCGCTGCGCCAGTCGGCGCCCGCGCTGCTGCCGGCGGATTCCGGCAGCGAGCTGGTGATCATGCATCTCGGCGGGCAGCGCGGGGACGGGTCGCGGTTTGTGACCTCGCAGTTGCTGGCGGCCGGCAGTGGCGCGGCGTGCGACGCGGACGGGGTGGACGTGATCGAGACGGATGCGACGAACTGCATGAACGTCTCGGCCGAGGCGCTGATGTTGGAGGCGCCGGTGCGGGTGCACCGCGCGGCGCTGCACCGCGGGTCGGGCGGGGCCGGAACGTTCCGCGGCGGGTTGGGCGGGTTGTACGAATACGAGCTGCTGGACGGCGAGGCGGTGCTGACCTACCGCGGCGAGCGGCACTTCTGTGCGGCGCAGGGCAATGATGGCGGGGGTGCCGGCGGGTTGGCGTTTGCCGAGATCACCCGCGCGGATGGGGGGAAGGAGACGATCGCGTCGAAGATCGTTACGACGTTGCGCAAGGGCGACCGGTTGGTGGTGGCGACGGCGGGTGGTGGAGGGTGGGGGGCGCCAGGGGGTCGCGATGCGGCGCGGGCGTTAGCGGATCTGCGGGATGGCAAGGTCGGCGCAAGGTAGGTTCCGTGGGTTCAATACTCCCCCTCTCCCCGTTCCCCCTCTCCCCGTTCCCCCTATTACCGTCCCTTGAACGCCCCCGGTTTCCGCTTCTCCGCGAACGCATGCGCCGCCTCCTGGAAATCCTCCGTCAGGTACAGCTTCTCCCCGGCGGTCATGTTGATCACCTCGCGCGTGTGCTGCGCCATGTGCCACCGCCGCACCCGCACGGTGGACCGCACGCTCAGCGGCGGGTTGGCCGCCACCTCGCGCGCCAACTCCATCGCCACCGGCAGATGCATCCCCTCCGGCGCCACCCGGTTGATCAGATTGTGCGCCGCCGCCTCCTCCGCGGTGAAGAACCGCCCGGTCAGCGCCACCTCATTGGCAAACGCGCCGCCGCCGCGCTGCGCCAGCGTCGCCCAGTATTTCGCCCCACCCAGCCCCCGACTGGTCTCGGTAATCTGAAACTTCGTGTTGGCCTCGGCCACGATCAGATCGCAGTCGAACACGATGCCGACCGCCAGCCCCAGCACGTAGCCGTGTGCCGCGGCGATCACCGGCTTCCAGTTCACCGCGCGGGTCAGCAGATCGAACGAGTTGGTGCCCCAGCCCTGCGGCCCGCCCAGCGCCTCGAACTCTTCCCGCTTGCGCAACTGCCGCTGGTGCACGTCGGCGCCGGAGGAGAACGCCCGGCCGCGCCCGCGGATGATCGCCACGTGCGCCTCGGCATCGATATCGAAACGGCGCAGCGCGTCGGCCAGCGCACCCACCAGTTCATCGCTGAACGCGTTCAGCTTGTCCGCCCGGTTGAGCGTCAGCGTGACGATGTTGTCGATGCGTTCATATTCGACGAGCGTCTTGGTCGGCGTGTCGGACATGGTTCCCCCCTCGGTCAAACCTGGATGTTCAGGCCCATCTCGCCCTTGATGTGGTGGATCAGCTCGCGGCGGCGGAAGTGCCAGCCGCCCGGCTTGCGTGCCAGCACATCGACGTAGATGCCGCAGACCGCGGGCACCAGGCCGCCGCCGCTCTGCAACACCACCAGGTAGTTCGACTCCGCCTCGGCCCGGTCGCCATCCAGCGAGATGACGCTGTTCATGGTGAAATGCATGCGTCCCGGCGTCACCGGCACATTGCGTTGCATCAGCGCAGCGATCGCCGCCGGTCCGGTGGCACGCGCGTACGGTGCGATCCATTCGCCATCGTCGGCGAAGAGCTCGCCCAGATCGGCAAAGAGATGGCGGTCCATGGCGAAGCAGTAGCGATGCAGCAGCTCGCGGATCGCGTCCTTGTCGTCCGATGGTATTGGCATTGCGTTTTCTCCGGGTTCCGTTCAGCCGCTGTGGTGCAGTTAGGGCTCGACGCGCAATAACGGCGTCAGACGGCGCACGATTCGCGCCGACCGCGTCATGCCGGCGTCCACGACTTTCTTTGCTGCACGAAAGCAAGTCGTGGATGCCGGCATGCGCCGGCATGACGCGGTCGGCGTCACACCGCCGCGTAGACCGCGCGCTCGAAGTCGGCGAAGACACGCAGCACCGTCGGATCGGCGAACGGCAGCACCTGCGTCATGAACACGCCGCCCACGCGCTTCGTCGGATCGATCCAGTAATAGGTATTGCGAATCCCGGCCCAGGCCAGGCTGCCGGCGCTGCGCCGGCCGGGCACGTCCTGCGTGTTGATCAGGAAGGTCAGGCCCCATTTCACCGCCATGCCGGGGAACAGATCGACGTCGCACGACGCCTCCTTGTTCTGGCTCAGCATCGGCTGCACGTTCAGCGCGCCGATGTGGTTCTGCCCCATCAGCGCAACGGTTTCCGGCTTCAGGATGCCGCCGCCGCCGTTCAGGATCGCGCGCACGAAGGCCAGGTAGTCCTGCGCGGTGGAATACAGCCCGCCGCCGCCGTTGAAGAATTCCGGCACGCGCGGCGGATCGATCGGCTGCGGCGTCAGGGTGCCATCGGCGCCGCGCGCGTGCGTCGGCACGCGCCGCGCGTGCTGGTCGGGTCGCAGCAGGAACCCGGAATCGGGCATCCCGAGCGGATCGAACACCTGTGCGCGCAGGTAGTCGTGCAGGTTCTGTCCGCTGACCGCCTCGATGATGCGCCCGACCCAGTCGATGTTGATGCCGTATTCCCACCGCGTGCCGGGATCGGAGGCGAGCGGCGCCTTCAGCGCCTCCAGCCGGCCGGTGCGCGCCGCCGGCAGGCCGGTCGCCTGGTAGAAGCGCGCCAGCTCCGGGTTCCACACGTCGTAGGCAAAGCCCGCCGTGTGGGTCAGCAGTTTTCGCAGCGTGATGGTGCCGCGGGCCGGCCGCAGTTGTGGCGTGCCGGCGGGATCGAACCCGCCGAGTACCTGCGGTTCGCCGAGTTGGGCGATGATCTCACCGGCCGGCTGGTCCAGCCCGATGCGCCCCTGCTCCACCAGTTGCATCGCCCCGGCACCGGTCAGCGCCTTGGTCATCGAGGCGATGTGGAACACCGTGTCCGGCGCCATCGCCGCGTCGCCGGCGAGGCTCGCCCGGCCGAACGCGCCCTGGTAGATCGTTGCGTCGGCGGTGGTCGCCATCGCCACCACGCCGGGGATGGCGTGCGAGGCGGCGGCCTCCGTCAGCAGCCGGTCGGCGTTCTGTGCCAGTGTCATCCAGGTCCCCCCTCGGGTTTCGATTGGCGCGCCGGTCGCCGCGGCGCGCAAACTTAGCGTGCCCCCCCTCCCCTTGAGGGCTTGAGCCGCGAAGCGGATCAAGGTTGGGGGGAGGCGTCATACAGGCACCGTCCGTGCGGTCGAACCCCTCCCCCCGCCCCCTCCCTCAAGGGGAGGGGGGAGTAGCGATTTTCACACGGTGTAGTTCAGCTTCAGCCCCGGTTCATCCCACTCCATCACACCAAGCTGGCCCTGGTCCGAGAACGTCATGTAGGCGGTGCGCAGATCGGGACCGCCGAAGCAGATGTTGGTCGGATACACGTCCGGCACCTTCACCTGCTTCACCACGCGCCCATCCGGGGCAATCACGGTGATGAACCCCGTGGTCAACGTCGCGACACAGATGTTGCCCGATGCGGTCAGCGCGATGCTGTCGAAGCGCTGGAAGCCCGGCAGCCCGGCGACCAGCCGCCCGCCATGCGGCGACGGGAAGCCGTGCTTCTTGAACACGCCGGGGGACTCGATATCGAACGCCCAAAGCCGCGCCGGTTCGGTATCGGCGACGTACAGCACCGTCTCGTCCGCCGACAGCGCACAGCCGTTCGGACTGAGCACCGGATAGGCAATCTCGGAAATCTTCGAGCCGTCCGGCAGCGCGTAATACACCCCGCCATGGTCGCGATGCCGCGCGTAGCGCTTGCCCAGATCGGTGAAATAGAAGCCGCCCTGCTTGTCGAACACCAGATCGTTCGGTGCCGACAGCCGGTGCCCGTCGCAATGCGTATACAGCTTCGTCGCCGCGCCGGTGTAGCGGTCGATACGCTGCACCGAGCCGCCGTGATAGTCGAGCGCCGGGGCGATCCCCATCGAGTGGTTGGCCACATAGACGCTGCCGCCGTTGTCGCACAGATACAGCGCGCCATCGGGTCCCAGCGCCAGCCCGTTCGGCCCGCCGCCGGTGTCGGAGAACACCGACACCGTGCCGTCGGCGGTGACGCGGTTTACCCGGCGGTTGCGAATGTCGGTCAGGATCACCGAGCCATCGGGGAATGCCACCGGACCTTCCGGAAATCCCAGGCCCGTCGCCAAAATCTGCACATCCGCCATGTTGTCCTCCCGCTTGGGTTGGGGGATGAGCGTCGTGCCATGGGTGGTTCAGGTCAAGGCGCGGCCCCTTCGCGCGGTTTGCGGCGGGTCGTGTTGTCGATCGGATGCGAGGATGGACCTGTGTGGTTGATCGACCGCAAGGAAAGAAGATCCACCGCGGAGCACGCGGAGGAGGGACAGGAAATGCGCTTCGCGCGAAGCGCCATCACTTGCCTTCTCCGCGTGCTCCGCAGTGGATCTTGCTTGCGTGCGAGCAATCCAACGCCGCAGTCGTCGAAGATCATCACCCGGCCGAGCAACGATCGCATCGACTCACCTCGCCCGCAGGCCGCGCCGCTCCCGGAACAGCAATGCGAACACCACCGGATCCTCGATCAGGTAGCGCCGCGCCAGCCGACGCGGATCGGATGCCAGCCGGTGCAGCCACTCCAGCCCCGACCGCTGCATCCACACCGGCGCACGGGGCAGCGCGCCACTCAGGAAATCCAGACTGGCGCCGACGCACAGACCAACGCCGCGCGCCTGGCCAGTGGCGGCGATCGCCGCCGCGAGCATTTCCTGCCGCGGCGAACCGACCGCGAGAAACGTGAAGCGCGACGGGTGCGCCACGACGAAGTCGATTGCTTCCCGGAACGCTCCGGCATCGTGCTCGAAACCCATCGGTGGGTCGTGATGCGCCACCGCTGCCAGGCGATAACGCCGCATCAGTGCCGGCAGCCGGGCCGGCAGCAGCCCGACGGCGGTCACGCGCTCGCCCGGCCGCAGATGTGCCGCCAGCAGCAGCGCCGTCACATCGCTGCCGCGCGCGACAGACGGCGCCGCGAGCCCGAGCAGCCGCGCCGCCCGTGCCACCACGCGCGAATCCAGCAGGCGCAGCCACGCCCCCGCATAGACCGTGGCCAGTTCGGGACGGCGCGCCAGGCGCACCAGGTGATCCGCGTTCGGCGTGACCACATAGCGGAACGGTGCATCCGCCGATTGTTCCGCGATCAGCGCCGCCGCCGCCGTGGCATCGAGGTCGGCGAAGTCCAGGCCGAGTCGCCGCACGCTCACCAGCCGTAGCGCAGCGTCAGCAGGCCCACGCTGCGGCTGGATGGCCCCGCCGTGCCGACGCCGCCACCCTGCTGGTCGTTGAAGCTGTAGGTCGCCGACACGCGCATCTGCCGATCGATCAGCCAGGTCACGCCGAGCCCGAACAGCCACGCCGTCTGCCGGCCGCCGCCCTGCAAAAAATCCGCCTGCTGCGCGCCGCCGGTGGCCTGCAACAGGATATCGCGGGCATACTCGTGATCGATCGTCAGCCTGGCGGCGGTGTTGGTGTAGCCGACGACACCTTCCTGCGCCGCGTCCTCGATGCTGCGCGTCAGCGCGCCGGTCACGGTGGTCAGGCCGTTCGGCGCCCAGATCAGCTCCGCCTCCGCCACCGGCGCGTCATGCGCGCGATAGGCGCTGGCGGCGAACTGGCGTTGCTCCCAGCCGAACAGCAGGCGATAGCGCCAGAGCGCGTCGCGGTCGTCGGACACGCCGGCGAGCACCAGGACCCCGGTGGAGTTGCGCGTGGGTTGGCCGGCCTGCGGCGTGAGGTAGTTCGTTCCGGTGCCGCGCAGGACCAGCAGCACGTTCTGCAACGGCATCATCTCGTAGCGCGCGGTCACGCCGCCGGCCAGAATGTTACGGTCGCGATAGGCCTGGCTGGCCGGGGCGCCCAGGATCGTGGTGTTGCTGTACTGGGACTTCGAAAAATCGAGGTTCGGCGTCAGAGCGAGCCGATCCAGCGCCAGCGTATAGCCGGCCCGCGCATCGAGCAGCGTGAACGCCACCGGCGTGTCGGACGCCAGCGCGTCGATCGAGGTGCGGTCTTCGTGGCGGTCCAGGTAGGCGGCGGCCAGGGTCAGTTCGTCGCGCCCGATCGCCAGGGTGCCGCCGAACGCCGCGGTGGCGTCGGTGCGGCTCTGCCGCGGCGCCTCCAGGTAGCGCGTGTCGTCGAGGCCCAGGATGCCCGCCATCGCGTCGCGCGACCAGTCGGAGCGCGCCTGCACCGCCGGATGCGTGCCCAGCGTCCAGCTTCCCGCCGAGCCGGGCCCGCCCAAGACGTTGCTGTCGTAGCCAAGCCCTTCCTCGATCGATGGCGAGACCAGAAAGCTGTCGGCCTGGATGCCAGGCGGCTGATAGTCGGGCCGCGCGCGCGACAGCACGGTGACCCCGGGCATGGTGTCGTAGCCCGGCACGCCCGCCGGGAAATAACCTGACAGCGTCTGCGCGCGCGCCGCGCCGACGGTGCCGACCAGCAGCAGCAAGCCGACGGTGCCGACCAGCAACGACCCGCCGGCGGTGCCGGCCAGCAACGGACTGCCGGCCGAACCGCCGACGTAGCGGATGCAATGCCAGATCGTGCGCATGCCCTTCTTGGTTCGGTCGCACGCGCCTTTTTGGGCGTGCGCGGCCGAGTATCCCGGTATGTGGTTAATAAAAGATGGACGCCGGGCGGCAGCGATGTGGGCACGTGTGGCATGTGCCGGACGCGCGCTTGGCCCGGCTGTGCGTCGGATGCGGGGCTTCTATACTCGCCGCGTTACGGGGATCCGCCTGCCATGCCGCCCAGCCCGCTCGCGAAATTCTGCTCCGGCCGGGTGCACTACGCCTGGGTTGCGCTGGCGGTGACCTTCAGCATGACGCTCGCGGTGGTCGGCGTGCGCGCGGCACCCGGCGTGATGATCGTTCCGCTGCAGCGCGCGTTCGGCTGGAACGTCGGCACGATCTCGGGTGCCGTCTCGCTCAACATCCTGCTGATGGGGTTGACCGGGCCGTTCCTCACCGGGCTGATGGAGAGCATCGGGCTGAAGCGGACGATCCTGCTGGCGATGCTGGTGCTGTTTGCCGGCAGCGGTGCGTCCGCGTTCATGACCACGCCTTGGCAGTTGTATCTCACCTGGGGGCTGATGATCGGCGTCGGCGCCGGGGCCGGCGCGGTGGGCATGGCGGCGGCGGTTGCGAACCGCTGGTTCGTGACGCGGCGCGGCATGGTCATGGGGCTGCTGACCGCGGCGAACGCCACCGGGCAGTTGATCTTCCTGCCCATCCTGGCCGCGCTGGCGCAGAACCATGGCTGGCGCAGCGTGTCGATCACCGTCACGCTGGCAGTGGCGGCGATGATCCCGGTGGTGGCGCTGCTGCTGCCGGAGCGGCCGTCGGATATCGGCCTGGTGGCGTACGGCGCGACCGAGGAGCCGGCCATCGCGCCGCGCTCGCGCAACCCCTTCAGCGTGGCGATCCATGGCCTGCGCCGCGGCGTAAGGTCGCCGGATTTCTGGCTGCTGGCCGGCAGTTTTGGCATCTGCGGGCTGTCGACCAACGGGCTGATCGGCACCCATCTGATCGCCTATTGCATCGATCATGGCATCCCGGAGGTGACCGGCGCGTCGTTCCTGGCCTCGTTCGGCATCTTCAACATCATCGGCGCCACCACGTCCGGCTGGATGACCGACCGATATAATCCGCGGGTGCTGCTGTTCTGGTATTTTGGCCTGCGCGGGCTGTCGCTGGTGATGCTGCCATTCACCTCGTTCGACGTGTTCAGCCTGTCGGCCTTCGCGCTGTTCTATGGGCTGGACTGGATCGCCACGGTGCCGCCGACCTTCGCGCTGACCAATGCGGTGTTCGGCCGGCGGGACGCCCCGGTGATGATGTCGTGGATCTACGCGGCGCATCAGGTCGGCGGCGCGCTGGCTGCGGTGGGCGCCGGCGCGGTGCGCGGCCTGACCGGCAGCTATTGCTGGCGTTCCTGACCAGCGGCCTGGCGTGCCTGCTGGCCTCCTTGCTGGTGCTACGCATCGCGCGCGCGCCGGCCGTCGCAATCGCAGCGGAGTAGACGCGATGGGGTATCAGCCTTTCGATCTGACCGGCCAGGTGGCCCTGGTGACCGGCGGCAACAGCGGCATCGGGCTGGGCATGGCGCTGGCGCTGGCCGAAGCGGGGGCCGACGTGGCGATCTGGGGCACCAATGAGGCGAAGAACGCAGCGGCGGCGGAACGGTTGCACGGCCTCGGGCGGCGGGTGCTGGCGCTGCGCTGCGACGTGGGCGACGAGGCGGCGGTGGAGGCAGCGTTCGCCGAGACGCTCGGGGCGCTGGGGCGGGTCGATGGCTGCTTCGCCAATGCGGGGGTCAGCGGGCGCGGCGTGGCGTCCTTCCTGGAGATGACGACCGCGGAATGGAACCGCGTGCTAAGGGTGAACCTGCAGGGTGCGTTCTACACGTTCCGCGCGGCGGCCCGGCACATGGTGGCGCGCGGCGGCGGGGGCGTGCTGGTGGGCACGGCGTCACTGGCGGCGATCGAGGCGGCGCCGCGGTCCGAGCACTACGCGGCGAGCAAGGGCGGCATGATCTCCATGGTGCGCGCGATGGCGGTGGAGTTCGCGCGGCACGGTGTCCGGGCGCACGCGATATTGCCGGGATGGATCGAGACCGACATGACCGCGAACGCGGTGGGGACCGAGGGGTTCCGGACCAAGGTGCTGCCGCGCGTGCCGATGCGCCGGTGGGGGACCGGGGACGATTTCGGCGGGATCGCGGTGTATCTGATGAGCGCGGCGTCGCGGTATCACACGGGGGATACGTTCGTGATCGACGGCGGGTACTCGCTGTTCTGAGGAGGTGAGTACACCTCTCCCGCGCTTGCGGGAGAGGTCGAGGCGCGAAGCGACGAGGGTGAGGGTGGTGCGTGCGGCACGACCCTCACCCGCGTCGCAAGGGCTCCGCGACCTCTCCCGCGAAGAGCGGGAGAGGTGACTATCATTTGACTATCATTCATTCAGCGGAAGTGCGGCATCACCGCCTCGGACACCCACTGGAACTGGTCCAGCATCATCGCCTGCGGCGTGGTGATCGGCGTGCTGAGGTTGATGTGCTCCATCCCCGGATAGCGCGCCTCCAGCTCCTTCAGATACGCAACGAGCTCCTCCGGCGTGCCGGCGAACCAGGCGCCCATCTTCATGTAGTGCTCGACGCCCGGCACCCCCGCCTCGGCCCAGCCGCCGCGCCGGGCAATGGCCGCGATCTGCGCCGGCGTGGCGCCCGGCAGGAAGCCGAGCGGGGCGAACATTTTTGCGTGCTCCTCGTACAACGGCGTGATCGCGCGCAACGCCTTTTCCCGCGAATCGGCGAGGTGGAAGAAGATGCCGATCATCAGGTTCTCGCCGAGCTTCAGATCGATTCCGGCACGTGCCGCCGCATCGCGATAGGCGGTGATCGGCCCCTGCTGCATCGTCGCCGCGCCACCACCCACCGCGCCCTTGATGCCGTGCTTCACCATGAAATCCAGCCCGCGGGCGCTGGCGCTGACCACCGGCTGCCAGGTCTCCACCGGGCGATGGATCGGCCGCGGCACCAATGTCAGCTCCTTCAGCGTGTAGCCGCGGTACGGCACCTCCGGCGGCAGCGTGTAATGTTTTCCCCGATGTGAGAACCGCTCGTTGTCGAACGCCTTGAAGATGATCTCGACCTGCTCCTCGAACAGTTCGCGGTTGGCCTCCTGGTCCAGGATCGGCGCGCCGAACGTTTCGACCTCGCGCGAGTGGTAGCCGCGGCCGACGCCGAACACGGTGCGGCCCTTGGTCATGATGTCGGCACACGCAAAGTCCTCGGCCAGCCGCAGCGGGTGCCACATCGGCGTGATGTTGAAGCCGCAGCCGATCTTGAGGGTGCCGGTCAGATGGCACAGATGCACCGCCGCCATCAGCAGGTTCGGGATCACCTCGTAACCCTCGACCTGGAAGTGATGTTCTGCGAGCCACAGCGTGTCCCAGCCGGTGCGATCCATCAGTTGGGCGATCGCCTCGGTCTTGGCGAACACGCCGGCCAGGTGTTCGTTGGAATAGCGCCGCTCGTTCGCCGGCGTGGCGTCCTGGCCGCGGTCGGGCAGATCGACATGGCCGGGATAGACGGTGGTGAATTTGCGGATCATGTGGACCTCTCTTGTCGACGGGGCCAAACGGGGCGACGAGGAGGCAGTCTGACGCCGTTTCCCGCACCGCGAAAGATGTGCCGCCCCATCGCACCCGATCGCCCACTGGCCTAGTCTGCGAATCGCGATGGTCCACGGGTGCGGCAATAACCTGGAGTTGGGGGGATGCGCCTGGCCTTGAAGTCACTCGGCGCGGCCATGGTGCTGGCGGTGACCCTATCCGGCTGCGAGACGAAAATCACCCGGATCTCGGCCGTCTGCCGACCGGGCGACCAGCCGACCGAGCCGGTTCGCTGGTTCTACACCAGCAAGGTCGATCCGTCGGTGATCAAGCGCATCCCGCGCACGATCGACATCACCCTGCACTACACTGGCGCCGAGCCGCGCGCGGTGCCGCCGATCACGACGTATTTCTACCGGCAGGACGGCGCCACGCTGCGCGTCGCCTCGTCCGCCAAGGCGACCATGCCGGCGCAGAGCGCGTTCACCTACCACGTCGACACCGGCGGCTATGACGCGGCGCTGGCCAGGACCGGCCGCGGGCCGGCCGAGGAGCTGGCGTTCTTCGTCGCGGTGGATGGCAGCCATTTCGCCGGCCTGCTGTCGCCGCCGACCTGCGGACGCTGGCCCGACGGGCATCTCGATCTCGACACGGCGGCGCAGGTGCCGAACCTCAAGGACAGGCACCCACTCAACCTTGGCGCCGGCGATTACCTCGAGGTTTCGCCGTTGCCCACCGCGGTCCTGCGCATGGAAGGCAAGGAGGTGTCGACCTATGCGTTCTTCACGGCGCCGATCGCGCTGACCGAGAACAAGAACGAAACCGGCGTGCCGGATGACGTGACCACGCAGACGGCCGAGGTGGGGGTGACCGCGGCGACGCCGACCTACATGATCACCGGCGCGCCGACACCGCCCATCGGCGGCGCGCCGAGTGCGGACTTCCGGGCGACGTCAGAGGCAAGCCCGGCCGGACCATCAGGGGAAAAACCAGGAGGCAACCCATGACGACCTACGTGCTGATCCACGGCGCCTATCAGGGCGGCTGGATCTGGCGGGATGTGGCCGCGGCACTGCGCGCCGCCGGGGATCGCGTGCTCGCACCGAGCCTGGATGGCTGCGCGGAACGCCGCCACCAGCTTCGCCCCGGCATCACCACCGAGACCCAGGCCGAGGAGCTGGCCGCCCTGCTGTTCTACGAGGATGTGCGCGACGCGGTGCTGGTCGGCACCAGCAGCGGCGGCATGGTGCTGTGCCGCGCCGCCGAGCTGGCGCGCGAGCGGATCGGCCGCCTGGTGTTCGCCGACGCGCTCGCGCTGTTCGACGGCGAGACCATTGGCGACATCGTCACGCGCCGCCCCACCCCGATCAGCACCGAGTTTTCCACCGGCCCGTCGCGCGAGGACGCCGCGGGGCGGCTGTTTGCCGGGCTCGATCCCGCGACGCGCGAGTGGGCGCTGGCACGCTACACGCTGCACCCGATCGCCTGCATGCAGGCGCCGGTGCGGCTGGAGCGGTTCTGGAACGAAACCTGGACCGCGAGCGTGATCTGGTGCCGCCAGAGCGCCAACCCGCCGGTGGCGCATCACCGGCGCACCGCGGACCGCCTGGGCGCGCAATGGTTCGAGCTGGACACCGGCCACTATCCGATGCTGAGCACGCAAGCGGAGCTGACCCGGCTGATCACCGGCTGATGCCGAAGGGGCATGGCCCGACGCATGGTCCGCCATACGGCGCGTCGTATGGCCTTGGGGCCGACAACCCACTGCGCGGCATCGTGCTGTCGCTGCTGGCGACGACGGTGTTCGCCGCCTCCGACACGATAGCGAAATTCCTCACCGCCAGCCTGCCGGTGATCGAGATCGCCTGGATCCGCTACGTGGTCTTCATGATCTTCTGCGGTTGGCTGGCGTGGTCGGCGGGTCCGCGCGCGCTGTGGCCGCGCAGCCCGACATTGCAGGTGGTGCGCGGGCTGTGCGTGGTCGGCTCCGCCGTGCTGTTCGTCCTCGGCATCCGCAGCATGCAGATCGCGCAGGCGAGCACGATCAGTTTCATTTCGCCGTTGCTGATCACCGTGCTGTCGATCCCGGTGCTGGGCGAGGTCGTCGGCCTGCGCCGCTGGGCGGCGACGGCGGCCGGCATGCTCGGCGTGGTGATCGTGGCGCGCCCGGGCACCGGCGGATTCCAGCCGGCGGCGCTGTTCGGCGTGGCGTCCTCGGCCTGCTGGGCGCTGGCCCTGGTGATCACCCGCAAGATGGCGGCCACCGAGCGATCGGCAACGACGCTGTTCTGGTCGGCCGGCGTCGGCTTCGTGGTGCTGACCGTGCTGCTGCCCTTTGTGTTCGTGCGCCCGAGCGTGCCGCACCTGCTGCTGGCGCTGGTGGTGGGGGTGGCGTCTTCGGCCGGGCAATGGCTCACTGTCCTGGCGCACCGCTGGGCACCGGCCTCGGTGCTGGCGCCGTTCTCCTATTCGCAGTTGATCTGGGCGACGCTGGCCGGCTGGCTGGTGTTCAACAACCTGCCGGATGAATGGACGCTCGTGGGCGCGGCGATCATCATCGCCAGCGGGCTGTATACGGTGCATCGCGAGCGGGTCGGCGCGCGCGGGGCAAGGCTGCGCGCGCGCGCGGCCGTGGTGGACGCAGCCGGGCGACGCATGTAGGGCGTGTAGGGCGGAAAAGCCAACGCCCCCGGACTTGTTCCGGGGGGCAGCGTATTCCGCCAGCTTTGGCGTCCGCTGCCACGGGCGGCTTTCGAGCGACTCAGGCGGCGGAATGCGCTGCGCTTTTCCGCCCTACATCGGTTGCGCCCTACTTCGCGGCGATGGCCTGCTGGTCGGGGAAATCGGTCTCCCAGCCGCCGCCGAGCGCCTTGTAGATCGCCACCAGGTCCGTATCGATCGTCGTCGTGCTGTCGGCCAGCGCCTGCTGCGTGGCGAACAGGCTGCGCTGCGCGTCCAGCACCTGCAGGAAATCCGCGACGCCTTGCTCGTAGCGGCTTTGCGCCAGCGACACCGCGCGCTGGTTCTGCGTCACCGCCTCGGCCAACTGGTCGCGCCGGCGCTGCTCGGCCGCATACGCGGTCAGGCTGTTGTCCACCTCGTGCCAGGCGTTCAGCACCGTGCGCTGATACACCACCGCGGCCTCCTTCTGCTGATCCTGCCGCAGTTCCAGCGTCGCCTTCAGGCGCCCGCCCTCGAAGATCGGAATGTTGACCGACGGGCCCAGCGCGTAGAGCCGCGAGGCGAGCGTGAACAGGTTCCACGGCTGCAGCGCCTGAATGCCGACGCTGCCGCTCAGCGTGAACGAGGGGTAGAAGCTCGCGTCCGCCACGCCGATCGTTGCGGTCGCGGCGTGCAGTTGCGCCTCGGCCTGGCGGATGTCGGGACGCCGGCGGGCGAGTTCCGAGGGCAGCCCCACCGGGATCAGCGGCGGCACCGGCGGCAGCGGGCGCGCCGTGGCCAGTTCGTCGTTCAGCGCCTGCGGCGGTTGGCCCAGCAGCAGACTGAGCGCGTTGATGAGCTGGCGTTCCTGCTGCTCCAGTGGCGGGATCTGCGCGGCGAAGGTGGCCACCTGCGCCGAGGCGTTGGCGACGTCGAGATCGGTCGTCACCCCGCCCTCGGCGCGCTGGCGGGTCAGCACCTGGCTCTGCTGCGCGCTTTTCAGGTTGTCGCGCGCGATCTGCAGCCGGGCCTGCGCGCCGCGAAGCTGCAGATAGTCGCGCGCGACCTCGGCCAGCGAGGTCAGCAGGGTGTCGCGCCGCGCATCCGCGGTCGCGGTCACGGAGGCATCGGCCGCCTCGACCGAGCGCCGCACCTTGCCCCACAGGTCGAGTTCCCAGGTCGAATCGAAGCCGTACTGATAGAGGTCGATGGCGCCGAGCGACGCACCCTTGACGCCGCCCGCGGTCTGCCCCGCCGCGCCGTTGGCCCCGGTGCCCGCGGCGATCGCGGACAGCCCGGCGAACGCGCCGTTGTTGGACGCCTTCTGACGCTGATAGGAGGTGTTCGCCTCGAAATTCGGATAGGCGTCGGCCGCGGTGATGCCAAGCTGGGCGCGCGACTCGGCGAGGCGGAGCGTGGCCACCTGCACGTCGAGATTTTCCTTGGCGACGCGTTCCTCGAGCGCCGTCAGTTCATCGTCGTGGAACAGGCTCCACCAGGACGGATCGATCGGTGCCGCCACCGGCGCGCTGGCGACCACCTTGGCCGGTGAACTGAACCAGGTTTGCGGGGACGCCCAGCCGGGTGACTTGAAGTCGGGGCCCAGGGTGCAACCGCACAACAGCAGGACGGCGGCGGCAAGTACAGGTTTGTGCATTTCTCGATTCCGCGGGCCGCGCGATGACACGGCGCCTGGCGGTTCTAGCGGAGGATGCCGGCCGGTGACCAGACGCGGGCCGCGCCCTCCGTCATGGCCGGCCCTGACGGAGAGAGCGAAGCGGGGCGACATTGCGGAGGTCGGGCAACCAAGCTGGAATAGCCATCGGACAGGAGGCTGCGATGACCGACGAGCTGATCCGCTTGCGTGCGACCGAGGCTGTCGCCCGGCTGCGGCGGGGCGAGATCTCGCCACTGGACCTGATCGAGGCCGCGGCGGCGCGCGTCGCCGCGGTCGAGCCGGCGGTGAACGCGCTGCCGACGCTCTGCCTGGATCGGGCGCGGGCGCATGCGCGCCGGTTGATGGCGGGCGATGGGCGGGAAGCAGCGGACGAGCCGGGCTGGCTCGCCGGCCTGCCGGTGGCGATCAAGGACCTGACCGATGTCGCTGGCGTGCGCACCACGTATGGCTCGCCGATCTTCCGCGATCATGTGCCCGCGACGTCCCATCCGGTGGTGCAACGGATCGAGCGCAAGGGCGGCATTGTCATCGCCAAGTCCAACACGCCGGAGTTCGGCGCCGGCGGCTCCACCTTCAACGAGGTGTTCGGCAAGACGCGCAACCCGTGGAACACCGCGCTGACCTGCGGCGGCTCGACCGGCGGCGGCGCGGTGGCGCTGGCGACCGGGGAGGTGTGGCTGGCGCAGGGCACCGACCATGGCGGGTCGTTGCGCCGGCCGGGAACGTATTGTTCCGTGGTCGGCTTGCGGCCGTCGCCCGGGCGCGTCACGCGCGGGACGGTGAACAACCTGTTCTCGCCGTTGTCGGTGCAGGGGCCGATGGCGCGCAACATCCCCGACCTGGCGCTGTTCCTCGACACGATGGCGGGGCTTTGCCCGCACGATCCGCTGACCTTCGATGCGCCTGCGGTCCCGTTCGCTCGCGCGGTGGCGCAGGCGCGGCCGCCGCGGCGGATCGCTTACACCTCCGACTATGGCGGCAGGCTGCGCGTCGATCGCGAAACGCGCGCGATCTGCGAGGCGGCGGTGCGCCGGTTCGAGGCGCTGGGCTGCGTGGTGGAGGAGTACGCGCCCGATCTCGGGGCCATCGAGGAGGCGTTCATGGTGCTGCGCGCGCAGCATTTCGTGGTGGACCGCGAGTTGCAATTGCAGACGCATCGCGCGCTGTTGAAGTCCGACATCATCTGGAACACCGAGACCGGCCTGGCGCAGACGCCGAGCCGGCTCGCCTGGGCCGAGCGCGAACGCGCCGCGTTCTATCGGCGGGTGGTGGAGATGTTCGCCCGCTTCGACATCTTCATCACGCCGAGCGCGGCGACGCCGGCGTTCGATGTCGACCTGCGGCATCCGGAGTACGTGGATGGCGAGAAGCTGGGCAACTACATGGGCGCCTCGACGCTGAATGCCGCGATCACGCTGACCAGTTGCCCGGCGGTCGCGGTGCCGTGCGGGTTCGATCGGTTTGGGCGGCCGGTGGGGCTGCAGATCGCCGCGCCGATCCGCGGCGAGGCGATCGCGCTGGGCGCCGCCGCGCTGTTCGAGCAGGTGACCGGGCTGGACCGGCAACTGCCGATCGACCCGCGCCCGGGCACGGTGCCCGACCCGCTTGCGGTGTAACGAATAAGAGTCTCCCCCTCCCCTTAGTGGGAGGGGGTTGGGGGGAGGGGTTGGTGCCAGGGTCGCACCGCAGCCTCGTACCCGTGGAACCCCTCCCCCCAACCTTGGTCCGCTTCGCGGCCCAAGCCCTCAAGGGGAGGGGGAGAAGTTTAGGATGCACGGCAGTGCCGACCGTGCTTGAATGTCAACAAATACGGCCGTCCCGGCCGTTCATCGGAGGATTCCGCACCACATGCCGTCCGACGAGACAATCCGCAACGTGCCCAATCCCAGCGTCTGGACCACGCCGGCCGCGCCGCCGCCGGCACAAGCGGCGGTCCGCCATGCCTATCCGCTGGCGGTGCGCGATCACGGGCTTGGCACCGCGTTCGGCCTGCTGATGCAGAGCCTGCCCTACGCGCTGGCGCGCTGCGGCATCCTGCTGGCCTACTCGGTGGGCTGCATCGTCTGGCTGGTCATCACCTTCGGCGGCGCCGCCTGGCTCAGCACCCACATCGCCCATGCCTTCGGCGTGGTGTGGTTCATTCTGTGCGTGGTCGGCGTCGGCTGGTTTTGGGGCACCGTGCTGCGCTACCTGCTGCACCTGCTGGCCTGCGGCCACGTGGCGGTGCTCACCGAGCTGATCACGCGCGGCCAGATCGGCAACGGCAACGAGTCGCAGCTCGTCTACGGCAAGCGCGTGATCACCCAGCGGTTCGGCGAGGTGAACGCGCTGTTCGGCCTGCACATGCTGGTGCGCGGCATCCTGGGTGCGTTCCATCGCACGCTGGACTGGATCGCCGAGCTGCTGCCGATCCCGGGCCTGGAGAGCCTGGCGAACCTGGTCAACATCGTGCTGCGCGCGGCGACGCGCTACCTGGACAAGGTGATCCTGTCCTACGACCTGGCGCGCAACGACCAGGACCCGTGGCGCGGCGCGCGCGAAGGCATTGTCTATTACTGCCAGAATGCCAAGCCGATCCTGCAGACCTCGGTCTGGATCATCATCCTGGAACGCTTGCTGAGCGCCCTGCTGTGGCTGGTGTTGCTGGCGCCGGCCGCCTTGGTCACGCTGCTGCTGCCGCATTCGGTGCGCGAGTCCGCCGGCATCGTCACCATCATCATCGCCGCGTTGTTCGCCGGCGCGCTGCGTGAGTCATTCATCAAGCCGCTGTTCCTGATCATGATGATGGTGCGGTTCCACGCGCTGGTCGAACACCAGCCGATCAACCAGGAATGGGACGCGCGGCTGAGTGCCCTGTCGGACAAGTTCCGCACGCTGGGCACCCAGGCGGCGACCGCGTTCAGATAGTGCCGACCGATCCGCCGACCCACCGCTCCGGGCTGACCACGATGAGCCTCGCCGCGCTCGGCGTGGTGTTCGGCGATATCGGCACCAGCCCGCTCTACACGCTGAAGACGGTGCTCGACACCACCGGCGCGCACCCGTCGGCGCAGGCCGCGCTGGGGTCGCTGTCGCTGATCGTCTGGACGCTGATCATCATCACGTCGGTGAAATACGTTGCGCTGGCGATGCGCGTGGACAACGACGGGGAAGGCGGCATCCTGGCGCTGATGTCGCTGCTCGGCATGCAGCGGGCGCAGCGGCCGCTGATCGTCGCGGTGGGGCTGTTCGGCGCGGCGCTGATCTATGGCGACGGCGCGATCACGCCGGCGATCTCGGTGCTGTCGGCGCTGGAGGGGTTGGACATCGCCACACCCATCTTCCACCCGTACATCCTGCCGGCGTCAGTGGTGATCCTGTTCGCGCTGTTCGCCGTGCAGCGGTTCGGCACCGCGCGGATCGGCGTCACCTTCGGGCCGCTGATGGCGGTGTGGTTCGTCGCCATCGCGCTGCTCGGCATCGGCGGGATCGCGCAGCACCCCGCGGTGCTGCTGGCGATCGACCCGCGCCAGGGGCTGGACTTTCTGTTCTCCAGCGGCCTGACCGGATTCCTGGTGCTGGGCGGGGTGTTCCTGTGCGTCACCGGGGCCGAGGCGCTGTACGCCGACATGGGACATTTCGGCGCAAGGCCGATCCGCCTGGCGTGGTCGGCGGTCGTGCTGCCGGCGCTGCTGTTGAACTATGCGGGGCAGGCGGCGCTGGTGATGGCGGGGGCGCCCACCGAGGGCAACATCTTCTACCGGCTGGCGCCGGCGCCGCTGCTGGTGCCGCTCGTGCTGTTCGCGACGGTGGCGACCATCATCGCCAGCCAGTCGATCATTACCGGGGCGTTCTCGATGACGCGCCAGGCGATCCAGCTTGGCTGGCTGCCGCGCCTGCCGATCACCCAGACCTCCGCCGAGGGTTACGGGCAGATCTACGTGGGGCCGGTGAACTGGCTGCTGATGCTGGTGACGATCGGCCTGACGGTCGGCTTCGGCAAGTCGGGCAACCTGGCCGCCGCCTACGGCATCGCGGTGTCGATGACGATGCTGATGACCACGATGCTGCTGTTCATTGCGATGCGCGAGATCTGGCGGTGGGGCTTGTTGCGTGCCGTTGCGGTCGCCGGTGCGCTCGCGGTGGTGGACGCCGCGTTCGTCTCGGCGAACATGATGAAGTTCGCCGACGGCGGCTACGTCCCCGTGCTGCTGGCCGTGGCGGTGTATGGCCTGATGCTGGTGTGGCACCTGGGCGCGGCGGCGGTGGCCACGCGGATGCGCGACGCGGTGGTGCCGATCGGGGATTTTCTGGCGGGGATCGCGGCGCGCGGGGTGGCGCGCGTGCCGGGGACGGCGGTGTTCCTGACGCGCACGCTGCGCGACGTGCCGCCGGTGATGGTCTGGCACGTGCGCCACAATCGCGCGCTGCACGAGCGCGTGTTCATCCTGAACGTGGCCACGCAGATGGTGCCGTACGTTGCGGCGGCGCAGCGGCTGAGCGTCGAGCAGATCGCACCCGGCACTTGGCGCGGCGCCGCGCGCTACGGCTTCATGGAGCGCCCGGACATCCCCGCGTTGCTGGCGGACGCGCATGAAGAGGGCTGCGGCATCGACCTGGCCGACCTGACCTATTTCGTCGGCCACGAGACGGTGGTGGCGCGCGAGGACGGGAACGGGCTGCCGCACTGGGTGGAGGGGATGTTCGCGTTCATGCAGCGCAATTCGTTGCACGTGACGGACTACTTTCGTCTGCCCGCCGAAACGGTGGTGGAGCTGGGGCGCGAGGTCGCGATCTAAGGCTACAAGTCGTCCCGCGATATCCGACGCTCCTCACCTCCCGGGCGTTGACCCACCGCCACCGCATGGCAAGGTGCGCCCCCACCCATCGCACGGAGCCGCCATGCCAGCCCCCTCCCCTGCCGCCGTCGAGACCGTGCTCCACCACATCGACGCCGGCCTGGACGCCTCGCGCGCCCGGCTGTTCGACCTGCTGCGCATTCCCTCGATCAGCGCGCAACCGGCGCACGAAGCCGATTGCCGGCGCGCCGCGGAATGGGTGCGCGCGCAGCTTGCCGGCCTGGGGTTCACCGCCGCGGTGCGCCCGACGCCGGGCCATCCGGTGGTGGTGGCGCAGCATCCCGGCCCCGCCGGCTACACCGGGCCGCACGTGCTGTTCTACGGCCACTACGACGTGCAGCCGGTCGATCCGCTGGAGCTGTGGCGCAGTCCGCCGTTCGAGCCGCAGCTTGTCGACGGCCCGCACGGGCCGCGCTTCGTCGCCCGCGGCGCGGTGGACGACAAGGGCCAGTCGATGATGTTCATGGAAGCGCTGCGCGCCTGGCACGACGCCGGCGGCGGCATCCCGGCGCGGCTGACCCTGGTGATCGAGGGCGAGGAGGAGACCGGCAGCCGCAACCTCGAACGGTTCCTGCTGGCGAACAAGGACGCGCTGGCTAGCGACATTGCGCTGATCAGCGACACCGGCATGTGGGACATCGACACCCCCGCGGTCACCACGCGGCTGCGCGGCATGGCGTATTGCGAGGTCACGCTGAAGGCCGCCGACCGCGACCTGCATTCCGGGCTGTTCGGCGGCTCGGCGCTGAACCCGATCAACGCGCTGACCCGCATCCTGGGCGAGCTGGCCGACGCCGACGGGCGCATCCAGCTTCCCGGCTTCTACGATCGGGTGAAGCCGATCGGCAACGCGCAGCGCGCGCAATGGGACGCGCTGCACTTCGACGAAGCGGCCTTCCTTGGCGGGATCGGCCTGACGAAGCCGGTGGGCGAGCGCGGCTACTCGGCGCTGGAGCGGCTGTGGGCGCGGCCGACCGCGGACATCAACGGCATCTGGGGCGGCTATACCGGCCCGGGCAGCAAGACGGTAATCGCCTCGGAGGCGAGCGCCAAGGTGTCGTTCCGCCTGGTCGCCGATCAGGACCCGGACGAAGTGTTCGCGCAGTTCCAGCGCTTCGTCACCGACCGGCTGCCGGCGGGCGCCACCGTTACGTTCCAGGTGCATTCCTCCTCGCGCGGGATCGAGGTGAACACCGACCAGCCCTGGGTGCGCGCCGCGCTGGACGTTCTTGGGGCGGAATATGGCCGCCCGGCGGTGCTGATGGGCTGCGGCGGGTCGGTGCCGGTGGTGAACGCGCTGCATCGCGTGCTGGGCATCGACACGCTGCTGCTGGGTTTCGGGCTCGACGACGACCAGGTGCACAGCCCGAACGAGAAGTTCGAGCAGCGCTGCTTCCACAAGGGGATGCGCTCGCACGCGCGGCTGCTGGCGAAGTTCGCCGGCGGGTGAGCGAGGCGGCGCAGGCGCGGCTTCGGCTGGCCGGCCTGCACAGCCGGCTCGCCGGACCGTTCGACCTGGCGGTGGAGGCGGGGGAGTGTGTCGCGGTCACCGGCGCATCGGGGTCGGGCAAGAGCCTGCTGCTGCGGATGATCGCCGATCTCGATCCCAGCCACGGCAAGGTCTGGCTGGATGGGCGCGAGCGGGGCGACTTTGCCGCGCCCGCGTGGCGCCACCAGGTGCTCTACAACGCCGCCGAGACCGGCTGGTGGAGCGAAATGGTTGCCGACCATTTCGCCGGCGGTGCCATGGCCTTCGCGCGGACCATGGCCCCGCGCCTCGGACTGCCGCCCGAGCTGCTGGATGGCGCGGTGCTGCGCCTGTCCACCGGCGAACGCCAGCGCCTGGCGCTGATCCGCGCGCTGGCGTGCGCGCCAAAAGTGCTGCTGGCGGACGAGCCGACCGGTGCGCTGGACCAGGCGGCCACCGCGCTGGTCGAGACGCTGCTGCGCGAACGCCTGGCCGACGGCATGGCGATCGTGCTGGTGACGCACAGTCCGGAGCAGGCGGCCCGGTTCGGCCATCGGCAGTTCCGCATGCAGGACCGGCATCTGGTGGCGCCGTGACCCCGATCCTGCTCCACCCAGGCGACATCGCCATCGCCGCCGTGCTGATCCTGGTCGACGGCGTGCTGTCGGTTGCCCTGCGGCTCGGCCTGCACTGGCAGCTTGCCATCGCCGCCGGACGCATGGCGGTGCAGCTTGTGCTGGTCGGCTTCATCCTGCGCGCGGTGTTTGCCATCGGCTCGCCCTGGCTGACGCTGGCCGTCGTGGTCACGATGGTGGCGATCGCCGGGCGCGAGGTGGCGGCGCGGCCCGAACAGCGGCTGGGACGCTTCGGCAACTACGCGGTGGGCGGCTCGGCGGTGGCGATGGCGACGCTGCTGACCGCCATGCTGGCGCTGACCACCGCGATCCGCCCGCATCCCTGGTACGACCCGCATTACGCGATCCCGCTGGTCGGCATCGTGCTGGGCAACGTGCTGAACGGCGGCTCGATCGCGCTCGACTCGCTGCTGGGCGGCGTGGTGCGCGAGCGCGCCGCGATCGAGGCCCAGCTTGCCCTCGGCACCAGCTACATGCGCGCCATGCGCGGGCTGATCCGCGTCTCGGTGCGCCGCGGGCTGCTGCCGACCATCAACCAGATGGCGGCCGCGGGGATCATCACGCTGCCGGGGATCATGACCGGGCAGATCCTGGCCGGGATGGACCCGCTGGAGGCGGCGAAATACCAGATCCTGCTGATGTTCCTGCTGTCCGGCGGCGCTGGTCTTGCGGCCGTTGCCGTGGTGTATCTTGCGGCCTGGCGGCTGACCGACGACCGGCAGCGCTTGCGCCTGGATCGACTGACCGCCAAGCATCGGGGATAAGGCTCCACGGAGCGGAGCCGCCAACCATCGGGGATAGCACCCATGAACGCCGCCGACGTGATGACCCGCCATGTGATCTCGGTCGCGCCCGCCGCGACGATCGAGGACGCCGTCAAGCTGATGCTGGACCGCGGCATCTCCGGCCTGCTGGTGGTCGACACCGCCGGCCACCTCGCCGGGGTGGTGACCGAGGGCGACCTGCTGCGCCGTACCGAGCTCGGCACCGGCCGCCAGCGCCCCTGGTGGCTCAAGCTGCTGGTCTCGCCCGGCCGCCAGGCGGAGGATTTTACCCGCACGCACGGGCGCAAGGTGTCCGACGTGATGACCACCGACGTGGTGTCGGTCGACGCCGACGCGCCGCTGGGCGACATCGTCGAGCTGATGGAGAAGCACCGGATCAAGCGCGTGCCGGTGGTCCAGCAGGAGCGCGTGGTCGGCGTGGTCAGCCGCGCCGACCTGCTGCGCGCGCTGGCGGTGACCGCGCGCCAGGCGCAGCCCACGCCGCGCGACGATCGCGCGGTCCGCAACAAGCTGCTGGACGCGCTGGAGAAGGAGTCGTGGGCGCCGCTGGCGACGCTGAACGTGACCGTCGCGGATGGGGTGGTCGATGTGTGGGGCACCATCTCCGACGAACAGGAGCGCCGCGCCATCACGGTGATCGCCGAGAACACCCCGGGCGTGAAGCAGGTCAACGACCACCTGGTCTATGTCGAACCGTATTCCGGTACGGTGATCGATCCGAACGCCCCCATATAGCTCCGCCGATCGCCCAGCGGATCGCAACATGTTCGATCTCGCCGTCATCGGCGGCGGCGTCAACGGCGCGGGCATCGCGCGCGATGCGGCGGGGCGGGGGCTCAAGGTGCTGCTGGTCGAGCAGGGCGACCTGGGGGGCGCGACCTCGTCGGCCTCGACCAAGCTGATCCATGGCGGGCTGCGCTACCTGGAGTACTACGAGTTCCGCCTGGTGCGCGAGGCACTGACGGAGCGCGAGGTGCTGCTGCGCGCCGCGCCGCATATCGTCTGGCCGGTGCGCTTCGTGCTGCCGCACCATGGCGGGCTGCGGCCGTGGTGGATGATCCGGCTGGGGTTGTTGCTCTACGACCATCTCGGCGGGCGGAAGATCCTGCCGCCGTCGCACAGCATCGATCTGCGCACCGGTCCGGTGGGGGCGCCGCTGCGGGAAGACTACACGCGCGGGTTCGAATATTCCGACTGCGCGGTGGACGATGCGCGGCTGGTGGTGCTGCTGGCGCGTGACGCGGCGAACCGCGGCGCCGAGATCCGCACCCGCACGCGCTGCCTGGGCGCGCGCGTCGTCGATGGCGCATGGCACCTGACGCTGGGCGATGGCACGCTGGGCGATGGGAAGCCGGGCGAGGCGACGGAGTGCACCGCGCGCGCGCTGGTGAATGCCGCCGGGCCGTGGGTCTCGCAGGTGCTGCGCGAGGTGCTCGGCCACGCCGCGCCGACGCGCGTGCGGCTGGTGAAGGGCAGCCACATCGTCGTGCGGCGGCTGTTCGCGCACGACCGCTGCTACATCTTCCAGAACCGCGACGGACGCGTGGACTTCGCGATTCCCTACGAGCAGGATTTTACCCTGATCGGCACCACCGACGACGATTACGCGGGCGATCTGGGGCAGGTCGCGGTGACAGAGGCGGAGGCGACCTATCTGCGCGCGGCGGTCAGCGCCTATCTGCGCCGCCCGGTCGAGGCCGGCGAGATCGTCTGGCGCTATGCCGGCGTGCGCCCGCTGCGCGATGACGGGGCCAGCAAGGCGCAGGAGGCGACACGGGATTACGTGCTGGAGCTGGCGGGCGACCCGCCGCTGCTGTCGGTATTCGGCGGCAAGATCACCACGCACCGGCGGCTGGCGGAGGCGGCGATGGCCCGGCTGGCGCCGTTTTTTCCGGGGCTGCGCGGCGATTGGACCGTGTCTGCATCGTTGCCCGGTGGCGACTTTCCCTGGGACGGCGTGGCGGCGCTGCACGCGGCGATGCGGCGCCGCTATTCGTTCCTGCCCGAGGCGATGCTGCACCGGCTGATCCGCGGCTACGGCACGTTGGTGCCGGACGTGCTGGGCGACGCGGCGTGCATGGCGGACCTCGGCGTTCGTTTCGGTGCGGACCTGACCGAACGGGAGGTGGCGTGGCTGCGCGGGGCCGAATGGGCGCGCACGGCCGAGGATGTGCTGTGGCGGCGCAGCAAGCTGGGGCTGCGCGTTTCCGCCGACGAGGCGGCGGCGCTGGGGCGCTGGATGGGGTAGCGGGACCGGTGCGACTCGTACTGGCGGTTGGACGACGGTTGTCGCTGGTGGCGGGAGAACACATCGAGCAGACGGAGGCGTGGTCATGACGACGCGCAAGGATGACGGTTGGAGAGCGCCTCGCCGTACGCCCATCACCGCGAAGGCCGTCGATCGGGCCACGGCGGCCGAGGCCGCACGTGCCGTGCATGAACATCACGCGCGCACGGTCTGGTACGACCGGGCGCGCGACGCGGTGGTGCTGTTACTGCGCGACGGCCGGATCTTTGGTGCCGAGCGTACGCGCATCCCGTCACTGGCCGAGGCCACACCGCGGCAGCTCCGAACGCTGCAAGTGACCGAGGATGGTGCCTTCCTGGTGGTGCCGGCCTGCGACCTGCATATCAACGTGGATGGCCTGGTCACCCGCCTGCTTGAAGGCTCGCCGGCCGCACTGCGCCGGTCGGCCGCCCGGAGCGCGGGCGCAACGACCTCGGCGGCAAAGACCGCGGCGGCACGACGGAACGGACGGCTCGGCGGCCGACCGAGGAAGGCCGCATAGGCGCCGTCGCGGCGATCGCGGCAAATATTCGTTGCAGACGCCCACCCTGGCCGAGCCGATCGTCACCGCCAGCTCATGCTGTGCCCTCAATGGCCCCTTGGGTCCAGCGCGTCGCGCAATCCATCCCCCACGAGGTTGAACGACAGCACGCACAGGAAGATCGCCAGGCCCGGAAACACCGCCAGCCACGGCGCCTGCGACAGAAACCGTTGCGCCGAGTTCAGCATCGAGCCCCAGGACGGATCGGGCGGCTGCTGGCCGAGGCCGAGGAACGACAGCGACGCCTCGGCGATGATCGCGGCGGCGATCGCCAGCGTGCCCTGCACCAGCAATGGCGGCACGATGTTGGGCAGCACATGGCGCACCGCGATGCGCCAGCCGGGATTGCCGGTCGCGCGCGCCGCCTCGACATACTCGTTGGCCGCCGCGTCCAGCGTCGCCGCGCGCGCCACGCGCATGAAGCGCGGCGCGGTGGAGACGCCGATGGCGATCATCGCGTTGGTCAGGTCGGGGCCGAGGAAGGCGGCGAGCGCGATCGCCAGGATCAGGAACGGGCAGGCCAGCATGGCGTCGACCACGCGGCTGAGCAGCATGTCGGCGATGCCGCCGGCGAAGCCCGCCAGCAGCCCGGCCGGCACGCCGATGCCGGCGGCGATCAGCACCGAAACGATCCCGGCCAGCAGGCTGGCGCGGGCGCCAAAAATCACCCGCGCGGCGACGTCGCGGCCGTTCTCGTCGGTGCCCATCCAGTGCAGCGCGCTGGGGGCCTTGCGGATCGCGGTCCAGCTCGTGGCGATCGGGTCGTACTGCGCGATCAGCGGGGCGAACGCGGCGACCAGGATGAAGACGACGATCACCACGAGGCCGGCGACGGCGATCGGGCGGTGCAGGAAGCGCAGCAGCGCGAGCTGCCCCGGGCTGCGCGGTGCGATGACGAGAGGGGGGTTGATAATGGTGGTGCTCATCGGCACGCGGCCCGCATCACCTCTCCCGCTCTTCGCGGGAGAGGTCGCGGAGCGCTTACGACGCGGGTGAGGGTGGTGCGCGCGGCACCACCCTCACCCGTGTCGCTTCGCTCCACGACCTCTCCCGCGAAGAGCGGGAGAGGTGAAAGTACTTTTCTCATGCGTCGCGCAGCCGCGGGTTGATCACCACGTAGAGCAGATCGGCGATCAGGTTCAGCACCACGTAGAGGAACGCCGTTACCAGCACGACGCCTTGCACCACCGGATAGTCGCGGTTGAACACCGCATCGACGATCATCTTGCCGAAGCCGGGGATGGAGAACACCTGCTCGGTCAGCACCGCGCCCGACAGCAGCGTGCCCAGCTCCAGCGCGCCCAGCGTCACCACCGGGATCAGCGCGTTGCGCAGCGCGTGGCGGATCACCACACCCCATTCGCGCAGGCCCTTGGCGCGCGCCGTGCGCACGTAGTCCTGGTCCAGCGCCGTCAGCATCGCGCTGCGCGTGTGGCGCATCAGGATCGCCGCGATGGAGTTGCCCAGCACGAAGGCGGGCATGATCGTGGTGGCAAGCGACTGTCGCCAATCCTCGGCCAGCGGCACGTAGCCCGAGGGCGGCAGCCAGCCGAGCTGCACCGAGACCAGCAGGATCAGCATGATGCCGAGCCAGAAATTCGGCGTGGACAGGCCCGCCAGCCCGATCGCGTTGGCCAGGTAGTCCCAGGCGCTGTTGCGCTTCACCGCGGCGACGATGCCGGCCGGCACGCCGATCACCACCGCGATCAGGAACGCCATCGCACTGAGTTGCAACGTCACCGGCAGTTTTTCGGCGACCAACTGGCTCACCGGCTCGCGGATGCGCCAGGAATAGCCGAGATTGCCGTGCAGCACGTTGCCCATCCAGTGCAGGTACTGCACCGGCAACGACCGATCGAGCCACAGCTCGGCGCGGATCTGTGCCAGCACCTGCGGATCGCGCTCCTCCCCGGCCAGCACCAGCGCCGGATCGCCCGGCATGAGCTGCTGCAGGCCGAACACCAGCACGCTGACCAGCAGCAGCGTCGGAATGATCTGCGCGATCCGCGCGCCGAGATGGCCGCGCACCTTCGTGCGCCCTACTTGCGCATCGCCCTACTTGCCCAGCGCGAGGCCCTGCAAGCGGATCATGCCGTCGGGCACCGGGCGGAAACCGGTCAGCTTGGCCGACATGCCGACGATGTTGGTGGGAATCCACAGATAGGTGATCGGCAGGTCCTGCCGCAGTTGCGGCCACATCTGCGCGTAGGCCGCCTTGCGCTGGGCCAGGTCGGTCATGCCGCGCGCCTCGTCCAGCAGCTTGTCGACCGTGGCGTTGCTGTAGTGGCCGTCGTTGCCCGCGGCACCGGTGTGCAGGAAGGCATAGGTGTTGCCGTCGATGTCCACCCGCCCCGACCAGCCGATCAGGTAGGCCTGGAACTCGCCGCGCGCCGAGGCGGCGAGCGAGGAGGCGAACTCCATCGACTGGATGTGCACATCGAAGCCCGCCTCGGCTGCCATCGACTGGATCACCTCGGCGGTCTGCAGCACGTCGGGGTTGTTGAATGCCAGCAGCTCCAGCTTGACCGGCAGCGACACGCCAGCCTGCTTCAGCAGCGCCTTGGCCTTCGCCACGTCGCGCGCCGGCACGGCCAGCGCGGCGTCGTAGAACGGCGAACTGGATGGCACCGCCTGCACGGTGGGGGCGAACATGCCGTTATAGACCACGTTGACCAGCGCCTGGCGGTCGATCGCCAGGTCGAACGCCTGGCGGACCAGCGCGTTCTGGCCGTACGGGTTCTTCGCCTGCGGGCCGTTGTCGAGGTTGGCGGTGATGCCGAAATAGCCGAGCGAGTCGGAAATCACCAGGCGCAGCCTGGGATCCGCCTTCACCGCCGCCGCGTCGGTCGGCACGATGTTCTCCGACAGATCGACGGTGCCGGCTTTCAGGTTGGCCAGCCGGACCGAGCTGTCCACCAGGATCTGGTACACCACGCGATCGAAATTTATCGCCTTGTTGTCCCAGTAGCCGGGGAAACGCTCCAGCGTCACATGGTCCTGCGGCACGCGCTCGACGAACTTGAACGGCCCGCTGCACACCGGGTGCTGGGTGAAGTCCTTGCCCGCCGCCGCCGCCACCTTGGGCGCCAGGATCATGCCGGACCGGTCGGTGAGCTGGGCGAGGAACGCGCCGGACGGCGCCTTCAGCGCGATACGAATCGTTGCCGGATCGATCACGTCGATGTGGTCGACCAGGCCGAGCTCGCTCTTGCGGTAGCTGCCCGGCAGCGTCATGTCGCGCAGCAGCGAGGCTTTCACCGCCTCGGCGTCCATCACTTCATCGTCCTGGAATTTCACCCCTTGGCGCAGATGGATCACCAGCGTCTTCGGGTCGGTCCATTCGGAACCGGTGGCAAGCTGCGGCACGATGTTCAGCTTCTCGTCGATGTCGAACAGCTTGTCGCACAGCCCGGCGAAGACGATGCGCCCGACATAGGTGGTGGACAGTGTCGGATCCATGGTGTCGAGGTCCTGGCGCAGCGCGACGCGCAACGTTTGCGCGGACGCCGATTGCTGCACGGCGATGGCCAGCAGGAAGCTGGCCCACAGGATGCGTCGCATGATGTTGAAGTCCCTGTCGGTGATCTTGTTGGTGGAGGTGTTGCGAGTGGTGGTTGCGGCACGGCGCGGCACGGTCAGGCTGTTTGGTCAGGTTGGCGGGTGGCCCTCCCGCGCGACGGCGGCATCGATCACGGCGCGGTCGAACACGCCGCAGGGGCTGGCGCTGCCGGGCAGGAAGCGGCGGAAGACAGCGAAACGCTCCAGACTGACGCGGTGCAGCCGGCGCAGCTCGGCGAGCGGATCGGGGTGGTCGTCGGCGCGGATGTCAAGATCGGGATACGGGTCGGCGGTGCAGACTTTTAGCGCGGCCGACTGTTTGCCGCGTTTGTCGCCGCCGGCCGCCTCGCCGGCTTCCAATGCGGTCAGCAGGCGTTCCGCCAGACTGCCGGTTGCGCGCTGGAACGCCGCCAGGCTCGCCGCGACGACGTTCGGGCCGGCCAGCATGTTGCCGGCGACGGAGACGTCCTGGCCGCGCACCGCGCCGCACCAGGTGACGCAGTCCGCCCCGGTGTGCTGGGCGATGCGGCCGGCGGCGTCGATCATGTGGAGCTGGCGATGGTCGCGGCCGGCGTCGGTGGCCAGCAGGGCGGCGCTGACCTGCTCGGGCGGCTCGCCGGCGCGCAGCCTCGCCATGCCGTGGATCGCGTACATCGGGTTGATCAGCGCCTGGGTGGCGAGCGCGGCGACGCCGCCCTCGACGTGGATGCACAGCGCGCCGACGGCGAAGAACCGCGTCGCCACGGCGGCGCCGAGGGCGCCGGTGGCGGGATCGCGCACCAGGATGGACCAAGTCATGCGGCGGGTCCGGAGGCTGGCGGGAGACAAGTTTCTCCCCCTCCCCTTGAGGGAGGGGGATGGGGGGAGGGGTCGGGGGGCACGAGGCCGCGGAGTGACGCTGGCACCGACCCCTCCCCCCAACCCCCTCCCTCAAGGGGAGGGGGAGTATCTGGCGTGATCATGCGCCATCCTTGCCGCTCTGCCGACTCGCCGCAACAGGCTAGCTTGATGAATGCGTCATGCACGCCCCCTGGCACCGACGTGATGACCGACCTTGTCCTGCTCGGCGCGGGCCACGCCCATGTGGAGGTGTTGCGCCGCTTCGCCCGCCGGCCTGACCCCAGGCTGCGCCTGACGCTGATCGCGCGCGAGCCGGGCACGCCGTATTCCGGGCGGCTGCCGGCGCTGATCCGCGGAGACCGTGCGCCGGAGGACGCCCATATCGACCTCGGGCCGCTGGCCGCGGTCGCCGGGGCACGCCTGGTTATCGCCGAGGCGACGGGCATCGACCTGGCCGCGCGCCAGGTGGCGGTGCGCGACCGCCCGGCGATCCGCTTCGATCTCCTGTCGATCGATATCGGCGGCATTCCGGCGATGCCGCCGGGCGAAGGGATCGGGGTGAAGCCGATCGGCGGCTTGCTGGCCGCGCTGACCCGGCTGGAGCGCGCGCTGGATGATGGCGCGCGCATCGCGCTGGTCGGTGGCGGCGCCGCCGGGACCGAGCTGGCCCTGGCGCTCGCCGCGCGGTTCGCCGGACGGGTGCGCATCACGCTGGTCTGCGACACCGCGGAACCGCTCATTGAGGCCCCGCCGCGGGCGCGCGCCCTCGCCCGCGCCGCCCTGGCCGACGCGCGGGTGGAACTGGTCTGCGGGGTACGCGCCGGGGCGCAGGCCGAGGGTCGGCTGGCGCTGTCGGACGGCAGTTTCCTCGCGGCCGACGCCGTGCTGTGGGCGACCACTGTGGTCGGGCCGCCCCTGCTCGCCGAGTCCGGTCTGATCTGCGACGCGGCGGGCTGCGTGGTGGTTGACGCGAGCCTGCGCAGCCGGGGGCATGATTTCGTGTTCGCCGCCGGCGACTGCGCTTCGATGGCGGCCGCGCCGCGACCCAAGGCCGGGGTCTGGGCGGTGCGCGCGGGGCCGCGCCTCGCCACCAATCTGCGCCGCGTCGCGCACGGGCTGCGGCCGCGCCCGTGGCGACCGCAGGCCGCGGCGCTGGCGATCGTCGGGCTGGGACGCGGCCGTGCGCTGGCGTGGCGCAACGGGCTCGCCGTCTCCGGCCGGCTGGTGGCCTGGTACAAGGACTGGATCGACGGCCGCTTCCTGCGCCGCTACGCACCCGCCGGCCTGCCACGCCTCGCCGCACAGGCCGAGCCGGAGCAGGTCGGCCTCGACCCGGCCGACCTGGCGGTGCTGGCCAACTCGGCCGTGCCGCCGGTGCACGGCGAACCGGCCGGTGGCGCCGACATGGCGCTGGTGCAGCACGCGACGCACCTGCCGGCGCTGCTGAACGAGCCGTTCAGCCTCAGCCGGATCGCCGCCGCGCACGCCCTGGTGCGGCTGCACGCGGCCGGTGCCGGGCCGTGGACCGCGGTTGCCATCGTCACCCCGCCGGCCGCCGCGCCGGCGCCGGCGCGGGCGGACGTCATGGCGGTGCTGCAGGGGGCCGCGGCGGTGCTGGCGGCGGATGGCGCGGCGCTGATGGACTGCGCGACCGCGGCCGGCGGCGCGCCGGGGCTCAGCCTGGTGCTGACCGGGCGGCGGGGGCCGACCGCGCGGCCGGGGTTGACCGGCCAGTCTGGGCCGGCGCGCCAGGCGGGGCTGACCGGCCAGTCGGGGCCGGCGCGCGAGCAACCGGGGGCACTGTGCCCGGGCGACGCGCTGATCCTGACCAAGCCGCTCGGCAGCGGCATCATCCTGGAAGGTTTTCGGCGCGGGCTGGCCGAGGCGCGCTGGCTGCTCGACGCGCTGGCGGCGATGACCGCCAGCAGCGCCGCGGCGGCGCGCATCCTGCGCCAGCACGGTGCCACCGCCTGCGCGGCGGTGGCGGAGCACGGGCTGGTGGGGACCTTGGCGGCGCTGCTGCGCGACGCGAACCTGGCCGCCGCGCTGGCCGCCGAGGCCATCCCGGCCCTGCCGGGCGCGCGCGCGCTGGTTCGCCTGGGCGTGGCGCGCGCCGCCGCCGCCGAGAACCGCCAAGCCTGGCCGGATCCGCCGGATTGGCCTGACCTTGCGCTGCTGACCGATCCGCAGATCGCCGGCGGGCTGCTGGCGGGCGTGCCGGAGGCGCGGGCGGCGGCCTGCCTCGCCGCGCTGCATGCGGCCGGTTATGCTGCGGCGCGCATCGGCCAGGCGGAGGTGCGTCGGCTGGATGTCCCGCGGCTGCGGCTGGAGGTGGCGGCGCGCAGCGCGGCGGACGGCGCCGGCGAGGCGGGAGGCGACGTGGGAGACCAAGCGGGAAGCCGGGCGGGAGGCCAGGCGGGAGGAGCATGATGCGCCGTATGGCGACCAGTGCGGTGATGGCGCTGGTGATGGCGCTGATAATGGCGCTGGGACCGGCCGGGGCCGCGCACGCCGAACCGTGCTGCGGGAAGATCACCCCGGCGGGCGAGCGGCTGGCACGGTTCCTCGACGGCACCGGGGTCGATCACCTGTGGATCATCGGAAATCGGGTGAACTGGGAGACCGGCGAGGCTATCGGTGCCAGCTCGAAGGCCACGACGACCCATTGCAGCGCCTTCGCCGCGGCCGCCGGCGAGCGATTGGGCGTCTACCTGCTGCGCCCGCCGGAGCATGGGCAGATCTTGCTGGCCAACGCACAACTCGGCTGGCTGCGCGATGCCGGCGCCGCGGCGGGCTGGCGATCGCTGCCGGACCCGGTGGCGGCGCAGGCGGCGGCCAATCGAGGGGAGCTGGTGCTGGAGGCGTTCGAGAATCCAAATCCGGAACGTCCGGGCCATATCGCCATCGTGCGTCCCAGCGAACAGTCCCGCCAGATGCTGGAGCGGGACGGGCCGCGGGAGACGCAGGCGGGGGAGACGAACGCGCTGGATATCGACACCAGGGAGGGTTTCCGCCACCACCCGGGTGCGTGGGTTCCGGAGGGACGCGGCGGCATCCGCTACTACGCGCACGCGATCGACTGGGCGAAGCTGCCTTGAGCGATCCGGGCGGTGGGGTGGGGGTCGTCTTGTGACGGGCTCTGGGCGTTTGATCCACGGGCAACAAGCAGATCCACCGCGGAGCACGCGGAGCGCGCGGAGAAGACCAGGTGCGATGGCGCTTCGCTCCGAGTGCCACGACACTTCTCCGCGCGCTCCGCGTGCTCCGCGGTGGATCTTGCTGTCCTGCGCACCGTGCGAGGCCGGGGACGTTTGGTGGCGTGATGCCCGGTTGTCAGCCGTCGGATGGCTTGGTACGACCGGCCACGTCTTCATCATCAGTGGATGACAGAGCCATGGCCGAGCACCGTATCGCGTCCATTCCCGCCGACGGCATCGGCCCGGAGGTGATCAACGCCGGCCTCGAGGTGCTGGAGGCGGTGGCGGCGCACGACGGCGGGTTCACGCTGAAGGTGGCGCATTACGACTGGGGATCGAACTACTACCGCAAGCACGGCCGCTTCATGCCGGCCGACGCGATGGCCTGGCTGCGCACGGCGGATGCGATCTATTTCGGTGCGGTCGGCGATCCCGACATTGCGGACGACGTCACGCTGTGGGGGCTGCGGCTGCCGATCTGCCAGGGGTTCGACCAGTACGCCAATGTGCGCCCAACGCGCATCCTGCCGGGGGTCACCTCGCCGCTGCGCGAGGTCGGGCCGGGCGATCTCGACTGGGTGATCGTGCGCGAGAACAGCGAGGGCGAGTATGCCGGCCATGGCGGGCGGGCGCATCGCGGCCTGCCGATCGAGGTCGCCACCGAGACCGCCATCTTCACCCGAGCCGGCGTCGAACGGATTATGCGCTACGCGTTCGAACTGGCGCGCGGCCGGCCGCGCAAGCGGTTGACGGTGGTGACCAAGTCGAACGCGCAGCGCCACGGCATGGTGTTCTGGGACGAGATCGCCGCGCTGGTCTCGCACGACTACCCGGAGGTGAGCTGGGACAAGGAGCTGGTGGACGCGATGACCACGCGCATGGTGCGCAAGCCGCGGACGATCGATACGGTGGTGGCGACGAATTTGCACGCGGACATTTTGTCCGACCTGGCGGCGGCGCTGGCCGGCTCGCTCGGCATCGCGCCGACCGGCAATATCGATCCCGAGCGGCGCGGCCCGTCGATGTTCGAGCCGATCCATGGTTCCGCGTTCGATATCACCGGCAAGGGCATCGCCAACCCGGTGGCGAGCTTTTGGACCGGGGCGATGATGCTGGAGCATCTGGGGGAGAAGCCCGCCGCCGCGCTGCTGATGCGCGCGGTGGAGCAGGTGTGCGCGGCGGGGATCATGACGCCGGACCTTGGCGGGACGGCGACGACGCAGGAGGTGGCGCGCGCGGTGTGCGAGGCGGTGCGCGGGATGAACGCGTAGGGTCAGGGCTTGCTGTCGCCGTCCAGCAGCCGGCGCGCCTCCTCCGCTGTCAGGTAGGTGCGTCGCGCGGTGTCCCAGCCGACGCGGTCTTCATAGGCGCGATGTGCCTCGACGGCGGCGTGGTCGATCGCATCCTTGGCGTAGCGGACGAGGGCTTCGTAATCGGCTCGCTTCAGCGTTACGGTGTCGCGCGTCTGGGCCAGCGGCCTGATGGCTTTCATCGATGGAGATCCTTTCGATTGCTGGCCTAGTCGACGACGGCATAGGTAGCACGGCTGTGGAACGCGGCGCGCTACCAGCTTGCCTTTCCCGCTCTTGGCGGTTTTGGGCCACGAAGCGGATCAACGGTGAGGGTGGTACGCGCAGCACGACCCTCACCCGCGTCGCTACGCTCCGCGACCTCTCCCGCGAAGAGCGGGAGAGGTGTACGGAATTGCCCTATCTGAACAGGCTGACGATCGCGACGGCGGCGATGAGGGCCAGGGCGAAAGTCCTGAACCATCGCTCCGGGGCGAGATGAAACCCGCGCGCGCCCAGCAGCACACCCAGGGCATAGATTGGTGTCAGCACGATCGACAGCCGCAGGACGGCCCACGTCAACAGCCCGGTCCAGAGCATGATGACGATCACGGCGATCGCCGACAGGCCGAAATAGGCGATCATGTTGGCCCGCGCGGTGCGCGCATCGGCCTGGCCGCCGAGCCAGAACAGCACGATGGGCGGGCCGCTCAGGCCGATCGCCCCGGACATCAGGCCCGACACCGCACCGACCCCGGCACTCGCGGTCCGGCTCGGCGCGCCGACATACCGGGCACCGGCCGCCATGCTGCCGGCGATGCCGAGGATCACCAGGCTCATGGCGTGGCGCAACGTCGTCGGGTCGACATAGCGCAGCGCATAGATGCCGAACGGCAGGAGGCACACTGCGCCGAGGAACAGCGGGACGACCTCGGGCCAGCGGCAGCGGCGCATGGCACCGGGCAGCAGCGGGAACGTCGCAACGCCATCGACGACGTTCAGCACCGGCACGGCAACCACCGGCCCCAGGAACATGCTGAGGATCGGCACGAGGATCAGCGCCCCGCCGAACCCCGTGAGGCCGCGCACCAGGCCGGCCAACGCGGCGGCGGCAGCGACCCATGCGAACCAGGGTTGGGAAATCGAGAACGTCTCCATGCGCCAAGCCTAGCCAATCGGACAGGCGGCGAAACATCCGATTTCGGCTATGGCCGGGGCACCCTTACATATGGCGGCGGCGCCACGCCGACAGGCTGATTCGGGGCGCGGCCGCGGCCGGCTGATCCGGCAGCATCGCGATGTATTCCAGCGAATGCCCATCCGGGTCGTCGAAATAGACGCTGGCCGCGGGAATCCAGGGGAGCACCTCCGGCTCCTCGATCGGATCGCCGGCGCCGGAGCGCGGGCGCAGGCCGGCGGATCGCAACCCCGCGACGGCGGCTATCGCGTTGTCCAGGCTGACCTGGAAGGCGAAGTGCAGGCGCAGCGCCAGCGGCGCGGTGTGGGTGGACCACAGGCCGAGCATCGCCTGCCGCGGCCGACCGATCCAGAAGAACGCCGCGTGCCGCTCCGGCACGCGGTGCGCGAGCGCAAGACCCAGCGTGTCGCGGTAGAAGGCGATCGACCGCTCCAGGTCGCTGACCGTGAGGTGGGTCTCCCACAGGCCTTCGATCGGCACGATCCCCATGACACCCTCCATGACGGCTCCCAGGACACACTCTGGGAACTCGGCGTGACGCCACCGCGGCGGATCGCTTGTGTGTCACCGATCCGGTCGTGACGGCAGCGTACAACGAAAAGGGGCCGGTTGCCCGGCCCCTTCCTCCAGCCTCGGGTGAAGCTGTGTCAGGCCGCCTTGGCGGCCGGTGCGACAGAGGCGTCGTTGGCGATCGCCGTCGGGCCGGTCCCCTGGACGGTGCCGCCGATCGCGATCTTGCGCGGCTTCAGCGCCTCGGGCACCACGCGCTTCAGGCCGACATGCAGCAGCCCGTCACGCAGATCGGCGCCCTCGACCACCATGTGGTCGGCGAGCACGAAACGACGCTCGAACGCGCGGCCCGCGATGCCGCGATACAGCACCTCCGGCCCTTCCCCTTCGGCGGTCACGCGACCGCTGACGACCAGGGTGTTGTCCTTCACGGTGATGTCGAGGTCCGACGGGGCGAAGCCGGCCACCGCCATGGTCAGGCGATAGCTCTCATCGCCGGTCTTCTCGATGTTGTAGGGCGGATAGCTCTGCACCTCAGGAGTGGTGGCAGCGGTATCCATCAGGCGGGCCAACCGGTCGAAACCGATGGCAGTACGGAACAGTGGTGCGAAGTCGAACGTTGTCATGGCAACCTCCTGCGGATAGCAAGGTTACAGGTACGGGCCGCCCGCATGGGCCAACCCCACGAAGTCCCCGAAACCCCGATAGGGCATTCCGGACACTTCGAATCTGGTCAGTGCCGGCCCCCAGTCAAGAGGGCCGGCCCCCAGTCAAGCGGGATTAGCGCCTGGCCACGGCAATCATTTGCCCCGGGCATTTGCCCCGGGCGAAGACCCCCGGGGGGCGACGGCCCCCGGGGAACGATACCCCTGGATTCGGCCGCTACGCGCCCCAGATGCGCGGCAGCGGACCGCTGGGGCCGGCGACGGGATCGGCCGGCGGCAGCGGCACCGTGCCGACGTTGCGCACCACCTCGGCGTGCTCGGCCGGGTCGCCGCGACGCAGATCGCGGCGCGGCGTGTTGTCGGGGTAGGCGCCGACGATCACCAGGCCGTCCGATTGCGATTGCCGGCAGTGGCCGACGCCGGCCGGCACGACCACCACGTCGCCGGCGCGCACGGTCAGCACCTGCCCGTTCGGCCCGCCGAACTGCACGCGGGATTCGCCCGCGGCGACGCCCAGCACCTCGTGCGCGTCGGAGTGGAAGTGATGGAACGGGTGCACCGGCGCGCGCCAGGCGGCGGGCCAGCGGTTGGCGGTGAAGATGCGCTCGATCGCCGCGGCGTCGGCCGGCACCGCCTGGCGGTAGACCAGCAGCGGCAGGCGGGAGTTCGGGATGGCGCCGTCATCGGCGAAGAGGAAGGTGTCGGGCTCGGTCATGGCAGGCTCCCTCGGGGTGCGCGGGGGCGGGGGAAGGAAGTGTATGAGAAATTGCCGAAGAACTGAACCGGGAAGAGCGCTGGGCGGCAGGTCGGTTTGGTCGCGCCGGCCTGCCACAAATTGCGGCCGGGCACCTGAAGGGCATTCACCGGCACCTGTTCCGGGACAGTCACGAATGGGCCGGGCGCACGCGCCACGAGGAGGTCGCGCTGTCCGATGGCACTGTGGCGACGGAGCCGTGTTGCGGAAAGCCGGTGGAAATCCCTGCATGGCCGGGCCGCTCATCGCAGGCGCGCCTGAGCGCATCGCCGGCACGCTGCGCCAATCCAATTACCGGCGCGACCTGCCGCGCGCGGCATTCGCCAAACGTGCCGCTCGCATCATGCCTGCGATCAACGGCGCTCAGCCGTTCCATGAAGGGAACGGACGCCCACAGCGTGCATTCATCCGCGGCAGCTTGGCGGAAATTCGTCGCGCGCTGCGGGGATTTGGAGAATTAGTCGTGCAGGGCGCGCAGAGCACGCCGAGAAGGCAAGGCGTAATGGCGGTTCGCACGCAGCGCCGCAATCAATCGCTGCGCGCTCTGCGCGCTCTGCGGTGAACCTTGCTTTCTCGCAGAGCGCCCACCACCCACCCGCCGCGGTTCAGAACGCGCGCCGGTTGACCGGCAATACCACCGGCGCGACGCCCTCGCCCGTGACCAGCGGATTGAGCACCTCCAGTCGTTGCCCCGTCGTGCGCGGCCCGAACGCCACCGTCAGCGCCGCGGTCAGCAGCCAGGCGCCGGCGATGTAGACGAACACCGCGACGTAGCCGATATGCGTGAAGATCGCGGCGATGACGAAGGCGTTGGCCACATTCGCCAGGCGGCCCAGGCTGTAGGTGAAGCCGGTGGCGCCGTTGCGCAGGTCGGTGGGAAACTGCTCCGGCGTGTAGGCGTAGATCAACGAGGCAAAAGTCTGGATCATCATGCCGACCAGCAGCCCGAACACGACGATCAGCCCCGGAATGAAGCTCATGCCATACAGCAGGCCGAACACCGCGATGGCGGTGGCGGTCAGCGCGATGCTGTGCTTGCGCTCGAAACGATCCGAGACATAGGAGGCCAGCAGCGCGCCGATCGGGGCGCCGATGTTCATCAGCGTCACGTAGACCAGGCTGTGCGTCAGGGTGATGCCGCTCTTCACCAGCAGCGTCGGCACCCAGGCCTCGAAGCCGTAGAAGCCCAGGGTCTGCAGGATCCACATCAGGCACAGCACGATGGTGCGACGGCGGTATTCCCCGTTGAACATGGTGGCCCAGGGCGCGCGCGCGACGTTGGGGCGGGTGACCAGGCGCGGTTCGGGCAACGTGCCGACCTGCCGGGCCACCGCGTCCTCCATGCCGCGCAGCGTGGCCTCGGCCTCGGCGAAGCGGCTCTGGCGCGCCAGCCAGCGGGGTGATTCCGGCAGCCAGCGCGCGGCGACCAGGAAGCTGAACCCGACCGCGCCCCAGGCGAACAGATAGCGCCAGCCGTCCGGGCTGCTCGGCACCGTCAGGCTGGCGATCCAGTTGGTCATCGGGATGGCGAACAGGCCGATCACCATCACCATCGCCTGCGACTTGCCGCGCCGCGCGGGGGGAAAGAACTCGGCGACGCAGGTCATCGTGGTGACGATGCCGGCGGCGAGGCCGAAGCCGGTGAGCACGCGCGCCGCGACCAGCATCGGCACATCCTGCGCCAGCGCGGTGACCAGCGATGCGCCGGCGCCCAGCGTGACGAACAGCATCAGTCCGCGCCTGCGGCCGAGCCGGTCCGCCAGCGCGCCGCCCACGGACGCGCCGAGGAACATGCCGAAGAACGCCGCCGAGGTGATCAGTGCCACGTCGTCGATCGACATGCCCCAGAACTTGACCAGCCCGGGGGCGGCGGAGGGGAAGGTGTAGATGTCGACGCTGTCGAAGAACTGCGGGATCGCCAGCAGCGCGAGAATGCGCCAGTGCATCCGGCTGTAGGGCAGGCGATCGATGCGGGCGGCGATCAGTTCGTCTTGCATGGCGGGCATGGACAGCGGTCTCCGGGGGCGGGCGCTCTTGCGTGGCGCCGCGCGTTCACGCAGTCAACACCTTGGCGGGTCCGGGGGCAATGGCGTGGCAACGTTACAACAGCGTCATGGATGGCCCCCGGGTCAAGCGCCCGGGGGCATGGCTTGTCCGGGGCATCCTCTTGCCGCAGACGGCACCGGCGGCGCAACGGGAACGAAGAAGATGGCCGGGTCAAGCCCGGCCATGACGGGGGGGCACTACGCCGCGTCGCGCCGTGCCGCCTCGGTCCCCGCCTCCAGCCCGACCGCGTGCGCCAGGCGGTCCAGCCGGCGCATCACGCTCTCGCCGGCGAACACGCCGGTGGCCTCGGCCAGCCGCAGCACCAGGCGGCCGCCGGTCATCGCCAGGCTGGTGCCGGCCAGCAGGTCCGGCGTGCCGGCCGACAGCGTGTAGGCCAGCCGCAGCGCCGTCCCCAGCACCTCGGCGCGATGCGTGCTGGCGACATCCAGCAGCAGCCGCGCGGGGCGCAGGAACTCGCCGGTCTCCTCGGCTTCGTAACGAAACGCGATGGCCAGCGCGAGGAAGGCGCGGGCGTGGTGGTCGAGCCCGATCCCAGGCTGGCGCAGCACGCGCAGAAAAGCCTGCTCGGCGCGGAATTCCGGATGGTCGTGGCTGCCGATATCCGACATCCAGCAGGTCGCCTCGCGCATCCGCCTGGTCTCGGTCGGTTCGTTCGGGAACAGCGGATCGGTCCACGCGAGCATCGCCGGCGGCAGGGTCGGGTCGCGGCTCAACTGCGCGGCCATCTCGCGGCCGGCGGCGAGCAGCGGGTCCTGGCCGCGGATCGCCTCCGGCATGCGGCGCATGAACCAGCCCTCGCGCAAACCCGAGGCGCTGAACACCACGCGCCGCGCCCCGGTCGCGCGCAGCACGCGGCGCAGCGCGATGGCGGCGTAGGGCAGGTCGTCGATGCGCCGGCGCGGCATCGCCGGCAGCCGCTCCAGCGCGCGGCGCCCGGCGCTGCCGACCACCCCGGCGAGATCGCGCGCCTCCTCCCGGCCGATCGCGTAGTGGTGCACCATGTGCAGCGGGTAGCCGATCTGCGCCATGTGGATGCGCGCCAGGGCGCGCCACGCGCCGCCCACCAAGTAGAGATCGCGGCCCATGCCTTCCGACAGCCACTCGACGGTCGACAGCTCGGCGTCGGCGATGGCGCGCGCCCGCATCGGATCGCCACCGGATTGTTCGGCCAGCCGGATGACGCCGAGCGCGGTGGTGCGCGAGGCACCGCGCACGCCGCCCGTCAGGCGCACCAGCTCCAGCGAGCCGCCGCCGATATCGGCCAGCACGCCGTCGGCGGCGGGAATGCCGCACAGCACGCCCATCGCCGAATAGGCGGCCTCCTCGGCGCCGGACAGGATGTGGATCGGCACGCCCGGCAGCCGCGCCTGCAACGCATCGACGAAGGCGCGGCCGTTCGCCGCATCGCGCACCGCGGCGGTCGCCAGGATCTCGAACGGCTCGGCGCCCATGGCGCGCGCCACCGCATGGTAGCGGTGCAGCACGGTGAAGGCCTGCGCCATGCCGTCCTCGTTCAGCCGCCCGGTGGCGGCCAGGCCGCGCCCGAGGCGCAGCACGGCCTTCTCGTTGAAGATCGACACCGGATTGCGGGTGTGGCCCTGGTAGACCACCAGACGCACCGAGTTGGACCCCAGGTCGACCACCGCGCAACGCGGCGCATCGGCGGGTGGGCGATACGGCATGCGATCAGTCCTCTGCCACGCGATCCTGGCGCCGGGTCGGGCCGGCGGCGGCGATACCTGGACCATGCAATGCTGAACCGCGGCCGGAGAGTGAGGGGTTGGTCATGAAATAGTCGTGCGCGGAGACCGGCTTCTTGCCGACCGGCACCCGCTTCCAGGTGCCATCGGCGCTGAGCTCCCACGACTGCAGCGAGTCGCGCAAGTTGACCACCATGATCTGGTCCAGCACCTGGGCGTGCACCGTCGGATTGTGGATCGGCACCAGGGTTTCCACCCGCCAGTCCATGTTGCGCGCCATCCAGTCGGCCGAGCTGATATAGACCCGCGCGCGGCGCGACGGCAGCGCGTGGCCGTTGCCGAACACGCAGATGCGGCTGTGCTCCAGGAAGCGGCCGACGATCGACTTGACGCGGATGTTGTCAGACAGCCCGGGCACGCCGGGGCGCAGGCAGCAGATGCCGCGCACCACCGCGATCACCTTCACCCCGGCGCGCGAGGCGCGGTACAGCGCGTCGATCAGCGTCTCGTCGACCAGCGAATTGAGTTTTAGCCAGATGGTGGCGGGGCGCCCGGCATGGGCGAAGGCGATCTCGCGGTCGATCAGCTCCAGCAGCACGTTGCGCAGGGTCAGCGGGCTGAACGCCACCGCGTCCATCAGCTCGGGCTCGGCGTAGCCGGTCATGTAGTTGAACAGCCGCGCGGCGTCGCGCGTCAGGTCGGGATCGCAGGTGAAGAACGACAGGTCGCAGTAGATGCGCGCGGTGATCGGATGGTAGTTGCCGGTGCCGAAATGCGCGTAGGAGCGGACGGCGCCACCCTCGCGGCGGACCACCAGGGACAGCTTGGCGTGCGTCTTCAGTTGCGCGAAGCCGAACACCACCTGCACGCCGGCGGCTTCCATCTCGCGCGCCATGCGGATGTTGGCCTCCTCGTCGAAGCGGGCGCGCAGCTCGACCATGGCGGTGACCGACTTGCCGGCCTCGGCCGCCTCGATCAGCGCCTTGACGATCGGGCTGTCGCGGCTGGTGCGGTACAACGTCTGCTTCACCGCGATGACGTTGGGATCGCGCGCCGCCTGGCGCAGGAACTGCACCACCACGTCGAAGCTTTCGAACGGGTGGTGGACGATGATGTCCTTGGCGCGGATGGCGGCGAAGCAGTCGCCGCCGAAGTCGCGGATGCG
>Ga0209415_10001005_pt1 | contig 53503 bp, 41 predicted proteins | sample PeaSoiSIISIP2007_FD_187696 | JGI IMG/M metagenome (GOLD analysis project Ga0209415, IMG submission 187696) | Peat soil microbial communities from Weissenstadt, Germany - SII-SIP-2007 (SPAdes) (version 2) | ecosystem: Environmental > Terrestrial > Soil > Wetlands > Peat | place: Germany... | reverse complement strand
CATATACAATCGCCGACAACGCCGTCCGTGCTCCGCATTGGATAATACGTCAGGGACAAGAGTAACAGACCACGGTGCCTCCGGGTCTGCAAAGTTGCGAATGAATGCTGCAAATTTCCGACAATTCAAGGGATATACGGCGGTTCATGGGCCGTCAGAAATGGGGCGGTTTGAATGTTGAAGGGTTGTGGATTGCCCCAGGGGGGCAAAGCTCCCAGGGCTTTGGATTGGGAAAGTGAACCATTACCGGGAAGTCCTGGGAGGCTTTGGGATGGGGGGCAATTGGGGGGTTTCGATGGTTGGGAGAACTCTGGGAGAACCCACGGATGGCCATCCGTGGGCTTTGGGGATGGAAATTGAGGGCAATGGGGCGATTTGCCGGCGCATTTTCTGCCGAAGTATCGGTCTTCTCCTCTGTTACAGATGCCGTCGAAAGTTGAATTTGATTAACAGATGAGTAATCTGAAAGGGCGTTCGGCGGTACCGTTGTACCTTCGCCGAGAACGTTGGTTCGTATCCCCTTGAACAGAGGGACGGAGTAAACATGAGGGTTTGGAAAGGGTTCGTGGGCTTGGCGGCGGCGGTAGTTCTTGGATGTTCCGGGGTGACGGCGATGGGGGATGACACCAATTCAAATACAATGGGCGGCGACCAAAACGCGCCGCCTGCGGATCAGGTTGAGGCGCCTCCCGCGCCGGCCGCGCCGGTGGCGCCCGCGCCTACCAGCTACGGCGCTCTGATGCAAAGCCTGGAAGCCATCCACATTGGCAAGCCGATGGAAGACCTGGGGTTCAACATTCATGGCTACGTCGAGGGCGGGTATTTGTACGACATGACCGTTCCCGGCGACAACCAGCACCCTGCCAAGCAAGCGCCCGGCGACGACATCTATTTTGCGGGGCCGTACAAGAACGCGTTCATGTTGAATCAGGCGGACCTGACCATTGAGCGTGATATGGTCAACCTCAGCAAGGGAAGCTTTGACGTCGGATTCAAGATCGAAGGCGGTTATGGCCGGGATGATTACTTCACCCACTCGGACGGCCTTCTCGACCAGCACAACAAGCAGGGCGGATTGGGAGGGGGGTTCGACCAGTTCGATCTTCTGCAGGCATACGGGATGGTCGGCATTCCGGTGGGCACCGGGATCATCATTGAAGCGGGCAAGTTCGTGCAGCTCCTGGGGTATGAAACGATCGATCCCACCGAGAACCTGTTTTACACTCACAGCTATGGGTTCTCGTATGGTAGGCCGTACACGATGACCGGCGTTCTGGGCAAATACGTCTTTAGCGACGATACCAACTCCAACAATCTGGCGATTACCGGGGGCGTGACGCGCGGCTGGAACCAATCGCTGCGCGACAACAACGGGGCGCCGGACGGCATCATTCAGGCCAAGGACACGAACGGCGTGTTTGACTGGACGGTGAACCTGATGTTTGGTCCCGAGGGTGTGCTGCCCTACGGCCCGTCGGACTGCGCCCATTGGTGGTGGGTTCCGGAACTCATCGGGACGTGGCACGTAGCCGATCAGTTCAGCATTTCCGGCGATTTCCTTTATGGCGACGCCCCCGGCGCGGCGGTCAACGGAGCCGGGCAAGTGCTCACCGCGCAATGGTTCAGCGCCGCCGGCTATGCCAAGTATCAGTTGGATCCGCACCTGTCATTGGGCACCCGCATCGAGTACTACCACGATGGCCGCGGCACCACGACGGGGGTCGGCGGAGGCGACGTCAATTATTGGGAGGCAACGGTCGGAGTGGGGTTGACTCCGTTCCCCGACAGCCCATGGCTCGACGGTCTGTCGGTCCGGCCGGAAGTGCGATGCGACTGGGCGGATAGCGCGGTCTTCGACGGCACGATATTCAACAACCAGATAAGGGCGAAATTCAACGAAGTAACCGCGGCGATAGACGTGTATTTCAAATTCTAACTGCGCCGGCGATTTGGAGATGAATTTATTGGCGACATGAATTTATTGGCGGCTTCCGCGGGCCGCAGGTACAATCGAACGCTGTTGTTTACCATTGGTCGCGGTCAGAGGAGTGTGCGGCGGGGCAGACATTTGTGCTCCAGTTGGGAAGGGGTAAACCTTGGGTCGCTTTTCCCCGGAGTTCTTTTGACGCGGCAAACGCAGTTTTTACCGAAAAAAGGTGTTCAATGCTGAGGAAACGAAACAGGCGGGTCACCCGGCGGTCCAGTATCGTTGGAGTGGCGAGCAAAGTGCAGATGGAGTTGCTGGAACAGCGGATCATGCTGGCGGGTAACCCTATCGCTCCTCCCCCATTGCCAAGTCAGCCCACGCCTTTGCAAGGAGTGGTGGGGACGCCAAACAGTTTGGACCCGCTATTCCTGAATGATGCGTTCGACTTCAACGCTTTGTCTTACAACATCAACGGCACGATTTATCCGGCGAATGGGGGATACGAAGTCGACGCCAACGGGCAGAAGGTGGCGAGTGAGACCATAGCGATCGTGGACGCATACGGAAGTCCAACAATCGTCAACGACGCGCAGACGTTTGACGCGGAGACCTATCTTGCGCCGGGTGAAAGTGTCGGCGCAGCAACGGGCGGAATCAGCAATTACGATGCGGCAGGGAATTTTTTCCTGTCGGTTGTGAAGCTGGGGCCGACGGCAAACACCATCATCGGGGACGCCGCGGATCAGGCGGATTGGTCCAAAGAGACGTCCTTGGACGTGGAATGGGCACACGCGATTGCTCCGGGAGCGCACATTTTGCTGGTGGAGGCCGCATCGGACGATGATTTGGACCTGTTGGACGCCGACGTTTATGCCGCCCAGCAGCCTGGGGTGGTTGCCATCTCGAACAGCTTTGGGGGCCCTCCCGCCGATCAGCCTTTTCCCGCTCAAACATTAGACGGATACTTGGTTACACCAACCGGCCACGTGGACAGCAACGGCATGCTCGGGGGGGTCGTGTTCCTAGCTTCATCTGGGGATGCTTATGGGGTTAACGAATTTCCGGCGGCATCGGCCAACGTCCTGTCGGTTGGGGGCGAGACCGACACAATCGACCTCAACCACGTGATCGAGAACATTGGTCCGTGGAACGACGGCGCTCTCGGTGGTTCGGGCGGCGGACCCTCAACAACAGCGCCGACTTATAATAATCCCCTCGTCGCACTGGACGCCAATCCGGCAACAGGCGTGTGGGTTTTCGACTCGACTCCGGTCCCGGCATTTGGGCCGACGATCCAGGGCGGGTGGTCGGTCGTCGGCGGCACGAGCTTTGCCTGTCCGGCATGGGCGGCCACGATAGCGATAATCGACGAGGGCCTGAGCCTCAGGGGCTTCGGCTCGATGGACAACAGCCAAGTCCTGGGCGAAACGCCGTATGACGACAGATTTTCCGACCCCGGGCCAACTATACAGACAGTTACCCCGGGGGGGGGCCACTCCAGTTGTGACCGTGCTTGGGGATCCGGAAGCGGGTTTTGGTATCCTGGGCCTGGCGGAAAACGATGCGGCGACCAACGCCGATTTTATACAACTTCCCCCCGGTAAATCTGGGGTGGAGAACGCATTTCCCCTTTGGGGCCATACAACAAACACAGCAACAAACGGTAACACGACGATAACAACGACATCCCCAAGCCCCGGAGTTCCTGTCCCGGATATCACGGTAACCCCGGTCGAAGACTTTACCGGATGGGGAATGCCGAATAACAACTCAGGTAACATCGGCGAGGACGCCTTCAATTCCGACGGTACCCCAAACCCGGACTTGTCCGCCCGCGGCGGATTCATTCAGGACATGGTTGGCGGGCCTGTGGGTATCACTTTCTTCTCGGACACGGTGGACTCCCTTTATTTCACCCAGCAACCGGTCAATACCCAAGCAGGGTCGACGATTAATTCGACCTTACCGGGGATTGTGGTCACCGCTTATACGCCGACTACCAATGGCGTTGATGCGACCTTCACCGGCGCCACTCACACCGTAACCATTGACATCCTGGAGGCGGGCACGCTCATGGGCACCCTGACGGCCACGCCCATCAATGGCGTTGCGACCTTCTCGGACCTTAGCATTGACCAGGTGGGCACGTACGAGTTTATCGCCAGCAGTCCCGATGTTAATCCGGCATACTCCAACGCGTTTAACGTCAGCGCAACCGTGGCAACGCATCTGGTAGTCACCACTCAGCCGGCGTCGTTCTGGCAATATAGCTCGATGGAGAGCCCCATCACGGTGATTGCGGAAGATCGATTCAACAACCTCTCATACATCACCAATGGGAATAAAGTGACCGCGAGCATTCTGACGGGGCCACCCGGAGGCGTGCTTTCCGGGACAACCAGTGTGACCATGGCCAACGGCATTGCCACGTTCACGGGGATTGGGGCCAGCTTGCCGGGGACGTACGTTCTTCTTGTCCAGTCCGGTGGCTTGAGTTCCGTGATCACCAATCCGTTTGCCGAAGTTCCGATTCCCGTGGCGGGGCTATACACGTTCAACGGATCGCCCCTGAGCGCCCAGGCAATTATCTTTCAGCAGTTCCGAAACGCGCAAGTGTACAGTAGCCAGGCTCCGCCATCGAGCGCGCAGGTCCAGCAGATCATTGCCGAGGGCAACCTGACCCTGAATTTCATCGTGGGTGGTTTTGCGGTTTCGCCGATCACGCCGACGTTTGCGGCGTCATCTTCCAGCGATGTCTCGGCATCGCAGGTTTCGGCTTCCTCGTTCGCCGGCGGGACCAACGGCGCCAGCCTTGAATCACAACTGCTGGACAGCGGTTCAGGAGATAATAAGCTTCTGGGTTGATGGACATCAATCTGCTGGTGATTGCGCTCGGCAATTCGCGCCTGGCGATTGGCGTGTTTGCCGCGGGTGAACTTGAACGGGTCGTTCGCCATACCATTGCCGATCATGGGGCGTGGGAGGGCGCGATTCAGCACGCATGGTCGCGCATCGCCGATGCTCAAGGCCCGGCGGTCGCCGCGGCCAGCGTAAATCCGCAATTCAATTCCAACGTTGAAGAGATCGTAAAGCGCCTGACGGGCCAAGGCGTGCAATGGGTTGGCCGGCAGATCGAGCTTCCCATCGAGGTTTGCACGCAGAATCCCGCCGAAACGGGGATTGACCGGGTATTGAACGTTGCCGCCGCGTACGAGCAGATGGGGAAAGCCTGCATCGTGGTCGATGCCGGGACGGCGGTGACGGTCGATTGCTGCAACGACAACGGTGATTTCCTGGGCGGCGCGATAGCACCGGGGCTGTCGATGATGCTGGATGCCCTGAGCCAGCGGACCGCCGGGGTTGGGCGGGTTTCATTTTCACCGCCCAGCGGCGCCGTCGGCGATTCGACGTCGGCGGCCGTATCGCAGGGCGTTTACCATTCCATCCGCGGGCTTGTTCGGGAAATCGCCGAGAACTATGCGACGCAACTTGGCCAATGGCCTGAAATCATCGCGACCGGCGGAGATGCCCATCAACTCTTCGACGGTTGGGAGCTGATCCACGCGATTTCCGCCGATCTCGGCCTGTACGGAATCGCGCTGGCGTATACGAATCACCATATCAGACACGAATCCTGATCGGCGGCCCCTGGCTGATTTCAACCGCGAAGAAGCGAAGCAGCGAAGTGTCGCGAAGAAAAAATTAGAATTGAATTGTATTTCTTCGCGCAACTTCGCTGCTTCGTTCCTTCGCGGTAATCTGTATCTGAGGCTCGCCATCGCATGAAAGCACGGGAATACGACAACACCGCGATGCTGCTGACGCCGCGGGCGGGGGGGGAGGGGTCGGCCATCGCGGTGGTGCGGATTCGCGGATCCCGCGTCGCCGGATTTCTTCAGCGGTTTTTTTCCAAAGCGCCTGCGGCGGGGCGGTGCGTGCATGGCGATATTCACGATGGGAACTCACAGATCGACGATTGCCTGATCGTCGTCGGCGATGACGGCAGTTGGGCGGACATCTGTCTGCACGGCGGGGCGTGGGTGATCGAATCGGTGCTGCTGCTGGCGGAACGCGAGGGGTTTGAGGTGCTGGACGCGAAGTTGCCGGTGGCGGCCGAGGCCCTGGATGAAGCGGCGGGGGAGATGGAGCGGGAGATGCTGATGTATCTGCCGCTGGCGATTACGGAGCCGACGATTCGAATGCTGCTGGATCAACCCGGCGCGTGGCGGGCGGCGCTGAATCGTGGAGTCGATGCGGCGGCGGTTTTGAAGGACCGGACGCTCTGGCGGCTGCTGCATCCGGGGCAGATCGCGATCGTCGGCGAGCCGAACGTCGGCAAATCGACCTTGGCCAACCGGCTCTTTGGTCAGCAGCGGTCGATCACCGCCGACCTGCCGGGCACCACGCGGGATTGGGTGGGGGAGATGGCGGACGTGGCGGGCATGCCGGCGGTGCTGATCGACACGCCGGGCCTGCGCCAAACCGACGATGCCATCGAGCGCGCGGCGATCTCGGCGAGCGGGGAAAAGATTTCGGAAAGCGAATTGGTGATCGTGGTCTTGGACGCGACCTGCGCTTCGCGCAGCCCCGGATGTACATCCGGGGCTTGGCAGGCGGGCATTATTGTTGTCAATAAGATTGATCTTCCTGCGGGTTGGAATTTTCAGTCGGCGGATGCGATTCGAATTTCGGCCAAGACCGGACAGGGCATCGATGAGCTTTGCATGGCGATTCATCAACGGATGGGGATTGGGCGCCTCGACGAGAGTCGGCCACGATGGTGGACCGAACGGCAGAGGAATATCTTGACGGAGGCGATTGGGAACCCGGCGGCGCTGGAGAAACTGGGCGTCCAGTTTCCCGGCACCGCCTAAAGCAGATTCAAGTGGTTTGTAGCCTTCGAAGACCGGGGGATTGCCATCCCCCGGCTTTGGGCGGAAGGCGGAACGTTACGAACATGAAAGCAGTCTAATATCCCCACATGCGGGCTATGTCTTGATAGGTGACCAGCAGGAATACGCCGAGGATCACGACCAAGCCGACCATTTGAACGATTCGCTGGGCGTCGGCGGACAAGGCTTTGCCTTGGAGTTTTTCCAGGATGAGCAGCGTGAAAAGTCCGCCGTCGACGATGGGGATGGGAAGGAAATTCACGACGGCCAGGTTGGCGCTGATGAGGCAGAGGAACCAGAGGAGCCAGACGGGTCCGCGGCTGGCGACCTGGGCGCCCTCGTGGGCCATGCCGACGGGGCCCATTACGTTGGACAGTCCCACGTCGCCGGTGATCATGCGCTGAATCGTCACGTAGAATTCGAGGATCAGATCGCGGGTCTCGTCGACGCCGCGGGCCAACGCCACCAGCGGATTGTGTGTATGCAGGTTGCTGAGCATGGGATTCAGCGGGAGATACTGCATCAGGGTGATCGCCTTGGCGGCGTCGATGTCGTCCTGCTTCAGCAAGACGTCGGCGACGGAGGGCTTGCCGTCGGTGTCGGGAGGGAGGAAGGAGATGGCCAGCTTCTGTCCGGGCTTGGCGTCGGCGACGAGGCGGCGAAGCTCAAACCAGTTGGTGACAGAATCTCCGTCGATGGCGGTCAGAGTTGCACCGGCGGGAATTTTGCCGGCGGGAGGGGAATTCGGCAGAGTTTGTGCGACGACCAAGTGTTGCTCATCGGCGCCCAGCGAGATTCCCAGGCCCATTCGCCCGCCGCTCTTGGGGATGTGGTAGGGCATCAGGTCTTCGATGATCCTGGGCTTGGATTGGCCTGGGTCGAGCACGGTGAGGGATACCTTCAGTTCCTTGTCGCCGGCGGCCGCAAGGGTGGTGCGAATCTCCTGGCAGGTGGGGTTCTGCCGGTGATCGGTGCCGGCATCGACCGCGAGAATCACGTCGCCGGGCTTGAGCTGGTCCAGGGCCGGTGACGTGTCGAGCAATCCGATTACGCTAGCCCGGGGCGTCATGCCCAGGATAGTGAGATCCGAAGTGGCGAACGGCTCGGCAAAATGGGGGGTGACGGTTTCGTGGCGAATCTTGGGCGAGGGCAAACCTTTCGCGCCGCTGGGGGATTCGATCGTCAGATCGATCGGCTTGCCATCGGAAGCGTTGAGGGCCACGTACAACTGGGCGATAGCCGCGTCGCCGTTAGTCTTGACGGATTGCCCAGCAATCTGGGTGATGCGATCTCCGGGATTCAAGGCCCTGACGTCGGGCAAATCGGTCTTGGCGAGCATCGCGTTGTCGGTCTCGTCCTCGGGGACAACTTCAAGTCCGACCAATTCGAAGGGTTGACCCACTCCAAGCTGGAGCAGTCCCTTGCCATCGAGGCCGGATTTTGCCGGGGTGGCATAGAGAGTTTGCTGGCCGCCGTCGGGATGCCGGACGACGATGGCGACCCGCTGGCCTTCGTGAGTGAGGGCGACGCTCAGGGGGATTCGGCTGAAATCGCCGGCCATTTCCTTGCCGTTGTAGGAGACGATGACATCGCCGGGTTGAAGTCCGACGAGAGTTCCATCGGCGGTAGCGGCGCGGGCGGCGGGGCTGTTGGCGATGACGTTGCCCACCGTCGCCGGGGGGACAGGGTAGCCGGCCATGAAGATGATCATGAAGCCGACCGCGGCGAAGATCACGTTCATGATGACGCCGGCGGAAACGATGAGCATTCGCGCGCCCACGGATTTGCGGTTATAAGCACGGGGGTCTTCGGCGATGACGCCGGGGCGAAGATCGTCCTGGCCCAGCATTTTCACGTACCCGCCGAGGGGGATCCAGTTGAATCGGTATTCGGTTTCGCCCAAGCCGAGGGTTTTGGCGGCGGCGTCGGAATAGTCGAGGGTTGGCTCGGCTGTGTCGCGGAGTCGCGGTTGTTCCTTCTGATTGCCTTCAAAATGCTGTTGAATGATCCGGTTGTAATCGGGCGTGGTGGTGCCCCAGCGGAATCCGATTCCCTTGCGCCAGGCGACGATCGCCGGGCCGAAGCCGATGGCGAACTGCTCGACCTTTACGTCGCAATATTTGGCCGCCAGGAAGTGGCCCAGTTCGTGGAAGAAGATGACGAAGCCCAGGCCCAGCGCCAGCAGCGAATAGTCCAGTGCGTTATGGAGATAGATCATTCAGAAAGTCCGTTTATGCTTCGTTGCCTCACGCCAAGGGAGCACATGCTCGGGTGGCGATGGAAGATTCAGCCGCATTCCTGGCCCATCGGTCCGCTTCGAGCAAATCGTCCAGAGTGGGATTCATCTGAACCCGGGCCTGGGAAATTGTAAGTTCGACAATGCCGGTAATCTCGCCGAAGGGGATTTTGTTGTCCATAAAGGCGGCAACGGCAACCTCGTTTGCCGCGTTTAACACGGCGCCGGCGGTTCCACCGGTTTCGGCGACCTGGTACGCCAGCCGCAGGGCCGGGAATCGCTCCAAATCGGGCGGTTCCAGCCGCAGGGTTTGAGATTTTGTCCAATCCATGCGGCAGGAGCAGCCGGCGGCACGCTCGGGGTAAGTCAGGGTGTATTGGATCGGGGTGCGCATGTCCGGCGGGGAAAGCTGGGCGATCACCGAGCCGTCGATGAACTCCACCATGGAATGAATAACCGATTCCGGATGCACCATGATCTGAACCTGCTCGGGACGGAGATCGAACAGCCAGCAGGCTTCGATCAGCTCCAGGGCTTTGTTGAACATGGTGGCGGAGTCCACGGTGACTTTGTTTCCCATCCGCCAGGTGGGATGGTTGAGGGCGTCGGCGGGCGTGGCGTTGCGAATTTTTCCCAGCGGCCAATCGCGGAAGGGTCCGCCGCTGGCGGTCAGGACGACTCGGCGGACCTCGCGCGCCCGGCCGCAGGCCATGGCTTGGAAAATGGCGGAATGCTCGGAATCGACGGGAAGCAGGGCCACGCCGCGCCGGCGGGCTTCGGGAATCAGCAGCGAACCGGCGACGACCAGGGCCTCCTTGTTGGCCAGGGCCAGGGTTTTGCCCGCGCGAACGGCGGCCAGGGCCGCGGGCAAACCGGCCGCGCCGACGACCGCCGCGATGACGATGTCCACCTCTTCATGCCGTGCCAGATCGACCATGGCACTTTCGCCGGCGAAGATGCGCGGGCCGCCGGGACCAAGGAGATGCTTGAGCCGATCGACACGCGATTCATCGACAACGGCGACAGCCCGCGGCGAGAATTCTTTGACCTGGGCGGCGAGCTTCTCGACTTGGCGGTAAGCGCCCAGAGCCACGGCGCGATACGGGGGGCCGAGATGGCGAATTACGTCCAGCGTGCTACAGCCGATTGATCCGGTCGAGCCGAGGATCGCGACGCGTTTGCTCACGGGAGACAATATAACGTCGATGCTCCGGATGTACATCCGGAGCTTCTTATGGCAAGGGCGCCGCGTTGGTTTTGTCTTCCTCGCGCATGGCCCAGGGGAGGGTCAGGCCGGCGGCTAGAAGGATCAGTGTCTGGCCGGAGTACACGATCATGGAGATTCCGTGAAGCTTGCGGAATTCGGGGCTTGCGGATTGGCCCTGCTGGCGAAGTTGCTCCATGCGCGAAGTGACGAGCATCGGGCCAAGGGCCGCGGGAACCGTGGCAGCGGCGAGCAGGAAAAACAGGACGGTGACGCGGATGGAGCCCGCGAGGACTCGCCAGGCGACGGCGCCCATCAGCGCGGCGGCGGCCAGAAGGATCTGATAGCGCTCGAAAACCAGGAACATTTGCGGCGCCGCCTTGAGGGCGGTGGGGCGATCGTTGGCGAATAAATCGGTGACGAATAGGAACAGCGCTCCCAGGCCGCCGAGCCATAACGCCCAGGCGATGCAGACCAGAGATGCGGCGATTCGGCGGAGCATGGGAGTAATATACGGCCGATCACCGGGAGATGGCCACACGCCGAAATTCTGCCTACAATTTTGCGCGATTAGGCGAGGGTTCGGAGGCCGTGGGTCATGGCAAAAGTGGACGTGACGGAATACCGGTTTCCGCAAGGATGGAATGATCCCGCCCGGGGGGAGGAACTTTCCCGCAAGTATTGCGAACGTCTCGAAGACGGCGACATCGTCGTCTTCGATTCAATCCCGTTTGAATTCTCCAAGGAGGATCGCGAGTTTCTCCTGGGGCAAAAACAGAGCGGGCTGAAAGCTCACAAAAACGTCTCCTATCGGCCGAAAACGGACGTTCTGCGCGGCGAGGCGTGCGAATCGCCGGAGGACAACCGTCGGCTGCACGACGTCATGCGGCGATATTCGGCGGAGGTGACGAAGTTTCTCAGCCGATTTTTGGCGCCCTACGCGCCGCATTGGACGCTGGATTTCGCCAGCTATCGGCCGCTCGAGGAACAGGGGCGCGATCTGCCGATCCACAAGCGCAATGACCTGATGCACGTGGATGCGTTTCCCAGCCGGCCGACGCACGGGGGGAGAATTCTGCGGGTGTTTACGAATATCAATCCCTCTCGGCCGAGGGTTTGGGAGACGACCGAGAAGTTTCCCTCGCTGGTGAAGACGTTCGCGGAGGATGCGGGCCTGCGGGGGTTCGCGCGGGAATCGGGGTCGGCGGGCGAGAAAATCAGAAAGACGTTCGCGCCGGTGTTCCGGGCCGTGGGCGTCCGGGGAATGGATCGCAGCGCGTACGACCGCTTTATGCTGCGGTTCCACGACTATCTGAAGGAAAACACGGACTATCAAACCAAATGGCCGAAGATTCGCATTGAATTCCCGCCGGCCAGCACGTGGATGGTTTACACCGATCAGGTCCCGCACGCCGCCATTTCCGGGCAGTTCATGACGGAGCAGACGTTCATCATTCCGGTGAAGGCGATGGTGATGCCGGAACGATGCCCGCTGCGCGTGCTGGAGAAACATTGCGGGAAGGCGCTGGCGGGATGAGGGCGGAGGCCAAATTCGAAACCCGAAATTCGAATGACGAATCAAATTCGAAACTCGAAATTCGAAACGAAGACCTTTTGGTCCTTCGGATTTCGAATTTGATTTGCCATTCGAATTTCGAGTTTCGAGTTTCCGCTTCTCCTAACTTCCCATCTCGGCAAATCTCTCCTTCAAATCGCCGTAAAGCTTGGAATAAACGGCATAAGAGCGGTCGTATAGCTCGGCCAGTTTCCGGTTGGGATTTAGCTTCCTGGTTTCCTTGATGCAGGAAGAAGCGGCTTGTTCGACGCTGTTCCAGACTCCGGTGCCGACGCCGGCCAACAGGGCTGCGCCGTAGGCGGGGCCTTCGGCGGCGTTGATGGTGACGATGGGCTTGCGGTAGATGTCGGCTTGAAGCTGACGCCAGAATTGGCTGCGGGCGCCGCCGCCGCTGGCGCGGATCTGGGAAATGGGGATGTGCATGGATTGCATGATGCCAAGGGCGTCGCGCATGCCGAAGGTGACGCCTTCGAGAAGCGCACGGATAAGCATGGGACGGGTGGTGCGGGCGGTGATGCCGATCCAACCGCCGCGGGCGTGAGGATCGGGGTAAGGGCAGCGCTCGCCGGTGAGATAGGGCAGGAATTGCAAACCCTCGCTGCCGGGCGGGGCTTGTTGTGCTTGGCGGATCAGAAGCGAGTAGGGGTCGATTTTTTTCTTTTTCGCTTCGGCGACTTCGGCGGCGGCGAGGTTGTTGCGGAACCATTGGAACGATCCGCCGGCCGAGAGCATGCAGCCGAAGACGCACCATTTTCCGGGGAGGGCATGGCACATGGTATGGACGCGGCCCTGCGGGTCGCGGGTGGGCTGATCGCTGTGAGCGAATACGACGCCGCTGGTGCCGAGCGTAGCGCTGACGATGCCGGTGGAGACGATTCCGTTTCCGACGGCGCCGGCGGCCTGGTCGCCGCCGCCGCCGACCACCGGCGTGCCTGGGGACAATCCCAATTCTTTGGCCGCGCCGGCTGTCAATGTTCCCGTCACGTCCGGCGATTCGTGCATCCGCGGCAAAAGCGATCGGTCGATTTCCAAAAGCTCGAGCAAACGATCCGACCAGCGGCGATTGACGACGTCCAGCAGCAGCGTTCCGCTGGCGTCGCTGACCTCCGTGGCGTATTCGCCCGTCAGCCGATAGCGGATGTAATCCTTGGGAAGCAGGATATGTTTGGTTTTCTCGTAGACCTTTGGCTCATGCTGGCGGACCCAGAGGATTTTGGGCGCGGTGAAGCCGGTGAGGGCGGGATTGGCGACGAGCTCGATCAGGGCAGCGCGTCCGCCGACGCGGGATTCGATTTGGGCGCATTGCTCGGCGGTCCGCTGATCGTTCCAGAGGAGCGCCGGGCGCAGCGGCTTGGGGCCGTCGGCGAGGAAGACGCTGCCGTGCATCTGCCCGGAGAGGCCGATGGCTTTAATGTCCGCGGGCTTTATGCCGGCGCGCTTCCGCACGGCCTTGGTCGCCGCAACCGTGGCCTTCCACCAATCCAGCGGGTTTTGTTCCGACCACCCTGGTTTTGGGCAGGAAATCGGATGTTCGGCCATTGCCGTGGCCAGGACTTTGCCTCTTTCATCGCAGAGGAGGGTTTTGGTTCCACTGGTGCCGATGTCGATGCCGAGAAGATGGGGCATGGCTGGGGGTCCTTATGGTTGGTCATTTGTCACTTGTCATTTGTCATTTGTGAAGATTGCGGATAACAAATTACCTGTAAACCGTGACAAATGACAAATGACCAATGACAATTTCCCTTTCTCAACTTGCGGAGAAGATCGGGGCCGTGGTGGTCGGCGACGGCACGACGATTGTCTCGTCGATATCAACCCTTGAAGATGCCGGGCCGGGGCAGCTTAGCTTTCTTTCTAATCCGAAATATGAAAGGCTGTTGAATACAACGCGTGCCGCCGGGGTGATCGCGTCGAGGGCGACTCGAAGCAATCGGGTCACGATTCTGCGGTGTGACGATCCGTATTTCGCGTTCATGCAGGCGATGGTGCTACTGCATGGGCATCGGAAGCATCCGCATGTGGGGGTGCATCCGCAAGCCCATATTGATCCGACGGCCAAGCTGGGCGAGGGATGCGTGATTTATCCGGGGGCGTACGTGGGGCCGCGGGCCGTGCTGGGTCGGGAATGCGTTCTTTATCCGAATACGGTTGTGTATGACGATTGCGTTCTTCACGACCGGGTTACGCTTCATGCGGGGGCGGTGATCGGGCAGGATGGGTTTGGGTATGCGACGCACAAGGGGGCGCATCATAAGATTCCGCAGGTGGGGATCGTGGAACTTGGCGACGACGTGGAAATCGGAGCCAACGTCACGATTCAGCGGGCGACGCTGGGAAAGACGTTCATTGGGGCGGGGACGAAGATAAGCGATCTTGTCGCCATTGGCCATGGAGCGAGCATTGGCGAGCACGGATTGCTGGTGTCGCTGGTGGGGATAGCGGGCAGTACGAGGATCGGGCATCACGCGACCATAGGCGGACAGGCGGGAGTGGCGGGGCATTTGGTGCTGGGAGATCGGGTAACGATTGCCGCCCGCGGCGGGGTGGCGACGGATGTTGCGGATGGGGCGGTTCTTTACGGCGCCCCGGCCACGCCGGCGCCGCACGGACGGAAAGGCCTTACCCTGCTCGGGCAGCTTCCGGAGATTGTCGAGAGGATTCGCAAGCTGGAGAAGCGCGGTAGGGGAGGCCGGAAGGCGACTGCAAAAAAGAAGAAGAACTCTCAATCCGGCCGCGGGTGAATCTCCTTGTCACTCCGTCTTGTTCTTGGGATGATATGGCAGAGGAAATGGGGCCATGGGATTCGTTGAACGAATGAAATGGTGGCAATGGGTGGGGGTGAGCCTGGTGTTGGGGGCGATCTTGGCGTTCCTCAATTCAGGGGGGGCGGACACGGCGGTTCAGCATAGCTCCGTTTCCACGGTGACTTTCGAGACCGGATTGCTGCTCCAGCCGTGGGTTGATCCGAAAGACTCAAGCCATCGGCGCGCCTGGATGAGCGATGTGATTGTGCATCCAGTGCAGGACGTGGCTGCGGGGGACAAGATCACCAAGCTCCAGCTCGTGAGCTTCACGCGGCTGACGCCGCAGGATGCAGCGCATCCCTCGGGACAGACGGTTACGGAGTACCTGTGGGCGCCGTTTCCCTATGAGCCGACTCCGCGTGGGTCGCCGAACAATGGGCGTCAGGCCTATCCGGGGGTGAGCTTGTACTTCGGAAAAAAGGGCGACACGCTGAATTCGCTGGCGGCGCGGTTTTATCACAAGGACACGGCGGCGGGGGTGAAGGCGATCATCGCCGCCAATCCAAGTCTGCGGGACGCCAGCGGTCCGGCCGGTTTGAAGATTCAGGAGTGGAACGGGTGGAAGCGGGGGAGCCCGGGGGCGTATTGGATTCCGTGGAACCCGGCCGATCAGCATACCGTCAGCGATTTTCTCGCGGCCACCAACCAATTCCTTCAGGCCCAGCAAGGGCAGGCGGCGATTCCCATTTCGTTCCATTATCGGTGGTGGGAATCGTCGAAATACGGATATGAGGCCTGGATGATCGGAACGTTTCTGATCGTCGGCGTGATCTGGCCAACGCTGTTGTCGGTGATGATCAAGGGTGGTCTGGGGAAGATGACGCCGCAGGAATACGATCTGAGCCGGTTCAAGGGGGGACCGGAGCCGGCCGTCGCGGCGGCGCCGGTGGCGGTGAACAAGGGAGACATGGAAAGATTGCGCGAGTTGGAAGAGAGCATGGAAGCAACGTTGAAGGGGTCGGGGACGGCTGCGCCGGCGGTCGCGATAGCGTCTGCGGCTGCGCCGGAAGTGAAAAAGCTTGGCGGTGGGCCGGCCGAAGCGCCGCACCTACCGTTGCCCCCAGAGGAGAAAAAGGATTATCAGGGCGAATACTATCCGGTTGCCAAGCCGCATGGAAAGGACGAAAAGCCCTGAATGTCCGCGTCTGAATCTGCGACAATCCTGGTATTGGTGCGCGACCTGACGTTTTCCGGAAGGATCCTGGCCGAAGCGCGGGCGGCGGGGGCGGCGGTGAAGTTGATCCGCGATCCGGCGCAAGTCTTGAAGCTTGATGGAGTTCAGGGCAAGCTGATGATCGTGGATTTGAATCTTCCCGGCGCAATCGCGGCGGCGGAGCATTGGCGGAAAACGGCTGGGGGAACGGTCGTGGGATTCGTCTCGCACGTAGATGCCCAGACCATTTCTCAAGCGAGATCGGCCGGGGTGGACCAGGTCCTGGCTCGGAGCCGATTTGTGCAAGTGCTTCCGGATTTGTTGAAGATGAGTTAGGCGCCGACCAACGAATTCATCGATCTGGATGGATTGTGGATGAGCGGTTAGGGGATTTTCCTAATTGCATCTGAGGCGGGCGTCCTTACACTCTTGGGGCTGTCTATTCAAAGGAGCTTTAGTTATGTCTGCTACAAACCGTCAACTTGTCGATCTTCTGGGTTCGGACGCGGATGCACTGCTTGGCTACGTCGCCAAGGGGTTCAAGCGCGAAACGCTGCATCTTCCGGGCGGGGATTTCGTGGACCGCGTTCTGGCGTCGACCGACCGGACGCCGATGGTGCTGCGAAATTTCAATGCGATCCTCAATTCCGGCCGACTGGCCAGGACGGGGTACGTTTCGATTCTGCCGGTGGACCAGGGGATCGAGCACTCGGCCGGGGCGAGCTTCGCGGCCAATCCGACTTATTTCGATCCGGAGAGCATCGTGAGGCTCGCGGTAGAAGGCGGGTGCAACGCGGTGGCTTCCACGCTGGGCGTTCTGGGCGCGTGCTCGCGCAAATATGCCCACAAAATTCCCTTCCTGGTGAAGCTCAATCACAACGAATTCCTCAGCTACCCCAACAAGTACGATCAGATTCTATTCGGCAGCGTCAAGCAGGCGTTCGACATGGGCGCGGTTGCGGTGGGGGCGACGATTTATTTCGGCTCGCCGGAATCGGATCGGCAGATTCAGGAAGTCTCGCGCATGTTCGCGGCCGCGCATGAACTGGGGCTTGTGACCGTCCTTTGGTGCTATCTGCGGAACCCCGCGTTCAAGACGCCGGAAAAGGATTATCACGTCGCCGCCGACCTGACCGGGCAGGCAAACCATCTGGGCGTGACCATTCAGGCGGACATCATCAAGCAGAAACTGCCGGAAACCAACGGCGGATACACCGCGCTGAAGTTCGGCAAGACGGACAAGCGGGTCTATTCACAACTGACGCCGGGCGATCATCCGATTGAATTGTGCCGGTATCAGGTGGCCAACTGCTACATGGGCCGCAGCCCGCTGATCAACAGCGGCGGCGCCAGCGGCGAGCACGATTTCGCCGATGCCGTCCGAACGGCCGTGATCAACAAGCGCGCCGGCGGAATGGGCCTCATCAGCGGAAGAAAAGCCTTCCAACGGCCGATGGCCGACGGCGTGAAACTGCTGAACCTGATTCAGGACGTTTATCTGGATCAGGGGATCACAGTGGCGTAACGCGGGCCGCCAAGTGAGAGGCCCAGGACGACAAAAATATGAGTCGTAGAAAGCTTGACTCGCGGAAACGACCCGGATGGGAGTTGGAAATCTTCGACAGCTTCGAGGAGGCGGACGAAGCGGACCGCAAATATTGGCTGTCCAAGACGCCTGTGGAGAGAATGCAGGCACTGGAACGGATTCGCGGGATGGCTTGGGGCTATGGATCTGATGCTAAGTCTCGACCCCAATTTCAAAGAGTTGTTGAAATTGTTGAACTCCGCCGAAGTTAGGTACCTGGTACTCGGAGGCTATGCGGTTAACTTTCACGGGTACCATCGGAACACTGCGGACATAGACATCTGGATCGCGGTCGATCCGCAAAATGCTCAAAAGACTTCAGAAGCCCTGCAGAAATTTGGATTTCCAGCGACGGCAGTCCCACCGGCTGACTTTCAGCAAAGAGGAAGAATACTGAGGTTCGGGCGTCCGCCTTTGCGGGTAGACATACTGACCGATCCGTCGGGAATTGAATTTGACGGGTGCTATGCGCGAAGGACCATCGGCGATCTGGAGGGTCTAAGCGTCCCGTTCGTTTCGTTGCAGGACCTGAAAGGCAACAAGAAAGCTGCAGGCAGAACCAAAGACCTCGCAGATATTGAGAACCTGCCATAAACGAAAGTTAACTCGGTTCAGCAATGGCCTCAGCCATTACGGATTCTGGCGGAAAAACCGCGCTGATCACCGGCGCGTCGGCCGGGATCGGACGCGATCTGGCGGAACTGTTCGCCCGCGATGGGCATCATCTGGTGTTGGTGGCCCGAAGTGAGCCGCAGCTGCGGGAATTGGCCGCGAAACTGCGCGATCAATGTCGCGTGAACGTCGACGTGATCGTGCAGGACCTTTCCGTGGTAGATGCGCCCCAGCGAATTTTCGACTGCCTGCAATCAAAATCGGTCGACTATCTGGTGAACAACGCCGGCTTCGGGTCGCGCGGGCCGTTCGCGCAATCCGATCTTTCGACACAATTGGGGATGTTGCAGGTGAACATCACGGCCCTAACGCATCTGACGCGATTGTTCTTGCCGGAGATGCTGAAGCGCGGCAGCGGGCGGATCATGAACGTCGCATCGGTGGCGGCCTTCCTGCCGGGGCCGCTGATGGCCGTGTATTATGCGAGCAAAGCCTACGTGCTTTCGTTTTCCGAGGCGCTGGCCAACGAATTGGCCGGCAGCGGGGTGACCGTGACGGCCCTGTGTCCGGGTCCGACAAAGACCGAGTTCCAGAAGCGTGCGGGGGTAGAAGACTCGCTGCTGTTCAAGATGAGCGTGATGGATTCGATAACCGCGGCGCGGATCGGGTATGGCGCGATGATGCGGGGGCGGCGGCGCGTGGTGACGGGTTTTTCCAATAAGATGTCCGTATTGGCGATGGGGTTTTTGCCGCGACGGGCCACGGCGGCGATGGCCAGAAAGTTGAATGACAGCCGGTAGGAAGCGGCCCGGATGTGCAAAAATTGCTCAATCCAGCCCCGGATGTACATCCGGGGCTTACCAAACGTGGAAAGGAACCATTTCATGCGACGCGCGAAGATCAGCATTATCGGCGCCGGAAACGTCGGGGCGACGGCGGCACATTGGGCGGCCAGCAAGGAATTGGGGGATGTCGTGTTGGTGGATGTTCCCCAGGTGGAAGGGATGCCGCAGGGGAAGGCGCTGGATTTGTATGAGGCCTCGCCCGTAGAGGGCTTTGACGCCAGGATCACCGGGGCGACTTCCTATGAGCCGACGGCCGGCAGCGACGTGGTGATCGTCACGGCCGGCGTAGCGCGCAAGCCGGGAATGAGCCGGGACGATCTGATCAACGTCAATACGGGGATTGTGAAGCAAGTTGCCCAGAACGTGGCCAAATTTTCACCGAATGCGGTCATGATCGTGGTGAGCAATCCGCTGGATGCGATGGTGTATGTGGCATGGAAAGCCAGCGGATTTCCGACCAAGCGGATCGTGGGCCAAGCTGGGGTTTTGGATGCGGCGAGGTATCGCGCCTTTCTGGCCGCGGAGATCGGTTGCAGCGTCAAGGACGTTCACGCGCTGCTCCTTGGCGGTCACGGCGATGACATGGTGCCGTTGACGCGCTATTCATTCGCCGGCGGCATTCCCGTTTCCCAACTTGTTTCCAATCAGCGTCTCGAAGAGATCGTCAAGCGCACTCGCAACGGCGGGGCGGAGATCGTCGGCCTGCTGAAGACCGGCAGCGCGTATTACGCGCCGGCATCGGCGACCGTCGCGATGGCCGAGTCGATCATCCGCGACAAAAAGCGCATCCTGGCATGCGCGGCATACTGCGACCGGGAATACGGCGTGGGGGGGTATTTCGTAGGCGTGCCCTGCGTTTTGGGGACCGAAGGCGTCGAAAGAATCATCGAAATCGACCTGGACGACTCGGAACGTAAAATGTTCAATTCCAGCGTGCAGCACGTGAAGGAATTGGTCAAAACCGTGAAGATTTGACGCGAATTATCGGACCTAGGCTGGGCGGAGTGACAGGCGCTTGGCGGTGGGTTATACATATTAGGTCGTGGCAGGCAATCGGGCTATTTCCGCGTTTCGATGGCGGCTGATAATGCTCGCCGGGTGTCTGCTGGCCAGCGGCTGCGCTACCGGCCCGACCGTGATTCTGCAGTCGATGCGCGCGACCATCGACAGGCGGATTACCGAATATCCCGACGGTTTTGAGTTGAAGCCCTACATGACGGGTTTGAACTGTCCGATGGGGATCTGCTGGGACGATTCGGGAAACCTGATCATCGCCGAGGGGGGCATCGACGGCAGCGATCCGCGGATCATTTACGTTAAGCCGGACAATTCGATCGGGACGATCTACCCGGTGGGGACGCGAATCCCGATCGTGGAGCCGGGGTTTCACATTTACGGTCCGATCGGCGGGATCGTCGCCTGCCGGGGCAAGATCTACGTCAGCCATCGCGATTCACACGACATGGGCGTGATCACCGCCTTCGATTACAGCGGCAATCACCGGACGGTGGTGGCCAATCTGCCGGCGCAGGGGGATTTCGGCGTGACCGATCTGGCGATTCCTCCCCCACCGGCCGACCCGCGGCTCTATTTCGGCGTGGGCGCCGCGACGAACAGCGGGGTCGTGGGATTGGACAATTGGGAAGAGGGCTGGGTTCGCTGGCATCGGCAGGCGTGCGATCTGGCGTATCAGACGCTGAGCCTACTGGGATTCCGGTTCGATGCCGTCAACCCGGAGGCGAGCCTTTTTTCCCCGGGGACGCTGGTGACGGTTCCCTTTGAGCCGTTCGGCACGAGCGACGTGGTGGAGATTCCGGGGGTGGATTTTCCGCTGCAAAAGCCCTCGGCGGCGATTATAAGCGTGGCGTTGGACGGCGGCGATCCGCGCGTCGAAGCGTGGGGCGTCCGCGACCCGGTCGGCTTGGCGCTGAACGATTTCGGGGCCATCTATGTCACCGACCGCGGGATGGAATTACGCGGAACTCGGCCTATCGACAACGATCCCGATGCGCTCTACCAGGTGAATCTTCCAGGGACCTGGCTCGGTTGGCCAGACTATTCGACCGGCTTGGAGCCGATTTATCTTCCCAAGTATCAGCCGCCGCGGTGGATGGTCATTCCCACGGGGTACCCGAATATTCGGTTCGTGATCGACCACGACACCAGCAATCTGAAAGCGCCGGCGCCGGTATCCGATTTGCTTCGGGCGGAGTTTGGCTGGCAATCGGGGGTGGGGAAGATGGCGTTTATTCCCAAGTCCGGGCCGTTCCACACCTCGCGCTATGAAGGCGAGGTTTTGGTCGCGATGTGGGGGGACCGGGCGCCGTTTTCGACCAGCGGCCGGCCGATCCCGACACCGTTGCCCGGATACCGGGTGGTTCGGGTCGATACCGACAGCCGTCCGGGGCGGGTCATGGATTTCATCTACAACACCCAAGGCGGGCCCGCCAGCAAGTTGAGCGAGGGGAGCAACGTCGGTCTGGAACGCCCGATCGACGTGAAATTCGGCCCCGACGGCAACCTGTATATTTTGGACTTTGGCCAGGCCGTTTATAAGCACGCACAGTTGGAAACAGAGTCCGGGACGGGGAAGATTTTCGTTCTCATGCCCGCGGCCAAACCCAGGACCAAACCCTGAACTAGGCTCCGGCGACGGAGCTTCGTGGCTGCCTTGTCTTGCGGGGCTTTTCCGAGAAGATTACCGCGAAGAAGCGAAGAAGCGAAGTTGCGCGAAGAAATTCAATTTGATTTGTTTCTTCTTCGCGCAACTTCGCTTCTTCGCTCCTTCGCGGTAATATTTTTTGGTTGCGGCCACGCCGCGCTGAGCTACTTCGCTGTTTCGCGGTAAATAGCATTTGAGGCCCGCCGGCGCGCCAGGAATCCGCTCAATCGCTTCGGATATGCGATCTCGACCCACGCGGTGGATTGCTCGCCATCGATGTACGCGTCGAAAAGCATTTGAAGCTGGGCGGGCGATGAGTCCGCAACGCGGCCGTTGCGAAGGATGAGCCAATTGCCGAAATCAATCGCTGAGGGATAGGGCGGCGTACGGAGCGCGTGGCGGGTCGAGATGACGGTGAACGGGGAGTTTTCGATGGTGCGCGTTCCAGCCTCGTCGGCCAAGATGATCGTTGCGTGATCGTCGGCGGTTTGAAACGCCACGGCGGCACAGGGGAAAAGAATTCCACCGCGTATCCACCGGGCGGCGGCACAGGCGAGCGGGAGCGTGCCGTAATACTGGTCCTGCCGTCCCATGCCGTTCAAGGCAATCGTGCGCGATCCGAGCCGGATTTCGCCGCGAACTTGGCAGAGCAGCCGGGCCGCCAGCCAATAATGTCCGGCAAAAACGTTCTCAACGGAAGCTCCTTGAAGGATCGGATGGAAGACCAACTCTCCTGAGAACGGTCCTCTGATCTGAGCGGTGATTTCGTCCTGGCTGAAAATCAGGCGATTGGGTCCGAGGGTCAGCGAGGTGCCGTCGGCCTGGAAAGCGCCGGGGGGGAATTGCATAGTCGAGCTTGCCGCGGGTTTTTCGTTTTCATAGATCGCGCAACGGAGGCAGGGATATTGCGAAGGCTGGGGCGGCCGGTTGCGTGTGGGACGGCGGCGATAGGCGTCGAAGCGCCTGAGGTAATCGGGATGTAGAGCCCAACCATGATGAAAGCTAAAAACGATGCGAATGCGCCGGGTCATATCCTCGGCGTAGAAATGCCAGGCCTCGTAGCCGCCGGGGGCGGCGATGCTGTGCCAGCCATCGGCTCGGGTCGCGGCGGGGGGGGTCATGAGCTTCAACGTTGCCATGCAGCGGCCATATCCTTCGGGAATGCGGCTAGAAAAGCAAAGGATACGGCGCTTTGACCCTTGCCGGGAGCAGACTTAAAGTCAGGGAATGGCGGTGCTGCCAGGCATCTTGGCCGATGACAACAACGCTCTTTCCGACGCTCTTTCGGTCGTGTTCGCCTGTTTGCTTTTGGCGGTGATGTTGCTTGTCTGGGCGTACGCCGTGATGTGGCTGCGAAGGCGGTATTGGGGTGCGGATGATGGAGCGGTCCCAAGCACGGGATTCACGCTGGCCGATTTGCGGGACCTTCACCGGTCGGGACAGATTTCAGAGGAGGAATTCAATCGCGCCAAGGAAAAGATCGTGGCCGCGCACCAGCGGGCTTTGCAGCGCGATGCCGCGGCGGCAAAGCCAAATGTCAACAAATCGCCGCCGCAAGGCCTATAATAAACGCCGCGACTGTAAGCAATTCCACGCCCGAAAAGAATTTCCCATCCGGGTCGTTTTGCCTTTTCCATTTCCCCGGCTTATTCTGTAAGATGACCCCATCGGACAGGATTGGAAATCAAGTCTCCACCCCGTAAAGTTCGATACTTAACGTGACGTTAAGTTTTGATCAGACGAGCGCTTGGCGTTCATGAATCCGTTGACTGGGCCGGTCGCGGCCCTGAGGATCGAAAGTCGATGGCCACTACCAATCGCACCGGCAATGGCTCAGGTCCGGGGAATCTGCCTCCGGGCGGGAACAATCCGAATTCCCAGGGTGGATTTCGCGGTCGCCGCATCACCACCTGTAGCTTCTGCGGAAAATCGTCCCGCGACGTCGGGCCCATGGTCGAGGGACCCAGCGAGGTTTACATCTGCGCCAATTGCGTGGACCTGGCCCACAACATCATTCGCCAGGAAAAACGCAAATTATCCGCCAGCCAGCCGCTGTTTAGCACCATCCCCAGCCCCCGCCAGATCAAGGAGTTCCTCGATCAATACGTCGTCGGCCAGTCCCATGCGAAAAAGGCCTTGGCCGTTGCCGTGCACAATCACTACAAGCGGCTGAGCACGGGCGAATCGGCAAGCCCCGGCGCCGAGGGCGCCGTGCCCACGCCCCCGGTCAACGATGTCGAGATCGATAAGAGCAACGTGCTGCTCATCGGCCCCACCGGCAGCGGAAAGACCCTCCTGGCCAAAACCCTGGCGCGAATCCTCAACGTTCCATTCGCCATCGGCGATGCCACCACGCTCACCGAAGCGGGCTACGTCGGCGAGGACGTCGAGAACATTCTCCTCAAACTTCTACAGAACGCCGATTACGATTTGGAATCGGCCCAACGCGGGATCGTTTACATCGACGAGATCGACAAGATCGGCAAGACGCAGAACAACGTCAGCATCACCCGCGACGTTTCCGGCGAGGGCGTCCAGCAAGCGCTGCTGAAAATGCTCGAAGGAACCGTCGCCAACATTCCACCCCAGGGCGGCCGAAAACACCCCGAGCAGCAATACATCCAGATGGATACGTCGCAGATCCTGTTCATCTGCGGCGGAACGTTCGTGGGATTGGAAGACATCCTGCGCAAGCGGCTGGGCAAGCGGCAGATCGGGTTCACCAGCGAAACCACCGTTGCCGAGACCTCGCGCGACCGGGCGCGCATTTTGGCGCAGGTTCAGCCGGAAGACCTTGTCGAGTTCGGGATGATTCCCGAGTTCGTGGGCCGGATGCCGGTCGTCGCCACGCTCGATCCGCTGGACATCAAGACGTTGATCAACATCCTGACCGAGCCGAAGAACGCCCTGGTGAAGCAGTTCCAGAAATTCTTCCGCATCGAAGGCAGCGAGTTGGAATTCACGCCGGGCGCGCTCGAGCTGATCGCCGAGCGGGCGCTGAAGCGGGACACGGGGGCCCGGGCGCTGCGGGCGGTGGTCGAGGAGATCATGCTGGATTTGATGTATCGCCTGCCCGACGAGGGGCAGGGCGGAAAGTACATCATCACCGAAGAGATCGTCGATGGCCGCCAAAGTCTGTTCGACCTGAAGCCGGAACGGCGCAAGGAAAGCGCATAGAACATCTCTCAGCAATCCGCGTAAGCGGCGACCAGAACGAGACGAAATCTGACAGAATCGGACAGAATCCGACACTTTTCCGATTTTGCCGGAAGAGTCTCGGGCCGCTGGCAACCCCCATTTTTGTGAGCGATAGGCGGCCCAAAGCTCACCGACACGGCGAAATTCCTGTTTTTGTTCCTCGGATTTCGCGGGGACCGTACAGTTACAATGGGATGACCGTGATGGTGGAACAGAGCGACGCTGCATTGCTGAGCCAATATGCGCGGAGGCGTTCGGAGGAGGCGTTTACGGAACTGGCGTCGCGACATTGCGACTGGGTCTATAGCGCCGCGCGGCGGAGGGTGGGCGACGCCCATTTGGCCCAGGACGTAGCGCAGGCGGTTTTTCTTCTCCTGGCCGAAAAGGCGGCCAGACTCAGCGGCGTGTCGCTTCGGGGCTGGTTGTTCAAGGCGACGCGTTACGCGTCGGCGAACGCTCTCAGGGTTCGGGCGCGCCAGGAGAAAAACGAAAAGAAGGCGGCCGTGTTGAAAAGCGAAAGTTCTCCGGCGGATACCGCGCCGGTGTGGGAGGAGGTTGAGCCGCTGCTCGAGGATGCGATGGATCACCTGCGTTCCAGCGATCGCGAGGCGGTTTTGTTGCGATTTTACCAGCGGAAGACCCTGGCGGAGGTGGGGAAGGCAATAGGCGTATCCGAGGACGCCGCGCAAAAACGCGTCGCTGCCGCGGTGGAACGGCTGAGGAGGCTGCTGCGTCGTCGCGGTGTAACGACGGGCGCGGGGCTGCTGGCGGCGACGTTGCTCGCCCATACGACGCGGGCGGCTCCGCCCACACTGCTCATCAGTTCGTCTTCGGTCTCGGCATCAGCGGGGGCCACCGCAATTTCCAAAGGAGTTTCAGCCATGATGCTCGTCGCAAAACTCAAAATCGCCGCGGTGGTGATTCTGTTGGGGAGCCTGGTTCCCGTGGGAGCCACGGCGATTCTGATTAGTAGCGGCTACAGCCGCCCAGTGGCCGTGACGGCGCAGGCGGCGACGGCGGCCCCGTCGCCCGATTTCGGAGCAAGTCGAATAGTCCAGAAATCGGCGACTGGTCCTTCGGCCACGGGTCCCGACGAAGACGCTAACCGCGAGAAATGTGCCGACAATCTCAGGCAAATCGGACTACTTATCATCACGTACAGCGAAAAAAAAGGGGATCGACTTCCGCCCGACCTGGCGGCGGCGGCCAAGACCGCGAGTGATTATCACGTCGCGCTTTTTGTCTGCCCATCGTCGGGAACGCAAATTCCGCAGAACTGGAATACCATGACCGCAACGGAGAAGGAGAACTGGATTGACAACAAATCCGATTACGCGTACCTCGGCCGCAGGATGTCCCTGGAGCAGATTCGCCATGCGGCCGACACGGTCCTGGTCCAAGAGCGTGGAGATAACCCCCACGCGGGCGTGATGAACCTCCTGTTTGTTGACGCACACGTCCAGGCCAGGCTCATCGCCGAGGCGCATCGCCTCATTGAAGCCAGCAAAGCGGCTTTTGCGCGCTAGGCGGACAAAGATGAGGAGCGAGGAAGCCTGGAGCTGGGGTTTGGACATCACCAGGCGGGGCGGCTGCGCGCGAGAGGCGGAGGGGATTTATCGGCAAAACCTCGCGGGCGATCCGGGGACGTGAACAGGTACGCAGCTATTCTTTAATCTATCCGCGTGCGCGTTTCGTCCCTACAACGCGTTGGGATTAAGGCACGTGTCGGGATTTAGCGCCGCCGAGCGAGCGATGCGAATGCGACGAGCGCCATCAGGCCGAGCGAAGCCGGCTCTGGAACGACGCCCTCGGCGCCGACAGTGAACGCATAGTCATTCTCAAAAGTTGGATTGGTCCAGGCAAGCGATGAATAGGTTCCAAGGAACTGGATAACTCCATTGCCTTCAACGCCGTTCACACTGTTGGGGGGCAAAAACGTGATTGGCCCGCCGCCGGTCTCGGTGCTCGGGCCACCGCCTTCGATGGTGAAGGGCTCAGATAGCGGGAATACAAATTGCGCGCTGCCCAGGTTAGCGCTGCCCAGGCTCCAGATTGCCATGACAGGGTCGATGACGGCAGGCGAGAAGCTGAGCGTGTTGACGCCCGTTGCCGGGCCGCCGCTCAATGCAATCGATCCAAGATTCGAAGGAGAATTTCCGACGCTTCCACCGGAGAACGTCGTGCCCGGTGTCCAGCTTGGATACAAACCGCCGGGGGGTGGTCCGAAACCGGTATAGCTCGAGGGGAGGACCTCGCCGGCATAGCCGACATTGACGAGCGCCGGCAATCCATTGATCGACCCCAGGGCTGCACCCGCGGGCGATCCAACCGCTAAGGATGACCAGACGGTCCAATCAACGACAGCGGCAGAAAGCGGGAAGGTTGCCACCGCCTCTACTGCTATAACAACTATTGAACATAGAATGACATTACGCGAAACAGGAGCAGATTGCCGCATTTCCTTCCCTCCAAAAAATGACGTTTGCCGCCCCTGGTCGATATAGTAGGCCATTCCCCGCCCGTGTCAACGAAAAACCGGTTGTGCAGGGTATATTTAAAATAATCTGCTTTTAGAAGACTGGTGCAGATGCGAGTGCCGCATGCGGCGGTGAATTTCGAAGCTCATGGCAGATTGTTCATGGCCTTCGCGCTCCCCGCTTTCGTGTCCTGGCTTTGCGGGGATTTTTCGTCATGGCCGGTTCGCGGCTCACCTGCCGAAGCGAGGTTCTTGGCGAACGTGCCTGCCGCTTCTTGGACTCCTACATGATTCTCGAAAGTCCCGCGTCCATGTTTCGCGTTTGAAGGTGCCCATGGCAATACCTCTTTCCGCCTAACATCCCATCGGCGTGTGGATTGTGTACAGCGGTCCGTCCGCAATCGCCAGTGGGTTGGCGAAGGGCGAATACGGCGGGCAAGGATAGCCGGCTACACGGGGGAACTGATCCAATGCCGTTTGCCGGAAGCGCGAAGCGATTTCCATCCGCGGGGAAAACCGTTAGCTTGATGATCAGGCCATGAACAAGCCCGGTTCGACAACCATGACTCTTCAGCAGGCGCTGGACCTGGGGGTGCAGCATCACCAGGCGGGGCGGCTGCGCGAGGCGGAGGGAGTTTATCGGCAAATCCTCGCGGGCGATCCGAATAATGCGCATGCGCTTCACCTGATGGGGCTACTGAACATCGGGGTCGGTCAGGCGGATACGGCGGTGGATTACATTCGGCGGGCGATCGCGCAGAATCCGAAGGCGGCGATATATCACTGCAATCTGGGGGCGGCGCTGGCGACTGCCGGGCGGCACGAGCAGGCCATCGAGGCCTACGAGCAGGCGATCCGGCTTCAGGCGGATTTGACCGATGCTTACGAGAACATGGCGACATCGCTGGTGCGGCTGGGGCGATTCGACCGGGCGGTGGAATCGCTGCAAACGGCGCTGGGTTACAAGCCGAACGATTTCAGGATTCTGGATTCGCTCGGCGCCGCGCTGTCGCAGGCGGGGCGGCAGGAGGAGGCGATCGAAGTCCTCCATCGGGCGATGGCGTTGCGGGCCAATCATGCGCCGACCCAACACAACATGGGCAATGCGCTGGCGAGGCTCAACCGGCTGGATGAGGCGATCGCGGCATACCGGACGGCGCTGGCGCTGCGTCCGGATTTTCCCGAGGTGTTGTCAAGCCTTTCCGGCATCCTGTGCGAGAGGGACGCGACGGACGAGGCGATCGAACTGGCGCGGCGGGCGCTGGCGCTTCAGCCCGAATCGCCGGTGGCTTGGTTCAACCTCGGCCGGGCGCTGCAAAAGCAGAATCGACCGACGGAATCGGTCGAGGCGCTGCGGCGGGCGCTGGCGATCAACCCGGGGTTTCACCAGGCGATGAATGAATTGGGGACCGTGCTCGGACAGATGAAGGAGCACGAGGGGGCCATCGACGCTTTTCGCCGATCGCTGCAAATCCTCGATTCCGTGGAAGTGCGGTATAACCTGGCCACTGCGCTGTTCGAGGGCGGCCGGCTCGAAGAAGCGATTGGGGAATTCCACAAGGCGGAAGCGATGGGGTTCCGCGATCCAAGGCTGTACAACAACCTGGGAGCGATTCATCGGCAGCTTGGGCAAAACGAGAAGGCGACGGATTTTTTTCGGCGGGCGATGTCGGCGGGCGGGGAATTTCCCCTGGCGAGATTCAATCTGGCAATGGTGCAATTGCTCACCGGCGAATTTCGGGAGGGGTGGGCCGGGTATGAAATGCGCTGGAAAGCCAGATCGATCCCGACTCCGGCGAGATATGCGCAGTTGGGGATTTGGTCGGGCGACGATCTTGGCGGCCGGCGGATTCTGCTGGATTGCGAGCAGGGGTTCGGGGATGCGATTCAATTTGCGCGATACATTCCGGTGATTTCCGGGCGCGGGGGCAAGCCGATCCTGACAGTGCAGCCCGCGCTTCGGCGGCTGCTGCAAACGGTGCCGTACCTGGAGGGGATCGTTTGTCCGCCGGAGCAGTTGCCGCCGTTCGACGTGCAGTGTCCGCTGATGAGCCTTCCGCACGTTCTGGGCACGACATTGGAGACAATTCCGGGGAATGTGCCGTACGTTTTTGCCGATCCGGCGCTGGCGGAAAGTTGGCGGCAGCGGTTTGGGCAGGATGAGCGGAGGAGAATAGGCCTGTGCTGGTGGGGCAATCCGACACATGCGGCAGACCGGACGCGCTCATTTTCACCGGAGGTTCTGGCGCCGCTCGGGGAGGCGCCAAACACATGGTTTTTCAGCCTCCAGAAGGGAGCGGCCGCGCTCCAGGCGGCCAGTAAGCCCGCGGGCGTGGAGATCACCGACTGGACCGCCGAGCTTTCGGATTTCGCCGACACCGCGGCGCTGATCGCCAATCTCGATCTGGTGATATCCTGCGACACGGCCGTTGCCCACCTCGCGGGCGCGATGGGCAAGCCGGTTTGGCTGCTGTTGCCATTCGTGGCCGACTGGCGTTGGCTGGAGAATCGCAGCGATTCACCGTGGTATCCGACGATGCGGATATTCCGGCAGGTGAAAGCCGGGGATTGGGACACTCCCGTCCTCGAGGCCGCTAATATGCTGAGGAACATGGCCGAGTGAATCCGCAAGCGATTTTTGCCGCCGTTGAAGTCCCCTCCGGCCGCTGGGCGGCGGCCGTCAGCGGGGGGGCGGACAGCGTCGCATTGCTGCTGCTCCTGCAAGGACGGCCTGACATGTCCCTGCACGTCGTTCATCTCGATCATCAAATCCGGGGTCAGGCCAGCGCGGATGATGCCGCCTTTGTCGCCGGATTGGCGGGGAAACTGGGCATCCCCGTCACGATTGTGCGGCGGGAGGAGATCGAGCCGGGGTTGGGGCCGCTGCCGAAGAATCCCTCGGCGCGATACCGGGCGATCCGGCTGGAGCTTTTCCGGCGCGTGGTTGAGCGCGAGAAACTGCTCGGGGTGATCCTGGCCCACCAGGCCGACGATCAGGCGGAGACGATTCTTTTGCGGCTTCTGCGCGGCTCCGGTGCCGCGGGCCTGGCGGCAATGCGCCCGCGAGTTCAAATCGCGGGGCTGACGATCCTCCGGCCGCTGCTGGCGATCCGGAGGCAAGCGCTTCGCGATTTTCTAACGAGCGGCGGGCAGGATTGGCGGGAGGATGCCAGCAATCGATCCGAAAAATACGCCCGCAATCGCGTTCGTAAATTCCTTGAATCGCGACCCGATTTGCACGAGCCGTTGCTGGCCGTCGGCCGCGCCTGCGCGGCATACGTCGATTGGATTCGCAAAACGGCCCCGGTGCTGGGCGACAAATTCCCCGCGATCGAGTTGGCGGAATGCCCCCGAATGCTGGCGCGGGAATCGGCGCGGCGCTGGCTGATATCGCAGGGCGTGCCGCCGGAAGCGTTGACACCGGCGATGCTGGACCGTTTGTGCGACCTCGCCGCCGACGCCGCAACGCCGGCCAGACAACAGTTCCCGGCCGGCGTGACGGTGCGCCGCCGTGCCGGATGGGTCGGCCGGGTGTCTTGATGCAAGCCATCGGATTTACATCACCTAAAAAACCACAGAGAGCACAGAGAAATAATTTTTAGATGAACAAAATGCATTTTCTCTGTGTGCTCTGTGTCCTCTGTGCTCTCTGTGTCAGCCTTTCTTGCTCGAAGCCCTTAATCCTTACGTCTGGTGGTCGCCCGCTGCTTTTGCACCATGCTCATGGCGTTTGCCAATTGCGTTTCGATGGGCACGGCCGGGTGGAGATCAAAAGCGCGCTTCCAATCGGCCAGGGCCTGGTTCCAGTCGCCGGCGCTCTGGTCAATCAGGGCGGACATCTTCCAGAGCTCCCAATAGCCGGGATAAATCGATTCGGCGTCGTTCATGATCCTCCGGGCATCGGACAATTGTCCTTTCTGATAGTCCGCATCCGCCAGCAGGAGATGGATTTTGAGGGATTTGGGTTGCTGGTTCAGAGAGTATTCGTAGAAGGCGTCGCGGTCGTTCCATTTCTGTACGTATGTCGAGGTGCGCAGGCATCCCAAGACCAGCAACACGACGAGCACAAGGCCGGCGGCGGGCCGCGGGAGGCGGGTCAGGCCCATTGCCAGAAGGATCAGCAGGAATGCCGACGGCAGATACATCAGCCGTTCGCCGAAGATCGTGGCGAGGATCACGACGTTGGAAGCCGGGGCATAGGTTAATGCCATGGCGAGAAGGCAAAAGAGCGCGACCCAATTTCGGCGGCGAAGACAGAAGGCGGCGGCGCAGATTGCGACGATCAGCACCGCGGCGCCTAGATAAAGGTATGGGTTGTTGCGGCTGATGGTCGAACCGATCACCGCCAGTCCGTAATCGATGCTGAGTCTGGCGGGCACGATCAGGAGTTGGAAATATCTTCCGAGCAGGGCGAGGGGGATGAGCCAGCGGTCGGCCGGCGGGGATTTGATCAGCGGCTGCATGGCGAGGTCGAGGAATCCGCGCTCCCATTCGAATTTCAATTTGAGGATTTGTTCTCGCAGCACGATCAAAGCGCTGGCTGACCAGATAACCAGGGCAAAGGTCAGGAGCATGGCCTGCCGCTGGGCGTGACGCTGACCGGGGGTCGTATCCCCAGTGGCAGGCAACAGCATTCGTCGGACGGGAAGGAGGGCGGCCAGAAGGGCGGGGAGAAGCAATCCCTGCTCTTTGCTGAGCATGGCGAGTAGGCCCAGTGCGAAGATCGCCCAAGCGCGGGGCACGGTCATGGGCTGCTTGAGGAACAGGACCATTGCACCGAACAGGCCGACGGCGCAGGCGAGTTCGGCGCGTCCGACGAGGCCGGCAACCGCCTCGCTGTGGATGGGATGGCAGGCGAAGAGCAATCCGGCGAAGAGCCCCACGCGCCAGTTTGCCAATCTTCGTCCCAGTTCCGCGACCAGGGCCGATGCGCCGGCGTGGAGCAGGACATTCACCAGATGGAATGCCCAAATCCGGTCGCCGAGGAGCCGCCATTGAAGTCCGAAGGATTGTGAAACCACGGGTCGGTAGAGGTTGTCCAGGGCGCCGTGGATCCACTGGCCGGTCCAGAATTGTCCCCATAAATGGGGATTCCGGACGCGATCGTCCAGCCCCACGACGATGGCGTCGTCATAGACGTAGGTTCCGCCGAGAAGGGTGACGGCGTATAGGGCCAAAGCCAGAAGCGCGCTGAAGACGGCCGGCCCCCAGCGCCGCCAGCCCGTGGCATCAGAACCATTCACGGCCAAATCGTAACAGGCCATCGGCGGATTGCCGAATGGGGAGGCAATAAAAGCCGCCCAATCAAGGAAAAGGCCGAAAAACTGTCCTGATTGCGGCTGGAGCGGACATTTGATAGGTGGGTGGAGTTTGCGGGAGCAATTGCGTGAAAGAGACTTTGGCGGTGTACGTCAATTAAGGTAGAATCATGGCCCCGGATATGCATCCGGGGCTTCGAGGGAGGTCGTTGGTCGTGGGCAACCGGCAAAAAAATCGCAGCGGGGCGGGGTTCACGCTCGTGGAATTGCTGGTGGTCATCGGGATCATCGCGGTATTGATCTCGATCCTGATGCCGGCGCTGACCCGCGCGCGGCGGCAGGCGGAAACGGTTCAATGCCAAAGCAACCTGCGTCAGTTGGGGATGTCGCTGCTGATGTACGCCGATCAGAACGGCGGCTTCTTGTTTCCTTCAAGCATGGGATGGGATACGGGGCACGTTTACCAAACGAATCCGGGTGGCGCCGGCTTGGTTCCCGGTACGCCTTATAACGGCCAGACCAATCTTGTGCTGGATCCGTCGCTGGAATCTCAATGGAGCCAATTTACTTACAATACCTGGCCAACAGTGGTCTTTGGCGTTCCGAATCCACCGTCCAAGATGTGGACGTCGCAGTACCTTTGGAATCCGCCGATCATGACGTGCCCCACGGATATCAACGACCCGCCGCCGAACGGTGGACATACTTATATCTTGAACGGGTACATGACCGTGTACAACGAGAAGTACGGCACGTCTCTTCCAAACCACCAGTCGCCCTCGAACGTGATATTGGCTGGCGAAAAGGTCTCGGCGGTTGGGGATTATTATATGGAACCCGGCGACTACGGGAAGGTCGACGTGCTTCGCCATGGCGCGAAAATTGGGGCAAACTACCTGATGCTTGACATGCACGCGGATACGATGCTCATTCTCCCGGATGCGGACGGCGATTTGCCGCTTGCGTGGAATTTCGGATACGGAAATCCCACGAGCCAGCCCGCCCAATGACCGAACCGTTGCATTTTGATTCCTCTTCGCCGACTGTAATCGCATGGCGATGGAGTTGGTCCGCTTTTTGGGCGGGGCGCTGATCCTGCTCGTGCCGGGAATCTGCCTGGCGCGGGTCCTGTCATTCGGCAAAAATGTCCTGGAAAGATTGGCCCTCGGCAGCTCCCTCAGCCTTGCCATGGCGGTCTATCTCGCATCGGCCGTCAGCCAAGTCGATCTGCGATGGTTCTATCCGATCTGGGGAGGGTTCACGCTGTTTTGCATCGCCTGGCGGTTGAAATTCCTGCGCAGCGCGGCTCCTAACAGAGAGATCGCGGCACAAATCTGGATGGTTCTGGTGCTTCTGGGCGTGGGGGTCATCCGGTACGCGCTGGCGCTGCCGCTGGTCCTGCCGCCGGGGTCGCTCGATCCGACGTTTCATCTCATACTGGCCAGGCAAATTCAGATTTCGCATCATGCGATCAGCCATTGGCCATTCGCCGGCATCCCGCTCAATTATCCGACCGGCAGTCACGTGCTGGTGGTGGTGCTGTCGGTCCTGGCGGGGTTGCCGCTGCATACGACGTTCAAGGATCTCATTCCCGTTCTGGGAGTTTTGACGACGGCGCAGATTTACGTCTTCGCCCGGCGGGTTACGGAGGGTCCGCTGACGGCCCTCTACGCCGCCGCCATATACGGGCTTTGGGCCTGGTTTGGCAGCAACGATTACTACCGATGGGGCGGTTTGCCGAATGAATTGGCCATGCTGTTTTTCATCGCGATGCTGTCCATCGAGGCGGCGTCGAGCGTCACGACGATTGCCATGGCCATCTGCTTCGCGTCGCTGGTTCTGGTCCATCATCACGTGATGGTCGTCGCCTCGATCATTCTATTGTTCATCATTCTTTGGCAGATGTACGCCAAGAAGCCGTGGCGGGTGCTCGCCGCGGCGGCCATCGGCGGGGCCGTGCTGGATGCGTTCTTTCTCTTGCCCTACGCGGCGCATTTCAGCACCTTCCATTCGACGGGCATGGCGGGCGCGGGTGAAGATATCCTGCCGCTGCTACGATTGCCGGGAGAGTTTGGATATGCGCTGGCAGCGGGCGCGATTTTGGGAATCGTCCTATGCCTGGCGCACAAGGTTCGATGCGATCCGATGGTGGCGATCGCGTCGCTGACCCTGGCGGGGATGTTCGTCATCGGGGAGGACGTCATTCCCATGGTTCTTGGCGCGATGCGCCGGCCGGCATTCACGTTTTTCACTCCCTCGCGTTTCCTGTGCGATCTGAATTATTTTCTGCCTATTTTCGCCGCCGGCGCGGTGGGGTACGTGCAGCGCCGGTTCGAGGTCTTAAGTTGGATTTGCATTCTCTTCGTGATGGTCGCGCCGCTGGCGGATGCGCAACGTTGGATTGCAGTGGCGAGCTTGTCCGATCCGTCGCCGGAGTTTCTGCGGGCTAGCGATTGGATTCAACACAACACGCCGCCGGACACGATTGTGGACAACGTCGGACCGTGGGCGACGTATCTGTGCTGGCGCAAGACCGCGTTGGTGAGCCTGCCGGTTTCCGAGCCGCTGCTCGATTATCATCCCGAACTGGAGCGAATTGGGGGGATTCTGTCGGGCAAAATCCCGCCCGATTCCCCCGATATGATCATAGTGGCCATGCGCCCGGCGCATTCCTATAATGGCGAGCCCGTCCTTTGGCACGACGAGATCGGGGATGTGGTAATCCTGGAATGGCCGACTACGACATCATCATCATCGGCGGCGGCCACGCCGGCGCGGAGGCCGCCTGGGCCGCATCCCGGCTCGGGGCCAACGTCGCGCTGATTACGATGGACCCGGGGAAGATCGGGCAGATGTCGTGTAATCCGGCGATCGGCGGATTGGCCAAGGGGCAGATGGTGCGGGAGATCGACGCGTTGGGCGGACTGATGGGGCTGGCGACGGATGATACGGGGATTCAGTTTCGGATGCTGAATCGGTCGAAAGGTCCGGCCGTCTGGGGGCCGCGGGCGCAGGCCGACAAATACAAATATGCCAAACGAGTGCAGGAACTCTTGCGCACGTGTGCGGGGCTGACGATTCTGTGCGGTGAAGTGGCCGAGATATTGACTTCACCGGAGATATCCGGGGTGATGTTGAAGGATGGGACGCCGCTGCGTTGCCGGGCCGTCGTTGTGACCACCGGAACGTTTCTGCGCGGATTGATGCACACGGGCGAGAAGCAAACGGCGGGCGGCCGCGTCGGCGAAGCGGCGGCAACGGGGCTGTCCGCGTCCTTGCAGAAACTCGGATTGGAAATGGGGCGGCTCAAAACCGGGACGCCCCCGCGGCTTGAGCGGCAATCGGTCAATTTTTCGGTTCTCGAATCCCAGCCCGGCGACGAGAAGCCAGTCGCCTTTTCGTATCTCAATGAGTATCGCGGGAACTTTTTGCCCCCGTTGCGGCAGGTCCATTGCTGGATTACCGGGACCTGCGAGGGGGTCCATCAGATCATTCGGGAAAACCTGCATCGCGCTCCGATGTACAGCGGCCAGATTCAAAGCACGGGGCCGCGGTATTGCCCGAGCATCGAGGACAAGGTCGTGCGGTTCGCCGGCAAGGACCGCCATCAGATTTTTCTCGAGCCGGAGGGTTTGGACACGGATGAAATCTACTGCAACGGAATCAGCACGTCGTTGCCGGCGGACGTGCAGGAGAGCATCGTTCGGCTTATTCCGGGATTGGAAAACGCGAAAATACTCCGGTACGGATACGCCGTGGAATATGACATGGTCTGGCCCACGCAGATTCAGAGCACGCTGCAAACCAAGCATGTGCCGGGGCTGTTCCTGGCGGGGCAGATCAACGGAACCAGCGGATATGAAGAAGCGGCGGCGCAGGGGATCGTCGCGGGGATCAACGCCGCACGATATGCCGGCGGGGGGGATGCGGATTTCGTATTGCGCCGCGATCAGGCGTACATCGGCGTGCTGGTGGATGATCTGGTGACCAAACCACCGACCGAGCCGTACCGCATGTTCACCAGCCGGGCGGAACATCGGCTGCATTTGCGGAACGACAACGCGGACGAACGGCTGACGGGGATCGGCCGGGATATTGGATTGGTGGATGATGCCCGATGGTCGCTGTTCAACGCGCGGCGACAGGCTGTCGCGGATGCCGAGGTGATGGTGCGCGATCTTCACGCGGATGAGCAACTTCGCAAGCCGCAGTTTCGATGGGATGAGTTGACTGGGCACTGGCCGGAATTGGCCGCCGTTCCCCCGGACGTTTCGGAACTGGTGGAGATTCGGATCAAGTACGAGGGATACATTTGTCGGCAGGACCGCGACATTGAGCGGCTGGCGAAGCTGGAATCGAAATTGATTCCCACCGCCACGGATTATTCACGGGTTGTCGGGCTGCGGAACGAGGCCAGGCAGAAGCTGGCGAAGTTCACGCCGCGATCTTTGGGACAGGCGCTGCGCATCAGCGGGATCACGCCGGCGGATGTGACGGTGTTGGCAATTCATCTGGCGCGAAATTAATCCTCCGTTTGTATTCCTATGCGGCAGCTTCGGGCTTCGCGGGCGGGCGCGCATAGCCTCGGCCCCGCCGAAGGCAGACCATTTGCGGATTGATTCCGCAATGAACCTTCATCGAAACGAGATCGGCGGAACAAAGCCGAAGTCGAATTGCGAAAACTTCACAGGCTCTGAAGTCGGCGGGCCGCTGAAAATGGGCTAGGGTTGCGTGGCGCTGGAGGTGGCGGCTGCGAATTCCGCGTGAATCGGAACGTCGTCGGTCAATTTCAGCCAGCCGACGGCGAACGGCTGGCCGGGGGGAAGCGTGGCATCGTGGAGCGATGGCTTGGGCTGAAAACGAAGGCTTCGGCGACCGGTTTCGATCTCGTCGAATTGGGAAAGGCCCTTGGCATCGACGAGATCGGCGTCGGGCCAGGTGACGTCCACCGCGACGGCAAGGGGGCCGGCGGCGTTGCCGGTGTTCGTGAGGTCGATTTCCGTCAGCTTGGCTTCGGGGTGCCGGAGGTTGATATGGATGTCGGGTTTTCCGCCGCCGATGGAGCCGTGGTGTTGCCGTTGATAGATCACCCAGAAGACGATCGCGGCACAGAAGACGGTATCAACGACGAGAAATGGGATCACGAACGTTTTGACGCGGGGGTTCACGGATGAATCATCTCGTGAAGAATTTTTTGACGAGGTGAACGGTTGCCTGGCGTCCGACGGTGGCGATGCTCTCAAGCAGTGGGATTTCCTTGGGGCAGACCTGGACGCAATTGCCGGCCTTGGAACAATCGCCGATGCCGCCGGTTTCCATCAATGCATTGAGGCGATCTTCCTTCAGTGCCGCGCCGGTGGGATGATCGTTGAAGAGGCGGACCTGGCTGATGACTGCCGCGCCGATGTATTGATTGACCGGGGTATACTGCGGGCAGGCGTCGAGGCAACAGCCGCAACTGATGCAACGCGAAAGGGGATAGCGTTCTTCCTGAAGCTGCCGGGAGATTTGCGGGCCTTTGCCCAGATCGTAAGTTCCATCGACCGGCACCCAGGCCTTAACGCGTTTCAGATCGTTGAAGAGGCGTGAACGATCGACGAACAGGTCGCGAACCAGCGGGAACTTGCCCATGGGTTCGAGTGTGATGGTCCGTCCGGCGGCAAGCTTATCGACGAGGGCGGAGCAACTTTGCCGTGCTCTGCCATTGATGACCATGGTGCAGGCGCCGCAGACTTCTTCGAGGCAACCGCTGTCGTAGACGACCGGAGTCGTGGATTTGCCGTCGGTGGTGGTGGGGTGGGCGGCAATGTATTGCAGGCAGGAGATAATGTTCATGTTTGGCCGGCGAGGGACGGCAAATTCCTCCCATCGGGAGGGCTGGCCGGGTCCATCCTGGCGGCGAATTCGCAACGTCACGGTGGTATCGGACGACGCCGGGGGGGGCGGTTCGGTCGTGGTGGGGTTCATTTACCCTGCACTTTAGAAGGCAAAGCCCTTTGGCACAAGATGATGGACTGCGGATTTGGAATTGGGATGTCGCGTGTGGAAGGGGAGCGCCAATGGAGAGATGGATTGCCGATTGGGTGGGTCCGCACGGTATCGGATATTGTGCGCCAGCGGTTGCGACCGATAATAAATACGCATAGATTCTAGGATTAAGCCAAGAATGATGAACCCGGAAACAGCGCTAAAACCATCGCCGCGACCACCGCCGCCGAACGAAGCGCAACCCCCGATCAAGGGGGCCAAATCGCGCTCGCTTTGGATCCTGTGGCTGGTGATTCTTTGCGTGTTGAGCGGGATTGGCGCGCTGGTGGTTTATCGGCAACACACAAGCCAGGCCAATGCGTCCAGCCGGAATAACGTGAGCGCCCGGGGAATTCCGATCGATGTGGCAACGGCCCAGCGCGGCAATTTGCCCGTCTATCAGGACGGCCTGCTGGGCACAGTCACGCCGATCCAGACCGTTACGATCCACACTCGCGTGGATGGCCAGTTAATCAAGGTCGCGTTTGTCGAGGGGCAGATCGTCAAAAAGGGCGACTTGTTGGTGCAGATCGATCCCAATCCGTTCAAGGCGCAATTGCTACAGGCGCAGGGCCAGCTTGCGAAGGATCAGGCGTCGCTCAAGGATGCGCAATTGGATTTGACGCGTTACAGACAGGCGCCGGATGCGTACACGGCTCAGCAGATCGACGCGCAGCAAGCGTTGGTCGATCAGGATGCCGGAGCCGTCAAGAGCGATCAGGGGACGATTGACAGCGCCCAGGTGCAGTTGGACTACTGCACGATTACGGCGCCGGTGACGGGTTTGGTGGGACTTCGCCTGGTGGATGAGGGGAACATCGTTCACGCCAGCGATGCGACCGGGCTTGTGGTGATTACGCAGTTGCAGCCGATCACGGTGATTTTTCCGATTGAGCAGGAATACATTTCAGACGTGCTGACGCGATCGGGCCGGGTTCCGCCGCTGGAGGCGACGGCGCTGGACGACGATCGTGAGATTGCCAAGGGAAAGCTGGCGGCGGTCGACAGCCAGGTGGATACGACCACCGGCACGGTGAAGCTGAGAGCGCAGTTCGATAACGAGAAGCTCGAGCTGTTTCCGAATCAGCTTTTGACGGTCAGGCTGTTGGTGAACACGTTGAAGCACGTGGTGCTGATTCCAACGGAAGGGGTGCAGACCGGGCCGGATTCTTCGTTTGTCGACGTGGTGAAATCGGACAACACGGTTGAGGTGCGCACGATCAAGCCGGGGCACAGTGAGATCGTTGACGGTCAGGACATGACCGTGATCGACGAGGGCCTTTCGGCGGGCGAAACGGTGGTCACCAATGGAGTGGACAAGCTTCAGGCGGGTTCAAAGGTGGATCCGACGCGCGGGGGCACGACGAGGCCGACAACGCGATCCGGCACAACGCGCCCCGGTACAACGCGCCCCGGCGGCCATGTCCGCCGCTCGCTGACCAACGATTCAGATCAGCCGGCTACTCCTCCGAGGAACGGCGAATGAGCCCGTCCAGGCCATTTATTCTGCGGCCTGTAGCGACTTCACTACTAATGACCGGCATCCTGCTGGTCGGCGTCGTGGCGTACCGGCAGTTGCCGGTGTCGGCATTGCCCGAGGTCGATTATCCCACCATTCAGGTTGTGACGTTTTATCCTGGGGCAAGTCCGGACGTGATGGCGTCATCGGTGACGGCGCCGCTGGAAAGACAGTTCGGGCAGGTCCCCGGACTCAACCAGATGACCTCCACCAGCAGCCAGGGAAGCTCGCTGATAACGCTTCAGTTTACGCTGGAACTGAGCATCGACGTGGCCGAGCAGGAAGTTCAGGCGGCAATCAACGCGGCGGCGACTTACCTGCCGAGGGGTTTGCCCAATCCCCCGATCTACAGCAAGGTCAACCCGGCGGATACGCCCATCCTGACGCTGGCGCTGACGAGCGACACGGTGCCGTTGTCCAAGGTGGAAGATTTGGCGGACAGCCGGCTGGCGGAGAAGATTTCACAATTGCCTGGCGTGGGGCTGGTGAGCATCAGCGGCGGGCAAAAGCCGGCCGTCCGGATTCAGGCCAATCCCACGCTTCTCTCCGCGATGGGTCTGACGCTGGAAGATCTGCGGACGATCGTTCCCGAGCACAACGTCGATCAGGCCAAGGGCAGTTTCGACGGCCCACATCAGGCGTACACCATCGGCGCCAACGACCAGATCAGTTCCGCCAAGGATTACAAGCCGATCATCGTGGCTTACCGCAACGGCGCCCCGATTCGCCTGTCGGACGTGGCGGACGTCGTCGACGGCGTCCAGGACACTCGGGAAGCGGCGTGGATGAACCGCCAGCCGGCCGTGATTCTCAATATCCAGCGCCAGCCGGGCGCCAACATCATCTCCGTCGTGGATGGGATCAAAAAGCTCCTGCCGCAATTGAGCGCTTCCATGCCGGCGTCCATTCAGATCACCAACCTCACGGACCGCACGGTAACGATCCGCGCCTCGGTGGCCGACGTGGAATTCGAGTTGGGGCTGACCATCGTCCTGGTCGTGCTGGTGATCTTCGCGTTCCTGCGCAACCTGCGGGCGACGATCATTCCCAGCGTCGCGGTTCCGCTTTCCCTGGTGGGCACGTTTGGCGTGATGTACCTGCTCGGATACAGCGTGAACAACCTGACGCTCATGGCGTTGACCATCTCCACGGGGTTCGTCGTGGATGACGCCATCGTCATGATCGAAAACATCATCCGCTACATCGAAGAGGGCGATTCGCCGCTCCAGGCAGCGCTCAAAGGCTCCGAGCAGATCGGGTTCACCATCATCTCGCTAAGCGTTTCGCTGATCGCGGCGCTGATCCCGCTGCTGTTCATGGGAGACATCGTCGGACGCCTGTTCCGGGAATTCGCGGTGACGCTCAGCGTGACCATCGTGGTCTCGGCGATCGTTTCCCTGACGCTGACGCCGATGATGTGCGGGCTGCTGCTGCGGCATACGCCCGAGAGCGAGCAGGGTTGGCTCTTCCGCAAATCCGAAAGCATCTACAAGGGCGTGATCGAATTTTACGGATTCACCCTGCAATGGGTGCTGCGGCATCAGTTCGCGACCCTGCTGATCGCCGCGGCGACGCTGGGCGTGACCGTCTGGCTTTACATCCTTATCCCCAAGGGCTTTTTTCCCGTGCAGGACACCGGCGTGATTCTCGGCGTATCCGAGGCGGCGCAGACCGTTTCATTCCCAGCCATGGCCGAGGCCCAGCAGAAGATGGCCGACCTGATCCTTCAGGACCCGGCTGTCGACAGCTTGTCGTCGTTCATCGGGATCGACGGAACCAACACGACCATCAACACCGGCAGGATTCAGATCAACCTCAAGCCGATCGAAGAGCGGAAAATCAGCGCCAGCGACGTCATCCGCCGATTGCAACCCGTGCTGGATCGCGTGACGGGGATCACGCTGTACATGCAACCGGTGCAGGATCTGACCGTCGAGGACCGGGTCAGCCGCACCCAATTTCAGTACACGCTGGAAGATCCGAACCCCGATGAGTTGGCCCAGTGGGTTCCACGGTTCGTGGATGCGATGCGGCAGATTCCCGAGCTGCGCGACATCGCCACCGACCAGCAGGACCTGGGCCTGTCCACGATGTTGGCGATCGACCGCGACGCCGCCTCTCGCCTGGGAATCACCGCCCAGGACTTGGATAACACGCTGTACGACGCGTTCGGCGAGCGGCAAATTTCGACGATCTTCACGCAGTTGAACCAGTATTACGTGGTGCTGGAAGTCAATCCGAAATATCAGCGGAACCCGCGCGATTTGCAGAATATTTACGTGCACGCGGCGAACGGCAACATGGTGCCACTGGCACAGTTCACGCATTTGGAAAAGCTGGCGTCGCCGCTGGCCGTGAATCACCAGGGTCAGTTCCCGGCGGTGACGATCTCGTTCAACCTGGCGCCGGACGCCTCGCTGGGAGCGGCGGTGAGCGCCATCAACGCGCTTCAGAAGAAACTGAACGTGCCGCTCAGCGTTCAAACCGCGTTCCAGGGAACCGCGGCGGCGTTCGAGGCGTCGCTAACCAACGAGCCGCTGCTCATCCTGGCCGCCCTGGTCACGGTCTACATCGTGCTGGGCGTCCTGTACGAAAGCTACATCCATCCGATCACGATTCTTTCGACGCTTCCGTCGGCGGGGGTGGGGGCGCTCTTGGCGCTGCTGCTGTGCGGGACGGATTTTACCGTCATCGCGCTGATCGGACTCATTCTGCTGATCGGCATCGTCAAGAAAAATGCGATCATGATGATCGACTTCGCGCTGGAGGCCGAGCGCAAGGAAGGCAAATCGCCGGTGGACGCCATCTTCCAGGCGTGTCTGCTGCGGTTCAGGCCGATCATGATGACGACGGCGGCGGCGTTGTTCGCCGGGTTGCCGCTGGCGCTGGGGACGGGCATGGGCGCGGAGCTGCGCCGGCCACTCGGGATCGCCATCGTGGGCGGGCTCATCTTCAGCCAGATTCTGACGCTCTACACCACGCCGGTGATCTATCTGGCGTTTGACCGATTGGCCAAGCGGCTGGGCGGCGCTGTGGTGCGCGAGCCGATACCGCAATCGCTATCCGCCGAGGAACTGCCGTGAGCATCTCCACGCCGTTCATCCAACGTCCGGTGGGAACGACGCTGCTGACGATCGCGATAGCGTTGTCAGGAGCATTGGCGTACCGGTTTCTGCCGGTGTCGCCGTTGCCGCAGGTGGATTTCCCGACGATTTCCGTAGGCGCCGGATTGCCCGGCGCCAGCCCGGAAACAATGGCGACGAGCGTCGCGACGCCGCTGGAGCGGCAATTCGGGCGCATCGCCTCCGTCACCGAGATGACGTCGACCAGCTCGCTGGGTTCGACAGGGATTACCCTCCAGTTTGACCTGAACCGGAACATCGACGCGGCGGCCCGCGACGTTCAGGCGGCGATCAACGCGGCCCGCAGCAACCTGCCGACCGACCTTCCTTCGCAGCCGACCTACCGCAAGGTGAATCCCGCCGACGCCCCAATCCTCATCATCGCGATGACCTCCGACATCTACACCAAGGCGCGGATGTACGATGCGGCCGATTCGATCCTGGCGCAAAAGCTGTCGCAGGTGGCGGGGGTGGGCCAGGTTTTCGTCGGAGGGGGAGCATCGCCCGCCGTGCGCGTCGAGGTGAACCCGACGGCGCTGAACAACCGGGGCATTTCGCTAAGCACGGTGGCCAGCGTTTTGCAGACCGCCAACGCCAACCTGGCCAAGGGAGAGCTCTCCGACGATCTGCGCTGCACGTCGCTGAGCACCACGGATCAGCTCTTCAAGGCCGACGACTACAAAAAGCAACTCGTGGCATACTCCAAGGGCGCGCCGGTTCGGCTGCAAGACGTGGCGGACGTCGAGGATTCGGTCGCCGATATTCGCACGGTGGGCCTCGCCGATGGCAAGCCCGCCGTGGTCATCATCATCTTTCGTCAGCCGAATGCGAACATCATCGACGCCGTGGACCGGGTGCGGGCGATCATGCCGGAATTGCAAGCGGAAGTTCCGGCCGGAATGAAGCTAAAGGTCGTGATGGACCGCACCACCACGATCCGGGCATCGGTCCACGATACCCAGATCACCCTCATGACATCGGTCAGCTTGGTGGTGCTGGTGGTCTACCTGTTCCTGCGGGATTGGCGGACGACGTTCATTCCCAGCATCGCCGTGCCGGTTTCGTTGGTGGGAACGTTCGGCGTGATGTACCTGGCGGGTTACACCGTGGACAACCTTTCGCTGATGGCGCTGACGATCGCGACGGGATTCGTGGTGGACGATGCCATCGTGGTCATCGAGAACATCACGCGATACCTGGAGCAGGGAATGCGTCCGATGCAGGCGGCGCTGGTGGGGGCCAAGGAAATCGGATTTACGGTCATTTCGATCAGCGCGTCGCTCGTGGCCGTGTTCATCCCGATCTTGCTGATGGGGGGAATCGTGGGCCGGCTGTTCCGGGAATTCGCGGTGGTGCTTTCGACCGCCATCGCGATCTCGCTGGTGGTTTCCCTTACCACGACGCCGATGTTGTGCGCGTTGCTGCTGCGGCCCGAGGCCGAACGCGGGCACGGGTGGTTTTACCGGATAAGCGAGGGGACTTTCCAGCGGATCTTGTCCGGATATCGCCGGACGCTGACGGCGGCGCTGGCGCATCCGCTGGTGATGCTGTTTGTCACGCTGATCACGTTGGTATTGACCGCCGCGCTTTATGTGTTCGTGCCCAAGGGATTTTTCCCGCAGCAGGATGCCGGTCGTCTGGGTGGCTCGATCCTCGCGGACCAGGCCACTAGCTTCCAGGCCATGCGCGGCATGGTCGTCCAACTGGCCGGGATTGTGGCCCAGGACCCGGGCGTCAGCGACGTGATCGCCTCCGCCGGCGGTGGAAGAGGAAGCACCAATACCGCGAACATGTTCATCAGCCTCAAACCCCTGGGTGAGCGCAAAGTGAGCGCCGACCAGATCGTCAACCGGCTTCGGGCAAAGCTGTCGCACGTGCCGGGCGCCACTCTGTATTTGCAGGCCTTTCAGGATGTCCGCATCGGCGGGCGCGCCAGCAACGCGCAATGGCAATACACGCTTCAGGGCGACGATTTGAAGGAATTGCTCAACTGGGCGCCGCGCGTGTTTGACAAGCTCAAGACGCTGCCCAACCTGGCGGACGTAAACACCGACCAGCAGGTCCATGGGCTGGAGGAGATGGTGACGATCGACCGCTCCGCCGCCAGCCGGCTGGGGATCACCCCTCAGCAAATCGACCAAGTTCTCGGCGACGCCTTCGGCCAGAGCCAGGTTTCCATCATGTACACCCAACTCAACCAATATCACGTCGTCATGGAGGTTGCGCCGTCGTACTGGCAGAACCCGCACGGATTGGACTATATCTATCTCACCGGCTCGGGCGGCAAGCAGGTGCCCCTGAGCCAGATCGCCAAATTCTCCCGCGATACGACGTCCCTGTCCGTGAACCACCAGGGTCAATACCCGGCGGTGACGATTTCCTTCAACCTCCTGCCCGGCGTTTCGCTCGGCGATGCGGTCAGCGAAATCAACGAGGCCGAAGGCCGCATGGGACTGCCCAACTCCATCCACGGCAGCTTTCAGGGCACGGCCCAGGCGTTCCAGGACTCCCTGTCCAACGAATTGTTCCTCATCATCGCGGCGGTGGTGACGGTCTACATCGTGCTGGGAATGCTCTACGAGAGCCTGATCCATCCCATCACGATTCTTTCGACCCTTCCCTCGGCTGGGGTCGGCGCGCTCCTGGCGCTGCTCTTGTTCGGAGCCGATCTGGACGTCATGGGAATGATCGGGATCATTCTGCTGATCGGAATCGTCAAGAAAAACGCGATCATCATGATCGACTTCGCGATCGCGGCCGAACGACGCGACGGAATTCCACCGAAGGAGGCGATTTTCCAAGCCTGCATGCTCCGTTTCCGCCCGATCATGATGACGACGATGGCCGCATTGCTCGGCGGATTGCCCCTGGCATTGGGACGCGGAACCGGCTCCGAACTCCGCAAGCCGCTCGGCATCGCCATCGTCGGCGGATTGATCTTCAGCCAGATGCTCACCCTCTACACCACGCCGGTCGTTTACCTGTACATGGACCGACTGCGGCTATGGCTGAAGGAGACGATGCATCGCCGACCGATCGAAGATGCGAAGATCGCCGCCTTGCCGAGCTAGGCCGTCAGCTAGCTGACTCTGACACGGCGATGATGGCCTTGGCATTGACCGGCCCGTCATATCGACGGCCGTTCATAAAAAGGGTGGGGGTTGCCTTCACGCCGCTGCGTAGCCCGCTTTCAAAGTCGGCGCGGATTCGCAGACGATGCTTCTCCTGGTTCCAACTGGTCTCAAATCTGTAAATTTCCAGGCCCAACGTCAAGGCGAGATGGCCCAAATCAACTTCCGCAAGCTCTTTTTGGTGCTGGAATAGCGCTTGGTGCATTTCCCAAAACTTTCCCTGCTCGGCGGCCGCCTCCACCGCCTGGGCGGCGGCGCTGGCATGGGGATGAATCGAACTCTGCGGGAAGTGCCGAAACACGAAACGCAAACGGTCGCCGAGGATGTTTCTCACCTCTTCGATGACCGGAACGGCGTTGAGACAATCCGGGCATTCATAATCCCCATATTCCACGATGGTAAGGGGAGCACTGGCCGGTCCGATCGCATGGTCTCGCTCGGTGACCGGTTCGGCCAGCAAATTGTCCTTGTTGATCGACAGATCGTCCATTGGGTTCTCACATTCTCCAAAGCGTCCACCGCCGCACGTTCCCAAGCCTAGAATACGCGCATGACCGACACCTCGGCAACACCATCCAACCCAATCGCCTTCCCGCAGCTTGATGCGGACGAGCTGGCATCGCTGGCGCCGCTGGCAACCTCATGCTCCTTCGAGGACGGCCAAACGGTTTTCCGCGCGGGGGAGCCGGACTTGGATTTGTTCGTGGTCGAATCCGGAGGCATCGAGATATTGAACCCTTCGGATGGCAATCGGCACATCGTGACGCATGGGCCGGGTCATTTCGCGGGCGACATCGACTTGCTGACCCGCCGGCCCGTGATCGTGACCGGGATCGCACGGGGTCCGACGCGGTTGATGCGAATCCCCGGGGAGCGATTGCGCGAGATGTTGAACAAGTTGCCCCAGATCAGCGACAAAATGCTGATCGCCGCCCAGGAGCGCCGCCGGCTCCTTGTCCAGACGGGTGTGCTGGGACTTAAAGTGGTCGGCCCGGGCAAATGCCGCGATACGATGCTGGTGCGCGAATTCCTTTTCAAGAATTTCGTTCCGTTTACCTGGTACGACTCGGCGTCCGAACAGGGGCAAAAGCTGATGACAAGCTGGGGATCGCCGAAAAAGTCGCCCGTCATCGAATTCGGCGATGGCCGGCGGCTGATCAATCCCGGTTTGCGCGAATTGGCGCTCGATGCGGGCGTATGGCGTCATTGCCCCACCGATGTGGTGGACTTGGCGATAGTCGGCGCCGGACCGGCGGGAATGACGGCCGCCGTTTACGCCGCGTCGGAGGGCGTCTCGACGGTCGTGCTCGACCGGCTGGGGCCGGGCGGACAGGCGGCGGGATCGTCAAAAATAGAGAATTTCATCGGTTTTCCCAGCGGTTTGACGGGCGCGGAATTGGCGACGCGCAGCGTTCTGCAAATGCTGAAATTCGGGGCGAAGATGGTCGCCCCGGTGACGATTGAGCGCATTACGCCCGGCGCGGAGCCGGGCGATCTTCATGCGTTGCAATTGGACTGCGGAGCGACGATTCACGCTCGCACGGTGCTGATTGCCGCCGGCGTCCGATGGCGAAAACTGGAAGCCGAGGGCGCGGAGCGATTTGAATCGGCCGGAATCCATTACGCCTGCACCTCCGTCGAGGCAATTCTCTACGACACGCAGGACGTTGCGGTCGTGGGCGCGGGAAACTCCGCGGGACAGGCGGCGATGTTCCTGGCCGATTGCTGCCGCGATCGGACCGTTCACCTGCTGGTCCGCAAGCATCTTGGACCGGGAATGTCCGAATATCTCGTCGGTCGGATTCGCGCCGCCCCGAATATTTCCCTGCACGAGGGCGTCGAGGTCGCGGCCGTCCATGGCCAGCGGCGATTGGAGAGCATCACCCTGCGCCGGTTCAATGGAGAGGGCACTTCTGGGAACGCTGAAAAATTATCTGAAACCCTGCCCGTCTCCGCCGCCTTCGTTTTCATCGGCGCCGAGCCGGGGTGTTCCTGGCTGCCGGAAGCGATCGCGCGGGATGGACTGGGTTATATCCTGACGGGTATGGATGCGCTCAAATCCGGGCGCTGGCCGCTGAAGGATCGCGAGCCGTGTCCGTTGGAAACCACCATCCCTGCAATTCTAGCGGCGGGCGATATCCGCGCGGGTTCCACCAAGCGCGTCGGTTTCGCCGTGGGAGACGGCTCGCTGGCGGTCACCTGCGTTCACAAATTGACGGCCATCCGGAAATAGAAGCCGCTTGATGGGGTGAACGGATCAACAAATCGCACAAATTCTCTCTTTGCGATAGGATGTCGTGTACTTGGGCGGGCCAAAGGGAATGGTCGCACGATGATCCGGCAGGTGAACTGGTACGGCGGTTGGGGGCTGATTCTGGGGGCCTTTGCCGTCGGGGCTGGCATCGGACTGTTTTTCCACCGAGATGAGTTCTGGGGTGGATACGCGTCGTGGCGCCGGCGGCTATCGCGGCTCGGACATATCGCCATGGCGGCCCTGGGAATTGTGAACGTCATATATTCGTTGGCTCCGGCTCCAAGCCCTGTTGCGGGCGCCGTTCTGCTTTCCGGGGCTCTCACCATGCCGTCGGTCTGTTTCCTCAGCGCTTGGAAAAAGCGGCTGCGCCACCTGTTTTTTATTCCCGTCGTGCTTCTGGTTCTGGCGGTCATTCTCATCCTTGTTTCGGGGAGCCACCCATGAAAATCGGTCTTCTGGCGATGAGCGGAATTCGGGTTTGCGACGAGAAGCTTCTGCGGCTTGGGTTGACGATGCCCGGTTTTGTCGAGCGAAGCAAGGTCATCGCATCACTGCCGAGCCTCGGGTTGCTCTGCCTTGCCGCCTGCACGCCCGCCGAGCACGAGGTCCGGTATTTCGAGGCGCCATCCGACGGCTCGGAACCGAAGGAGATTTACGATTGTGACCTGGTCGCCATCAGCACGTTCTCGGCGCAGATTTTCGAGGCATACGCGATCGCCGATCGCCTGCGCCTCGCCGGAGTGAAAGTTGCGATGGGCGGACTCCACGTCAGCGTGCTTCCCGACGAGGCCGCCGCCCACGCCGATTACGTTATCACCGGCGAAGGAGAGCGTTCCTGGCCGGAAGTCGTCCGCTCCGCCCTGGAAGGCCGCGACTCAAAAGTCTTCCGCGGCGAGGAGTTTGGGCCGGTGAAGATCGATGAATTGCCGATCCCGCGATATGACCTGCTGGGCCAACGGCCCTACAACCGCTTCACCGTTCAGAGTTCGCGAGGCTGCCCGTGGCGATGCGATTTCTGCGCCTCCACGGTCATGCTCGTGGAGAAATATCGCAAACGTCCGATCGGGCAGATCTTGCGGGATATTCAGGCGATCTGCCGAGTCCGCCGGCACGCCTTCATCGAATTCGCCGACGACAACACGTTTGTTGACAAGGAGTGGGGCAAGGAACTCTGCCGCAACCTAATTCCATGGCGCCTGAAATGGTTTACCGAGACGGACGTCACGGTGGCGGATGATCCCGAGCTGTTGGATTTGATGGGCCGGGCCGGCTGCCGACAGGTTCTGATCGGGCTGGAGAGCCCGGAGCGGTCGGCGCTGGAAGGAATTGAGCTTCGCGGGAACCGCAAGGCCATCTGGTCCGATCGGTATGCGGATGCGATCCGCGCCATTCAATCCCACGGCATTACCGTCAACGGTTGCTTCGTCCTCGGGCTGGACGGGCACACACGCGACATTTTTCAGCAGGTTCGCGATTTCGCGATGAAGCAGATGCTCTACGACGTTCAGATTACGATCTTGACGGCCTTCCCCGGCACGCCCCTGTACGAGCGGCTGAAACGCCAGGGCCGGATACTCCAGGACGGCCGATGGGACCTCTGCACACTCTTCGACGTCAATTACCAGCCGGTCAACATGACGCCCCAGGAGCTGCGCGATGGGATGTATTGGCTGGGGCAGGAACTATACAGTGATCAAGCCACTCAACGCCGCCGCGATGGATTCTTCCATCTGGCGCAGAAAGGAAGGTTGCACACATGAAGTCGATCCAGGCAATTCGTGCGTTGTTTGTCGTTGGCGGATTATATGATGGTGTGCTGGGGCTCGCATTTTTGCTGGCCGCTCCGGCGATATTTGACCGCTTCGGCGTCGTTCAACCGAATCAGCCCGGCTACGTGCAATTTTCAGCACTGTTGCTGCTGATTTTCGCTTGGATGTTTTTTGCCGTTGCGTCCAATCCACAGGCCAATCGCAACCTCATTCTTTATGGGATTCTCTTGAAGCTCAGCTACAGCGGCACTGTGTTTTACTACTGGCTAACCAGCGGCTTGCCGGGAATGTGGAAGCCGTTCGCAGTCATTGATCTTATCTTTGCCGTCCTGTTCGCTTGGGCTATTGCGGCAACCCGCGCTGCCATCCCTGCCGACCAATGATTTGGCAGTCAAGGTTCCCCGTGGGGCTCGAACCTGCGGCCTTCAGTTCCGGAGACGGATCGTGCGAAAATGAAGGCGATGACCGGCTGGTTAGGCCGCGTTTAATTTCCCGGCCGATCCGCGGCGGGCACGTCAGATCGAGTGGTTCCGGTGACAGGCGGTTCACCATAGGTTACCGCGTTGCTCCTTCCCGGCGGCGTGATTCTAACATGCGGATTCCGGATCAGGCGGATCATTTCCGACCCGGCAAGCAAGACGGGGCCGTAACCGTGAATGTCGTCGGCGGCGGGGCGATGATAGTAAAAAATGTAATCGTCGCCATATCCCGTGCCGATGCAGGTTCCCGTGACGTGCCCGTCGGCATCAATGCGGGCGGCCAACCCATCCCAGCCGGCCTGAGCGACCGGGCCATAGGCGCCGGTGTCGAGCCAGCCGCGGTTCACTCCATGAGCCAGGGCATAAACGAACATGCCCGAGCAACTGGTTTCGGTGTACGAGTCGGCGCGGTCGAGCATCTGGTGCCAGAGTCCATCGCCGGCCTGAGCGCTGGCCAGGGCCTGTGCGTTGGCGCGGAAAAGTCGAAGAATTCGGTCGCGCGAGGGGTGGTCCTGGGGTAGCACGTCGAGAAGGTCGGCCATCGCAAGCGTCACCCAGCCGTTGGCACGGCCCCAGTAGTACCGCGGCTGATCGTCGGGATTGGAGGTATTCCAGTGATGCGTGAAAAAGCCGCTGCTTGGAATGTAAAGATAATGCGCGAAGCCGAGCATTTGATTGCCGGCATCGTCGAAGTATTTCCGGTCACCGGTCAGCGCGCCCATCTGGGACAAAAAAGGAATGCTCATATACGCATCGTCGGCCCAAATGGAATCATGAAACGGCCGGGATCGCGCCAGGGTGCCGTCTTCGAGCCGAAGCTGCTTGTGGCTGATGTAATCGGCGATTCGGTCGATGACCGGCTTGAGGTCCGGCCCCACGCCGGCGTGGCGCGCCCGGATCAGCGACGCTCCGATTGATCCGCAGTCATCCAGCGAGGTGGGACTCAGCAGGACGGTCACGTCGCCGCCCCGACGCTGCCCGGCGAGCGACGGATTCACCTTCGCGACGGCATCGGCAAAGAGCTGAAAACGCGCCGCGTCGAAGTCCGCGAAAGAGGCGTCCCCGGTCGCATCGGCGGCCGAGAGCATGCCCGAATAAATCACGCCCATCGGATAGGAAATCAAAGGAAACCGGCGGCCAAAATCCGGATCGCCAGGGTCCGTCACCGCATGCGTCGTGGGCCGGGTCATCGACGAACTTTCGATGCAGGTTTTGACCGCGCGAAGAATCCGAGTGATTTCAGCCACCCTGGGCGTGCGATAGGGGAACGGGTGGTCCGGCGTCGGCTGCGACGTGGGCGTCGCCGCCGAGCGCTGCGCCGGTGCGGACGGCTCCGCGGAAAACGCCGACGACGCGGCGACCGAAATCAACGCCAGAACAACCCAGCAAACGGACCGAGAAGGCCAATGCGTCATGTTCATCTCCCGGCGGAGCTAAATTTTCTGTCGGCAAATTCCAGCATGTTTTGCCAGTCCCATGCGAGGAACGACAGATACGTGATGCCAAAATGGCGTCGCATGGGCGTTTGAAACTTGAAGCAGGAAGATTAATCGGTCCGGGGAAAATGGGCAAACGCAAGCGACGGCGGACCATACGGCTATACGGCGAGCAAGCTCGCCGGCTACACGCGGCTGCACGGGGAAATTGGAATTGTTGGGCCGGTCGCGTATCTTGTGGACGGTTGAACTTTCTGGAGGAAGCGTGACCGCATCACCAACGGCTGAATATCACTCGCCACCGGCGCGAACCGGAATCGGCCACGTGCGCTGGATCATCTGCGCCGTGCTCTTCGGCGCCATAGTGCTCATTTACATCCACCGCAACGTGGTTTCGGTCCTCAATGGCGACACGTTTGGCAGGGTGTACGGCTGGAAAGCCATCGAGTTCGGCAACATCGGAATGGCGTTCACGGCGGGATACGCCATCGGATTGGTGGGCGCGGGGCGATTTCTCGATTGGATCGGCGTCCGCAGAGGATTTCTGATCGCCGCCGTCGTCTGGACGTTCCTGGCGGTCGGGCACGGGTGGGTGCATTTTCTGCCGGCCACGTCGGTACTCACGGGGTTTCTGGGCGCTCGATTTCTGCTGGGAATTTTCGAGGGGGCGTTTTTCCCGGCTTCCATTCGAGCGGTGGCTGAATGGTTTCCCAAAAAGGAACGGGCATTCGCGACGGGAATTTTCAATGCCGGCAGCGCGCTGGGCGCGCTCCTCTCGCCGCTGATTGTTCCCTACATCGCGTCGGCATGGGGCTGGCCCATGGCGTTTTATCTGGCGGGCGGGTTGGGCGTGATCTGGATCGCGTCATGGATCATCTTTTACCGCGAGCCGGAGCAGGATCCCCGCCTCTCCGCCGCCGAACTTCAGTACATCCGCAGCGATCAGGAGCCGCGCGTCAAAAGTCTGCCGTGGCGGCGAATTATCGGCTACAAACAGACGTGGGCGTTTTCGCTCGGCAAGTTCCTGACCGATCCGATCTGGTGGTTCTACATTTTCTGGCTCCCGCCGTTTCTGCATAGCCATTTCAATCTCGACTTGAAGCATTTCGGTCCACCGCTGGTGATTGTGTATCTGATGGCCGACGGCGGAAGCGTTGCCGGCGGCTGGCTGTCTTCGAAGTTGCTGAGTCGAGGCTGGAGCGTCAATGCCGGCCGAAAAACCGCCATGCTGATCTGCGCCTTGTGCATCCTGCCGATTTTGTCGGTAACGTACATCGGGAACATGTGGCTGGCGATCGTGCTGATCGGCTTGGCCGCCGCCGCCCACCAGGGCTGGTC
>Ga0209415_10001004_pt1 | contig 53515 bp, 46 predicted proteins | sample PeaSoiSIISIP2007_FD_187696 | JGI IMG/M metagenome (GOLD analysis project Ga0209415, IMG submission 187696) | Peat soil microbial communities from Weissenstadt, Germany - SII-SIP-2007 (SPAdes) (version 2) | ecosystem: Environmental > Terrestrial > Soil > Wetlands > Peat | place: Germany... | reverse complement strand
AGCTTCTTGAGCTCTCCTCTCAGGCGGCAGTAGCCCCAGGTCGGGTTCTCGCTGGCCAGACGCCAGACGAGAAGCCGTACGTAGTCGGGGATCCGCCCCCGCGAAACGACCCGATGACGGTAGTGCCACTTGGAGCGGACCAGCTCACGATGCCATCGGCGGATCGTGTCGGGCGTCACGAGGGTCGACAGACGATCTCGGACCGGTCGCAGGCGCTGGAGGACCGTGAGCACCCATCGCTCTTCGGGTTGGAACCGTGGCCGGGGCATCTGACGGTGGAGCCCCTCGAGCTCTTGGCGCAAGACCAACAGCTCGAGGTCTTTGGAGCAGGAAGAGCCACACCTGAGCAAGAGCAGGCGAAGGATCTGTCGGAGACTGATAGCGGCGAGACGGAAAGCCACGGGGTCATTGTCGCGGTCCGACGAGAGGAACGCAGGGGAGGAAGAAATGCCTGGTAGAGAGCCGACCCTCTGGTGGCACCCTTCACGTGGCCAAGCTCTAGCGAATGTATTGACTCCTCACGTCGTCGGCCGACAGGTGCAGTGCATCGGCGACTTCAGCCCAGGACACCGGAGTCGGTCGTGTCAATACCGCTTCCATGACAGCGAAACGCCGGAGGCGGGCGGCTAGAGCAATTCCCTCTTCACGCGATGCGTCACTGGAGACGAGAGGCTCAGTCTTGAGGTGCCTCACTGTTGCGTCGGCATCCGCAATCGCTGCGATAAGAACGGAGCGGGATCTCATTGTCGAGAACCTACGCCTACGGCAGTGGCGGCGTGATCAATACATATGGCCGCCGGTGTGAGCGTCGGCACGACAATAACAGCAACATTCGAGCGGGCGAGGACTTCGCGAATCACGGCACCATGTCCGACTTCGATGTCTCCGGCGAAGGAGAGGACAATGAGATCACATTCTTGTTCTGCGGCCACATCGATCACCGCGCTGGCAGGACTACCCGTGCTCCACTCGAACGACCGCCTCTCACCGGGGCAGTAGCGGAGAAGGAACTCCTCGCCCCACATGGGCAGGTCGTAATGAGGATTGTCGAGCATCTGCGGTGTGAGCCCATTGAGTGTGTACAGGACCACAACCTCAACGTTTGCGTTTTCCTGGAAGAGAACTTCGATGTCGAGGAAGGCCTTCGACGCTTCTGCACTGCCATCGAGCGGTACAAGGAGTCGCCGGGGAGTGAACATCTGCGGCATAGCCGCATCGGGTGGCACCAACACGAGCGGTTTGGACGTACCACGAAGGACCTGAAGAGACGTGTGACCTGCCGGTCGGGGACCGGAGATGAACTTCCGCATACCCATCACGGCGCCGAACACCTGGGGCGGTTCCAGCACCTCGAGCAGCCGGTCCCCGATGGGACCCGGCCACTCGTGGAGTTGGACACCGACGGCGCGCGTGGCGGCACCGACGTTCTGGGTGGCTTCGCCCTCGTCAGAAACGTGGACGGCCTCCACCTCCATTCCGAGAAGGGTGGCAAGGCCGATGGCCGTCTTGAGCACAAGACCGGTCTCCGGCCCCCCGCTGAGCGCAGCCAGGACAGTGGTGGGGTGGGGCGTGGTCACGGTGCCCGTCCGGTCATGACCCGGTCGGCGAGCACGCCCGCCCGGCTGGGCTGTCCTTCTTCGTCGAGTTGGTCGGAGGGATTCTCGGGCAGGTCGTCGCCGGTGTCGCCCGGGATGCGAAGGGTATCGTGATGTGAGCCACTGCGGTGGACCACATTTCTTGCCTCGCGGGAAGCACCTTGACTAGTCAGGGTTGTGACGTCCCATGTGAAGGCACCACCTGTACGGTGCACGAGACGCTGGACATCGGCCAGTGCATCTGTTCCGCCTCGGTCCGGCACCCTCAGGCCGGGCGTCTGAATCTCGACGGCACGGCCCCCGTCGGCGATGAGTTCCCTGACGACGGGGACGACGTTGACGGCGGTGGCCTGGTTCAGCGTGCCCGTCAGCCGGACCAGTATGGGGCTGTGCTCGGCGTCCACCCAGATCTGGAGGGCAACATCCTCCATCCACGGGGCCGTGGGCTCGGGCCCCGTGGAGAGGTCCGACGCCGGGTCTGTCTGCGGCGTCGAGCAAATCGCCTGATCCACCGCCATGGCTCCTCCTGAAGGCGATGTAGCGCACCTGGGGTGCGCTGGTGGAAGGTGCTGTTCCCGATCAGGTCCTGGTGATGGGGACCTTGGTCGTGCTGGGTGCTCTCTCCGGGCACGGGATCCGAACCTCGAGCATCCCGTCGCTGTAGGTGGCCTTGACATCGTCTGCCACGGCGCCCTGGGGAAGTGCTATGTCACGCTCGAACTCGCCATAGCGGAATTCGGAGCGATAACCCCTCTTTCCCTTGTGCTCGGCCTTCTGCTCCCGATGGGCGCTGATCCGGACGACACCGTCACTCGTCGTGATCTCAACGTCCTTCTCTGGGTCGATGTCGGGCAATTCTGCTCGCACGACGAGCGTGTCACCGTCGTGGAACTCTTCCACCCGCAGCCACGAGTGGTCGCCGTCAAAGTCGAGCAGACGCCGCCATGGAATAGGGGGCCATTCGACATGCGTGTCACGATGAACAAGGGCCATGACTCCTCCGTTGCATTCGTAGTCTGGAATGCCTTAGACCCATCGTCCGGCGTCGGACACCAATGCGCCAGAGCCGAACGTCCCCTCTATCTTCATGACCTCGCGGTGCGTCGTCACTTCGACACTCAGAGGACGAAATCGAGTCTCAAAGTCCCTCTGCCGTCTCGATAGTCGGCATTCACAGCAAGAATTACGAGGGCACCGTGTGTGGAGAGCAGCCGAGCCTCGACGTGCTCGGAAGGATCAAGCGTTGCCCGCCATACTGGATTCGCACCATGGTCGGTAGGGAGCCAAGTCGGGGCTCCCAGCAGCAGGTCCCGGGTCTCGGGGATCGCCCACCAGACGATCGGCACTGCGAGCAAGAGGAGGAGCGCGAGAGCGCTTTCGGCGCACGCAAGGGAGAGTGTCCTGGTCGAACCACGCAGGTGAGAAATTGTCGGCACACTCAGGTGAAAACCGGTGATGATAGTGCTTCATATGGGAGCAGCCGAATGACACAGGTCTCGGGTCCGCCTGCTGACGCCGGAGCCAACGGCGGAGCCAACGGCGGAGGCACGGACGGCAAGTTCGGAGAAGGGTCACCGGACGCACTCAGTTCCGCGCAAGGTATCGACGACCGCTACAAGTGGGTGGTGCTGTCGAACACGACGCTCGGCTCGCTGATGGCGATGATCGACACCTCGATCATGTTGATCGCCTTGCCGGACATCTTCCGGGGCATCCACATCAACCCGTTGGCTCCCGGCAACAGCTTCTACCTGCTGTGGATGATCTTGAGCTTTATGGTCGTAACGAGTGTGCTCGTGGTGAGCCTGGGGCGTCTCGGCGACATGTACGGCCGGGTGCGTATGTACAACCTCGGCTTTGCCGTCTATACGTTCTTCTCGCTCGTACTGACCATCACTTGGATGAGCGGCAGTGCGGGGGCATTGTGGCTGGTCGTAATGCGGGTCTTCCAAGGGGTGGGGGCGGCGCTTCTCATCGCCAACTCTGCCGCTATCATCACGGACGCCTTCCCCGAGGACGAACGGGGCATGGCCCTTGGCATCAATCAGGTGGCCGGACTCAGTGGCTCATTCATCGGCCTCGTCCTTGGCGGCGTGCTCGCCCCGATCCAGTGGCGGCTCATTTTCTTGGTGTCGGTGCCGATCGGCCTGTTCGGCACGGTGTGGGCGTACGCCAAGCTCCGCGAGGTGCCCCGGCAAGGGCCGGCGCGCCTCGACTGGCCGGGGAACATCGCCTTCGCCCTGGGCCTTATTGGGGTCATGGTCGGCGTTACTTACGGCATCCAGCCCCATGGCCGCTCCACTATGGGCTGGACGAGCCCCTTCGTGCTCGGCTGCTTGATCGGCGGTGTGGCTCTACTGGTGGTCTTCGCCCTCATCGAGCACCGGGCTTCCGATCCGATGTTCCGACTGCCGTTGTTCAAGATCCGCGCTTTCACCGCCGGCTGCCTCTCCTCTTTGCTCGCTGGCATAGGCCGGGGCGGGCTCATGTTCATGCTGATCGTCTGGCTCCAAGGCATCTGGCTGCCCCTGCACGGCTACAGCTTCAGCCGGACCCCGCTGTGGGCCGGCATCTACATGCTGCCGCTCACGGCGGGGTTCCTCCTGGCCGGACCGCTGTCGGGCTACCTCTCTGACCGCTACGGCTCGCGGCCGTTCGCATCGGGTGGGATGATCGTCGCTGCCGGCTCATTCCTCCTCCTCGAACTGTTGCCGGTCGACTTCTCCTACTCAGTGTTTGGGCCGATCCTGCTCATGAATGGCCTCGCCATGGGCGCCTTCGCCGCGCCCAACCGCGCGGGAATAATGAACAGTCTGCCGCCGCAGCATCGCGGCGTGGGCTCGGGGATGAACGCGACCTTCCAGAACGCGGCTCAGGTGCTCTCGATCGGAATCTTCTTCACCCTGGTGATCGTGGGCCTCTCTGCGACCCTGCCTACCACGCTCTTCCACGGCCTCGTGTCCCACGGGGTTCCCTCCTCAGTCGCGGCCAAGGCGGCCCACCTGCCACCGGTCTCCACCTTGTTCGCCGCCTTCCTGGGCTATGACCCCGTCAAGTACCTAGTCGGCCCCTCTGTCGTGGCTCATCTGCCCGCTCATCAAGCGGCCATGCTCACAGGGCGGAGCTTCTTCCCCGAGCTCATCTCGGGCCCCTTCGCGAACGGCTTGCACGCGGCGTTCGACTTCGCCATCGGCGCCTGCCTGGTGGCGGCCGGCATGTCGTGGCTGCGAGGCGGCAAGTACCACTATTCGGAGGACACCGAGCCAGCCGGAGAGCTCGCTCCGATCGCGCCTGACTCGGCGGAAGTCAGCGCACGTCTCGATCGCGGCGGTGGGTAACGCCTAACAAATTGTCTTTCTCGACTCGGGCCAGCTGTCACCTGTTCCAGGTCCTCGACGCGACGGACGAACTGTGGACTGCGGGAAAAGCGCGTCCCGATCTCGGCATACGCTATAGCCAGGTCCAAAGCCGCTCCCCTCGCAGCGTAAACGTCTCGGCAGAAGGAGCGTAGGCTCACCGGCGTGACCATTACGGGCGATGGATGCCGGATCCAGTGCGACCGCCCAGGCTGCGTAACCTCGCCGCTTGCGATCCCACCCCAACACTTCGACACCACGGATGATCAGAAGCGTCGATGGGCCGAGGGGCAGGGCTGGACGAACTACCTGGGCGGGGACCGCTGCCCAATTCACACCCAAGGTCCGTCGGAGTACCCGTAGGATGCGTCCCGTGAGTTTCGCCGATCGTTTCGCTGATCCCTACTAGGAACCGGGCCAGAGGGCCCAAGAACGGCCTCCGGCGTCACGGAGTGCTTCGTGGCACTCCAATCCTCGCCGGAGATAACCGTGCAGCCCAAGCTGCCGCAGCCCCCTTGGGCATCAGGCAGATAGCGAGCGGTCGACGGACCTCGAGTCCTGCCGCCCCGACCCTGTCGGGGCGCTGTGGGCACCTACCACTCGGGACCATCACTATCAGACGCCGCCTCCGCCGCCTGTACTGGGGCCAGCAATCCAGTCTCTATGTTGGCCACGACTCAAGACCGTGATCCGAATGGGCGCCATCGTCGGCTGGGAAACGTTTACTACGGTGATCGAAAGTGGCCAGCAGACAGAGATCGGGTGCCGGTCCGGGCGCCGCTCATCGTCGCCGCCGGCTCTCAGAGGCGAGCGAAGGCCGACTTCGCACGCTGGGTGCGCGCATCCCGGATCTGAGCGCTGACACGCTCAGGTCGGTGGCCAAGGAGAGGACCGAGCGCGTGGGCCGATACGCCCTGGTGGCGGTCGTGGTGACGCTCGTCGGAGCTTTTCTGGGTGTGCAGTGGTTCCGCCGGGTCCCTTCCCCGGAGTTCCGCTCCACTGTGTCGATGTCGGTGCGTCTCCCCGGATCGTTTCCGTCGCTGCCGTGGCCGACCTCAGGTTCAGCGGCGCTGTTGGTAGAGGGAGCCGGGAGTCTCGGGCACGTGGGGAGCACCCGCCCCGCCCCTATCGCCGGCCTTACCCAGGTCATGACGGCCTATGTCGTCCTCCGGGACCATCCGCTCGCCCCCGATGCCGCTGGGGCCGCTATCCCGGTGACGGTGGCGACCATCGCTGCCGCTCAGGCCGAGGCGGCTTCGCAACAGGCGGTGGTCCCCGTGGTCGCCGGCGAGACACTGACCGAGCTCCAGGCCCTGGAAGGCCTGCTCGTCGCCCAGGGCAACGACGTCGCCTCCCTGCTCGCCGACTGGGACGCCTCAAGCATCACCGCCTTCGTGGCCAAGATGAACCTCACCGCCCACAGGCTCGGCCTCGGCTCCACCACGTTCACAGACCCGAGCGGGTTGGACCCGGGTTCCGTGAGCACACCGGTCGACTTGATCCGGCTGGGCGAGGCGGCCATGGCGATCCCCGCCTTCCGTCAGATCGTGGCCACGGCGCAGGTAACCCTTCCTCTGGCCGGGCTCGTCTACAACCTCGACTTCGATCTCGGCCATGACGGGATCGTCGGCATCAAGACCGCATCCGACGCGGCGGGCGGGGGGTGCTTCCTCTTCGCGGCCCAGCACAAGGTGGCTGGGAAGAGAGTGACCCTCCTCGGGGCAGTGCTCGGTCAGCAGACGATCAGTCCCAACGACGCTGCGGTGGACGATGCCGACGCTTTGGTGAGGGCCGCCTTCACCGCCATCAGCACCTTCCGCCCCTTTCCGCCGGGTGAGCTGGTGGGGCGGATCGTGGCCTCCTGGGGCACGTCGGTACCGGTGACGACGTCGAAAGCGTCGGGCCTAGTCGGCTGGCCCGGCCTGACCGTGCCTGTCCAGGTGCGCGTGGGGGCGTTGCCGTCGACCATCGCCAACGGCGCCCGCATCGGCGTGCTCAGGCTCGCCCCCGGCGAGCAGAACTTCGAGCTGGTCCTGCGGGCCTCGGGCAGCCTCCCAGGCCCATCGGCGATCTGGCGGCTCACGCGCCTGTAGCCGTGGAGCGGTCTTCCGGCGGTCCCGAGGGCAGGGGGGTTCGGGCGGCACCCTCAATCAACTCAACCATCCCCCGCCGGATTGCGTCGCTCGGCTGTTGGCCGACCGGTCGATATCGCCTGCGTCATACACGACGGCCGAAAGCTCAGACCGCTCGAACATGCCGGGATTGCCCGGGGTGCCAGAAAGAACCCGCTGATCCGCGCCGGGCGATATCCCTCCGGGCCATGATTATGGGCGCGTCGGTCCGCGGGGGAGCAGAATGGGGCCGTGACCGAGCAGCCGGGACGCGACGACCTCGCCCGATGGATGGAATCGCGTCCGACTAACTACTACGAGGCGACACCCAATCTGCGGTCGGTGCTCGACATCCGGGCCGGCGCCACGCGTACGTCCGCCATGGAGCCTGGTCTTAAGGACTTCGGCGGTGTGGTCGCCGAGGTCATCGATCCCGCCGTCGAGATCCTCGAACGTCACCGCGAGCTGCCAGCCCACGTCCCCTATGACGGCATTGGCCGACGGGTCGAGCAGATCGAGTTCCACCCTGACTACCGGCGCGCCGGCCAGGCGGTGTGGTCGTCGGGGATCCTGGCGGTGAATCAGGGCGGCCGCGGCGCCTTCGAGCAAGCAGCCTTGTTCTACTTGTTGGCACAAGCGGGCGAAGGCGGCCACAGCTGCCCGGTCGTATGCACCGCCGGTCTGGCGCGGGCGGTCGAGCGCCGGGGTTCGCCCGAACTCAAGACGCGTTACCTGTCCGGCCTCTTCGAGGTCGACTACGACCGCTGCCTTCGGGGATCGCAATTCCTCACCGAGGTCCAGGGGGGCTCCGACGTGGGAGCCAACGTGGCGCGTGCCGTGCCTGACCCGACCGAGCCCGGCGCATGGCGGATCACCGGCGAGAAGTGGTTCTGCTCGGTGGCCGATGCCGACCTCTTCGCCGTGACCGCCCGCCCCGACGGCGCCAGTGAGGGCACCCGCGGGCTGGGATGCTTTCTCGTGCCCCGGAGCCTCGACGGCGTCACCCCCAACGGCTTTCGCATCCGGCGGTTAAAGGACAAGCTCGGGACGCGCTGTCTGGCGTCGGCAGAGATCGATTTCGACGGTGCCTTGGGCTGGCCCATCGGTGGGGTTGAGGAGGGGTTCCATGTCGCCGTGGAGGAGCTGCTCAACGCCTCCCGGTGGCTGAACGCCGTGGGCTCGACCGGTCTCATGCGCCGCGCCTATCTGGAGGCCTCGACCTTCGCGCGCCACCGTCAGGCGTTCGGGCAGGCCGTCGGGTCGTTCCCAGCTGTACGTGAGCAGTTGGCGGTGATGAAGGTCGAAGAGCAGGCCGCGCTGGCCTCGACCATGGTGCTCACCGGGCTGCTCGACCACCTCAATGGCGGCCAGGCTTCCGAACCGGAAGTTGCCGTTTACCGGTTCCTCGTCAACGCCAACAAGTACCTCACCTCGATCACGGCCACCGATGTCGTGCACCGCGGGATCGAGGTGCTCGGCGGCAACGGCACGATCGAAGACTTCTCCCCGCTTCCTCGCCTCTATCGCGATGCCGTCGTGTTCGAGAGCTGGGAGGGCACCCACAACGTGCTGTGTGCCCAGGTGTACCGAGACTGCACGCGCCTCGGCCTCCTCGACCAGGTGCTGGCGTGGGCCCGGGGCGAGCTGGCCACAGCCGGCGGAAACGACGGCGCGCTCGTCACCGCCGCGTTGGATGCGCTTGAACCCCGCCTGCGACGCTCACTTGCGGACCCCGAATACGCTGCCGCCCATTTTCGTCGCCACCTCAACCACCTCACCCGCGTCATCCAGGCGTCATGCCTTCTCACGGAGGCTGTCACGGGAGCCGACGCCCAGAAGAGCGCAGTAGTGGCGCTCTTCGTGCGTCGCCACCTAGCTCCGGAACACCGTCCCGAGGACGAGCCGGGATGGAACGAGCTGGTGGGGGCCGTTGTCGGTGACGACTTCGGGTGATGTTTGCCAGACGTGGCACCGAGTCGTCCTATGTCGAGCCGGTCCCCGTGGGCGAACGTGGGTGAGAACGAACTCTTCTTCGCCGAAGCGTTGGTCGAAATCAGGTGCGTCGATGTCCTCCCAGCTCAAACGGCATAGGTCTCGGCAAGCAACCTAACGGGAGGAGCGAGTCAACGGGCGCCAAGGCGATTGCCTGTTCACTCACGCGACAACGCCCGCTTCCCCTTTGAGGAAGTCGGGCGCTGCTTCTTCGTTGTCCCGCCTCAGATGGTGCGAACCGAGCCCCTCGGTGCGGCTCAAGCGCCATGGTCTTTACGACTACACCCGGCATACGGGCGACTGTCGCCAGTTGCTTCCGAGGATCAGCCTGTCCGGGGAACTCGAATTCACCCGAGGATCCAACACCGGAGAGACGCTTTGTGCAGACCCGACGAACCAGTTGCATCACCTCCTCCGGCAGAATCGTTTTGAAACTATTCTGTGCCTCCGAATCCCGTCGCACAAGGGCCCAGTGCCCCAAGTCGGCGGGAGCAACGGCTCCCACCGGGCCGCTTCCGATCGGGGGTCTCGACGATCACTGCCGCTTCCGCGTGCATTGTCGGTTGGCGACGACAGGCGGTGAAATGAGAAGAGCGGCCCCCTGGGCCGCTCTTCAGAAACGCTCACTGTCGCCTTCGCCACCACTAGCCTTTGTGGCGAAGCTCGGATCCCGTCCGAGACTCTCAGTGTGACAGGACGCGACGCGACAGGATAGGGCCGAAAGTCCCATCTGCTACCCGCGGCGGATCCGAATCGAACCCGAGACCTTGAGCAACAGGCCGAACCATTTCGCTCGGCCCTGCCCCACAGTGGCATCACCCGAGTCTCCATATGCAAAGGCATCACGGGGACCGCGCGCAAGTGCCCGTGTTGTGTTCGGGGCGGAGCGACGCCCCACCGGACTATGGCGTCCGCAAATCCTCACGGGAGTTGAAGCAGAGCGGGCCGGTTAGCGACGGCGGGTGGCGAGAAGCAGCATGAACCCGGCGAGCTGGCGATCGAGTATGTCGAAGTCTGCAGTCCGGTCCAGAGAACCGCATCGCCCGGCGGGGGAGGGAGCTGGCGTAGACGCTCGCATTGTGATGACGACGAGCACCTCATGATCTCCGTAGGAGGCGGCTTCATTGGCCAATGGCAGGTAGCCGACCTCGTCGATGACCAGCAGCCCTTGTCCGGCGAAGAACCGCATGGTGGTGGCCCACCGGCCCTCGAGGGCAGCCCGGTGGCAGCGGGCCACGAGATCGGCGGCGGCCGTGTAGTAGGTGCGGTAGCCGGCGTCGATCGAAGCCCGGGCCAGAGCAACGGCCAGCATGGTCTTGCCCACACCGAAGCTCACTAGCATCCGGACATGGATCGAAGTGATGCTCCGGCGCGCCTTGTCGTCCAAAACCGGGATCAGATCCGACCGGCCCGGCTTTGCGCGCTAAGGCTCATGGCGACGACGGGGGCAGCGGTAGCGGTGGTGCTCTCCGTTGCAATGGCCGGTTCGGCAGCACAGGCCGGCGCCTCAACGTCAGGCCACGTCGCCAAGCCGTCACCGGTGAGCGTCAGGTACTCGGTCGGGTCGATCAGCGATGTCAGCGTCGGCTGCCCTGGCAGCGGAGACATCTCGGAGACAGTGTATCCGACACTCGACTATGTGTATCAGGAGTTCGAGGGCTGCGACCACGACAACGGTATCGGCTTCTCTCGTTCCATCAATGGCGGCGACAGCTACACACAATCTGTGGCGCTCCCCAAATCGGGCGGTGGCTGGGATCCCTGGCTAGCGGTCGCTCCCGATGGCACCCTGTACGCCGGGTTCATGAACACGATCGACCACAGCACCTACCCGGTCATCGATGTCTCTCACGACTACGGCCTCACGTTCCAAGTCGAGCAGTCGCTGAGGCCGGTCCAGAGCCACAACTGGGGCGATGCCGATTACCTTGCGGTGGGATCGAACGGCACGCTGTACGTCGCGTGGGACTACGGTCCGTCCAACTCGGAGGTCAAGTCGAAATGCAGCCCAAACGGGAGTTGCTGGGCCACCAATGGTGACCTCAACGTGGTCGTCCAGAGCTCGACAAACGACGCGGAGACGTTCACGCCGATGTTGGTCGTCAACCCGGGCTACCCCGACGGCGGTGCCGATGAGGGCGACGTGACAATCGCACCCGACGGCGCGATCGATGTCCTCTACCAAGGCTACGCGGTCGTGAACAGGCGAACGCTGGAGCTCGCCCACGGACACGAGTATTTCACCAACTCAACCGACGGGGGCAAGACGTGGTCGGCGCCCGTCGAGGTCGGCGCCAGCGCTGGCCAGATGACGATCAGTGAGTGGTGGAACGACTTATCGATCGCCACTGACTCCTCCGGCGATCTGTATGCGTCGTGGGACACTCAGGGGAAGGTCGGGAGCCAGAAGACGGACATCGGCTGGGTGTCGTTCTCCACCGACGGCGGTAAGGAGTGGTCCGCTCCGGTCCAGGCCACGCCGGATCAGAAGGACGTGCCTCACATCATGCAGGTCGCCGGTGCCGGGCCGGGCGAGGCCTACGTGGCTTGGCTGAGCAGCAGCGACCCACGAGGCTACGCGCTCTACCTACGGACGCTCTGGGTTGGCGTCGACGACGGCGCCGGAGGATGGCTCTCAGATGCCGTGCGGATCTCGCGGCGGTTCGGCAACCCGAACGTCTTCCCCGGCGACACCTTCGGGATCGCGACCTTCTCACCGACTGCATTGGTGATCAGCTGGGGCAGCGCGATCCCAGGTTCGGCCGGTAACTCCTCGGTGTTCGCAGCGCCCGTCAGAGTGCTGACCAGGTGCCAGACATCCATGAGGTCGGGCGCTCATCACCTCGAGAAGGTGATGAACATGAGCGTTCAGGTGACTTCAACTCACACTTATCCCTTCGTGTCTTGCGGTGCCAGGATCGTCACAGGCCGCGCCGGTCGCGTCAAGGCGGATCGGGTTAAGAGGTCCCCGTCGACGGCGGTGTTGGTCCGAGTGAAATGATCGGAGTTACTTGCGTACCACGCGCCTCGGATTGTCCGCTGTGAGGTATCGTGCCCATCACCTCGCCACTTGAAATCGTAGGTGACGTGGCATAGAAGGCATTCTCGAGCGAGGCGCATACGAATCCATTCTTTGAGAGAGTCGCGCACGCAGCCTTGTACGTGTCACCTTCAACGCTTGACACTTCCACCGTGGGCAAGGTAATCGACGTCGTCGTCGAGGTCGTTGTGGTCGTGGTACTCGGGATCGTTGTTGTCGGCCCCGTCGTCCTCGTACTGTTCGTCGAATCGCCCGTTGCTGAGGACGATCTCGTCGCTTGTGTGGGGTGATGGCCTCCCCCGCCTTGACCTCCCGATACGCCGTAGGCGAGGGCGGTGCCAAGGACTCCGGCGCCCGCTCCGAGAGTCACGCCCAGCGCCGCCTTCGCAATTGATCTAGGGACGGAAAGAACGGGTGGTCGCGAAACTCTCCGAACCAAGCTACGAGCGCAGTCAACGAACTCGCCAGCCTCACCACCAGCAAGAGAATCAGCCACATCTTGTGCATTTCGCAACTCGCGTGTGGCCCGCCGCCTGCTTCCCATCAGGGTATTTTCGACGGCCGCGCTCAAGTAATAGCCGAGAAAGAACCAGCTGACGAGTCCCTGCCAATCCGAGGATTGGTCACGCTCTTCCTTCCTGGTTATTCGGTCGTGGGTTACCGTTCGGCCCCTCGCAGGCGTCGCTCTGCTCCGCCCGGTCACGTGGTCAGTCTGATTCCACAGTGAAGCTTGGAGTCCAGCCCAGACCTGGCGACGATGGTGCCTCTGTGAGACGGTCAGCTGACGAGGATCTACCGAGAGGGTCGACGTGTAGGAGGCGTTGGAGACGCGCGGATCGAGTTGCCCGTGATGATCTCGTACACAATCCCAGAATGCGGCTATCTCTTGAGTGGCCGTTTTCGAGTCTCCGACCCACGCGGACAGGCCCGCTCCCACGAGATGACGCAGGAGATCGATCTCGTCGAATAGTCCAGATAGTGAGGCGTCGACGGCGCTCGTGTCATCGATCCCTCTGGCCCCGTAGAAAGCTTTAGTGCCGGCTTCCACCAATGGTCGAATGTGGCTGAGACCATCGAAAAAACATGTTGATTCCTGGGTCGATGGTGTTCCACCCAACGACTCACCGGTCTCCAGGGGGAGAGTAGATGGCCCTACAACAGGACGGGCTAGGCACGGGCTGTCACGGGTTCGATGGAAATGGGGTGAACAGACTCGAGAGCCACCGTCTGGCGCCTCCAGATCGGAGCGCACGGCGGGTCATCCGACGGGCGCTCTCGAAGCACCAGCAGGTTGCTCGAGTGGGGCTGCGGGTGGGGCATAGCTCGGAACGAAGTCGCGCTGGCGGATCAAGGCGAACGCACCGACCGATCCAACGGCCGCCACCACAACTCCGATGATCATCAGGTGGTCGAGCGTGCTGGCAAAGCCGACTCGGTAGGCGTGCAGAAGGGTGGCACGGGCCGACGCCGAAGGTATCGAGGCCGCCACCTGACGCACCCCACCGCCGGCCAGAGCACCCTGCAAGGCCGCCCCACCGCGGGTCAACACTTCCTGGCCGGTGGCGCTCGTCCGGAGCGCCATGGCGGTGGCGTGCTGGATCTGGCTCTGGAACACGGCCCCTAAGGCGGCGATGCCGGTGGCGATACCGACTTGGCGGAAAGTGTTGTTGGCTCCTGATGCCATCCCGCTGTGCTCGGGCGGTACGACACTCACGGCTGCTGACGCCAGCACGGGGTTCACCATCCCAATGCCGAAGCCGGTGACAACGAACCCGGGCACGAGGACGGTCCAACCCGATGCGGTGTGGATCATGGACATGAGAAAGAGTCCCGCGGCCACCATCAGGAGCCCGATGCCGAGGAGGTAGCGGGACTGGATGCGCACGCTCAACTTTCCTGCCATGGGCGCCACGACGAAGGCGAGCAAGGTAATGGGGAGAAAGCGGATCCCGGCGGCGAACGGCCCGTAGCCGAGGTCATCTTGGAGGAAGAGCGTGAGGTACAAGAACATGGCAAAGATCGAGGAGGAGAGGGTGATGGCCACCACCGACGCTCCGACCATGGCCGGTCGACGAAAGAGCTTCAGGTCGAGCATCGGGTCGGCCTGGCGCCATTCGGCGAAGACGAATACAGCCAGCAGGACGACCGAACCGATCAGGCCAGCCACGATCTGGGTGCTGCCCCAGCCGTCATCGTTGCCTCGCACCAGAGCGAGGACGAGCAAGAAGAGAGCGACCGAGAAGGAGGCGAACCCGATCCAGTCGATGCGACGTTCGTTGTGCTCCTCGGAGGCCGCCACACGGGTGAGCGTGATGGCGACGGCAGCGACGCCAACGGGCACGTTGACGAAGAAGATCCAGCGCCATCCAAACCCGCTCGTGATGGCACCGCCAATGAGTGGTCCGACGGCGACGGCCCCGCCGATCACCCCGCCATAGATGCCGAAGGCGGTTCCTCGCTCCCTGCCGTGGAAAGCGGCGGCGATCAGCGCCAGCGAGGTGGCGAACATGATGGCCCCGCCGACCCCTTGGGCGCCCCGGGCCAGGTTCAATATGAGTGAGGACGTGGAAAGCCCACACAACAACGACGACGCCGTAAAGAGGCCCAGCCCGATGGCGAATACACCACGGCGCCCGAACATGTCGCCCACCACCCCGGCCGTGAGCATGAAGGCGGCCAGGGTCAGGGAGTAGGCGTCGATCACCCATTGAAGATCACTGAAACTGGCGTGCAGCGACCGCTGGATATCGGGGAGGGCGACATTCACCACGGTGATGTCGAGGAGAAGCATAAAGGTGGCCGTACACACGGCGATGAGGGTCCACCACTTTCGCTCGAGTCCTGGCATGTCCCGGGCCTCCTTGATATCGAGTCACGGCGTATCGTATTTCGATTATCGGGAGAGGGCTAAGAGGCACGAACGTGACCCCGGCGATGCCCGGTGTGAGCTCATGAACTCCATGGCCGAAGACCGGCGACGGCCGTCCCCCTCAGAGCGCTCTGGCAACCGCCGTCTTGCTACGACCGACGCACCCATCCGAACGTAGCCTGGCTCGTTGGGGAGATCCGCAGCCGTTGATCGACAGCCTCGACATCAAGCGGTCGAGCAAAGACGAACACGGGGGCCCGAAATGTGACCTTCGACTCTGCTTCTCGCCGTCCGGGATGCCGACACGGGAAGAGAGGCCGATAGGGGAGCGTTGCCATGGCGAAGGGCGCGAAGGTTCGGAGACTGCGAATCCTCCGCCTGGGCCTTGGGCTGACCGTCGTCGGCTTTACCGTTCTCGACCTGGGCCTCTTCGAGGCATCGTCCGGCCAGGCCTGCGCTCTGACGGGGAGCGGCGCGACGGTACTCACCCCCTTGTGCTCTCCCCCCACCACGACTCGGCCCAAGCCGCCCACCACCACGACGACGACCAAGCCGGCGCCAACGACGACGACCGAACCTCCGTCCACCACCACGACCAAGCCGGCGCCCACGACGACGACCGAACCTCCGTCCACCACCACGACCAAGCCGGCACCGACGACCACGACCAAGCCGGCGCCCACGACGACGACCGAACTTCCGACCACGACCGAACTTCCGACGACGACCACGACCAAGCCGGCATCCACGACCACGACCAGCTCGACCACAACGACGACGACCACGGAGGCTCCACCCACCACCCTGATCCCGACGACGCTCAGCCGTTCCGGAAATGGGACTGGGATCCTGGCCTTTACCGGCTTGGCCGGAACGTTGAAGCTCTTGGGCCTGGCGTTGATCTTCTTGGGGGTCGGATTCTGCCTGGTCTATGTCGCACGGTTGCGATCACGATCACCCGAGTAATCGCCCCGACGGTTCGAACAGTCCTTCTGTGTTCCTGTACCTTCAGCTGACGGGGACCTGCCAGACGACCAATGTCCCGCCAGCCTCCGGCGTCTCGGTGGTGAACTGCCCGTGCAGTTTCTCCGCCCGCCGCCGCAGGTTGACCAGGCCGAGGCCTGGCTCGCGGTCGGCAGCGCCGTCGAGCCCATGGCCGTTGTCTTTGACCTGCAGGCGGCACTGTCCGTCGGCGACGCTCAGAGACACACTGGCTTCGGTGGCCTGAGCGTGGCGACCGATGTTGGTCACTGCCTCTCGGATGACAGCCAGTAGATGCTCGGCCAGTTGGTCGGAGATCATGGTATCCACCAGGCCGTCGAAGGTGGCCCGGACATCGAAGCCGACCACCGGGTTGAGATCGCGCACGAGCGACAGGATGTTGGCCCGGACCCCCCGGTCGATCTCGGCTGATCCAAGCTCGTAAATGGTGGACCGGACTTGTCGAATGGTGTCGTCGAGGTCAGCGATGGCCGCATTGAGGCGGTCCGAGATCCCGGCCGTCGCCGCTGTTCCGGCCATGGCCTGGAGTGAGAGCCCTACGGCGAACAAACGTTGGATGACCGTGTCGTGGAGGTCCCTGGCCATGCGGTCGCGGTCGTCGTAGACGGCCACCTGGCGGACCCGTTCATGGAGGCGGGTGTTCTCGATGGCGATTCCCGCCCCGAGGGCGAGAGCCCCGACTAGGGCCTCGTCGTCAGCGGTGAACTCCGACCAGCCGATCTTGTTCGTGAGATAGAGGTTGCCGTAGACCTCGTCGCGTACTTTGATCGGCACCCCCAGGAACGAGGTCATCGGGGGGTGGTTGGGAGGAAAGCCGAAGCTCTCGGGGTGGGAGCCGAGGTTGGCCAGGCGTACGGGGTGAGGATCGGTGATGAGCAGGCCGAGCACGCCCCGTCCGGTCGGACGGGGTCCGATCTTTGCTTCCTCCTCCGGCTCGAGGCCCACAGTGAGGAACTCGATCAGTGCAGTATGCCCTTCGTTCAAGACGCCGAGAGCGCCGTATTGGGCACCCGTCATCGAGCGGGCCTCCTCGATGAAGTGGAGGAGCAGGACGTGGAGGTCGAGGTCGGCCTCGAGATGAAGCGTCGCCTCGAGCACACGACGAAGCTTGGCGGGGTCCTCGATCGAGCGATAGGGCATCTGGCGTCGTCCACTTCTGCGGGTCGCCAGGGTCTGGGGCGAAGGTATCGGTGAACTCCCCACGGGGCGACCACCGTCTCCACACCTTACCGAGGGGAATCCCTCGTAGGGGCAGATTCTGGCGCCTGACTTTGCCGGTCCCCCGAATTCCTCTCCGCCGACCGCCAGGAGGTCTTCGGGCGGCATCCGAGGCGCTGGGCAACCGCGGGTCCAAAGAGCGAGGAAGGCGTAGGTCTCGAGTGGCCCGGCCACCGAGGGCATGTCCCCGGGCACCCAGGGCACTCACCAAGGCTTCCCGACCGATCCTGACCTCCCTCGGGTGGGGTCCTTCCTGTCAGCGGCCGCAGGCCTCCCGTCGGTTTCGGCGTGCCAGACCCATGAGGACAACCCGCCCGAACACCGCCTCGGGGCCGGTTGGCCCTCAAGCGGTGCCTCGCGTCACCCGATCAAATTCACATGGTCCCGGAATCATCGTCCGACCGTGTCGCCGAAAGTGAGCATCTGCCCATCCATCGCCTGCGGTCCAACTCCACAGACGAGATGACGGATCGACGCCTGGGAGCGGGTAACAATCAATCCACATGTCGAGAACGCCGTCCTCGATGACGGATCTCATCCCCACCCCCACCGAAGAGGAGACTGCCGGAGTCCATTCAGACAGGCGGCGGCTGACTCTCGGTGCCCAGTTGATCGCAGCCGGACTGGTGACAGGGGAGCAGGTGGAGGTCGCGCTCGTCGAGCAACGGCGAACCGGGCAACGTCTCGGTGAGATCCTGGTGACCCAAGATGTCCTGTTCGAAGAGGATCTGGCCCGGACCCTGGCCGAGATCAGCGGGATGCCTTACCAAGACCTGAACCTCGACCCACCCGACCCGACGGTCTTTGCCGCTCTCCCCGAGGCGTTCTGCCGACGTCGAACCGTCCTGCCTGTACGACTGACGAACGGCGCCCTCGTCATAGCCATCACCGACCCTCGCGACATCCAGACTCTGGACGATCTCCGAACGCTCGTGACCGGGCCAATCCGTCCCGTGGTGGCGGCCCCGGGGCCCCTGCGCCAGGCACTCGAGTCTGGCTACTACAGCCGCTTGATCGACGAAGAGGATGTCGCGGTGGACCCCGCGTCGGAATCCCTACCCACGACGGTTTCCCCTGAAGAGGATGTCTCCGACGCGGTGAGGGTCAGGCAGAATCAGGAGCCCATCGTCGCCTTCGTCAACCAACTCCTCAAGCGGGCCGTCGACGAGCGAGCGTCGGACGTCCACATCGAGCCCACCGAAGACGGGCTCCGAATCCGGTTCCGAGTCGACGGAATGCTCCACGATTCCATGAGCGCCTCAGCCTCTTTCCGACTCGGGGTGGTCAGTCGTATCAAGATCATGACGGACATGGACATCTCTCAGCATCGTCGGCCCCAGGATGGTCGTATGTCGATGACGATCCGAGGGCTGGCGGTGGACATCAGGGTCGCGAGCCTTCCCACGAGCTACGGCGAAGCACTGGTCTTGCGGTTGCTCCGCCGTGACCATCGATTGCTGGAGATCGATGCCCTCGGCTTTCTCCCCGAGTCTCTTCGCCGGTTCCAGAAGTCTTTCCAAAAAGCGTGGGGCATGGTCCTCGTGACCGGGCCGACCGGATCGGGAAAGTCGACCACCTTGTACGCGACCATCAACGAGCTGAATGTGCCAAGCCGCAATACCATCACGGTAGAAGATCCCATCGAATACCGAATTGCCGGTATCAAACAGACCCAGGTGAATGCGAAGGCCGGCTACACATTTGCCTCCGGTTTGCGTGCGGCCCTGCGAGCGGACCCTGACATCATTCTCATCGGAGAGATCCGTGATCTCGAGACGGCTCGGATCGCCACTGAGGCGGCGCTCACAGGTCACCTGGTTCTCTCGACCCTCCATGCCAATGACGCCGCGTCGAGCACCACCAGACTGCTGGACATGGGCCTCGGACCGTACCTCGTCACTTCCGCATTGGAGTGCGTTGTCGCCCAACGACTGGTCCGACGCCTCTGCGGACGATGTAAGTCTGCTGATGAGGCCAGTCGCGAGGAGCTCCTCGAGCTCGAAGAGATGGCACTGGTGGACGGAGGAACGACCAAAGCTCCCCTGTATCGAGCGAACGGGTGTGAGCAGTGCGCACGGAGCGGCTATCTGGGAAGGCTCGCCATCCACGAGGTCATGGTCATGAATGACGAGCTGAGGATGCTTGTGTTGCAGCGCGCTCCGGCTGAAGACATCGCCCGCGTGGCCGTCTCCGATGGGATGCAAACACTGCGCCAAGATGCATTCGCCAAGGTCCAGGAAGGTCAGACATCCTTCGACGAATTGAAGCGAGTTCTCGTCTAGATGTCGTGCGGGTTGAGGACGTTGGCCCGGCTCTGCTCAAGGCCAGCGACCAACGGAGCTCTTGTCCTCACGAAGAGGAGGGGTGAGCTCCTCCCGGACCAGGAGAAGGACCCGCTGTCGAAGGTTCTCCCGGGTCACCTCCTCGAGCTGCCAGGTCGGCCGAAAGGCGGATCCCCGCCCCCGGAAGCCTGGATCTGGCTCTTCGAAGACCTCGATCACCCTCTTGATCTTGTCGCTGCGCAACATGAGATGAGGGGCGTCATTCAGCTCGAACTGATGACGCAGGCTCTGCTGGCTTCTTTCTTTCGGCAGAAAGGCGAGCGTGATCCTGGAACTCCCGGCCAGCCGGGGATCAGGTGACGACAGCGAGCCTTCCTCGACCAGGGCGTCATGCCCATGGGCTTTGAGCTGGAGGGCGACGGTCTCGAAATACGGGCGGATCACAGAGGCGATGACCTCTCGGAACCTGGCGTCATACTTGGCGCCGGCATCCTCGGCGTGTCGGACGTCGTCCTCACGTTCATCGTGGTAATGGTCGTAGGCTTCGAGGACTGCCTCGATCTCAGGATCATGCAGATCGCTCATGGTCTCATCCTCCCAGGACCTTGAGTACCAACCTGGCCACCTTCGACGAGTAGGTCGAACGGGACAAAGTGTGGATACCGACCAGTCGAATTTGTCACATCGGCGGTCGATCCGTGGCGCCGTAGGGCATTTCGTCACATTTCGATTGCCTCACCGCACCTCTGGACCTCGGCCTGGCCCCTCCGGACCCCGGGAGGGGGTCATGGCGCCGGTGGCGCTCTCGGGGTTCGCGGAGGTCCGTCTGGCCGTGCGAGAGGTGGTCGAGACTGTTGTCAGTGCGAAGGAGACGGTTTAGGGGCCAATGGCCCTGTCGGGACCCTCGAGTCGTGGCGTACCGTGGCAGCAATGGTGACATATAGGCACGAGGAGGCGTTCTGAGATGCGTGCAGCCATCGGAGACAAGATCGTGGTCCGGAGTAACCATGTGGGTGGGCACGATCGCGAGGCGATCATTCTCAACGTCGAAGGGAGCGACGGCGGTCCGCCGTACAAGGTACGGTGGAACGACGACGGGCACGAAGGGGTGTTTTTCCCCGGGTCCGATGCCGAGGTTGAGCACTATCCAGCCACATGACTGAGACCGATCCGTCGGGAGTGTCATGACACGTGAATGGGGACCTCTCTGGCCGATGGCCGGCGAGTGGGAAGGCGAAGGTGGCCTGGACACGGCTTATTCGCACGCCCAAGAGAAGGTGCTCGGCACCCCGTACCGTGAAAAATGCACCTTGAAGCCCTTCGGTCCTGTCGACAACGGACATCAGCACCTCTACGGCCTCGACTACAGGAGCGCCATGTGGCGCGGCGACGAAGAGAATCCGTTCCACACCGAAGTCGGGTACTGGCTGTGGGACGCGTCGACCGGCGAGATCTTGCGGGGTTTCGTCGTGCCCCGCGGCATCACTGTGCTGGCCGGAGGTACTGCCGCAGCCGAGGCCGCATCGTTCACTCTGCGAGCCACGAAAGGCGGGACCCAGTACAGCATCGGCGAGAACCAGTACCTGGCCAAGAATGCCAGCACGCTGAGCTATGAGGTGACCTTCACCGTGGACGACGACGCCTGGTCCTATGACGAGACCACGATGCTGAGTATGAAGGAATTCGACAAGCCGTTTGCCCATACCGACCATAATTCTCTTCACCGGGTGGGCGGTAGCGAAGGTCCTTTGGCCCTATCTGCGGAGGACGCACCCTCGTAGCGTCGTGATCTGTGGACACCGACCGGGAGTCAATTGCCGCTGACCTGGCTGCGCTCGAGACGTCGATGCGGCATCTCGAGCGGAGCCACAACCGAGACATCGCGGCCGTTCATGCCGACCACCGAGGCGACGCGATCAATCTCATCCACTACCTCGCGCTTCGGCATGAAGACGTCCGTCAGTTGCAGCGCAGGTTGGGGGAGCGCGGCCTCTCGTCGTTGGGGCGCTGTGAGCCGCACGTGCTCGCCACCATCGAGAGCGTCCAAGCGGCGCTCGTCGGGAAATGGCCCGGATCCGACCCTGCCACGCTGAGCTTCGAGGAAGGACGAGAGGCTCTCGACCGCAATACCGACGCCCTCTTTGGCCCCCGCCCGCCCGGACGGGTGCCCCGCATCATGGTCACCCTCCCGAGCGAGGCGGCGGACGACTACCTCCTGGTGCGCTACCTGGTCATATCAGGCATGGACGTCGCCCGTATCAACGGCGCTCATGACACTCCCCGTCAATGGGAGCAGATGGCCCGCAACGTGCGCAAGGCTGCCGCCGAGATCGGGCGTCCCTGCAAGGTGTCAATGGACCTGCCGGGACCCAAACTTCGGACGGCAGCGCTTGTCGAGGGTCCGCACGTCGTCAAGCTACGGCCTGAGCGGGACCTGCGGGGTCTGCCGATCACTCCCGCCGTGGTAACGCTCGTCTCCGGTTCCCCGCCTGAAGGGGCTGCCGGGATGCTGCTCGTGGACGCTTCGTGGATCGAGCGTCGCCGGCAAGGGGACGTGGTCGACATGGTCGACACACGAGGCTCACGGCGCCACCTCCGGGTGGTCGAGAAGGCCACCGGACGATTGGTCCTCGAGGTCTGGGACACCACCTACGTCGAAACCGGGGCGGTTCTCTCGTGCCACGACGATTCGACGGAGGTGGGAGTCCTGGTACCGACTCCGCAGTATCACGTGCTGTGCATCGGGGATCTCCTGCGGTTGACCCTCGACCTGGAGCCAGCCACACCCTGGCGTCACGGGCAACCGGGCGAGGCCCGCATCGGCTGCACGCTCCCCGAAGCCTTTGCCACAGCCCAGGTCGGCCAGCGGGTGATCCTTGACGACGGAAGGATGACCGGCATCATCGAAGGTGTCACCGTCGACGAGCTCTGGGTGCGAATCCTGACCGCCTCTCCCCACGGTTCGCGGCTCCGGGCTGAGAAGGGGATCAACCTACCGGATACCGATCTCGATATCGGTGTCGTGACCGATGCCGATCTGCCCCTGCTCAAGGTGGCCGCCGCCCATGCGGACATGGTCGGGATCTCATTCCTGCGCCACGAGACCGACGTCGACGTCGTGCACGGCTATCTTCGAGACGCCCAGGCTGAGCATCTCGGGATCATCCTGAAGATCGAAACCACCGCCGCGTTCGCATCGCTCCCCGAGATCCTCCTTCACGCCATGCGCTCCCCCCTCGTCGGGGTCATGATCGCCAGAGGGGATCTGGCCGTCGAAGCGGGCTACGAACGTCTCGCCGAGGTCCAGGAGGAGATCCTGTGGCTGTGCGAGGCCGCACACCTTCCGGTGATCTGGGCCACGGAAGTCCTCGACCAACTGGCTCGGACCGGCCAACCGTCGCGGGCCGAAGTCACTGATGCAGCCATGGCTCAGCGAGCGGAGTGCGTCATGCTGAACAAGGGTCCCCACGTCGACGCCGCCATCGTCGTCCTCGACGACATCCTTCGCCGCATGTCTGGCCATCAACGGAAGAAGACAGCGTTGTTGCGCCCCTTGCGCAGTTGGGTAGACGACTCGTGATCCTTGGTAATCGTGTCGGCATCACCGGTGTCGAATGGTGGGGTGTTCAGCCAGGGCCCTCAGCACTCTGGCGACGAGCTCGCCGGGTTTCGTAGACACCGGCACCCGTCGCCCGGCCAGCTCGAGCTCGAGGGGTACCAGCGTCGAGCGCTGGAGTTCCGCGAGCGGGAGACCCCGCCTGGTCACCTGGCCCATGAGCTCATGAGCCAGGAAGGCCAGGGCCTCGTGCCACAGGGCCGTGGCCGGGGAGGTCGGGCCGGGTGGCTGAGGATTGCCGGTGGCCAAAGCGGTGATGTCGTCTTCGCTGCCGTGGGCGAGGGTGTTCAGCCAGGCCCACGGCGGGACCAGTCGGCTTTGCTGACCCAAGTACAACGCAAAGTGACCGGTCAGGAAGGCCTCGCACTCGGCGACGAGACCACGTTCCCATGTCCGGTTTTGAGTCGTCCACATCTCATCGATCCCTGCTCGAGGTCTTTTCGTTCATGATGTGGTCCCAGGCCGTCGTGCCGGAAGGGCCGAAGGTCACAAATGAGGGGGCTGGAATCGATGCCGTCGTCGCAGAGGCAAAGCCGGGATGAGCAGCCATTTCCCAGGAGGATCGCCCCTCGCTCGATTGGCGTCCACAACCTGTCCGCATGCCAGGGGACCACCTCATGGAGAGATCCACATCGAGCCCCCAGTGGCGGCTGATGCGGTGACACCGGATCGCCCCGACCTCTCCGACGCCTCCACGAGTCCGAGTGTGTCTGAGTCGCTGCGCCTTTTGACGGAAGACGAGCTCACCTCGCTGAGCGACCTGGGTCGGAGGTGGAGCGACGCCTTCGACAACGGTCTGCCGGAGTTGCCGGTGGAGCCGTCGCTCGAACGATCCGGCCACACCCCTTCCCCCTCGAGGTTCGGGCGCTTCACCCCCATCTCGATGTTCCGGGTCGAAAGCCCCCGGGAGGTGCTGGCCAGCGAGCAGGCGCGCGACGAGCAGTCCGCCGCCGGCCGGCGGTCGCACCGTCTGCACCGGATCGTCCTGGGACCGCCGTTGGCCAGCTCCGCGGTGGTGCACGAGCGAATGCGCAAGGCCGTTGCGTCACCCGTTCTGTCCGGCGATCTGCTGTCGTCGGTGGCGTACGGCCCCGCGGCCATGATCACCGTCCTCCTGCTCGCCGGTACCGGGGCTCTCGGCCTCGAGCTCCCGTTGGGTCTGGGCCTCGCGGCCTTGATGATCATCGTAGGGGTCTCCTACCGCCAGACGATCCGTGCCTATCCCTCGGGGGCCGGGTCGTACATCGTCGCCACCGACAATCTGGGGAAGTCCCGGGGCTGGTCGCCGCGGCGGGATTGATCACGGACTACATCCTCACCGTCTCGGTCTCGGTGACCGCCGGCCCTCGATCCCGGTCATGGCGGTCGCCCCCGAGGCAAGGCGCACGACGCGGCCGTGGAGAGCCAGACGAGCGTGTCCAACGCTGAAAGGGCATTCGATATCGTTCCATCGGCCACCGGCGACGACGACGGGGTCCTCCGGGGGACTCATCAGGATGGGGATGCGGAGGCAGTGCCTCAACTGGTCGTTGTCCCGATGGCCCGGATCGACCTCCCGAGCCTGCGCGCCCTCTGGGAGGCCGTCTCCCTGCCGTGGTGGGACCGATCGTCAACTACCTCGAGGCTCTCCACGCCCAGCGGCCTGGCCTCATGCTGACGGTCATCGTGCCCGAGATCAAGGTGAGGCACCATTGGCACCGACTCCTCCATGACCGGCTCGGTGATCGGCTGAGGCGGGCGCTGGAACACCACGAAGGTATCGTTGTTGCCGAGGTGCCGTTCCCTCTCTCGTCATGAACGTCAGACCGCGTTGATCAGGCTTGGCACACCACGGCGGGGCCTGGTCGGGCTTGGGAGTTGACGGCGACGAGATTGCGCATCGTGCAATAGCGAAGCCAGCCGTACGCCGGCGGGGAAAGACGGTCACAGACCCAATCCCAATGCAGAGAGACCATGTCGCCGGGCTTCAGATCGGCGGTGAAGGCCACGCCGTCCATGCCACGTCGAACCTGCTCCACCTCATCGTCCCCGAGGACCAGGAGCGAGCCGTCGAAGCACAGTCGCCGGCTGCGGACCGTCAGGAGGTCACCGCGCAGGGTCTCGACGCGTCCCCAACGGATACGGCAGCGGTCAAGGACCTCGAGAGGTGGTCCCTCCCTTCCGGCCCGGAGGAGTCCGAGCCACGGATAGACGGCGAAGACGTGGAAGTTGTGCTGTGCGACGCCTCCGGGTACGGCCGAGACGAGAGGACCGAAGTGTCGACCGGCCCGGCGTTCGAAGCGGTCACCCAATGATGCCGCCAGGGCGGCCGGGGGGACCCGGGCGACCAGCTCGTTGCCGGTCCAGTAAGCCTCGACGACCCGGGAGTCGAGGGGATCGGCGATGTCGTTGCACGCCGCGATGAGCTTCAGGTAGGGCCATGCCCCTTCGAACCGGGCCGCCGCCTGGCTCAGGCCGGCCAGGTCGGCACCCTCCGACGTCATCCCGAGGAGGGCGGCGGGGTCATCGGGACCGCAGTAGCCGAGGGCGTTGGGGGGATAGGCGTAGCGGGCGAAGAGGACCGGTCCGGGGAGGAGTCGTCCGCAGGGGGCCAAGGGCCGTGCGACGCTCGGTGATTCGTGGGAAACGTCGACCGGCCGTGGCTGTCTCATCCGCCCACCGCCTCACCCCTGGGGGCGACCGGTCCCCGGCGGCTCGCCCACAGAACCGTCCCGGCCCCTCCGAAGACGAGAAGGATGCCCAGCGCATGGGGCGCCAGCGACGCCGTCCCCGCCGCCGCCTGGAGCAGGGCGGTGACCAGTGCGCTGCCCACGAGCACGGACGTGACGTCAATGGCTCGTGCCCGCCCCAACGCCGTCATCCAGGTGCCGACGTAGGCGGCGAGGAGGAGTCCGGTCAGCAGGGCCCAACCGACCTGATCGGCGCCCAGGGACAGAAGGACATCCAGGGTGCCGGTGGCGGCCAGATAGACGACGAGGGCGAGAGCCCCGACTCCCATCCGCACCACGGCGACGGCGCCAGCGGCGATGTCCCGCAACAACGCCTTGGCCACGATCACCTCCACCGCCCACAGCACGGTGGCTGCCAGGACGAGCAGCTCCCCCCGGTCGGCCGCCAGGTGGCCGACCCCGCCCGCCATCGAGACCTCTCCCGTGACGAGCACGGCGATAGCGGCCCCGTTCCACCAGGTCAGACGTTCACGCAGCAGGGGAATGGCAAGGAGGGCGACCCAGAGGACCAACGTGTCACGCCAGAAGGCCGCCGGCGTGGCGGTGGTGTCGGCGAGACCGTCGAAGAACAAGACGAAGGCGATGCCCCCGCCCACCACACCCACATAGGTCAGCCCCAGCCAACGGGCCGGCCCCCAGGTCCGCCAATGTCGAGGGGTGGCGGTGGGAGATCCGGGGGGGGTCGCCACCGTGACGAACCGGCTGGCGGCCGAGCCGTCACCCCGACGACTCGTTCGCCAGGCCGCCAGTGCACCGAGGGCGAGGACCAACGTAGCCACCAGGTTCTTGGCGGTCGTATAGACCGACGGTGTGGCGATGGAGTGCACGCCGTAACTGTTGACGAAGACGGACAGCCCGCTGATCAGGGCCGTGATGCCGGCGACGGCCACACCCGGGAAGCCGTCGGTCGTCCGACGCCGGTCGTCCATTCCGTACCCAAGGACCCTGCCCCGACCGGGATCGGTCTCGGCGGTCACGGGCGGGCCCCCTGATCGACTGCTGTGCCGTCGATGCCCGCGCTCGCCCGCAGCTCGGCCGCCACGGCTTCCGCTTCGGCCGCCTCGACCCGGTCGATGGCGTACCCGCTGTGGACGACGAGCCACTCACCGGGCCGGGGGGCGGGGCCGTCGAGGGCGAGGAGCGAGACACGGTGGACTCCTCCGTCAACGTCCTCGACGTCCACGGCACCACTCCCGACCGTCTGCAACACACGATGCAGGCGACTCATGCACATGCGTACACCTCCTTGATCAGATCGACGACGATGCCGACCGCCTCGGGGATGGCGGCGTCGACCGCAGGGCTGAGCCCTCTTCCCTGGCCGAAATCGACCCCCTCGATGCCGACGACGACCACGCGGGCAGGCGCTTGGTCGACGGCTCGGGCGAGACGCAGAACCCCTGACAAACCGATCCCGTGGGTGCTCGTCGAACCGGCCGTCGCGCTGACTTCGCCCAGATCGACCACACGGACGGTACCCGGGACGGACCCGGAGCGCAGCGCGTCGATCACGACGGCCAGGTCCGCTCTGTCCCATCGTCCCAGCAGATCGAGAGGGTCGACGATGGGACCGATATCACGCGTCTCCGGAGCGTAACCGACCGTACGCGCCGCCACGACGGGCCCCGCCCCATCGTCGCGTCGGTACTCGTTCCCCAAGCCTGCGACGACGATGCACGGTCGCCACGGGTCCCCGGGTCCGTCGATTCGCTGCTGGTACTCGCCGCTCACGAAGAGACCACCGTGATGTCCAGGAAGTGGGCGGCGCACGAGATGCACGGATCGTGGTTCCGCACCGATTGTTCGCAACGCCACTGAAGCTCGTCGTCACTGAGCGCCAGTGCGCTCTGGACCACTCGTCGCAAATCGGCCTCGATGGTGAGCTGGTTCTGTGAGGTGGGCGGCACGATGCGGGCCCGCCGGATCATCCCCGACTCGTCGATGTCATATTGGTGGAGCAGGAGACCCCGGGGCGCTTCGGTCGCACCGGTCCCGGTCCCCATCCTGGGCGTCATGGCGGTGGCGGGAGGGTCGGGCGGGGCGTACGACTCGACCAGAGCGAGTGCTTCCTCACAGGCGAACACCAGTTCCACGGCTCGCACCACGATGCTGCGGAACGGGTTGGTGCACACCGGACCCAACCCGGCTCTGGCCGCCGCCTCAGCGGCGAGAGGGGTCAGGGCGGCGGAATTGAGGGCATAGCGCGCCAGCGGACCGGTGAGGTACGGATCACGCCCCCCGAGTCGGGCGTGGAGCGCGGTGGAGCGGGCGACGTGCTCCTCGACGACAAGATCGGCCAGTTCGGTCGGGCTCATGTCCGAGCCGTCCGATGATGCCGGGCGCCCGCGCTCCACTGCGTAGCGACCGACGTCGCCAAGCGCCACGAAGCGGTAATCGCCCGAGATGTCGGGAAAGTCGAATCCCGTCACCCACTGCACGGTGGTCAGCGCCGCGTCGCGAGCCTGACGAAGTGGCTCGGACAGAGCTGAGATCGATTCAGGGTCGGGGGCCCGGTAGAAGCCACCGACGCGGACGTTGACCGGGTGTACGGCGCGGCCACCGACAGTCTCCATGACCAGGTTGCCCGTCCGCTTGATCTGGAGGCCTCGCTCCACTGCGGTACGGTCACGTTCGGCGAGCTCCACCGCGTCGGCACAGCCGAGGAAGTCGGGTGCGTGGAGCAGGTAGATGTGAAGGGCGTGACTCTGGATCCACTCTCCGCAGTAGAGGAGCCGTCGTAGCTGGTTGATCCGCTCGTCGACGACGATGCCACAGGCGTCCTCCATGGCGGCACACGCGCTCATCTGATATGCCACCGGACAGATTCCGCAGATGCGCGCCGTGATATCGGGGGCCTCGGTGTAGTGACGGCCGACCAGCAGGGCCTCGAAGTACCGGGGCGGCTCGAAGATCTCGAGGGCGACGTCGGTGACAAGGCCGTCGTGCACCTGCACCCGCAGGGAGCCTTCACCCTCGACCCGCGCCAGGCCTTCGACGCCGATGGAGCGCGACGGGCCCGAACCATGACTCATCGCGGTTCCTCGCCCTGGCTGTGGCCACCCCTGCTGGAAAGAGCGACCGGAACGGGACCCCCTTGAGCCACCGACTCGTCGAGGAAGGCCCGGGCGCCGGCATTGAAGGTGCGGAACAGGCGCGAGAGGGTGGCCGACGACGATCCCTGGCTTCGCAACGTTGCCGCCAGCGACGCCGTGTTGGCGGCGTCGGACGGGCCGAAGCAACCGAAGCATCCCCGGCCCACCGTGGGGCACAGGGCACCACAGCCGGTCCTGGTCACCGGACCCAGGCAGGGTGTGCGGCGACTGACGAGCAGGCAGACGACGCCGCGGGACTTGCATTCCTGGCACACCGAATGACCGGCGATGACCGGCCGCCGACCGACCAGCGAGGCGATGATCACCTCGAGGAGCTGGCGCCGGTCGATCGGGCAACCGTGGAGCTCGAAATCGACGTCGACGTGGGCCGAGATCGGAGTGGACGTGCCAAGCGAGTCGATGTACTCGGGGTGGGCATAGACGGACCCCACGTAATCACCTGAGGCGGCGAAATTCCTCAGTCCCTGGATCCCGCCGGCGGTGGCGCAGGCTCCGATCGTGATCAGGCGGTGTGAGCTGTCCCTGACCTCCTTGATCCGGCGGGCGTCAGCCGGCGTCGTGATCGATCCCTCCACGAGGGACACGTCGTAGGGTCCCGACACCGTTGCCCGCGACATCTCGGTGAAGTGGGCAATGCGAACGGACCCGGCCAGGGTCAACAGTTCGTCCTCGCAGTCGAGCAGGCTCAGCTGGCAGCCGTCGCAGGAGGCGAACTTCCATACGGCCAGGCTGGGCCGATGGTCCGGGTTGGTCGTCACACTCATCGTTCGCGCTCGGTGAGCAGATTCTCCACCACTCCCGCATAGGGAAGGACCGGGCCGTCGCGACACAACAGGAACGGGCCGAGCTGGCAATGGCCGCACCAGGCCACTCCGCATTGCATGTTGCGCTCCAACGATACGCGGATGCGCGCCGGATCGACGCCCCGGTCGATCAGGGCACGTGCGGTGAAGCGCATCATGATCTCGGGCCCGCAGACCAGGGCGGTCGCACCGACCGGATCGAATCGGGTGCCGTCCAGGAGGGATGTCACCAGGCCCACATGGCCCGTCCACCCCTGGGCCGAGACGTCGACGGTGACGGCAACCTCCGCTCCCGCCCGGGCCCACAGGTCGAGGTCGTCCCTGAAGACGATCTGGGACGGATCCCGGGCGCCCACGATCACGAACACCCGTCCACCCCCCTCCTGGTGAAGGGCCAGCAGCTCGTGCACGGCGCCCCGTAGCGGGGCAAGGCCTATCCCACCGGCAACCACCACGACGTCACCTCGTCGGGCACCGTCGGCTCCGTCAGCGCCCGGCATGACCTCGCCGATGGAGGGGCCCGGGGCCACGGCCCCTCCGATCCCCCAGTCCGTACCGAACGGACCCCGCACTCCGATCAGGTCGCCGATGGGGGAGGCACACAGGGAGTGGGTGACAGCCCCGACGTCGCGCACGGTGTGCTCGAGAGGACCCGGTGACCGCGGCGGACTGCTCACGGAGATGGCGGCTTCTCCGACTCCGAAAGCCGTCAGCATGTTGAACTGGCCCGGCCGGAAGGTCATGGGGGCATCGGCCACCGGCGCCAGGCAGAGCGTCGTCACGTCGTCGGTTTCGTGCCGGCGTTCGACGACCCGGTAGGGGACAGGCGTCAAGGCCCTGGGCCCGTCGTCATCCTGGGTTCCGAGGCCGGAAGAAGTCGCCAGAGAGGGGTCAGCGAGCACCGTCGGCTCCATACAGGTCGAGCAGCCGCAGGCGGGTCATCTGCAGGCGGTCGAGGAGCACGGTGGCCACCCTCTTCATGAGGGCGTAGCCCAGAGCGGGGTCGATCTCCGCCTTCTCACGGAGGCAGGCCCCGTCGACGGCGATCGCTCCCACGGCGTCGGTGGCACGGGCGTCGAAGTGCCACCGGTAGGGGGGGACGAGCCAGCTCCATCCGACAGCGGCACCTGGTCCCACTGTCTCGATCACGATCGGTCCCCGCCCCGGAGCGTGCACCTCGATGGCGACATGACCACGACGAACCAGGTACAGCGTGTCGGCGGGGTCGCCCTCGGCCAGGAGCAGGGCACCCGGTTCCAAGGCGACGTTCTGGGCACAGCCGGCCACACTGACCACGGCGTCCCCCGGCAACCCGGCCAGGAGAGGGTGGGCCGCCACCAGCTCGGCCAGCGGTGTCGTCATGAGACTCGCCCTCCGGGCGCGCTACCGGTGCGAACGGCCCCGTCACTGCTTCTGATGGCGGCCGCCTCCTCGGTGAGATCGATGCCCACCGGGCACCAGGCGATGCACCGTCCGCACCCGACGCAACCCGACGTCCCGAACTGGTCCCACCACGTCGAGAGCTTGTGAGTGAGCCACTGGCGGTAGCGCGACGACGTCGACGCCCGCACCGGTCCGCCGTGAAGGTACGAGTGGTCGAGATCGAAGCACGACGCCCAGGAGCGGCGACGGTGAATCTCGCCGCTCAGGGTCGTCGTGTCACGCACGTCGCTACAGAAACAGGTCGGACAGACGAGGGTGCAGTTGCCGCACGAGAGGCACCTCTCCGCCACCTCGTCCCATCGGGGGTGATCGAGGTTGCGGGCCAGAAGCGCAGCCAGGCCTTGGACCGGAAGCGTCCGCGTCATGGCGTCCGCCGCCGCCGAGAGGGTCCGGCGGCGAGCCTCGAGCTCCCGCGGCGTGACCTCCGTGGTGGACAGTCGTGACAGCACCTCGGCGCCGCGATCCGTGCCGACACGGACCAGGAATCGATGTCCGTCATCGTCGTTGAGCTCTGTCAACGCCAGGTCGAACCCGAACTCCGCTCCGGGCCCCGTCTCCGTGGAAGTGCAGAAACATGTGGCTGCCGGCGTGCTGCACTCGGCGACGACGACGAAGGCGCCGTCTCGACGCGCCGCGTAGCGCTCGTCGGGCGCGCCACCGTCCTTCAGTACCCTGTCGAGCACATGCAACGCGGCCAGTTCACAGGGCCGGGCGCCGATGACGGCCATGGGCGCTGACCGAAGCTCGGGTTCGGTGAGGGTCACGCCGTCAGCTTTCACGGTGGCACGCCACAGCTCCTGCGTGGGGGGGAAGAGCTCGGCCTTCCACGAGCCCGGCCCGACGGCCCATGCGAACACGGTCTCGTCGCCGACGTGTTCGAGACGGTAGTGACCCGGGGCCTGTTCGTCACGTTGGCCGACCGGCAGGTCGGCGACGCCGGCAACCGCCCCGGGCATGATGGCGCCGTCCCGGACGACGGGACCTCTCGTCTCGTAACCACGTCCGCCCAGGATGGCGATCAAGGCGTCCAATCCTCGAACGTCGATCACGGTGGCATCCCCGATTTCCATGATGGCAGGGTAGAACGGTCTGAGTCGGGGCAGTAGGGCCAGAAGGCCTGCCCGGGTGTGAAACGACCGCTTGGGAGGGGGCCGTGGTGAGGGTTCCGACGCCTCCGCGGGAGCGGTCCCGCCCACGGGCAGCAGGTCCTGGGGCCGCCGCCCTCAGCGGAGACGGCACCAGGTCGAGCGCCGGCACATCTCGTCGCCGGCCCCGTTACGGGGTAGCCCCCTCACGTGTTGCGGCTCCTCCGCGCTCGGGCGGCGCTGCTATCACCTCGACCAGTTCGATCAGCGTTCCCAGCGCCGTCTTCGGATGCAAGAAGGCAACGATCGTGCCTCGCGACCCGGGCCGTGGCTCGTCGTCGAGGGCCTCCGCGCCCGCCGCCACCGCCAGGTCACGCGCTCTCCGGCAGTCGGCGACGCGGTAACCGACGTGATGCAGGCCGGGACCCCTCATGGCGAGGAACTTGGCCACCGCTGAGTCGGCCCGGGTCGGCGTGAGCAGTTGCACATAGCCGTCACCCACCGCCAACAGTGCCTCCTCCACGCCGTCGTGCTCCACGCGTTCTCGACGGGTCAGGTGGGCGCCGAACGTCGTCTCGTAGAAGTTCACGGCCTCGTCCAGGTCGGCGACCGCGATCCCGACGTGGTCCAACGCGGTCAACAAGCCCCCAGTCTCGGTGGGTGGTCCGGTGGATGTCGGAAGCGGTCGACCGCCTGCCCGTCGGTCCGGACCCCAAGCGGTCTCGTTCGCACGGGTTGCCTTCATGAGGCCATTCTCCGGTCAGCATGACCGTCATTGCTAGGGCCGAACGTCACTGGTGGTAGCGGCCCGAGTCCTCACCTTCTGGACCATCCCGACAATCAGCCCGATCGGGCGGTGCTCCGGCAGCTCATCACTCGCCCGACCGGTCGCTGTGGCCGTGCTTCACCGGCCGACGAATCAGATCGGGCTTTCGTCGAGCATGGCGTCCGCGACCTTGACGAATCCGGCGATGTTGGCGCCCACGGTGTAGTTCCCCGGGTGGCCGAAGTCCTCGGCCGTCTCCCGGACAGTGTCATGGATACGCTTCATGATCACCTGGAGCCGCCCATCGACCTCCGCTCGCGTCCACTGGGAGAGCTGCATGTCCTGTGCCATCTCCAGCCCGGATACCGCCACCCCGCCGGCGTTGGCGGCCTTGCCGGGCGCGTAGAGCACGCCGGCGGCGAGAAAACTATCGATACCCTCGGGTACCGTCGGCATATTGGCCCCCTCGACCACGAGGGTGACTCCGTTCTTGATGAGGTTGACCGCATCCTTGCCACTGATCTCGTTCTGGGTGGCGCTGGGGAAAGCGCAGTTGGCCGGGACGTCCCACAGAGGGTTTTCCTCGCTGCCCTTGGTGGTGCAGTAGCTCGCGCGCGGGAACTTATCCCCGTACTCGCGAATCCGGCCCCGGCGCTCGTTCTTCAGTTGCATGACCCATGCGAGCTTGTCGGCGTCGATGCCGTCAGGATCGTGGATGAAGCCGTCGGAGTCCGAGAGGGTGACGACGTGACCTCCGAGGTCGATGAGCTTCTCGACCGTGAACTGGGCGACGTTTCCACTCCCCGAGACGAGGCAGGTCTTTCCCTCGAGGTCCTCCCCGCGTGTGGCGAGCATCTCCCGAGCGAAGTACACGGCCCCGTACCCGGTGGCTTCCTGCCGGATCTGGGATCCGCCCCAATTGATCCCTTTGCCCGTCATGGCCCCCACGAAACGTTTGGCGATCCGTTTGTACTGACCGAACAGATAGCCGATCTCACGTGAACCCACGCCTATGTCGCCCGCGGGGATGTCGGTGAACTCCCCGATGTAGGGGTAGAGCTCCGTCATGAACGATTGGCAGAAGCGCCGGATCTCCGACTCACTGCGTCCTTTGGGGTCGAAGTCCGAGCCTCCCTTGGCCCCTCCCATGGGGAGAGTCGTCAACGAGTTCTTGAACGTCTGCTCGAAGCCCAGGAACTTCAGAAGACCGGCATACACCGAAGGGTGAAAGCGCAGACCGCCCTTGTAGGGACCGATGGAGCTGCTCATTTGGACGCGAAAGCCCCTGTTGACTTGCACCTCTCCGTTGTCGTCCACCCAGTTGACACCGAAGCTGATGACCCGATCGGGTTCGACCAATCGCTCGAGGATCTTCTCCCCGACGTACCGGGGGTATCGGGCCAGCACCGGCCGCAGGGAGGTGGCCACCTCTTTGACGGCCTGATGAAACTCTGGCTCCCCTGGGTTCTTGACCTCGACCTTCGTGAGCAGGGCGCCCAGGTGCTCATCGACCTGCGCAGTCGTGAGCGTCGATGGCGTGGTTCTCGAGTCCATGGCCCCATCTTTTCGTGCCGGTGCGGGGGGCAATAGTGCCAAAGGTCCCGACCCCCTTCCGCGCCGTGTTCCTGCAGCCGTGTTCCTGCATCGGTCGCACAGATCCCGCCGATCGCGGTGGCCGGCGTCGCAGAGGACTTATGGCACTGGTCAGCGCCAGTGCGTTCCCCGATGCTGACGTTGTTCAGAGGCGGACGTCATGCCACGCAGTTGGAATGACCGGTTGGAGGAACGACTATGCCGAACCAACTATCTCCGCTTCCTCTGGGTCGCCAGCTCGCCACCAAGATCCCCGGTCCCGGCTCCCAGGTGCTGACGGCCCGTAGGGAGGCGGCGGTGCCACATGGCGTGGGGGTCACGCTGCCGGTCTTCGTGGCGCGCGCCGGGCCCGGCTTGATCGAGGACGTCGACGGTAACCGTCTGATCGACTTCGGATCGGGGATCTCCGTGACCAACGTGGGCAACAGCGCTCCGGCCGTGGTGGCGGCGATACAGAGGCAGGCGGAGCGGTTCACTCATACCTGCTTTCAGGTAACTCCGTACGAGAGTTACGTCGAGGTGTGCGAACGGCTGAACGAACTGACCCCTGGGGAGCACGAGAAGCGCTCGTTTCTCGTCAACTCCGGGGCGGAGGCCGTGGAGAACGCCGTGAAGGTGGCCCGTTACGCGACGGGACGCAGCGCCATCGTCGCCTTCGATCACGGTTTCCACGGGCGCACGCTCCTGGCCATGAGTCTCACCGGCAAGGCGATGCCGTACAAGCGCGGCTTCGGTCCCTTTGCGCCCGAGATCTACCGAGCGCCCTACTCGGACCCCTTCCACGGCACCGGGCGCCTCGACGAGGTCATTTCACTCTTGGAGACCACCGTCGGTGCCGACGCCATCGCCGGAGTGGTTGTCGAGCCCATCGCCGGCGAAGGAGGGTTCGTGGTCCCCGAGCCCGGTTGGCTGGCCGGTCTGGCTGACTGGTGTGGCCGGCACAACATTCTCCTGATTGCCGACGAGATCCAGTCCGGCATGGGCCGGACCGGTGCATGGTTCGCCTGCGAGCATGAGCAGGTGGTTCCCGACCTGGTGACGACGGCCAAGAGTCTGGGTGGCGGCCTGCCCCTCGGAGGGGTGACGGGTCGCGTCGAGGTCATGGAGGCGGTCCACCAAGGTGGTCTGGGAGGGACTTTCGGTGGCAATCCGATTGCGTGCGCCGCCGCACTCGCCGTCTTCGAGATCATCGAGTCCGAAGGCCTACTGGAGAGGGCCCGGCACATCGGCGAGGTCGCCTTGCCGAGACTCGAGAATCTGGTCTCCCCGGGGGGACCTGTGGGTCACGTCCGCGGCCGCGGTGCCATGATGGCGCTCGAGCTGGTCGGAACCGACGGCAGACGTCCTGACGCCGCGGCCACCCAACGTGTCGCCAAGGCATGCCACGACCAGGGGTTACTGATCCTGACGGCTGGTACCTTCGGGAATGTCCTTCGCTTGCTCCCACCGCTCGTCATCTCCGATGGGTTGCTCGACGAAGGACTCGGGATCCTCGAGACCGCCCTGCGACACGAGTGAGCCTCGGATTCCCGGACGACCACAAGTGGTTCGTCGAACTCGTCGATGGATCCCATCGAATCCCCTCTGACCACCTCCACGGAGGGGCCTCGACCCTGTCGCAGTAAGGGCATTTCGGCCCTACCAGAGCCACCACCGTCAATGAGATCGTCGTCGTGTGACGAAGATCAATGCTCCTCGGGTGGGTCCCTCCGGGGCGGAGGGCGCCGTGGGGCGAGGAGGGAGCCGCATCCCACCTGCGCCCGGGGGAAGAGATCACATGTCGGTGGACGCGACGGGACTGGCAGCCGTGGGCCAATTCGGGGTGGAGGAATGACCGGCGACCGCTCCGAGTCGGGTTTCCCCCTCGACGTCTGCTACGGACCAGACAGCCTTCCCGGTTTCGACCCGGCTCTCAGCCTGGGCGTCCCGGGCCAGTTTCCGTTCACCCGCGGTGTCTATCCGACGATGTACCGCGGTCATCCGTGGACGATTCGCGAGTATGCCGGATTCGGTACGGCCGCTGAGTCGAATCAACGCTACCGGGAACTGATCGCCGCCGGCCAGACGGGGTTATCGGTGGCCTTCGACCTCCCCACCCAGATGGGTTACGACTCGGACCATCCCCTCGCCTGCGGTGAGGTCGGGCGCGTGGGCGTCGCCGTCGACTCCCTGGACGACATGCGGGTGTTGTTTGCCGACATTCCCCTCGACCAGGTCTCGACGTCCATGACGATCAACGCCCCCGCAGCGATGTTGCTCCTCCTGTACCAGATTGTCGCAGAGGAACAGGGGATCGACGCGCACGGGCTGGCTGGAACCGTCCAGAACGACGTCCTGAAGGAGTACATCGCCCGAGGGACCTACATCTTTCCACCGAGGCCGTCGTTGCGGTTTGCCACGGACATCTTCTCGTACTGCCGCACGGAACTGCCACGATGGAACACCATCTCGATCTCCGGTTACCACCTGGCCGAGGCCGGAGCCACACCGGTGCAGGAGCTGGCCTTCACGTTGGCCAACGCCATCGAATATGTGCGGTGTGCCATACACGCCGGTCTGGCCGTGGACGATTTCGCCCCACGGCTGTCCTTTTTCTTCGTGGCCAGGACGACATTGCTCGAAGAGGTGGCAAAGTTCCGTGCGGCGCGGCGTCTGTGGGCGCGGATCATGCACGACCAGTTCTCAGCCCAGGATCCACAGTCGATGCGGCTCCGGTTTCACACCCAGACGGCAGGCGTTCAGCTCACCGCTCAACAGCCGGAGGACAACCTCGTCCGGGTGACCGTGGCCGCCTTGGCTGCCGTGCTCGGCGGAACGCAGTCATTGCACACGAACTCGTTCGATGAGGCCATCGGACTGCCCACGGACAAGGCCGCTCGCCTGGCCGTTCGGACACAACAAGTCCTTGCCCACGAGACCGACGTGGGGACGATCGTCGACCCACTGGGCGGTTCGTACGCTGTCGAACGCCTCACCGACCAGATCGAGGGGGAGGTCGTCGCCCTCATGGGCCGGGTCGAGGACTTCGGCGGAGCGACGGCGGCGATCGAAAACGGGTTCCAGAAGACCGAGATCGAGATGAGCGCCTACCGCAATGCACGCGAGATCGCTTCCGGTGACCGCATCGTGGTGGGAGTGAACGCCTTTACGGTCGAAGAGACCGAAACCTACCCACGTCTACAGATTGATGCACGCGTGGAACAGGAGCAGGTCGAAAGTCTCAAACTCAGAAAAGATCATCGCAACGCCGATTCCGTTCGGCGTGCTCTTGTAGCTGTCGCCGATGCGGCGTCCGGCTCTGCCAATGTGTTGTACCCGTTGAAGCGGGCGTTGGAAGCGGGCGCCACGTTGGGAGAATTGTGTGACGTCCTGCGGCAGCAGTGGGGGACATATCGAGCACCTGACGTCGCTTGAGGCCGGTACGCTGACATGAACAAGGTCGTGATCGCCAACCGCGGTGAGATAGCGGTGCGGGTGGCCCGTGCCTGTCGCGACGCGGGCGTCACGTGCGTTGCCCTGTATGCCGACCAGGAGCGCGAGGCGATGCACGTTCGCCTGGCGGACGAGGCCTACTCTCTGGACGGGACTCGACCGGCGGACACGTACCTGGCCGTCGACAAGATCATCCGTATCGCCCGGAGGGCCGGCGCCGACGCCGTCCATCCCGGATACGGTTTCCTGGCCGAGAATGCTCAATTCGCCGAAGCGGTCATCGCCGACGGACTGACCTGGATAGGCCCGCCGCCGAGGGCCATCCGAGACCTGGGTGACAAGACCGTCGCGCGGCGGCTGGCTTCCGCGGTCGGCGCACCGTTGGCCCCCGGTCTCTTCGATCCTGTCCACGACGTGTCGGGGATTCGTTCCTTTGCCGCTGAGCACGGTTTTCCCGTCCTGATCAAGGCGGCATTCGGCGGCGGTGGTCGAGGTATGAAGGTCGTCCGAGAACCGGCGGAGCTCGAGGAGGCATTCGAGTCCGCCGTGCGCGAGGCGACCACGGCATTCGGCCGCGGGGAGTGCTTCGTCGAGCGCTACCTGGAGCAGGCGCGCCATGTCGAGACACAGTGCCTCGCCGATGTCACCGGGAAGGTCGTGGTGCTGTCGACGCGCGACTGCTCGTTGCAGCGGAGGAACCAGAAGCTGATCGAAGAAGCGCCCGCTCCCTTCCTCACGGACGAGCAGACCCGAGAGATCTACAGTGCGTCCAAAGCGATCCTGGCCCAAGCGGGCTACGTCAACGCCGGGACCTGTGAGTTCCTACTGGCACCCGACGGCACAATATCCTTCAACGAGGTCAACACCCGCTTGCAGGTGGAGCATCCGACCACCGAGCTGGTCACCGGCATTGATGTCGTGGGCGAGCAATTGCGGATCGCCTCCGGGGGGCTCCTCGACTACGACGACCCCCCCGTGGAGGGCCACGCCATCGAGTTTCGTATCAACGGCGAGGATCCGGGCAACGCCTTTCTTCCAAGCCCGGGACTCCTGGAGCGGTGGCGACCGCCGTCGGGGCCCGGTGTGCGCTGGGACGGTGGCTACGAAGAGGGTGACGATCTGCCGGCCGAGTTCGACTCGTTGCTCGGTAAGCTGATCGTGTTCGGACGAACCCGAGAGCAGGCTCTCGCTTACGCCCGCCGTGCCCTGGCCGAATTTCGAGTCGAGGGTGTCGCCACGGTGCTTCCTCTGGACCGGATCGTGGTCACGCACCCTGATTTCACGTCGCAGCCCTTTCGCGTCCACACCCGGTGGATAGAGACGGAATTGACAGAAGCGTGTGCCTCACTTCCCAAACAGATCGACCATGTGGAGGAGCCAAGGGTCGGAGCCCGTCAGCGCCTGACTCTGGAGGTTGATGGCCGGCGTGTCGAGATCGTGCTCCCTCGGGAGCTCGCGAATATCGGTGCCCCGGTCCTTTCGCCTCCACCGTCACGGCACCGAACAGCGCCGGTTGATGCCGCAGCCTCGGGAGCAGACACTGACTGTGTGACGAGTCCGATGCAAGCCCAGGTGGTAAAGCTGGCGGTGAAGGAGGGTCAGCGTGTCACCCGAGGCGAAGTGGTGGTCGAGGTCGAAGCCATGAAGATGGAGCAGCCTCTGCGGGCACCGATCGAAGGCTGGGTGCAAGGTCTTGTTGTCAAGGTAGGCGATGAGGTTCAGCGCGGGGACGTGCTGTGCCGGATCGCCCGGACGGCGCCGGCCGAGGACGGGACGTGATGTCGACATCAGAAGATGGTGGGGGACGGGAGACGACGGCGTCGAAGCTCGCCGGTCTTGAGGCACGGCGCAGCGAGATCTACGAGAAGGCCGAGACAGTTGCCGTCGAACGACAGCGAGCTCACGGAAAGATGACGGCGCGTCAACGGATCGAGGCTCTTGTTGATCCTGGCTCCTTCGAGGAGCTGGATTCCCTGGCTCGGAACCATGGAGACGGATCGGGGACAGACAGCGGTCGACCCTACGGCGACGGGGTGGTCACGGGGATCGCCACGGTCAACGGTCGCAACATATGCCTCTTCTCCCAGGACTTCAGCGTCTTCGGCGGATCTCTCGGAGAGGTCTTCGGGCAGAAGGTCGTCAAGGTGATGGACATCGCCCTGGAGATCGGTTGCCCTATCGTCGGCATCAACGACTCGGGAGGCGCGCGCATCCAGGAAGGGGTTGCCTCCCTGGGGCTCTACGGAGAGATCTTCTACCGCAACACCGTGGCATCGGGGTTCGTACCTCAGATTTCAGTGATCGCCGGGCCGTGCGCCGGAGGAGCCGTCTACTCGCCCGCCCTGACCGACTTCACGGTGATGGTGGACCAGGTAGCCCACATGTTCATCACCGGACCGGACGTGATCAAGGCCGTCACGGGGGAGGAGGTGGGATTCGAGGATCTTGGAGGTGCTGCCACCCACGCCAGTCGGTCGGGCAATGCGCACTATCTCGCCCGAGACGAGGAGGATGCCTTCGACTACGTGCGCGCTCTTCTCAGCTACCTGCCTCTGCACAGTGGATCGGAGCCGCCCCGCTACGCCAGTACAGCGTCGACGAGAATAACGGCCCAGGACCGCGACCTCGATAACGTGATCCCCGACACCGACACGACGCCTTATGACATGCGCATCGTCACTTCCAAAGTGCTCGACGACGGTGAGCTGCTCGAGATCCACGAGGCATTCGCTCCCAACGTGATCTGCGGCTTCGGCCGCATCGAAGGCGACACGGTCGGTCTCGTGGCCAACCAACCGGTCCATTTGGCCGGAACGATCGACATCGATGCCGCAGAGAAGGCGGCCCGCTTTGTCCGCACCTGCGATGCCTTCGGCATTCCCATCCTGACCTTCGTCGATGTCCCTGGATTCCTCCCAGGCACCGATCAAGAGTGGCAGGGCATCATCCGACGGGGTGCCAAGCTCATCTACGCCTATGCCGAGGCGACGGTACCGAAGGTGACCGTCATCACGCGCAAGGCGTATGGCGGTGCCTACGTCGTCATGGGGTCCAAACACCTTCGTGCCGATGTGAACCTGGCCTGGCCCACGGCCGAAATCGCCGTCATGGGTGCCGAGGGTGCCGTCAACATCGTCCACCACCGGGAGCTGGACGGTGCCGACGATCCGGAGTCCCTCCGTCGGGAGCTCGTCGCTGACTACCGCCGGACGTATTACACGCCCTATCCGGCGGCAGAACGTGGTTACGTGGACGCCGTCATCCGACCGTCCGAGACACGGCTCCGGGTGACGTCGGCCTTTCGCTCACTGAAGCAGAAGCGGATCGAGCGTCCCCCGAAGAAGCACGGCAACATCCCGCTGTAAGGGCACCATCCTCATGACGTCGTCTCCGACTCGCAGTATGTGCCACGGTCGGTTGGTGGTAGGAGGAGCGACGGATCTACCGAGTGGCCCGCTCTTCCATCGCCCACGGAGCGCCGCTCTCGTTGAGCCGGTCGAGAAACGGCTCGGCGGGGAAGGCCTCGGGACCGAGGACACCGGCCCCTGACCACGCGTCGGAGGCAACGAGCTCGAGGGCCACGATGGGATTGATGGCTGTCTGCCACACCACAGCCTGTGACCCATACTCCTTCATGGACCACGCGTTGTCGACGACATGGTGCAGATAGACCTCTCGTCGGGACCCGTCCTTGCCGACGCCAGTGACCCACGTACCGGCGCACGTGACGCCGTGCATGTTGTCACCGAGTTCTGCCGGATCAGGAAGGCAGGCGGCGACGACGTCACGGGGAGAGACGTGTTGGCCTTCGACGTTGACAGGCACTGTCGAATCGAGGCCGAGCTTGTGCAGAGTCTTCAAGACTCCGATGAATTCCTCACCCAAGCCATACTTGAACGTCACCCGCTTGGCGTCGAGCCAACGGGGAGCGAGGAGGACCTCCTCGTGCTCGACGTTCACGCATTCGACAGGACCGATGCCAGCAGGGAAGTGGAAAACCTCGAGCTCGCTGAACGGCTCGGTGGTGTACCAGCCTCTGTCCTTCTCCCAGATGATGGGAGGATTCAGACATTCCTCGATCGTCGTCCAGATGGAGAAGGTGGGCGCGAAGTCATAGCCGTCCACGACCAGGTTCGCTCCGTCGCGAACCCCGATCTCGTCGATCGACGAGAAGAGCTTGTCCGAGGCGTACCGTGCGAAGACGTCGGCCAAGCCGGGCTCGACACCCATCCCCACCAGGGCCAGAAGTCCACGCTTCTCCCACTCGCCGGCCATGGCAAATTGCTCGTCGCCCAGCTTCACACCCGGCTTGGAATAGGGCTCATCCGGGTGGGGGTGGGAGAGTGACATCGCCATATCCAGATAGTTGACTTCCGCAGCAAGAGCTCCACGGAACAGTGGCATGACAAACCTGGGGTCGACCGCGTTCATGAGCACATCGCAACGCTCGGCCCGCAAGAGATCGGTGACGGCCCTTTCGTCGGATGCGTCAAGGGCGACAGCGGTAAAGCGGTCGCTGGCCGCCTGTGCCGCCCGCTGAGCCCGGACGAGATTGTGATCGGCCACCACGATGTGCTCGAAAGCATCGTGGCCGGCAGCTGTCCGGGCAAACGCCGTTCCCACACCTCCGGCTCCAACCAGTAGCACGCGCATGGGGCACCTCCTCCTGATCCCGTGTCCATGCCCGGCGCCATGCCGAACATCATGTCCAACCGGACGATGAGTCCCGTTGACCCCATGTTGTGTCCCAATTCCATGCAGACGGTAGGGTCGAAGGTCCCTTGCTCAGAGGGGCGACGAATGCGAGTGTGGACGCCAAGGGACGGCGATCGAGAGGACCTGTCGTGAGAGCTGAACAGCGCATGCTGCGGAATTTCGTCGGGGGAAGCTACGTCGATACCAAGGACGGCGTGTCTGCCGATGTCATCGATCCGTCGACCGGCGAGGTGTTCGCCACGATGCCCGTCTCGGCACCAGCCGATGTGGACGACGCCATGGTCGTGGCGCAGGAGGCGTTCGAGCAGTGGCGCGAGACGACTCCGTCGGAGCGAAGCCTGGCCATGTTCCGGATCGCCGACGCCATCGAGGCCCGCGCCGATGAGTTCGTGGATCTTGAGTGCCAAAATACGGGTAAGCCCCGCGGACTCACCCGGTCCGAGGAGATCCCCCCGATGGTCGATCAGATCCGGTTCTTCGCCGGGGCTTGTCGACTCCTCGAGGGGCGGTCCGCCGGTGAGTACATGAAGGGATACACGTCGTTCGTTCGCCGGGAGCCCGTCGGCGTGTGTGCCCAGGTGACGCCCTGGAACTACCCCATGATGATGGCGGTCTGGAAGTTCGCGCCGGCAGTGGCGGCCGGCAACGCCGTCGTGCTGAAGCCTGCCCATACCACTCCGGCGACGACCCTTCTTCTCGCCGAGGTGGCCGCCGAATTCCTGCCACCGGGAGTGTTCAATGTGGTCTGCGGAAACCACCGAGAGACGGGACAAGCTCTTGTCTCTCATCCGATCCCGCGTATGGTCTCGATCACCGGCAGTGTCCGAGCCGGCCGAGAAGTGGCGATCGCTGCCGCTGCAGACATCAAGCGGGTTCATCTCGAGCTCGGAGGCAAGGCTCCGGTTGTGGTGTTCGATGACGCCGATCCGGCCAAAGCGGCCGAGGGAATCGCCATGGCGGGCTACTTCAACGCCGGTCAGGACTGCACCGCGGCCACCCGGGTGCTGGTCGGTCCTCGGATCCACGACGACCTGGTCGCCGCCCTCGTGGAACAGGCTCGGAGTCAGACGGTGGCAGGCCCTGACAACGAGGACGCTGACTTCGGCCCGCTCAACAGCGCGGATCAGCTTGACCGCGTGAGCGGCTACGTAGAGTCACTGCCGGAGCACGCCTCGGTGTTGACAGGCGGTCATCGTACGGGCGAGCGTGGCTTCTTCTACGAGGCCACCGTGGTAGCCGACGTTCGCCAGGACGATCGGATCATCCAGGAAGAGGTCTTCGGGCCCGTCGTCACGGTGCAACGTTTCGACGACGAGGATCAGGCCGTGGCCTGGGCGAACGGGGTCGAGTACGCCCTCGCCTCGTCCGTGTGGACGCGCGACCACGGACGTGCCATGCGCATGGCCAAGAGGCTGGATTTCGGATGCGTATGGATCAACACCCATATTCCCTTGGTCGCTGAGATGCCCCACGGGGGCTTCAAGCACTCGGGTTACGGCAAGGATCTTTCCGTCTACGGCTTCGAGGACTATACGCGTGTCAAGCATGTGATGAGTGCCATCGAACCGTAGGCCGATGGGCCGGAGAGAAACGGGTCCTTGGACCCTATGAGCACCCGATCTCCATCCGTATCGTCAGGGTCACGAGCATGAGAGGCGGTTGGTCATGAGCTCAGTCGGCACCTCCCTAGCACCCGAGCAGGCACCCGCCGAGAAGGGGCTCAAGCCCGGCGCCATCGGCCTGATCTCGAGCATCGTGATCGGGGTCGCCTCGACGGCGCCCGCCTATTCCCTGGCGGCCACCCTCGGGCTGATCGTCGCCACCGTCGGCCTCGTATCGCCACTGGTCGTCCTGTTGGCCTTCATCCCCATGCTCTTCGTCTCCATCGGCTACAGCGAGCTGAACAAGGCGGATCCCGACTGCGGTACCACCTTCACGTGGGGGACTCGGACGTTCGGTCCAACGGTCGGATGGTTCGGGGGGTGGGGGATCATCGCCTCCGACGTGCTCGTTATGGCCAGCCTGGCCCAGGTCACGGGTCAATACGTCTTTCTCCTCTTCAACGCCAACGGGATAGGCGAGAACGCCACGAGTGGATGGGTGCTCCTCGTCGGCGTGGTGTTCATCGTCGCCATGACGTGGATCTGTTACCAGGGTATCGAGTTGTCGGCCAGGATCCAACGCGTCCTGCTGTCGACCGAGGTGCTGATCCTCGTCGTGTTCGCCGTGGTCGCGCTGGTCAAGGTGCTCACTGGCCATGCGCCGCCTTCGCACATCGATCCACGGTGGTCGTGGTTCAACCCCGCCGACATCAAATTCTCCGCTCTCGTGAGCGGGCTCGTGCTCATGCTGTTCATCTACTGGGGATGGGACACGTCTCTGTCCATCAACGAGGAAACGTCCGACAAGAGCCGGACGCCGGGGCTGGCCGGCATCGTCGCCACCGTCATCCTGCTCGCGGTCTATATTGTCGTCACGCTCGCCTCGCAGTCCTTTGCCGGAGTCGGGACGAAGGGTCTCGGGCTGGCCAATCCCAGCAACGTGACCGACGTCTTCGCCGGCATCGGTCACGCCGTCTTTGGCGCCACCGGGGTCGGGCCATTCTTCTTTCATCTACTCATCTTGATGGTCCTGACCTCGGCGGCGGCTTCGACCCAGACGACGATCCTGCCCACAGCCCGTACCGCCTTGTCGATGGCCGTCTACAGGTCGATTCCCAGTGCTTTCGCCAGAATGCACACGGAGAACATGATCCCGACGGTTGCCACCGTCGTCATGGGAGCGATCTCCGCGGTGATGTACGCGGCCATGAACTTCATGGCTGGGGGTAACATCATCGCCGACTCGGTCACCGCCATCGGCATCTTCATCGCCTTCTACTACGGCCTCACCGGATTCACGTGCGTCTGGTACTACCGCAAGGTGTTGACCCGCAGTCGCCGTGACCTCTGGATGAAAGGGATCTTCCCCTTGCTGGGCGGGCTGATCCTCTATGCGGCCATGGGGTACAGCCTTCAGGCTGACTGGAATTTCGCCAGCAACGTCAGCTACACATCGTGGACACTTCCCTTCGCGCCCCATTGGATCATCGGCGGAGTGTTCCTGGTCTTCTTCGTGTCGGCAGTCCTGGGTGTGATCCTCATGCTCGTGTGGCGCCTCTTCGGTCGTGACTTCTTCGCCGGGCGGACCCTCAACCGGTCCACGCCGACGCTCGTCCCCGATGTCGACGTGGCGCCTGCCACCGCTGATATGGGTCTCGATGGGGAATCGTCCAGCCATGCCGGAAGCTGAGCAGGCAGATTAGCCCTCCCCGATCATGGAGATATTGACGGAGCGCGAGCTCCAGAACCGGTTCGGGGCGTTGCCATGGGCGGAACCGCGAGTCGTGGTCAGCGGGAACTTCGCGACCCCCCGACGACTGGTCGAGCTCTTCGACGCCGCCGTCGAGAGCTATCGAATCTTTGTCCTCAATGCCCAGCAAGCGATCCCCAGTCGTGGTGGCGTCATTGCGGAAACGCCGTTCGTCGGCCCGGGGATGCGCGACCTGCCCGGACTCGACTATCTGCCCATGCGACTGTCACTCGTGCCGCGGCTCTTCGATGTGGCGCGTCCACCGGACCTGGTTCTTCTGCACACGTCGATCGAGCATGACGGCAAGGTGTCGCTCGGCACGGAGGTCAATATCCTCCCTTCCGCCATTGAACGGGCTCGGGCGAGGGGCGGCGTGGTGATCGCGCAGGTGAACCGTCACATGCCGTACACCTACGGCGACGGGGAGCTCGACGTCGAGATGGTCGATTTCGGCATCGACGTGGACGAGGAATTGCCGTCCGTCGCCCGCCTTCCCGCGAGCGACGTGACGGCGATGGTCGGGATGGGCGTGGCTACCCTCGTCCAAGATGGGTCGACCATCCAGGTGGGCATCGGTGAGATCCCCGATGCCGTGCTGGCCGCGTTGACCGGGCTCCGTGGGCTGATGGTGTGGTCGGAGGCCATAAGCGACGGTGTCCTCGAGCTCGAGCGGGCCGGTGCACTCGATGACACAGGTCCTGTCGTGACGACCTTTCTCTTCGGGACGGCGGAACTCTACTCCTGGGTCGACAGGAACCCACGCGTGCGCGTGCTCCGCACCGAGACGGTGAACGACCCCTCGGCCATTGCTGCGCATCCGACGATGTGCTCGATAAATACGGCCTTGCAGGTCGACTTGTACGCTCAGGCCAACGCGAGCTTCGTCCGAGGACGGATCTACTCCGGCTTCGGCGGACAGCCCGACTTTGTGGTCGGGGCACTACACTCCGTGAACGGCCACGCCGTCGTGGCGCTGCCGTCGTGGCATGCCAAGAGCGACACCTCGACAATCGTGTCCCGGCTCATCGAACCGTCGACCTCGTTCCAGCACTCGGCGGTGGTCAGCGAGCAGGGGCGGGCGCTTCTCTTCGGCCGAAGTCAGCGAGCACAGGCCCGCCTCTTGATCGAAGAGGTAGCCCATCCTGAGGCGAGAGCGGGATTGTGGGAGTCGTTTGGCCGATCTGCGTCCGGGGCCGACACCGGCGCTGCGAGATGACGTGGGGTGCATCCCTGCACGTCTGCGACATCGGCGCCGGCGTCTCCCAGGCGGCGTGACCGGCGATCCTGAACGGGTACTCGCGGCGCGATGGTACCGAGGACCCGCCGCCAGAAGTCGGGGCTTTCGGCCCTGGCCGAGACAATGGCGTGGTGAGATAATGAATGTGAAGGATCCGGAAGGATCCGGAGGGAGGCACTTATGCGATGTAGGCAGGGTGGCTCATCCTGAGAGCGGATGACAGAGGATTGTACGGGAGGAATCCCGGTAGGCCCCTGGTAAGTAATGGCAATCAGCTCGTAGTTGGAGCGTTGCAACGACAAGGAGCAAGAAGGCTCCTTAAGGCGCCATTTCCTCACAGTGATCGGCTCTCGGAGTACAAATGAAGCAAGGCGCCCGGTCCCCGGAGTTCTGTGGGGCGGGCGCTTTCGCGTGGGGGAACCGGGCGGCGTCGGCGACGCGTCCTGGCTGCCACTGAGGCGCTGAGCGACCCATCCGGGGAAGACAGGCTCGGCCGAAGACCAGCCCGTTGTCCCGTGCTCGCTCGAGGATCGATTGTGACCTTCTGCCCTGGCGGTCGTGATGGAGGGAGGGCGAGGCTGTCGTCATGGGCTCGACGGTAACCGCCCCGGAGATGATGGAGTCGTGTCACGTCATCACGGGTGAAGGCGGGGATTATGACTCGCTGCTGGAGCTGATAGGAGACCGGCGTTTCGTCTTGATCGGCGAGGCTTCCCATGGCACCCACGAGTTCTATCGGGAGCGGGCGCGGATCACCCGCCGACTCATCGAGGAGCGCGGATTCACCGCGGTGGCGGTGGAGGCCGATTGGCCCGATGCCTACCGGGTCAATCGTTATGTGATGGGCCTCTCCCATGACGAGGATGCCGAGATGGCGTTGTCGGACTTCCGGCGCTTTCCGGCCTGGATGTGGAGAAACCGCGATGTCGAGGCGTTCGTGCAATGGCTGCGGGTCCGCAATGATGCCCACGTGGACCCGGCGACAAGGGTGCGCTTCTACGGGCTCGATCTCTACAGCCTTCGTGCCTCCATGGAAGCGGTGGTGGCCTATCTCGATCATGTCGATCCTGTCGAGGCGGGAAGGGCACGGGAGCGATACTCCTGCTTCGACCAGGTTGGCGGTGAGGGGCAGGCCTACGGTTATGGGCTCGCCACGGCGCGTGCGATCCCGTGCGTGAACGAGGTCGTGAGCCAGCTCGTCGAGTTACGACGGCGGGCCGACGTGTATCTGCGCCGCGACGGTTGGATCGCCGACGATGAGTTCTTCTTCGCCGAGCAGAACGCACGGCTGGTCCGGAACGCCGAGGAGTACTACCAGCAGATGTACCGGTCCGACGTGTCATCGTGGAATCTTCGTGACCGGCATATGGCGGGAACTCTCGATGCCCTCATCGACCATCTCGACCGTCAAGTTCCCCGAGCGAAGATCGTCGTGTGGGAGCACAATTCACATGTGGGGGATGCTCGTGCCACGGAAATGGGGGCCCGGGGTGAGTTGAATGTCGGACAGTTGGCCCGGCAACGCTACGGCCGTGAGTGCGTCCTGATCGGGTTCACCACATTCGAGGGCACCGTCACGGCGGCCACGGACTGGGGCGGACCGGCGGAGCGTAAGAGGGTGCGTTGTGCGTCCGCGAACAGTCATGAGGCACTGCTCCACGGCAGTGGGGTGTCGAGCTTCTGGTTGGATACGTCGAAGGCGGCCGTGCACGATGTCTTGACAGTGCCTCGTTTGGAGCGGGCGATCGGGGTGATCTACCGGCCCCAAACCGAGCGTCAGAGTCATTACTTCGACGCCCGTCTGGCTGAGCAGTTCGATGTGGTGGTCCATGTCGACCGCACCCGCGCCCTCGAACCGCTCGAGCGCACCTCGCTCTGGGATCAGGGCGAGCCACCGGAAACCTTCCCGAGCGGCATCTGAAGCGACGCCGGAGGTGGTCGCCAGTTGACTCGGTGGGAGCCCACAAGGAGGCATCTGAGCCTCGCTCAGAGTGCCCGATCGGGTGCGAGGTGCCTCCGGCGGGAGAAGGTGACCAACGACTCTGGCCTGACGTATCGCGTCGACGCAAACATGGAGTTCAGAACTCTGGCGAAGGAGAGGACATGAGATTCGCCGATCGTGCCGACGCTGGGCGCAGGCTTGCTCAACGACTTGCGTACCTGAGGGGCCAGGATGTTGTCGTCCTCGGCCTGCCCCGAGGCGGCGTCCCTGTCGCCTTCGAGGTGGCGGAAGCGCTGGGGGCGCCGCTCGATGTCATCGTGGTACGCAAGCTCGGCGTCCCGTTCCAGCCGGAGCTGGCTATGGGCGCGATCGGTGAAGATGGCGTGCGGGTCATCAACGAGGGGGTCGTGTCCCTCGTCGGCGTGCGCCTCGAGGAGCTCGCCATCATCGAGAATCGGGAGCGGAGGGAATTGGAGAGCCGAGCCCTTCGCTTTCGTGGGGGCAGGCCCCGCATCTCCGTCAAGGGGCGCACCGTAGTCATCGTCGATGACGGCATCGCCACCGGCTCCACCGCCCGGGCAGCCTGTCAGGTGGCCCGTGCCCAGGGAGCTCGGCGGATCGTGTTGGCGGTACCGGTGGCGCCGCCCGGATGGTCAACCAGAATCGGCAGTGAGATCGACGAATTCGTCGCGCTCGAGACCCCGGAGCCGTTCTTCGCCGTTGGGCAATTCTACTCCGATTTCTCCCCGACCACCGACCAGGAGGTCCTCACCTGTCTCGCGGATGCCACCGCTGGTCTCACCGACGCTCCGGCGATCGGTGGCGACGTCATCGACGACCCGCCCGGGCGCGACGAGGAGGTCACCGTGGCGGTCGGGCCTGTGCAACTGGCTGGTCACCTGACGGTACCCCGAGGGGCAACCGGGATCGTCGTGTTCGTCCACGGCAGTGGCAGCAGCCGTCACAGTTCCCGCAATCGCTTCGTGGCCTCGGTCCTGAACGATGCCGGTCTCGGAACCTTCCTCTTCGACCTGCTTACCGCCGATGAGGAGCTCGACCGGTCCAATGTTTTCGACATCGATCTGCTTGCCAGCCGGTTGCTCCACGTCACCCGATGGCTAGCTGGCCAGCCCGAGGTTCGGGGCTCCCGTATCGGCTACTTCGGCGCCAGCACCGGTGCGGCCGCCGCCCTGTGGGCAGCCGCTGATCCGAGGGCCCAGATCACCGCTGTCGTTTCGCGCGGCGGACGCCCTGATCTTGCTGCCGCTCGCCTGGACGCGGTCACGGCTCCGACCCTCCTCATCGTCGGCGGCCAGGACGACATCGTCATCGGTCTCAACCGTCAGGCCCAATCCCTCTTGTCGTGTGAGAACCGCCTTGTCGTCGTTCCCGGCGCAACGCACCTCTTCGAGGAGCCGGGAGCTCTCGAGGCAGTTGCGGTATTGGCTCGAGACTGGTTCGTGGACCACCTGGTCCGGACGACCGAGCCCGTTGCCTGACCTGACGACGGCCCACATCGGCCGACACGTGGTCCGTCGGTGATTCCGGGCCGTCCGTCACCCACCCGGTGAGATCGAGGCGCTAAACAGAATCGGCCGGTCAAGCGATCGGCTCGAACCTCAGCGGCAGGGGCGACCCGGTGATGGCACCTTCCAAGAGGCGGATCCGAACCGTCAACGTTCCGATTCGTCCTCATCGACGGGAACTTCGACGGACTGCTCGATCCAATCGGCCTCCGAGGCCTCGTCCCGACTCCCCTTGGGCCGAGGGACCTGGACTTCCCTCACCGGAATCGACTGTTCCAGGGTGTCGGCCACGGGCCGTTCGTCGATGCTGTCGGGTAGCCCGACGAATGTCTCCACTGACGTGCTCCCGGTGGGTTCATCCTGTTCGGACACATCGGCATCAGGCTTGTCGCGGTCAACGGTCATGTCGTGTCCTCTCCGTAGATGTCTCGCCATTGCTCTTGCGTCCGCTCGTCAGGTCCCAGGCCTCCGATCAGCGAGTCCTGTACTGCCGTTCACCTCCAGTGCCGAACTCATTGTGTTCTGGGGACCGCGATGACGACAGGGTCGGAAGTCCCATTGCGTCGAAGAAGCCCACCTTGGTAGGGCCTCCTGCCGGACGGTGGTGGAACGAACACACGAGATCCGGAGGCCGTTGGTCCTGGAAGGCGACAGACGAGCGAAGAGTCGAAGGACCCTGTTGCCTCGGGAGCGCGGGTGATGCACTAGGCACCTGCGACAAGGAGGTGCAACATGAGAAACCGCCGCGGGGGAGGGCTGATCATCGTCATGGTGGCCCTCGTGATCAGCGGATGCGCCGGAGGTCAGACCGCGCAGACCACTTCGACCACGACCCCGCCTTCGACCGCTCCCGTCTCGACCACTCCCGGCTCGACCACTCCCGCCGTGGCCGCCGACGACGGCACCTGGTCGCTCATTCCCGACGGCCCGAACCCGGTGGCACCCCCCGTGGCGTGGACGGGGACCGAACTCCTCGTTGCCCAGGCTGGTTGCTGCTCCGGATTGGGGTCGGTCAACCTCTCTGCCTACAGTCCCGAGACCAACGCCTGGCACGCTCTGCCCCCGACACCGCTCACGCCCCGGACGTTCGCAGCCGGCGCCTGGACCGGGACAGGGATGGTTCTGGCCGGGGGATTGGCGAGTCCCGACGGCAACGCCGAGCACGCCGTTCCCGTCACCGACGGAGCGGCGTGGGGCGCGGCCACCGACACCTGGCACGCCATCGCTCCCATGCCCACGACCCTGCCCGGAGGCGATCCCACGGCGGTGTGGACGGGACGGGAGGTGCTCGTGTGGTCGTCGGTCCCCGGTACCGCCAACACTTCTGGGCGTGAGGTCGTCCTGGCCTACAACCCCTCCACCAACACCTGGCGCGAGCTGCCCCCGTCCGGGCTCACCCCCCGGGCACACGCAGTCACGGTCTGGACCGGCAAGGAACTCGTGGTGTGGGGCGGCCTCAATTCGGATTTCACCGCCGCCTACGGTGACGGCGCCCGGCTCAATCCGACTACCAACACATGGCGGCGGTTGCCCCCGGCGCCGGTACCGGCCCGCGGTCAGGCCACGGCCGTCTGGTCAGGCCATGAGGTCCTCATATGGGGTGGCGATACGAGCGCCGGCACCGAAGTAGGTCAAGGAGCGGCCTATGACCCATCCACCGACACGTGGCGGGCCCTACCCCTTTCCCCCCTGCGGGCCAAGACCCTTCCCGCCGGCGTGTGGACGGGGCGCTACTTCCTCGTCATCGGTGGATCCGCCGGCGGATCCCTCCCGGCCCCGGGACCGGCAGCGGCGGCCTACGACCCCGCCAACAATACGTGGACGGCCCTCCCTGCTGCGCCGCCATACCCGCCTGGGGTTACCTCACCGGCGTTCGGGGCCGACGAGCGCGAAGGCGCTGCGGCCGTCTGGACCGGAACGGCGGTCGTGGTGGTGGGTGGCCTCGACTACCGCCACCAGGCGCCTCGAGCCGACGGCGTGGAATGGACACCAGCCGCCTGAACAGGCCCGACGGCCTACCGGACGTGGCGCTCAGCCGTGTCGAACCAATCTGCTTGTCTGAATCAACACCGACCTGGACGGTCAAGATGCGCCTGAGAGCACGGCACGAATCGCGTCGCCTTGCCCTTCTCACAGATCAAGCTTCAGGAACCAACCCCCGACCTGGTCGAGTTGGCGGCCATCGTGGCCGAACTGGCTCGAGCCTCGGGCGATGAGACGATCCGTCGGCCCGCCGAGGCCCTGCTCGCCCGGTTTCGGTGCCCGTCCGGCGCTACCCGAGCGCGGTCGGTCGCAGCGAGGGCGCCAACCCTCGAACTGTCTCCGACAGATCGATGACGCTCGCTCGGACCTGAGCACACGTGGCGTGTGGGCTCGTCGGCCTACTTGAACCACCGACTCAGGGAAAGAGAAATCGCGAATCATGTGCTGGTAATCGCCCGATCCGAGCCCAAAGCCGAGCGGTGAGCGGCTTCTTCTTGACGGCTCGCCGCCAACGAATGGAGGCGAGGAGGGCTGAGCCCTCCCGAACCGGCCACCGCCCTCAGGTCGTCGTCACCCCTACCTGGTGTCACGTCGGGACTGCAGGCCGGTTCTGCCAGGTCATCTTGGACACTTTCGGTCGTCTTGGACGTAAGTAGATCGCGGGTATGCTGGGGGCATGGCGCAGACAGTCATCGTCAAATTGACCGACGATATC
>Ga0209415_10001003_pt1 | contig 53527 bp, 47 predicted proteins | sample PeaSoiSIISIP2007_FD_187696 | JGI IMG/M metagenome (GOLD analysis project Ga0209415, IMG submission 187696) | Peat soil microbial communities from Weissenstadt, Germany - SII-SIP-2007 (SPAdes) (version 2) | ecosystem: Environmental > Terrestrial > Soil > Wetlands > Peat | place: Germany... | reverse complement strand
CAATCGGCGTGGAGCCGCGAGCAATTCGAAACCCAGCTGCGCGCTAAGGGCAGCGGTTACCACATCCGCCACCCCATGAACGTGCTGCTGAACACGGGCGGCGCATCGCGCGAGCAGATACAAGGGTGGGTCGCCAACCGGTTCTACTATCAGATATCGATACCGGTGAAGGATGCGGCGATCATCGCCAACTGCCCGGACCGCGAAGTCCGGCGCGGCTGGGTCCAACGTATCCTGGACCACGACGGCTTCGATATCGGCGGCTTGCACGACGATGGCGGCATCGAGGCGTGGATCCGCCTGGGACTGGCGACCGGACTTACGCGCGAGGAGATCATCGACCTGCGGCATCTGGTTCCAGGCGTGCGCTTTGCAGTGGATGCCTACGTCAACTTTGCACGCCGCGCTCCGTGGCAAGAGGCCGTGTGCTCCTCGCTCACGGAGTTGTTTGCGCCGGAGATCCACCAGCAGCGTCTCGCCAACTGGCCGCAGCATTACGCCTGGATCGACTCCGGCGGGCTGCAGTACTTTCGCAATCGCACCACCCAGGCGCCGCGCGACGTCATGCAGGGCTTGAAGATCACGCTCGATTATTTCAACACGCGGGCACAGCAGGAGCGCGCGCTCGAGATCCTGCAGTTCAAGCTGCATGTGTTGTGGTCGATGAACGACGCGATGGCGCTTCGCTACGGCGTCAAGATTTAAGCGCATAGACTGCGCTGGACATAATCGCCCAGCGACGGCGCACAGAAGCTTCCAGGCCGTCGTCTTCGACCTCGAAGTCCCTTTGACGTAATGCCGGGCGCATTCAATGCGTAAACCCTTCCGACGTTGGGACGCTGTTAGCGGACAACAGCCGAGGTTTGCGATTCAAATGCCGCGCCGTAGCCAACGTCATGGAGGGATCCCTATGAAAAGCACTGCAAGTAAATTTCTGTGTGTCGGCGCGATTGCCGTTGCACTCGCAGGCACTGCGGCGGTCGCGTCCGCCGACACGACCTGGCAGCAGAACCATCCGCGTCGTGAACAGGTAAACAATCGTCTCGCCAACCAGAACCGGCGTATCAATCAAGACGTCAAGAACGGTACCTTAACCAAGCGTCAGGCACACGCGCTGCACCAGGACGATCATCTGATTCGTCAGGAAGAGCGCGATATGGCCAGCCAGAATGGCAGCCATATCACCAAGCGCGAGCAGGCGGTACTAAACCAGCAGGAAAACGGCATCAGCGGTCAGATACCGCCGAAGTAAGCTCGCCAGTCCTCGTTCGTTCGGATCGCGCCGGACAGCGGCTGCGCGGCGCACTTCATGTGCGCAGGTCCTGAATACGGCCCTTCCAGGCGCCTCCGCGGCGCAAGCTGTATTGCAGCGCCGAGTGCACGGTCGCCGCCGCATAAAAGAGCGCAATCGCGGGCAGGCACAAACTCCAAAGCGGCGACAGACGGTAGAAGCGCACCATCGGCGCATAGCAGCCACTCATGAGGGCCCACGATGCGGCGGCGAGCGCCATGGGCAGCGGCCGGTCGGCGAACAGCAGCAGCGGCGGCAACATGTAGGTGACGCTCAGCGCCAGGACCGTGGCGGCCAGGAGCAGGTAGGAATGGCGCAGCTGATTGAAGGCCGAGCGCGATATCATGCGACCGATTTCTGCGAATGAGCCGTAGGGGCGCAGGCTGCGCGCGGTTCGAGTCGTCTGCAGCCAGACCGAGCCGCCCGCGGCCTTGGTGGCCCGCGCCAGCGCACAATCGTCGATCAGCTGCGAGCGAATGGCCTCCAAGCCACCGATTCGAGCGAGCATCTTCCGGCGCAGCAGCATGCAGCCCCCGGCGGCCGCGGCAGTCGTGGCATGAGGCGATGCGATCCATTTCGGCGGATAGAGCTGAAAGAAGAAAAAGACGAAGGCTGGAATGAGCAGCTTCTCGGCGAGCGTCGCTACGCGCAATTCCACCATATAGGACACCAGATCGCGGCGGTGAGTTTCGGCATTGGCGACCAGACTCTCGACGTTGGTCGCCTGGTGGTAAATGTCCGCATCGGTCAATAGCAGGAAGTCAGGCTCGAGCGCGACCGCAGCGGCCACGCCCTGCGACATCGCCCAAAGCTTTCCGGTCCAACCCGGCCGGAGCGGCACACCCGCGACGACCGTCAGGCGCGCCGCGGCGCCGATACGCTCGGCGGCTTCCAGCGCTGCGCTGGCCGTGCCGTCGGTACTACCGTCGTCGACGACGATCACATGCAACAAGCCGCCATACGACTGCTGCAGCAGGGAGCCGACCGCCTTGCCGATGACCGCGGCCTCGTCACGCGCAGGGATGATCGCGACGACGCGGCGTGTCAGATTCAGCGCCGGTGTCGCGCCTGCCGAATCGGACGCGACGCGCCAGAAGCCGCCGCGTGCCAGCAGCAGATACAGCCAGATGAGCAGCGACAGAGCAGCGATCGTCGGAACCACGCCGCTACCTTAGATAGCCGCGGCGCAAAAGAGAAGCCGACGCGCAGCCGCGCAGCGTTCACCGAGCCTTAGCAGCGCAGCTGGACTCGCTCGATCAGCAGGCGTGCTCTATCGGCGCACGGACCCACGAGTATCTCGACTTCCCCAGGCTCGAACACCGGCCGCAGGTCCTGCCCCAAGAAACGCAGCTGCGATGCCGGCAACGCCATCGCCACGCCGCCGGTTTCGCCGGGGCGCAGCGCAATTTTGGCGACCGATTTGAGCTCGAGCAGCGGGCGCGCAACGCTTGCAATCAGGTCATGCGTGAACAGAAACACGGTCTCCTCCGCTGCATAAGCGCCCGCGTTGGTGACCTCGACCCGGATCTCGATCGTGTCGGTTTCGGTCACGCTGGCAGGCGTCACGCGCAGATTGGCCAGGTGGAAGCGCGTGTACGTCAGTCCGTGGCCGAATGGGTACAGCGGCTCGTTCGGCAGGTCGAGATACTTGCTGGTGAAATGATCCTTGGGGTCGAAAGGTCTGCCGCCTGGACGCTGACCGAAGAATATCGGCACCTGTCCGACGGCGCGCGGCCAGGTGACCGCCGTGCGGCCACTCGGTGATACGCGACCCGTCAGGACGTCGGTGATGGCGTTGCCTGCCTCACTGCCCAGAAACCAGGCCGCCAGCACCGCATCCGCCTGTGCGGCCAGCCATGAGACCGTCAGCGGCCTGCCGGAGAACAGGATGGCGATGATTGGCACCGGGCGGCCGCGAGTGCGCTCGAACACGGCCTGCGCCAGCGCGCGCTGGCCGCCGGGAAGATCGGGATCGGCGCGGCTGGCCGCCTCGCCGCTCATCGTGGCGGCCTCGCCGAGGCATAGCAGGACCGCGTCCGCCGCATCGCAGAGCGCCAGGGCCTGCGCCATGCCCGTGTCATCCTCGCCATCGATCGGCACACCGGGCGCATAGCGGATGTCGCACTGAGTTAGACCCTGGCGCAGACCCGCGACGAGGCTGACCTGCTGCTCCGCCACACCGGCGGCCCACCAGGGCCCGCGCATTTCACCTGCGGCGTCGGCCAGCGGACCGATCACGGCCAAGCGGCCAATGCCGGCTCGCAGCGGCAGTGCATCCCGATCATTCTTCAGCAGCACGATGGCGCGCGCGGCGATGCTGCGCGCCAAGCGCCGGCGCTCGGTCAGGACGGCCGGCGTCTCGGCCGCGGAGCCTCGCCGATACGGATCGTCGAACAGGCCGAGCCGCTGCTTGAGGCGCAGCACGCGCCAGACCGATTCATTAATGTCCTGCAGAGCTACGAGGCCGCGTTGCAGAGCGATCGGCAGACCTCGGCGATAGGCACCCGCCATCATGTCGATATCCACGCCCGCCTTGAGCGCCAGCGTCGCGGCCTCGGCCAGATCGGCGGCGACACCGTGGCGAACCAGCTCGGCGACGGCGTTATAGTCGCTCACCACAACGCCCTCGAATCCCAGCTCTTGGCGCAGGCATTGGCGCAATAGCGGTACGTGCGCGGTCATCGGAATGCCGGCCAGGTCAGTGAAGGCGGGCATGACCGCGACCACGCCGGCCTCGATCGCCGCGACAAATGGCGGTAGATGCACCTCGCGCAGCGTGCGCTCGGAGATGTCGACCGAGGCGTATTCACGCCCTGCCAGCACCGGAGCATAAGCGCAGAAGTGTTTGGCGACGGCCGCGAGGGAGTCCGCGGCAGAAAGATCAGCGCCCTGAAAGCCGCGGACTTTGGCTTCGGCGATGCGCATCGCCAGCCATGGGTCTTCTCCCGGGCCTTCGGCGATGCGTCCCCAGCGGGGATCGCGCGCGACGTCCAACATCGGCGCGAATGTCATGGCAAGCCCATCCGCGGCCGCTTCCCGGGCCGCTTCACGCGCACTCAGTGCCCAAGCTTCGTGATCGAACAAGCCGGCCTCGGCCAGGGGAATCGGAAACAGCGTCCGATGTCCGTGGATAATATCGAGCGCAATCAGCAGCGGAATACCGAGGCGAGAGTGCTCGACTGCCAGACGCTGCATCTCATGCACCGGACCGGAACCGAGCATATTGAGCAGGTTGCCGATAGTCCCGGCCTTGATGGCCTCGGTCGAATCGCCGGCGATGACCGGGCCGGTCACGGTGTAGCCGGCCGCTGTCATGGTCAGCTGTCCGAGCTTCTCCTCGAGCGTCATGGCGTCAATCAGCGTCTCGATTCGGCGCATCGCCTGCAGTCCTCGTGCGCTAATGCGCTGCCATCATGACAGAGCCCATCGCAGAATTCGCCGGGTCGGCGGCGGCCCGGAATCGGGCCCGCGGTGCGCTGGAATCGTTACGAGTTGAACTCAAGTCCTGTTCCGCCGTGCGCGCTTCGGATTAAATGCCGCCATGGCCAATCACAGCGTAGCTTGGAACTTGCTAGGAGGGATCATGACGCTCAAGCCGTGTGCCGGGGGACTCGCCCGTGCGTAGACCCGACAAGGAACATGAGCTCGAGGCGACAGACCCCAGCCCGGCGTCGCTGGCCTCCCTGCCTGATGAGGAGCTCATTGAGCTCGTGCAACGGCAGACATTTCGTCTCTTCTGGGAGGACTCACATTCCCGCAGCGGCCTGGCGCCCGATGGTAGTCCGACGCGCAACCATCATGTGGACGATCTGGTTGCCGTCGGCGGGTCCGGTTTCGGTGTCATGGCACTCATCGTTGCCGCGGAGCGGGGCTGGGTTACGCGCGAAGCGGCGCTGGATCGCCTGGGACGCATGCTCGATTCGTTGATTCGCGCGACCTGCTACCACGGCGCCTACCCGCATTTCATGCACGGCCTCACCGGCGCGACTATTCCCTTCACGCGCAAGGACGACGGCGGCGATCTGGTGGAGACGTCCTTTCTATGCATGGGTTTGCTGTGCGCGCGCCAATATTTTCAGCGTGACGACGTTCTCGAAAAGGCCGTGCGTGATCGCATCACCTGGATATGGGAAGAGGTTGAGTGGAGTTGGTACACGCGCGACGGCCGCGAGCTGCTCTACTGGCATTGGAGTCCCAACAATGGCTGGGCCATGAATCTCGAGATCAGGGGATGGAACGAGTGCCTGATCACGTACGTGCTGGCGGCAGCCTCGCGACGCTATCCCATAGAGCCGATCGTCTATCATCACGGTTTTGCGGCTGGCCGCAACTTTCTCAATGGCAGACGGTACTACGACATCGAGCTGCCGCTCGGTCCGGACTTCGGCGGGCCGCTGTTCTTCGCGCACTACTCGTTTTGCGGCCTCGATCCTCGCGGCCTGAAGGATCGCTACGCCGACTATTGGCAGCAGAACGTCCGGCACGTGCAAATCAATCGCGCCCACTGCATTGCGAACCCCAATGCCCATAAGGGCTACGGCGCGTCCTGTTGGGGCTTGACCGCGAGCGATGACCCTGACGGCTATGCGGCGCACGCTCCGGCGCTCGACAACGGCACCATCTCGCCCACCGCGGCCTTGTCGAGCCTGCCTTACGCGCCACGGGAGGTCATGCAGACCTTGCGTCATTTCCTGAGTGAATACCGCACGCGCGTTTGGGGCCGTTATGGATTCTTCGACGCCTTCTGTGAAGGGCGGGATTGGTACGCCCGGAGCTACCTGTCCATCGACCAGGGTCCGATCATCGTGATGATGGAGAATCATCGCACCGGGCTGTTGTGGAAGCTGTTCATGAATGTGCCGGAGGTGCAGGCCGGGCTGCGCAGACTCGGCTTCACGAGTCCCTACCTGGATGGGACGAATTGATGGACACGCTCGGGCAGTGGCTCGAAAAACAATATCGTCGTGCGGCCATTGCGATGCTGAGGAGTATCTCGCCGGTCGGGATCATTAAGACACGTCCGGGCTTCGGCCAGACCGTGCGCCCGTGCAAAGGCTCCGTCGTCGCCTCCCCGGTCCTGGCCGGTTACGACCCCGATCCGGACTATTTCTTTCATTGGTACCGGGATTCTGCGGTGGTCATGGATGCGCTGCGCCTGCTGTTCGAAGAGGGCGCAGTCGGCGCCGCGGCGCTCGAGCACGTCGCGGATTTCGTGCGCTTCAGTGGCTCACTGGCGCAGCTCGATGGTCGCCGCCTCACGGCCACGACGGCGTGGCGCGCGCAGGTGGCCGCGGATTTCCTCAAGTTCTTGCGCACCGACGCCGATCTGCAAGCGGTCCACGGCGCTGCCATCACGGCCGAAACCCGCGTCAATCCCGATGGCACGCTCGACATCTCCAGCTGGCCCCGTCCGCAACACGACGGGCCGGCGTTGCGCGCGCTGACCTTGATGCGCTGGGCGCGCTCGGCCCCGCTCGAGGCGCCACTGCGTGCCGATCTTTCGGCACTGATCCGCGCGGATCTGGAGTTCATCGCCCGATATTGGCGCGAGCCGTCGTTCGACATCTGGGAAGAGGAGAAGGGGCTGCACTATTACACGCTGTGCGTAGCTGCCGCGGCGCTGCAGGAGGGAGCCGGTTGGCTCGAGCTGGGCGAGGACGGACAGAAAGCTGCGGCCTACCGATCGCAGGCGAACCGCATTCGGCTCATGCTTGATGGTTTCTGGCTTCCCGACGCGGGCTATTACCGCTCGCGCCTGCTCGATTCCGGCGACGCCTCGACCAAGGAGCTCGACATTGCGGTCATTCTTGCGGCCATCCATGCCGAGCAGAGCGGTGCGCACTCGGTGCATGATCTGCGCATGCACGCCACGCTCTCCAAGCTAGAGTCGCTGTTCGACGACGCTTATCCGATCAATCGAGCGCGTGCCGCGCAGACGCGGCCGGCCATGGGACGCTACGCTGGAGACGTCTACTATTCGGGCGGCGCTTACTACTTTTCGACTTTGGGCGCGGCCGAATTCTGCTTCCGCGCGGCCCGCGGCGCCCGCGACCAGCAGCAGTGGTTCGAGCGTGGCGATGCATTTCTGCAAACGGTCCGCAGATACACACCGCCGGATGGTGCCATGTCGGAACAGTTCGATCAGCGCACCGGTGCACAGACCTCGGCGAAGGAACTTGCCTGGAGCTATGCGAGTTTCATCTCCTGTGTCAGCGCGCGGCGCGCGCTGGTGGGCCGGGCATGCTAGGGGGCGCAATGGGTCGAAGTTGCAACGCGGATAGTTCAATATCGCAGGCCTGCGGGGCGGCGCCGAGCTGCGATTCGAGGCAAGCCCGAACACGATGACAGACCGATCTCCAGCTGACGCGGGCGCCGAAACCGAGCTCGACGAGTACACCAATGCGGGCCTGGTGCCGCAACTGCGCATGATATTGCGCGCGCTCGGCAACTCACCGGTTGGCCGAGCGCTGCTGGTGCTGGCGGGCGCGATATTCCTGATCGTGCTCGCCACGGCTTACGCACAGATCCGCCTCAACCTGTGGAATAAGCCGTTTTTTGATGCGCTGTCACGCCGTGACGTCCGCGACTTCCTGTTCCAGCTCGGCGTGTTCTTTTTGATTGCCGGTGCGCTGATGGTGCTCAACGTGGTGCAGCGCTGGCTGGTCGAGACCCTGAAAGTGAAGTTGCGCGAGGGGCTGGTCCACGATCTATTGAAGGATTGGTTGATGCCGCGCCGGGCCTTCTGGCTCGCCAACGCCGGACCCATGGGGGTCAATCCCGATCAGCGCATCCATGAGGATGCGCGCAAGCTGTGCGAACTTTCGGCTGATCTCGGCAGCGGGCTGCTGCAGGCCGCAATCCTGTTCACGAGCTTCGCAGGCGTGCTATGGGTGCTTTCGAGCAGCTTCACTTTCCGGATTGCGCATCGCGACTATGCGATGCCGGGTTTCATGCTGTGGGCCGCGGTACTGTATGCCGGCGCCGGTTCGCTGCTGAGCTACTGGGTCGGCGGTAATCTCATCAATCGCAATGCGGAGCGCTACGCGCGCGAGGCTGATCTGCGCTTCTCGCTGGTGCGCATCAACGAGCATCTCGACGGCATTTCTCTGGCCGGAGGCGAGGAGGACGAGCGGCGACGGGTCGAGATGCATTTGACAAGCGTGCTTGCCGCGACGCGCCGGCTCGTGACCGGTCTGACCAATCTGACTTGGATTACCGCAGGCTTCGGCTGGATCACGACCGTGGCGCCCATCCTGGTGGCGGCACCGCTGTATTTTTCGGGCAAGATCACCTTCGGCGGCCTCATGATGGCGGCTGCGGCATTCACCCAGGCCCAGTCCTCGCTGCGCTGGTTCGTCGACAACTTCAGCACCATCGCTGATTGGCGTGCGACCCTGCTACGGGTCGCCAGCTTCCGCCAGGCGCTGACCACGGCCGCGGTGGTGCGCGACTTCGACAGCAGCATCAGTTACGGTGAGGCCGCCCCCGGCACCATGACGATCGACGATCTCCAAGTCGCCTCTGCCGTCGGCGGCGATATGCTCAAGGAGCGCAGCGTGGTCGTGCGCTCGGGTGAGCGCGTGCTGATCGTGGGTGCGCCCGGTACCAGCAAGACTTTGCTGTTCCGAGCATTGGCGGGGCTCTGGCCGTGGGGCTCGGGGCGCATCACCCGGCCGAAGGATGAAGCAGTATTCTTCCTGCCGCGCGGTACGCCTTATCTGCCGCGCGGCACGCTGCGGGAAGTTCTCGCCTACCCGCTCGAGGTCAACAGTTTTCCGGAAGAGGCCTATGCCCATGCGCTCGCGCGCCTCGGCGTCGGGCGCCTGGCGCCACTGCTCGATGTGACGCGGCGCTGGGACCGCGATCTGAGCCAGGACGAGCAACTGGGCCTGGCCTTCGCACGCATCCAGCTGCAGGCCCCGCCGTGGGTGCTGATCGACGACGCGCTCGGTTCGCTCGATGATGAGGCGCTGGATCGCGTGATCGACGTATTCAATCATGAGCTTGCGCGCACCAGCGTGATCCATATCGGCAGAGCGGCCCAGGCGCGCGATCCGATGTTCTCGCGGGTGCTGCATCTGATCAAGATTCCCGCAAGGCCGGCGAGCCCCCGCGGCAAGCCCGTCGACCCGGACGCTGTACCAAGCGCCAAGCCCCAGACGCAATCGACCAGCGGCGAAGCATGAAAACGCTCAGGCTATTGTGCCTGTCTGGATTGCTCGCCGTTGCATGCGCCTGGGCCAGCGCCCAGGACGTTGAGTTCCACGCACCGGCGCTTGCGAGCGATCCCGCGGCCGGAGCGCTCATGCGCGATCTGGCCGAGCGAATACTACCGGTCTACCAGGAAGACAACCCCGAGCGCTATCTGGAGAATCTGTCCGCACTGCAATTGGTTGCGGGCAGCTACGCGGCGGCGACTGCCACGCGCCAGACGCTGCGTGAACGGCGGCCGAGCAGCGCCGCGGATCGTCCGGACGGAGGATCGGTGCTGTTTGACGTCTATGCTCAGGCGCGCGCGACTGAAGCTGCGGCCAAGGTGCCTTTCGCGCAGGCGTTCCAGCAATCCTTTCGGGATACCGTCTCGCAGCTCAGCGATCAGAGCGCTTATGCGGTTGCGTCCTGGCGCGGCCCACCGCTGTCCGCGCTGCGCCAGGCGGTGCAAACTGCTTTCGATCAGCGGCGCGCGCAGAATGCCATTCCGGTTGCAGATGCCGTGGCACTGATCCGCACGTTTCTGGCCTTCGATGCATCCCGCAGCTACCGGCCGCTGCTCGGCGCGCTGGATGCCGAGGATGATCAGCGCCGCTATACGCCTGAGGAGCGGGCCGTGATCAAAACCCCTGGAGGAGGCAGCATTGCCGTTGTGCTGGTTCGCCCCAAGGGCGAGGCCAAGCCGCTGCCGGCACTGCTCGAGTTCACCATCTACGTGAATTCGCCCAACTACGCCAAGGAGTGCGCCGCGCATGGTTACGCCGGAGTCGTGGCCTACACGCGCGAATTGCACGACGGTCCATACCGGGTCGTTCCGTTTCAGAACGACGGCGACGATGGACGCACCGTCATCGATTGGATTGTCAGGCAACCCTGGAGCGACGGCCGCATCGGCATGTATGGCGGCAGTTACAGCGGCTTTACGCAGTGGGCCGCGGCCCGTCGTCTGCCGCCGGCGCTCAAGGCCATTGCGGTCTCTAGTCCCAACGCGCCGGGAATTGATTTTCCCATGCGCGGCAACATCTTTCGCAATTCCGCCTATCGCTGGGTGTACAACGTCACCAACAGGAAAGGCTGGGACGATACCTACAACGACAGCCGCTGGCGCTCGCTCGAGGAGCAGTGGTATCAAAGCGGCAAATCCTACTTCGAGTTCGATCACACCGACGACAAACCCGATCGATTCTTTCATCGCTGGCTGCACCATCCGAGTTACGATCGATTCTGGCAGCAGCTGGTGCCCTCGCACGATGAATTTGCAGCCATCAACATCCCGGTGTTGACCACGGCGGGCTATTACGGCGGTGATCTGGCCGGTGCGCTGTACTATTTCACGCAGCATCAGCTCCATAACCCGCAAGCCGATCAGACCCTGCTGATCGGTCCGTACGACGACGGTGCGATGCAGCGCGCCCCGTTGGCGGTACTGCGCGATTACGCGGTCGATCCGATTGCGCTGGTGGACCTGCGCGAGCTGCGCTATCAATGGTTCGATTTCGTGTTCAAAGGCGCGCCCAAGCCGGCGCTGCTGGCGGATCGGGTCAATTATGAGGTTATGGGCGCGAACGAGTGGCGGCACGCCGGCTCGCTCGAGGCGATGGCTAACACGAAGCTACGACTGTTCCTGGACGCCGCGTCCGCCGATGGCCGTGCGCTGAGGCAGCAAGAGCCCTCCCGTGCGACCTTCGTTCGCCAGACGGTGAGCCTCACCGACCGCAGCGACGCCAAATGGGTACCGCCATTCAACCTCATCGGCAAGGACCTGCCGCTGCACAATGCGCTCAGCTTCGTCGGCGAGCCGCTGCCGCAGTCCCTGGATCTGAATGGCCTGATGTCGGGCCGGCTCGACTTCACGGTCAACAAACAGGACGTGGATCTGAGCATCGCCGTCTATGAGCTGCTGCCGAGCGGCGAATATCTCGCCTTGTTCGACCCGTCGTATGCATTTCGCGCCAGCTACGCCCAGGATCGCGTCCACCGTCACCTGCTCAAGGCCGGCGAGCGCCAGCAACTGGCCTTTACGGTCGAGCGGCTGACAAGCCGCAGGCTCCAGGCGGGCAGTCGCCTGGTCGTGGTGCTCGGTGTCAACAAGACCCCGGAGCAGCAGATCAACTACGGCGGCGGGGATGATGTCAGCGCAGAGTCGATCGACGACGGCCAGGAAGCTGTCAACATCCGCTGGTATAGCAGCAGCTACATCGATATGCCGGTGCAGAAATAGCGGGTAAAATGCCCTGCGTGAGCGCTAGCGATTCCATTTTTGCGTTCGAGTCCGATTTCGCCGGCTCGCTGTACTGCATTCCGATGGCGGTGCGGCTCAAGCTCGACAACTGCGGCGTCAAGGTGTCGCTCAAACAATGGACCCGCTTGAGCCGTGAGCAGCGCGATCAGCTGCTGGCGCGGCCCTGCGATACAGCGCAGCACACGCAGACCTACCGGGATTATCTGGTCGGTGCGATCGAGCTGCAAACGGGGGATAAGGCCCAAGGCGTGGCAGTGGATCCCCATCCGGCATGGATCGAGGAGAGTCATGTACCAGCGCAGGTCAGCGACTACTTCAACGCGCAGGGGCTGGCGCCGCTGTCCCTGGCCCAATGGCAAGGGCTGGCGCCACTGCAACGCTATGCGCTAATCAAACTGACTCGCCCGGGTCACAGCAACGACAATTTCCTGCCGGCGCTGCGCGAGTTCGGGTGCTTGAGTCGCTGAACGCGCAATCGTCAGCCCGACTCCATGCTGGAACCCGCGGGCGCAACCGGCGCCGTTGCGAGCAACGCCACCGCGGCGCGCGCGAGTTCGCTCAGGCCGCTGCCACCCGCACGGTAATACTCGATGATCTGCTTGCGCATGCGCGGGTCCCAAAATCGGCGCAGGTGATCCGCGATGCTGCGCGGCGCTGCATCCGGCTCGCTGGCGCCGTGGAAAAAGGCGGCGATGTCATTCGCCATGGTGACGAGCTGTTCAATGTGCATGGGAGTCAGGCCTGCAGGCGCTGCGGATGAGCATAGACCACATGACGGTGCGCGCGTGCAAAACCCACCAGAGTCAATCGAGTCTCGAGTGCGAGTCGGATGGCCAGCGCCGTCGGGGCCGACACCGCCGCCAACAGCGTGATGCCGACCGTGGCGGCCTTTTGCACCATCTCATAACTCGCGCGGCTCGTAATGACTAGATAGCCGGCAGCGCAATCGATGCCCGATCGGGTCAGCGCACCGATGACTTTGTCGAGCGCATTGTGGCGGCCGACATCCTCGCGCACCAGTTGAATGCCTTTGCCCGGAAGGGCCCAGGCAGCGGCGTGCACACTGCCGGTTTGGGCATTGAGCGGCTGGCGCGCGTGCAGCTCCCGGAGCGCCTGATGCAGCTCGGCGAGCGAAATAACGGATCCCGGACCCACCGGCGCCGGATGGCGAATCGCCTGCTCGATGGTCTCCGCGCCGCACAAGCCACAGCCGGTGCGGCCGCTTAAGTTGCGCTGCCGCTGCAGCAGCTCGGCGAAGCGCTCGCCCGCAATACCGATGCGGACTTCGAAACTGCCCGCCTCGTGCACCAGTTCCACCGATTTTATTTCGTCCAGACGTTGCACCACCGCCTCGCTGAGCGTGAAGCCGACGCCGAGATCCTCGAGGTCAGCCGGTGTGGTCAGCATGACCACATACGGCGTGCGCTGATAGGTCAGCGCGACGGGCTCTTCCTCGGCCACGCGGTCGAAGATCTGCTCAGTCCTGCCGTCTATCCAACGCTCGACCTGGACTTCGCTATACAGTGGTGCCGCGGCCGGCGGTGCAATTGAAGGCTCAGGTAGTAGTACTGACACTGTGCTCCCGCACAATCTTGCGCTGCCGCTCGGTCAGTTCGTGGTGCCGCCGCTGCCATTCCGAAGGCTGGTTGACCTTGACGGCCTGCACGGCCGTAACCTTGTATTCGGGGCAATTCGTCGCCCAGTCAGAGTTCTCGGTGGTGATGACGTTGGCGCCCGACTCCGGAAAGTGGAAGGTCGTATAGACCACGCCCGGCTGCACTCGGTCGGTCACGATGGCGCGCAGCACGGTCTCGCCGGCGCGGCTTGCTACGCCAACCCAATCGCCGCTCGCAATGCCGCGGGTCTCGGCATCGTGGGGATGAATCTCCAGACGATCCTCATCGTGCCATACGACGTTGGCGGTGCGGCGTGTCTGCGCACCGACGTTGTACTGGCTGAGGATGCGGCCGGTGGTCAGCAACAGCGGGAAGCGGCTGGTGCTGCGCTCGCTGGTCGGCACGTACTCGGTGACGAAGAATTTGCCCTTGCCGCGGACAAAATGCTCGACGTGCATGGTCGGCGTGCCCTCGGGTGCCCCGACATTGCACGGCCACTGGATGCTGCCGAGCCGATCCAGCTTCTCGTAGCTGACGCCCGTGAAGGTCGGGGTCAGAGCGGCAATCTCTTCCATGATTTCCGAGGGGTGCTGGTAGTGCATCGGATACCCAAGCGCGTTCGACAGCAGCACAGTGACTTCCCAATCCGCATAGCCCGCGCGCGGCTCGATGATCTTGCGAACGCGCGATATGCGCCGCTCGGCGTTGGTGAAGGTGCCGTCCTTTTCGAGAAAGGAGGAGCCCGGCAGGAACACATGCGCGTACTTCGCCGTCTCGTTCAAAAACAGATCCTGAACCACCACGCATTCCATCGCGGAGAACGCCGCGGTGACATGCTGGGTGTTCGGATCGGATTGCGCCATGTCCTCGCCTTCGACATAGATGCCCTTGAAACTGCCATCCAGGGCTGCCTCGAACATATTCGGAATGCGCAGTCCGGGTTCGGGATCCAGCTTCACCTTCCACACGTCTTCGAACAGCGCGCGCGTCGCGGGGTCGGAAATGTGCCGGTAAGCGGTGAGCTCATGCGGGAATGAGCCCATGTCGCAGGAGCCCTGCACGTTGTTCTGCCCTCGCAGAGGGTTGACGCCAACGCCTTCCCGACCAATATTGCCGGTGGCCATCGCCAGATTGGCGATCGCCATAACGGTGGTCGTACCCTGGCTGTGCTCGGTGACGCCCAGACCGTAGTAGATGGCGCCGTTATTGGCGCTGGCGTACATGCGCGCTGCGCCGCGCACCATCTGCGCCGGCACGCCCGTGACGCTTGCGGTCGCTTCGGGCGATTGGTCTGGATGGGCGACAAACGCCTGCCAGCGTTCGTAGGAATCGACCTCGCAACGCTGCTTGACGAACGATCCCTTCGTCAGGCCTTCCGTCACGATCACATGCGCGAGCGCGTTCAGCAACGCGACGTTGGTGCCCGGACGCAACTGCAGGTGGTAATCAGCCTGGATGTGCGGCGTGCGCACCAGCGCGATTACGCGCGGATCGACGACGATCAGCTTCGCCCCCTGGCGCAGGCGACGCTTGAGCTGCGAACCGAACACCGGGTGCCCTTCGGTCGGATTCGCCCCGATCAGGATGATCGCATCCGCTTGCATGACCGAGTCGAACTGCTGCGTACCCGCCGACTCGCCCATGGTGTTCTTGAGCCCGTAGCCGGTGGGGGAATGGCACACGCGCGCGCAGGTGTCGACGTTATTGTTGCCGAAGGCGGCGCGCACGAGCTTCTGCACCAGATACGCTTCCTCGTTGGTGCAGCGTGAGGAGGTGATGCCACCTACCGCATCGCGGCCGTACTTGCTCTGGATGCGCTTGAACTCGGCGGCAGCGTAGCCGATCGCCTCATGCCACGACACTTCGCGCCATGGATCGGTGATCTTCTTGCGGATCATGGGCTTGAGGATGCGATCCTGATGGGTCGCGTAGCCGTAGGCGAAGCGGCCCTTGATGCAGGCGTGGCCGTGGTTGGCGTGACCCTCGCGGGTTGGGACCATGCGTGCGACTATGCCTGCGCTGACTTCCGCCCTCAGGGAGCAGCCGACGCCGCAGTAGGCGCAGGTCGTCGTCACGGCGTGGTCCGGCGGCGTGGCGGCGATCAGGCTCTTTTCCATGAGCGCGGTCGTGGGACAGGCCTCGACGCAAGCGCCGCAGGACACGCATTCGGATTGCACGAACGGTTCGTCCTGACTTGCAACCACTCGCGACTGGAAGCCGCGATTCTCAACGGTCAGCGCCAGAGTGCCCTGCACCTCGTCGCAGGCGCGCACGCAACGCGAGCAGACGATGCAGGCGTTCGGATCGAAGGTGAAGTATGGATTGCTCTCATCCTTGGCGAGCCCGCTGTGACGGGCCCCATCCCAGCCGTAGCGCGTCTGCGTCACGCCGAGGCGCTGTGCCATCTCGCGGATTTCGGTGCGCGCGTGGGATTGGCCGTTGAGCAGCTCGGGCGGGTGATCCGATACATACAGCTCCATGACGCCGCGGCGCAGAGCCGACAGCCGTTCACTTTGCGTCCGGATCTTCATGCCTGCGGCGACCTGCGTCGTGCAGGAGGCCGGATAGCCTTTGCGTCCTTCGATTTCGACCAGGCACAAGCGGCATGAGCCGAACGCGCGCAACGTGTCGGTGGCGCACAGCTTTGGAATTTGCTCCCCGAGCATGGCGGCAGCGCGCATGATCGACGTGCCGGCCGGCACCGTGACGCTATGGCCGTCGATTTCGACGCTCACTTGCTCGATGCTTTCGCTGCGGGGCGTTCCAAGATCGTAATGGTCCAGTGAGTACATAGGGGTGGCTGCTAGGGGTTACGAAATTTGAGAAAGTCTTGCCTGAAATGCTTCAGGGCACTTTGCACGGGGAATGGCGTCATGCCGCCCAGACCGCAGAGCGATCCATTTAACATCGTGTCGCATAACTCTTCGAGAAGCGTCAGATTCTGTTGCGGGTTGACTCCAACCATAATGCGATCAATGACTTCCATGCCCCGAGTCGAGCCGATGCGGCACGGTGTGCATTTGCCGCAGGACTCGATGGCGCAGAACTCCATGGCGTAGCGGGCCATGTGCGCCATGTCCACGGTGTCATCGAATGCGACGATGCCGCCATGTCCCAGCAACGCGCCGATTTCACTCAGGGCTTCATAGTCCACCGGCGTATCGAACTGCGCTGCCGGTACATAGGCACCCAGCGGTCCGCCGATCTGCACCGTGCGTATCGGCCGCCCGGAGGCGGAGCCTCCGGCATAGTCGTACAGCAGCTCGCGCAGGCTGACGCCGAAGGCGCGCTCTACCAGACCGCCGCGCTTGAGGTTGCCTGCGAGCTGGATGGGCAGTGTGCCGCGCGACTTGCCGGTGCCAAAGTCGCGATAGAAGCTCGCGCCCTTGTCCAGAATGATCGGTACGCTGGCGAGGGAAATCACGTTGTTGACGATGGTCGGCATGCCGAACAGGCCCTTGATGGCCGGCAACGGCGGTCGAACGCGCACTTCGCCGCGACGACCTTCGAGGCTCTCGAGCATCGAGGTCTCTTCGCCGCAGATATAGGCTCCGGCGCCGAGGCGCACTTCCAGGTCGAATCGATGGCCGCTGCCGAGGACGTTCGCGCCGAGATAACCCTGGCTGGTCGCGACCGCAATCGCCTCGTTCAACGTCCGGTAGGCGTGCGGGTATTCGGCACGCAAATAGATGAAGCCGCGCGTCGCACCGACGGCGATGCCCGCGATCGTCATGCCTTCTATGAGCGCGAACGGATCGCCCTCCATGAGCATGCGGTCGGCAAAGGTGCCCGAGTCGCCTTCATCCGCATTGCAGGTCACGTATTTCTGAGCTGCGGGCGCATCCAGCACCGTCTTCCATTTGATGCCGGTCGGAAATGCCGCGCCGCCGCGGCCGCGCAGCCCGGAGTCGGTAACGGCCTGCACAATCTGCGCCTGGCCCATCTGCAACGTTTGCCGCAAGCCGCGATAGCCGTCGTGAGCGCAGTAGTCCTGCAGATTGGTCGGTTCGATGAGACCGACGCGCGCGAAGGTCAGGCGTTGCTGGTTCTTGAAATAAGGAATCTGTTCGGTGAGCCCCTGATGCAAGGCGTGCGCGCCGCCCTGCAGAAAACTGGCCTCGAACAGGCCGGGCACGTCCGCGAGCGAGACCGGTCCGTAAGCCACGCGGCCGGTCGCGGTTTCGACCTCGATCAGCGGCTCGAGCCACAGCAGGCCGCGAGAGCCGTTGCGCTTGATGGTAACGGTGAGCGAGCGCGCCCGGGCCTGCTCGGCGATCGCTTGCGCCACCGCATCCGCGCCGACCGATAGTGCGGCGGCATCTTTGGGGATGTAGACGATGGTGCTCATGATCCCGGCCGTTGATGCGGGAGCTGTTGTTCGGCCAGCACTTCGTCGAAGCGTTCATTGCTCATACGGCCGTAGAGCTGGCCATCCACCATCATCGCAGGGGAGCAGGCGCAGTTGCCGAGGCAGTACACGGGTTCGAGCGAGAATTCGCCATCGGCGGTCGTCTCATGAAAGCCGATTCCGAGCCTGTGCTGAGCGTGCGTCGCGAGCTTGTCGGCATGCATTGACTGGCACGCTTCCGCGCGGCACAGCTGCACGACGTGCCTGCCCGGCGGCGAGTGACGAAAGAAGTGATAGAAGCTGACTACGCCGTGCACCTCGGCGCGCGATAGATTCAGACCGTCGGCGACCACCGCCTTGGCTTCCTCGGGGATATAGCCGAACTCGGCCTGGATCGCATGCAGTACCAGAATAAGGGGGCCGGGCTCGCTGCGGAAACGCTCGATGATGCTATGTATTTGACTGATCATTGCTACAGCTCAAGAAATCACCACCCGTTCGAGGAATCATTACCGACAGGCTAATTGTAACAAAATCCAAGCCATAGCCGCATGAAACGACGTTCATACCGCGCCAGAAGATATGATCAGATAGTCATATGCTGTTCGTTGAGCTCGCGAGTCGCGCATCGAGCCATTCGATCCAATGCTGCACGGCAATCGGCGCTCTGGCAGCCAAATGCGCAATGCAGCCCACATTGGCCGACAGAATGACCTCCGGGGCTGCATCCATGAGCGCTTGGAGCTTGCGATCGCGCAGGCTGTTGGACAGCTCCGGCTGCAACAAGGCGTAGGTACCGGCCGAGCCACAGCACAGGTGCGGATCCTTGAACGGCAACACTTCGGCGCCGCTCGAACGCAGCAGCGCTTCGACGAGGCCGCGAATACGCTGGGCGTGCTGCAAGGTGCAGGGCGGATGAAAAACGACACGTTGTGCTGCAGTCCGAGCCAGAAGCGGCAAGCGCGGAGCCAACAGCGGCGGCAGCAGTTCCGCCAGATCGCAGGTCAATGCGCTGATGCGCTCGGCCCTGTCGGCGTAAGCGGCATCGTGCCGCAGCAGATGCGCATATTGGCGCACCATCGCACCACAGCCCGATGCGTTCATGACCAGCGCCTCGGCCCCCGCCTCGATATGCGGCCACCAGGCGTCGATGTTGCCTCTGGCGTCTCTGAGGGCACCCGCCTGATCGCTCATGTGATGGCGTATTGCGCCACAGCAGCCGGCGGCGACGGGTACCAGCAGTTCAATGCCTATCGTATCGAGAACCCGGGCGGTGGCGGCATTGATGTTCGGAGCCATGCTCGGCTGCACACAGCCTGCGAGCAGCAGCATCTTGCGCGGGTGATGGCGGCGGGGCCACGCTCCAGGGGCGCTTCGCGGCAGTATCTTATCCTTGAGCACTTGCGGCAGCAGCGGGCGCAGCACCCGAGCGAGCCGCATGGCCGGCGCGAACCACGGACCTGCGCACAGCTCTTTGACCAGTACGCGCCACAGGCGCGAGCGCATTGGTCGCGGCACGCGCGGCTCGAGCAGCTGACGGCCGATATCGATCAGCCGGCCGTATTGGACGCCGGACGGACAGGCGGTTTCGCAGTTCAGGCAAGTGAGGCAGCGGTCGAGGTGCTGCTGCGTGCGCACCGACGGCTCGCTGCCTTCGAGCAGCTGCTTGATCAGATAAATGCGACCCCGTGGTCCATCCAGTTCATCGCCCAGCAGCTGGTAGGTCGGACAGGTCGCCGTGCAAAACCCGCAGTGCACGCACTTGCGCACGATGGCCTCGGCTTGCTCACCCTCGGCGGTGTTGCGGACAAAATCAGCGAGCGTGATCTGCATGTGCGAAGTCTGCATACAATCGGCCGGCGTCGAAAATTCCCGCCGGATCGAATTGCGCGCGCAGGCGTTGATGGATCGCCGCGATGCCGCAAGCCAAGGGCGTGAATACCCCTTGCGCGCGATCCCCGCCTCGAAACAGCGTGGCATGGCCGCCGAGCACGCGCGCGCGTGCGCGTATTTCCGCAGCTGGGCGCAGCGAACGAATCCACCGCAACGCGCCACCCCATTCGATCAGCTGCGCAGCGCTGCCGTCGAGCGGTGCCGCCGAGCAGGGCAGCGACAATCGCCACAGCGGCAACTCGCCGGCGAAGAACGCATCGGTGTGCTCGCGCAGAGCGCGCCACAGACGCTGCGCATCCAGGGGACCGAGCGTCTCGCCGCCGAGCCGTGCGGCGGCCGCTGCCACTGCCGAGGTGGATCCGGACAGCCGCAAGAACAGCAGATTCTCGCGCCACGCCGAGGCTGAGATCGGCAGCGGCTGCGCGCCCCATTGATGGAGCTGGTTCAGCGCCGCGGTTTCTGTCACTTCGAATCGCAGCGTGGTCTCTGCCTTGAGCTTGGGCACGACCTTGAGCGAAACCTCGACGATCACGCCCAGTATGCCGAGCGAGCCGGCCAGCAGCCGTGACACGTCGTAGCCGGCTACATTTTTCATCACCATGCCGCCGAACGACAGCAGCTGCGCGCGGCCATCGAGCAGTTTGGCGCCGAGCACGAAATCCCTGACGCCGCCGTAGGCGTATCCGGCGCAAGCACGCCGCGGCCCGGCGAGCCCGCTGGCAATGCAGCCACCGATGGTGGCGGTCTCGCCGAAATGAGGCGGCTCGAACGCCAGCATCTGTCCGTGCGCATCGAGCGCCGCCTCGATTTCCGTCAGCGGTGTGCCGCAGCGCGCCGCGAGCGCGAGCTCCGTCGGCTCATAGCTGACGATACCGCGGATCCCGCGCGGGTCGAGCACCGCGCCCCGGGGCGTATTGCCATAAAAATCCTTGCTGCCGCCGGCACGTATCCGCAGCGGCTGGCGTTCAGCCGCGGCTGCATGGATTTGCGCGGCGATGTTGGCGATGGCCGCGTCCATCAGAAGCGCGGCAGGTCAGGAAATTGCGCGGCCAGAGCTCGCGCGCGCGGCCCATGGTATTCACCGCAACGGTGCAGTGTTGGCACGACCTTGCCGGGATTGAGCAGTCCGCTCGGATCGAATGCCTGTTTGACCGCGGCGAACGCATCCAATGTCGCGCGGTCGAATTGCGTACACATCTGATCGAGCTTCTCGACGCCGATGCCATGCTCCCCGCTGATAGTGCCGCCCAGCTGCACGGTCCGCTCGAGAATTTCAACGCCAAAGCTTTCAGCGCGCGCAACCGAATCCGGATCGTTGTCATCGAACAGTATCAGCGGATGCAGATTGCCGTCGCCGGCGTGGAACACGTTGGGGCAACGCAGTCCGTACTTGCGCTCCATGGATTGAATCGACAGCAGCATCTGCGCCAGATGCCGCCGCGGAATGGTGCCGTCCATGCAGTAATAGGCCGGTGCTGCGCGACCGGCTGCCGGAAATGCGTTCTTGCGTCCGGCCCAGAAGCGCAGTCGCTCCGCCTCGTCGGCGGACACTTGAACGCGCGTGGCGCGCTCGGCGCGCAATACCGCGCTCATGTGTTCGATTTCGTCGCTGACTTCCTCGGCGGTGCCATCCGATTCGCACAACAGCACCGCGGCCGCATCCAGGTCGTAGCCGGCGTTCGCAAACGGCTCCACCAGCTGCGCGGCCGCTTGATCGAGCATCTCGAGTCCGGCTGGAATGATTCCGGCGGCAATCAACGCCGCCACCGCGTGGCAAGCATCGGTAACGCGAGCGAAGCTCGCCATGATGCAGCGGGCCTGCAGCGGCAGCGGCACGAGTCGGACGGTGACCTCAGTGCTTACCGCAAGCATTCCCTCTGAACCGATAACCACGGCAAGCAGGTCCAACCCCGGTGAATCGAGCGCCTGGCCACCGAATTCGATCACCTCGCCCTCGACAGTCAGCGCCCGCACGCGCATGACATTGTGCACCGTCAGACCGTATTTCAGGCAGTGGACGCCGCCGGAATTTTCGGCAACGTTACCGCCGATGGTGCAGGCGATCTGACTCGACGGATCCGGCGCGTAGTACAGTCGATGCACCGCCGCCGCTTCGGATATCGCCAGATTGCGTACGCCCGGCTGGACCGTTGCCGTGCGGGAGCGCGGATCGATATCAAGAATGCGATTGAACTTGGCCATCGACAGCAGCACGCCGCCTGCGTGCGGCAGGGCACTGCCTGAGAGGCCGGTGCCGGCACCGCGCGGTACGATCGGTACCTGCATGGCGTGGCAGAGTTTGAGTATCTGTGCAACCTGTGCTTCGCTCTCCGGCAGCACGACCGCCATCGGTATCTGACGATAGAGCGTCAGACCGTCGCATTCGTACGGCCGCGTGTCTTCCTCGCGGAACAGTATGCAAGTCTCGGGCAGCACGCACCTGAGCGCCGCCACGATCTGACGCTGGCGCGCCAGATCGACCGGACTATTGCGTCCGGGTCGATCGGCTGGGGCGCTCGGCATGACGCCGATCGATTCGTGCATGCCGCTTTCAGTCTCAGGCGTGCGTCGCGATGGACGCGGGGGAGGTTCATTATCGCCAAAGGTCCCGCTCGCCGCGAGCGTCACCGGCCTTGATGGGCGCGCCGAACACACCCGGCTGATTTCACTGTGTATTTTTGCTTGTCAGCTCGGCGTTCATCGGCACGGCCGTGGACAGCATCTGCCACAGCGAGTTCAGTTCCATCGCCAGCTGTCCGCTGACGAAGCTGTGCAACACCAGCCGCTCGACCTCGGTCAGCGAATCAAATTTGATGCCGTAGAAAAGCACTTGCGGATGACGGCCATCGCTCGCGCCGAACACGCCAATGACACTGCCGCGCAGCGACAGCTCGAACTGAGAATCGATGAGTTCGAGCTTCGTGGCCACGCGAATCGTCTGGCCGCGTTCGAGTACGACGCCTTGCTCGACCGCCAGACGACCGCCGCTGATGCTCAAATCCACCATCACGGCCGGCGCAGCCAGCGGCTGCTCGAGGCTCGCCTGCAGGAAAACCGCGGCCCGCGGGCGGCCACGCACCGTCCGCCGCTCCACATGCTGCGGCGCTTCAATGTGCACGTGCGGAAAAGGCTCGAATACCACCTTGAGCACGCTGCTGCGGAAGCGAAAGGCCGAGGTCATTTGGAATGCACGGCAAACCCAGCTTTGCCCCACCGTCACGCTGACAAGCGCGCCATTGGAGCGCCTCGGCGCCGTCAGAATGATGCTCTGGTTGTGCACGCCGATGACCCAGGTGCTGAACGCCTCCTCGGCATCCGAGCAAGCGACGCTGAGCGCAAATCGACGACCGGCGCCGGCGGCACCGTAGTCGCGCTGCAAAACACTCAATGGCGGCTGAGCCGGCGCGATTGCGTCCGCAGCGTCCGTGCCGGGCGCGCGCTCCTCGCCGCGGGCGGCGTCGCGATAGACCCCGTTTCGCAACAACATCTGCCGCGCACGGTCGCTCTCGACGACGCTGCCCTGCGCCAGCAGCAATTGACCGCCGGCGCCGAATACCGAGAAGGGCAGCGGCCTGCCGACAACGATCTTGTCCCTCTCCGGGGCCGGCGCTTTGACGCTCATCGTGATGGGCCAAGCCTATGTCGTGCGTTGGGCGCGGGGCGGCGTGAAGATCGTACAATGGCCGCCGCGTGAGCGGCGTTACGGCGCCGCGCGTCCGATCTTGAGCGTATGCCGCAGAAACTGTGACCCGGCGCATGCTCGTCGGCGCCGAAGCTGCCCTTACATGCGAGCGTGCCGCACCAGGCCCATTTGATCGAGGATGCGGCTGGCGATTTCCTCGATGCTGCAATCCGTGACATCGATGAAAGGCAGACTCAGCCGCTGCAGCAGGCTGTCCGCGCTGCGCACTTCATACAGCACCTGCTGGGCGGAGGCGTAGCGACTCCCGGGTCGTCGTTCGCTGCGGATCTGCTGCAGCCGTTCCGGCTTGATCGTCAGGCCGTAGAGCTTGCTTCGGTGCGGCAGCAGTACCGACGGCAAGTCGCCGGATTCCAGATCTTCCTCCGCCAGCGGGTAGTTGGCGGCGAAAATGCCATACTGCAGTGCCATGTACAGCGACGTGGGCGTCTTGCTGGAGCGCGAAACGCCGATCAGGATCACATCGGCGCTGCGATAGTTGCGCGCTCCCGCTCCATCGTCGTTGGCGAGCGCGAAGTTCACGGCATTGATGCGCGCCGCATAGGTCGGATCGCTGCTCGCGCCATGCAAGGCGCGACCGCTGGCGTGCGCGGATGCCATGGCCAGCTCCGTTTCCAGAGGCCCGAGAAAGGCGGCGAAAAAATCCAGGAACAGACCGTTGGCCCGCTTGACGGTGGCGCGCACCTGATCGTCCACCAAGGTGCAGAAGATGATAGGCCGCGAACCCTCCTGCTGTGCGATGGTATTGATGCGCCCGACGACGCCCCGGGCTTGCTCGACGCTGCTGACGAACGGCATCGTGACGGTGCGAAACCGCAGGCCTTCAAACTGCGACAGCAGGCTATGCCCCATCGTCTCGGCCGTGACGCCGGTTCGATCGGAGACGAAGCAGATGGTGCGCATCTCGCAGCAATGCTCAGAGTTTGGCGCCCGACAGGAACAACCAGGTTTCCACGACCGTATCCGGATTCAACGACAGGCTGTCGATACCCTGATCGACCAGCCAGCGTGCCAGGTCCGGATGGTCCGAGGGCCCCTGCCCGCAGATGCCGATGTACTTGTGTTGTCGACGACAGGCGCTGATAGCCATGCTCAGCATGACTTTGACGGCCTCGTCGCGCTCATCGAACGACTTGGCAACCACTGCCGAATCCCGATCCACGCCCAGGGTCAATTGCGTCATGTCATTGGAGCCGATCGACATGCCGTCGAAATATTCCAGGTAGCGGTCGGCCAGCACGGCATTGGTGGGTAACTCGCACATCATGATGAGCTTCAGATCATTCACCCCGCGCTTCAAGCCGTTGGCAGCGAGCAGCTCGGTGACCTGCCGTGCCTCCTTGAGCGTACGCACGAACGGCACCATGATCTGCACATTCACCAGTCCCATGTCCTCGCGCACCCGCCGCAGCGCCCGGCATTCAAGCTCGAAGCAGGGTCGGAATCCCGGGTCGATATAGCGCGCCGCACCGCGGAATCCGAGCATGGGGTTTTCCTCATGCGGCTCGTACGCGCGGCCGCCGATGAGGTTGGCATACTCGTTGGACTTGAAGTCGGACAGACGCACGATGACCGGCTGCGGGGCAAATGCCGCGGCGATCTGCGCGATGCCCTCGCTGAGTTTGTCGACGAAGAAACTGATCGGATCGGGGTAGCCTGCCATCTGCGAGCGAATCTGCGCCTGCAATTCGACGCTGAGCCGATCGAACTCGAGCAGTGCCTTTGGATGCACGCCGATCATGCGGTTGATGATGAATTCCAGGCGCGCGAGCCCGACGCCGTGATGGGGCAGAGTGGCGAAGGCGAACGCCCGGTCTGGATTGCCGACGTTCATCATGATGTGCACGGGCGGGATAGGCAGGGCATCGAGCTGGATCTGCTGCTGCTCGATGCCGAGCAGCCCCTCGAATACGTAGCCTGTATCGCCCTCGGCACACGAGACGGTGACCTCCTGTCCGTCGTGAATCGCGCTGGTCGCCTCGCGGCATCCGACCACCGCCGGAATGCCGAGCTCGCGGGCAATAATCGCGGCGTGGCAGGTACGCCCGCCGCGGTTGGTGACGATCCCGGCCGCGCGTTTCATGACCGGCTCCCAGTCGGGGTCGGTCATATCGGCCACCAGCACGTCGCCCGGCCCCACGCGCTGCATTTCGCCGGCGTCGCGAATGACGCGCGCGCGTCCGGCACCGATGCGTTGACCGATGCTGCGGCCTTCGACCAGCACGCGTGAGCGCGACTTGAGCGTAAAGCGCTGGATGCTGCGTCCGGAGCGACTCTGCACGGTTTCCGGCCTGGCCTGCAGAATGTACAACTGCCCCGTGATGCCATCCTTGCCCCATTCGATGTCCATGGGACAGCCGTAGTGCTGCTCGATGGTCAGCGCCTGTCGCGCCAGCGACTCGACTTCCACCACGTCGAGGCAGAAGCGGCTGCGGTCGGATTGCGGCACATCCACTGTGACGACCCGTTGCTGGGAATTCGGCGCTGCATACACCATCTTGATGGCCTTGGTGCCGAGATTGCGCCGAATTAACGCCCTGCGGCCAGCGCGCAGCGCCGGCTTGTAGACGTAGAACTCATCCGGATTGACCGCTCCCTGCACGACCGTTTCACCCAGGCCATACGCGCCGGTGATGAACACCACATCGCGAAAGCCCGATTCGGTATCGAGCGTGAACATCACGCCGCTGACGCCAAGGTCGCTGCGTACCATAAGCTGCACGCCCACCGACAGCGCGACCAGGGAGTGATCGAAGCCCTGGTGGATTCGATAGGCAATGGCCCGATCGTTGAACAGCGAAGCAAACACCTCGTGCATGGTCTGCAGCAGCGCCTGCTCACCGCGGACATTCAGAAACGTCTCTTGTTGGCCCGCGAACGATGCTTCTGGCAAATCCTCGGCGGTGGCGGACGAGCGCACCGCGACGGCAATTCCGCGTCCCTGATCCATGCGCTGCCAGGCGGCGATTGCTTCCTGCTGCAATTGCTGTGGAAACGGCGTCTCGAGTATCCAGCGCCGGATCTGCGCACCGGTGCGAGACAGCTGCGCCAGATCCTCGACATTCAGACCGGCCAGGGCCGCGGAGATGCGCTTTGCAAGATCGTCCTGGCTCAGGAAATCCCGATACGCCTGCGCCGTGGTGGCATAGCCGTCTGGAACCGATACGCCGAGGCTCGCCAGGCTGCGAAGCATTTCCCCCAACGAGGAATTCTTACCACCGACCAGTTCCACATCGCCGCGGCCAAGCTCACTGAAGGGAACCACGTAGCGACTCATATTCTTCTCATTGCGTTGCCCCACCGCCGGTGCCGCAATCATACTATGACGACTTGCAGGGCGCTGAATGGCGCCTGCGCCCTGGGCGGGCGCTGTGCGATCCTCGAAGTGATCGGCAACGTCGGCGCTCAGGCGCTGTGCAAACTCGATCAGCGCACTGTTAGGGTGAACGCGGTTGTCGACCGCCGTGGTGAATATCTTCAGCGGCGACCAACCGCGCTCGACCAGAGTCTCGAGAATGCCGAGATACCGGTCAGTAGCGGTGATTGCAAAGCGCATGAACCCCGCTGCATCGGCTCACCACCACAAGTAGGGATGCCAGTTGACTCCGAAGGTCAATAGGTCGGTACTGAAGTCGTATCCAACGTTGTTGCCGTTGTTGATCAGACGCACCCATTCCACATCCAACGAGGCGCCGCCGCCCAGGTTGAACTGCGTGCCGACGCCGTATGATAGCCCGGCGTCGTTGGTGTTGAAATCGTAATAGTTGCGGTGAATCTGCGCTCCGCCTATGCCGGCGATCACGTACGGCGAGAACCAGGGTGTCACGGGCAGCATGCCTTTGACATAGCCGGCATAAATGGCATTGAGGTCGGCATGGAAACCGTCGGAGCGGCCGCCGTCGATGCTCGTGCCGATGCGGCCTTCGATCGCTAAATAGGGACTGAACTGCTCACCGAGGCGGAACATCGCGACCGTGGGGTTCAGTTGAGGAATGCCATCTTCGTTGTAGAAAGCTTCGCCGGCGCTGGCGCCGAAATAGAAGCCGCCATAGCCACCGTAGCCATAGCCGGAATTGCCGTAGCCAGAGCTGCCGTAGCCGGGGCCACCGTAGCCGTAATCCGCCGCCATCGCGCCCGTGGCTGCCAAGCTGGCCGTCAAGCCGGCGCCGATCCAAAACAGTTTGCTGCTCATGAGGTCCTCGCCTTGTGGTTCGCGCTCGACGATCTACTGCCCTCAGACCCAGCGCTGAGGCCTTGAGTTCCCGACCTAGCCGTCGCTCCGAGCCAACAGTGGCTCCGCGGCGATCGGGTGCCGTCAGCGTGATAACGCATCAGGAGCTGCGCGGTTGACCACAATGAGACTGAGCTGAGACTGACTTGTGACTGCCCCGCGTCCTATGCTTGCAATGGGCTCTGAGTCTTACGGCGGTGATCATGCCGACGGCCACCATAGCGATCATCGGCGGCGGCTTCTGTGGCACGGTGCTGGCGGCAAATCTGTTGCGACGGCCGCCCGCGGGTCCGACGCGGATCCTGCTGATCGAGCGGCATCGCGGCCTCGGTGGCGTCGCTTATAGACCGAGCGCGTTCCCGTGCCTGGTGAATGTCCCCGCTGCACGGATGTCGGCCACTTCCTGCGAGCCGGCTCAATGGATCGAATTTGCGCGACGCTCTGTGCCTGGAGCGGATGGCGAAGCGTACCTGCCGCGTCAGCTCTATGGGGAATATTTGCGCGAATTGCTGCACTCGGCGCAGCGCGCTGCGCCGCTGCACGTGCACTTGGAGCGCATACGCGGCGAGGTGTTTGCGGTTCGCCCGCCGCCTGCGGCGGGCCCGATTCTCTGGGGCTCGGACTGCGCACCGGTGCTCAGGGCGCGTTGGTCGCTGCCGATGGCCGCACCGCAACCCGACTGTTCTATGTCGGTCCCATGCTGCGTGCCGCGCATTGAGAGGCGACCGCGGTGGGCGAGCTGCGCGCGCGCGCGGAGGCTTTGGCGGCGGCGCTGGCCGATCATACCGTGCGCGAATCTAGCCATGGCGCCGGACCAGAGCGGTCTTCAGCCGATTCGACTCTGGACGGCGGTTGCCGCCTGACGCTCCGGTTGCTCGAGGGCCGCCGCCGGCTGTGGGTGCTGCCGTGTCACTTGAGTATCGATGGCAAACAAGATCAGATCGCTGACGATCTGCGGCGCCAGTTCGCGCCACTCGACGCCGATGCCCTCCGGGCGGACACGCGCGACGAAGCAGGCGATGGGCACCGGTTCATGCCTGCCGGCCACGGTAAAATCGAACACGACGAATGCCCGCGCCAGTGGCGGCAGATGGAATTTGCCGCTGATCCAGGCGCCGCTGATGCTCACGTCGAGGACCCTGCCGGTGCCGATGATCAACGGCGGGACTGACACCTCTACCTGGATGTCGACCTTGATGCGCTCGCCCCAACGGTGTTCCATGACCGTCCCGGCTGCCACTCCAGCGGATTGGATACCGCGCAGACTAGGCTGTCACAAGAATGCACGCCGGTCCATAGAGATGCAGCAAAATCGTGATGCACTATGACAACGTTGATCGGTTGCCGCTCAGACCGATTGCTTGGTTGGCGAATAATCGCATCGGAGCACGTCTAGTTTAAGGTGAAACCGGCGTGCGCGGCGCCGAGCAGTGCCGCATCGTTGTTGGCAATCAGCGCAGTCGGAATGGGTTTCACGTAATGCGAGAGCCTGCCTTTGTCCTCGAACCTGCTGCGAAACGGGCTTTGCGCCAGGAAGCCTTCGATTTTCTGCGCGATGCCGCCGGCGATGTAGACCCCGCCGCGGGCGCCATGGACGAGCGCCACGTCGCCTGCGACCGATCCGAAGATCGAGCAGAACATCGTCAGCGCTGCGGTGCAGCCGGCATCGCCGTTCGTGGCGTTGGCGACCACCTGCGCGGCCGACAGGCTCGCCGGCCGTCGTCCTGAGACTTCCTCCAACGCCTGATATAAACCCTCGAGTCCAGGCCCCGAGAGGATGCGCTCGACCGACACCCTGCCGTATCGCGGCAGCATCTGACGCAGCACGGCAATTTCCTGCTCATTGGTCGGGGCGAAGCCCACGTGCCCGCCTTCGGTGGCCATCGGCACCATGCGACCGCGATAGCGCGCCAGGCACGAGACGCCAAAACCGGTTCCCGGGCCGACGATGGAGATGGGCTCATCGCTCAGGCCTTTGAGCGTGGGACCCAGCATGCGCAGATCCGCCGCCGCAAGCGTTTCGACTGCGAAGGCCAGAGCTACGAAGTCGTTGATCAGCAGCGCTGCGTGGCAGCCGAAGCGCTGCAGCGCCTGCTCCGAGATCAACCAATCGCGATTGGTCAGCCGCGCCTGTCCCGCTGTCACGGGTCCCGCCACCGCGATAGTGGCCGCCGTCGGTACGCTTGCGAGGCCAGTGCGCTCGATGTAGCGCTGCAACGCCTGTTCGAAGGTCGGAAAATCCACCGCGAAGTCCTGGCGGTTCTCCAGACGCCACGGCGTGCTGGCTGAGACATTCACGGTGGCGAACCGGGCGTGTGTGCCACCGATGTCCCCGACCAGCATGATACTTGCGCCGCTCACGTCTATCTCCTAGGGGCCCGGCAGCGAGTCTGAAAGCGCCGCGTGACCAGGTCAACCCGCGATCACGCAGGGGCTTTGGGCTAAGATGACGCCCGCGAGGTGTTGCATTGCTGCTTTGAGTCACCTGTCTCTCAGCGCGCTCGTGGGCAGCCTTTTTGTAGTCATCTACATCGGCGGCGCCGTGGCAGCGGCGCTGCATGCGCTGCTCACCAAATCTGATCCGCGCAGTGCGATCGGCTGGATCGCCATGTGCTGGCTGTTTCCGCTCGGTGGCTCGCTGCTGTATTGGCTATTCGGAATCAACCGGGTGGTCACGCACTCGGCGCAAGCGCTGCCGAACGAGGTTGAGCGCAACTATGGTCGTGCAGCCGATGGGGGCAACAGCGCGCTGGCCGCTCTGAGCCGCGTCGGTTACGCGCTGACTCGCTTGCCGCTGCTGGCAGGTAACAGCCTCGAGCCGCTGCATAACGGCGAGGTGGCATTTCCGCTCATGCTGCGTGCGATCGCCGAAGCGCGGCAGACGATCTGGCTCGCGACCTACATATTTCAAACCGACGCCGTGGGCCAAAGGTTTGTCGCGGCGCTGCATGCTGCCGTCGGACGCGGTGTCGGGGTTCGCGTGCTGGTCGACGGTATTGGTGAATGGTACGACTGGCCGCACGTCGTGCCGCAGCTTCGCCGCGCGGCCATTCGTGCCGAGCGCTTCCTGCCGCCGCGCCTGATTCCGCCGAACGTGTCATTGAACTGCCGCAATCACCGCAAGTTGCTGGTGATTGACGCTCAGCAGGCATTCATGGGCGGCATGAATCTCGGCGGCCGGGAAGTGGGCGGTTCGATGGGTCGACGCATGACGGACATTCACTTCTGCCTGCGCGGGCCCATCGTCGCGCAGCTGGCCGATGTGTTCGCCAGCGATTGGAAGTTCGCGTGTGGCGAGCAGCTTCCGGTCACGGCCCCGCCAATCCCTGTCGACCAGACCCAATGCCGTGTGATCACTGGCGGCCCGGATGAAAGTGTCGACAAGCTGCTGCTGGTCATTCTGAACGCGATTGCCGTGGCGCAACGGCAAATACTCATCATGACGCCCTATTTCATCCCGCCCCCTGAGCTGGTGGCGGCCCTGCAAGGGGCGGCGCTGCGCGGCGTCGAGGTCTCGCTGGTGATACCGCGACATAGCAATCTGCGCTATATCGACTGGGCGACACTGCACTGGCTGCCGGCGCTGGTGGAGCGCGGCGTGGGTGTGCATCTGCCGCCGCCGCCGTTCTCGCATGCCAAGCTGTTCGTCATCGACGGCGAATATGCCCACATCGGCTCGGTCAATCTCGATACCCGCAGTCTGCGTCTGAATTTCGAGATCGCGGTCGAGGTGTTCGATTCGAGGTTGTGCCGGCAGCTGGGCGAGTTCATCTGCGAGGTTCGAGACCGGGCGGCGGCACTCAGCCCGGCAGATCTGCAGCATGTGCAGCCGCTGGCCCGCATTCGAAACAGCCTCTGCTGGCTGATCTCGCCGTATCTATAGAGGCGCGACGCGCGCGCGAGCCGGCGGCCCGATCATTGCGGCGCGGTGCGCCCCGAGCGGGGTCGCGCTGGACGGGCTCAGCGATGCGTTTGTGGGTGCATCCGGTCGTCGGCCTTGAAGAAAGAACGGCCCAACGCCAGCAATTCACCATCGCTCGGATGATCAAGCGTTTCCACGCCGGTAATGCGCTCGGCCAGGCGCGGCTGCGATTGCCGGATGTGTTCCACCAACTCGGCCTTGGCGCTGGCGGGACCCGTGACCAGGATCGAGCCGGCATGGCTCAGCGCCGCGGTGACCCGCTGCAGAAAATCCTTATCCGCGCCCGCATGGCCGCTGCCACGTGCATTGGCCTTATGGTGAATGTGCTGGTGCGCATGGTCGCTGCGAATCCGCGTGCGCTCCACCTCGCTCGCATCGAATTGGAACACTCTGGCTTCGCGGTGATCGATCCAGACCAGTACGTGATAGTGCTCAGTGATCATCATTGCATTGTACGGCTGCCGTGCGCGCTATGCGGTCTGGCAATGCGCTCGAGTCGCAAGTCAATGCTCTGCAGCGACAATTGTCGCAATAAAAAGACAGCAGAAATTATCAACATGACGACAAGGAGCGCATGAAGCTGAAATACGCGAAATTTGTAGCATTCTAGCAACATCGGTCGAAGACCACTATCGTAGCCATCAATCCGGACACTCGACGCGCCTGACTGCAGCGCCGAGGTCAATGGCTTGCCGGGCAGTTGCGTTACGATGTAGGTTCGATCGCAAAGCAACGAGCCGCTCGCAATGTCGGAACTGCAAAAGGCCTTGTCGGAGATCAGCGCGATCCGTGGACACTTAGCCCGTGGCGCGGAATTTCGCGGCTATGGACCCTCGACGCTGGCGGCTACGGGACTGCTGGCGCTTCTGGCAGCTGGCGCGCAGAGCAGCTGGCTCAAGGAGCCTGAGCGCGATATCACGGGCTATCTGGCGATATGGATCACCACTGCGGCCGTGTCACTGCTCATCATCAGCATCGAGACCGTGCTGCGCGCGCGGCGGTTGCATGTCGGTCTGGCGGGCCCCATGTTGCACTCCGCGGTCGAGCAGTTTTTGCCCGCAATCGTCGCCGGACTGGCATTGAGCGTGGTGCTGCTGCGCTTTGCGCCCCAAAGTCTCTGGATGCTTCCCGGTCTGTGGCAGATCGTATTCAGCCTCGGAGTATTTGCCTCGTGCCGCTTTCTGCCACGACCCATGTATGCGGTTGGAATCTGGTATCTGGTCGCCGGCTTTATCTGTCTGTCGCTCGGTGGCGGCCAACGCACCCTGTCGCCCTGGATGATGGGCGTGCCGTTCGGCGTCGGGCAGCTGCTGGTGGCGGCGGTGCTTCAAGACAACTACCGGAATGTCGATGAGTCAACGTAGGCCGCGGCTGCCTCGCGATCGCCGCTTCGCTTACGATGGCCTCGATCGGGTCATTCACGAGCGTGCGCGTCTGGGCGTGTTGAGCTCTCTGATCGCCTATCCCAAGGGTCTGCCATTCGCCGAGCTGAAGCAGTTATGTGCGTTGACGGACGGCAATTTGAGCCGGCATCTGCGGGTGCTTCAGGCCGCCAAACTGGTCGAGATCTCCAAGGGATTCGAGCACAATCGGGTCAGAACCGTCTGTCGCATGACTGCCCGGGGCCGTAAGCGTTATCTCGACTACGTGTCCGTGCTGGAACAGGTGATATTAGATGCAGCAGCAGCGGTCGACGAACAGGCGGACCCGGTGGCTGCAAGAACCATGGCGCGTGCGTGAATATTCTGGCTCCTGGACTTTGCGATGCAAAGTAAATCCAGCCGTGCGCAACGCGCTGCGCTGCTGCTGTGGTGCGTGCTATGCGCGCTTGCGACCGATCGCGTCCGCGCCGGCGGTGCGCTCGGCATCGACCACGAATGGGCGCTCGATACCGGCGGCATCTGGGCGCAGAAGGTTCAGAACGTCCTCGAATACGGGGCGATCGCTGCCGAGCTGGGCGGCGGCATATATTTCGGCAAGGACAACCCGCTCGGACTGACATTCTGGCAAAGCGTTGATTCCACGGCGATCTCCTCGATCGGCGCCGAGATCCTCAAGCTCGCGTTCAGCCGCCAGCGTCCCAATCAGGGCGACAATCCGAGCAAATGGTTTCAGGGAGGCTGCTGCGACAGCTTTCCAAGCGGCGAAGTCACCATACAGGCAAGCTTCGTGACACCGTTCATCGTGCGCTACGCGCGCAGCGACCCGTGGCTGTGGTCGCTCGAGGCGCTGCCGATCTATACGGGGCTCGCGCGGCTGAAGAATCAGGCTCACTGGCAGACCGATGTCATCGCCGGATGGGCACTGGGTTCGGCGGTCGGTTACTGGAGCACGATGCACGAAACACCGTTCGCGGTGCAAATTCTGCCGCATGGCCTGACGATCGGCATCACCAGGAGCTTCTGAGGCTAATCTGCTCTATGATCGCGAGGCAATCGCGACGGAGTTGCCATGCGCGACGAGACCGCTCAGCTCCTGCAGGAGCTGCAGCAATTGTGGGGCGAGTTCGAGAAGGTCGTGCGTCTGGCGCGTGCCGCGCTCGGCGAGCGTACCGATGAGACGGCCGGCGAGGTGCGTGACGGTCTGGATCAGGCGCACGATCGCCTGGCCTCGATCGAAGCACGCATCGTTCGGGATCTGAAGCATGGCGCACGAGTGGCCGATGACTACGTGCGGGACAACACCTGGGCCGCCATCGCCGTGGTCGCGGCCGCGGGCGTCCTCATAGGCGTGCTGCTAGCGCGCCGCAAGTAGTACGGATGCGGCAGGAGATCTTGCCATGGCGGGCGAACACACCAACGAGACCCATGACCGTCTGTCGCCATTGCTGACGCTGCTCAGCCGCGTGGGCTCGCTGGTCGCAGCAATCATCGCGAGTCGTGCTTCGGATCTCATTGCGTTCGAGCGCAACGAGGTGCGCAGGGCTGCGACCATGTTTGCGCTGAGCTTCACTGCCGCCATTTTTGCCTGCGCCGCGGCCGGATTCGCCGCATTCTCGATTCTGATCGCACTCGGCGAAGAGCATCGCGCCGCCGGCGCCGCACTGATCGCAGGCTGCTTTGCGCTGCTGTCGGGACTGGCAATTCTGCTGGTGCGCAACCGGGCCAGCGGGCCGTAGGCCCGAGCAGCGCGCTATGCTCGGGCGGAGAGACGCATGAATCTCAAAGACAGCGGCTTGCTCAAGAGCCAGTGCTACATCGACGGCCAATGGGTCAATGCCGACAATGGCGCCAAGCGAGCGGTGCGCAATCCCGCCTCGGGCGAGATCGTAAGCACGGTACCCGATGGCGCGGCGGCCGAAACCCGCCGGGCGATCGAGGGGGCGAGTCGTGCCTTTGCCAATTGGCGCACGCGGACTGCCGAAGTGCGTGCGCGCGTGCTGCGGCGCTGGTACGAACTCATGATGACGCACCAGGACGATCTCGCGCAGCTAATGACGAGCGAGCAGGGCAAGCCGTTGACTGAGGCGCGCGGCGAGATTGTCTATGCCGCATCGTTCATCGAGTGGTTCGCCGAGGAGGCGCGCCGGAGCTATGGGGATACCATACCCTCGCCGTGGCCGGATGCGCGCATCGTCGTGACCCGCGAGCCTGTCGGCGTCTGCGCCGCGATCACGCCCTGGAATTTTCCGGCGGCAATGATTACCCGCAAAGTGGCGCCGGCACTGGCCGCCGGTTGTACGATCATCGTCAAGCCGGCCATGCAGACGCCGTTGTCGGCGTTGGCGATGGCGGAGCTCGCTGAGCGTGCCGGTGTTCCCGCGGGCGTATTGAGCGTGGTGACCGGCGATGCGCGCGCGATCGGCGGCGAGATCACCTCCAACCCGCGGGTACGCAAGGTGACCTTCACGGGCTCGACGCAGGTGGGACGCACCCTCGCGGCGCAGTGCGCGCCGACGCTCAAGCGCATGTCGCTCGAGCTGGGTGGCAACGCGCCTTTCATCGTCTTCGAGGACGCGGATCTGGACGCCGCGGTCAAAGGGGCGATGACCTCCAAGTATCGCAATACCGGCCAGACCTGCGTATGCGCCAACCGTCTGCTGGTGCAGGACGGGGTCTATGAGGCATTTGCCAGCAAGCTGGCCGCCGCGGTCTCGCGCCTGAAAGTCGGCAACGGGCTCGAGGCCGGCGTCGAGCAGGGGCCACTGATCGATGCCGCGGCGCTGGCCAAGGTGGAACAGCTGGTCGGCGAGGCGCTCGCGGGGGGTGCGCGCGCCATGATCGGCGGCCGGCGCCACGCACTCGGCGGCACGTTCTATGAGCCGACCGTGCTGACCGACGTCAAGTCCAGCATGCTGCTGGCGCAGGAGGAGATATTCGGTCCGGTCGCGCCGCTATTGCGCTTCAAGGATGAGGCCGAGGCCATTCGCATTGCGAACGATACCGAGTTCGGCCTGGCTGCCTATTTTTATTCGCGTGACATCGGCCGAGTGTGGCGCGTTGCGGAGGCGCTCGAGTGCGGCATGGTCGGTATCAATTCGGGTCTCATCTCCACCGTGGTCGCGCCGTTCGGCGGCGTCAAGCAGTCGGGCCTGGGACGCGAGGGCTCGCGCTACGGCATGAATGAATACTTCGATCTCAAATACCTGTGCATGGGTGGCATTGAGCCATGAACGGCTCCCGCGCCGCGCCCGCCGCTCAAGCAGCGGTTGGAAAACCCAGCTCTAGCGCAACCGCGGGATGCACGATCCTGCCGCGCAGTACGTTAAGGCCGGCAGCGAGTCCGTGATCCTCGGTCGTGGCGCGCTCCCAGCCTTTATCGGCCAGAGCCCGGACGTAGGGCAGGGTCGCATTGTTGAGCGCGAAGGTCGAAGTGCGGGGCACCGCTGCGGGCATGTTGGTCACGCAGTAGTGAATCACGCCGTCGACCGTATAGGTCGGCGCGGCGTGCGTCGTGGGACGACTGGTCTGGAAGCAGCCACCCTGGTCGATCGCGATATCGACCACGACCGAGCCGGCACGCATGCGCTTGATCATCGCGGCGCTCACGAGCTTTGGCGCGGCCGCGCCCGGTAGTAAAACGGCGCCAACCACCAGATCGGCATCGGCCACCGCGCGCTCGATCGCGTCTGAAGTTGAATACAGCGTGTGCACTGTGCCGCGGAACTGCGCATCCAGTTCGCGCAGGCGCGGAATTGAACGATCGATCGCGGTAACGTCGGCGCGCAGCCCGTGCGCCATTTGCAGGGCATTACTGCCGGCGACGCCGGCGCCGATGACGACCACCTTGGCGGGCGCAACGCCCGCTACCCCGCCGAGCAGCACGCCGCGTCCGCCCGTGGCCTGCTGCAGGTACTGCGCACCGACCTGCACCGACATGCGGCCCGCGACTTCACTCATGGGAGTCAGCAACGGCAGCGACCCATCCGCCGCGGTCACGGTTTCATAGGCGATCGCCACGCACTGGGACTTGAGCAGCGCCTCCGCCTGGGCCCGATCTGCGGCCAGATGCAGGAAGGTAAATAACACCTGATCGCGACGCAGCCGAGCGAATTCGACGGGCTGCGGCTCCTTGACCTTGACGATGAGCTGCGAGTCTTTGAAGACCGCCTCTACATCCGGGGCGATGCGCGCGCCTGCGGCGCGGTAATCGTCGTCGCTGCAGCCGATGCCGCGGCCCGCGCCCGACTGTATGGCCACTTCATGACCGCGCGCCACGAGTTCGCGCACCGCCGCGGGAATGAGCCCGACGCGATACTCGTGCACCTTGATCTCCGTGGGGACGCCGATACGCATAGCTTCCGACCCTCCCGTGGCTGGGGCGCAGTCATTCGCACCCTATCTTTGAATTGTCGCAAGGTTGCCATCGCAGCCGTTTGCAAAAATGCTGAACATATGGCTTATTATTAGCAGAATATTGCATCCAAAAGGTCATTTTTGACATTTTATGCAACTTGATCGCCATGATCAGCGCATTCTTCGCGAGCTGCAGCTCAATGCCAGGCTTTCCAACGCGGCGCTTGCGACGCGAGTCGGGCTGTCCGAATCGGCCTGTCTTCGCCGCGTCAGGCTGCTCGAACAGGCCGGTGTCATCGAGCGCTACACCGCCATACTCAGTGCCGGCAAGATCGGCGTTACGGTCAGCTTCATCATCCGCATCACGCTCAAGGGACAGACCGATCGAGATCTCGGGGCCTTCGAGCAGGCAGTCGCGAGCGTCCCGGAGGTGACCGAATGCGATCTCACGACCGGCGAATCGGACTACGTGCTACGGGTGGTCGCGCGCAGCGCCGAGGACTTCGAGCGCCTGCACAGCAAGGTTTTGACCAAACTGCCGGGTGTCGCGCGCGTGGATTCGAGCTTCGTACTGCGCTCGGTGGTCAAAAACGCCGGCTTGCCGCTCGATGCCTGAAACCGTTGCTGGCTCGGTTCGATATAGTAACAAATGAAACTAATGTACAATGCCGGCTGGTCGAGCCGCCAGGGGCAGCGCAGGAGAGCATCGATGCCACAGGATCTGTTTGATAACCCGCTCGGCACAGATGGCTTTGAGTTCGTGGAATTCACCAGTCCGGATCCGCAGGCGCTGGCCAGGGTGTTCGAGGCCATGGGGTTCACGGCCGTCGCGCGCCATCGCTCGAAGAACGTGCTGCGCTACAAACAGGGCGACATCGACTTCATCCTCAACATGGAGCCGCGCGGACAGGCCGCCGATTTCCGCGGCCAGCACGGCCCTTCCATCAACGCCATGGCGTTTCGAGTACGCGATGCCGGCAACGCGCTCCGGCGTGCGGTCGAAAGAGGTGCGCGCGAGGTGCGCGGCGCGGTCGGCCCCATGGAGCTCAATATCCCGGCCATAGAAGGCATCGGCGGCTCATACCTGTATCTGGTCGACCGCTATGGCGCGCATGAGATCTACGACGTCGACTTCGTGCCGATCGAGACCGCGGCCGAGCGCGAGCGCGAGCGCAGCGCCGGACTCACCTATATCGATCACCTCACGCACAACGTGCGCCGCGGCAATATGCAGACCTGGGCGGACTTCTATGAGCGCGTGTTCAACTTCCGCCAGATCCGCTACTTCGATATCGAAGGCAAGGCCACGGGTCTCATCTCCAAGGCCATGACCAGCCCGGACGGCAAGATCCGCATTCCGCTCAATGAGAGCCAGGACGACCGATCGCAGATCGAAGAATTCCTGCACGATTACAGGGGCGAGGGCATTCAGCACGTGGCGCTCGGCACCGACGATATTTTCAAGACTGTCGATCGCATGCGCGCTTGCGGCGTGAAATTCCAGGATACGCCGGACACCTATTACGCGCAGGTCGATGCCCGCGTTCCCGGCCATGGCGAAGACCTGGCGCGTCTGCGCGAGCGGCGCATCCTGATCGATGGCGCGCCGACGCGCGGTGAGGGTCTACTGCTGCAGATATTCACTCAGAACGTGGTCGGGCCGTGCTTCTTTGAAATCATTCAGCGCAAGGGCAATGAAGGCTTCGGCGAGGGCAATTTCAAGGCATTGTTCGAGTCTCTGGAGCTCGATCAGGTTCGGCGCGGCGTGCTCTCGCTCGGCGAAGGCTCTTCGAATCCATGACGACCGGAGCTGCTCATCGCCCCGGGGCGAGCGCCGGCGACCGCCAGGTCGAGCGCGGCGCTGGCGCGCCGCTGCTATACCAGAGCGGATTCGGCAATCATTTTGCGACCGAGGCGCTCTCGGGGGCGTTGCCGCAGCAAAACTCGCCGCAACGCTGCCCGTATGGACTGTACGCGGAACAACTGTCGGGTACCGCCTTCACGGCACCACGCGAGTCCAATCGCCGCTCCTGGCTGTACCGGATCCGACCGGCCGCGGGCCATGGGCCGTTCGAGCCGACATCTCACGGCGGCCTGTGCAACCAGTTCGACGGGACGGCCACGCCGCCGGATCAGATGCGCTGGAGCCCGCTGCCTATACCTTCGGCGCCGACCGATTTCCTCGACGGGCTGCTGACCATGGGCGGCAATGGCGGTCCGCAGCTGCAAAGCGGCTGTGCCATCCATCTGTACGCCGCTAATCAGTCGATGCGACAGCGCGCGCTCTATGATGCCGACGGTGAGCTGCTGATCGTGCCGCAGTCGGGTGCGCTGCTGCTGGTGACGGAGCTTGGGATTCTGCAGGTCGAGCCGCTCGAAATCGCGGTGATACCTCGTGGTGTGCGCTTCAGCGTCGAGTTGCCCGAGGGCAGTGCGCGCGGTTACGTTTGCGAGAATTTCGGCTCGCCGCTGCGCTTGCCGGATCTGGGGCCGATCGGCTCCAATGGTCTGGCCTGCGAACGTGACTTTCTGGTCCCCGTCGCCCGCTACGAGCAGCGCGATGAAGGCTGCGAGCTGGTGGCGAAGTTCATGGGCCGTCTTTGGTCGACGCCGCTGGATCATTCGCCGTTCGACGTGGTCGCCTGGCGCGGAAATTACGCGCCTTACAAATACGATCTGCGCCGCTTCAATACCATCGGTTCGGTGAGCTACGACCATCCCGATCCGTCGATTTTTCTGGTGCTGCAGTCCATCACCGAGACTGCCGGCGTGGATAGCATCGATTTCGTGATCTTCCCGCCGCGTTGGCTGGCGATGCAGGATACCTTCCGGCCACCCTGGTATCACCGCAACGTCGCCAGCGAGTTCATGGGACTCATTCAAGGCCTCTACGATGCCAAAAGCGATGGCTTTCTGCCGGGCGGCGCCTCCCTCCACAATTGCATGAGCGCGCACGGTCCCGATGCCGCAACCTTCGAAAAGGCGAGTCGCGCCGACACCCGCACGCCAGAGCAGCTCGTGGATACGATGGCCTTCATGTTCGAGACGCGCTGGGTGATTCAGCCGACGCGCGCGGCGCTCGATTCCCCGCAACGGCAGCGCGATTACTGGCAATGCTGGCAGGGACTCAAGAAAAATTTTGATCCTCGGCGACGATGAACGAGACGCATGATCCGCTGCTGCGCAGTTGGGTCGAGTCCGCGAACGCTCCGGGCCACGACTTTCCCATTCAGAATCTGCCCTTCGGCGTTTTTCGCCGCGCCGGCAGCGCTGAAGTATTTCGTGGCGGCGTGGCCATCGGCGAGTGCATCGTCGATCTGGGCGCAGCCTGCGAACGCGGGGTCTTCGACGCAGCGGCGCGCGAAGCGGCGCTACTGGCGGCGCGACCCGCGCTAAACGATCTCATGGCGGCGGGCAATCGCAGCTGCGCGGCGCTGCGCCTGGCGTTGTCACGCGCATTGCGCCGGGGCTCTTCGCAGCGGGCGGCACTCGAACCGGCGCTGCTGCCGCAGGCGCAGGCCGAACAGGCCGTGCCCGCTCGCATCGGCGACTATACGGACTTCTACAGCTCGATCTATCACGCCACTGCGGTTGGCAGACTGTTTCGTCCGGAGCAGCCGCTGCTGCCGAACTATCGCTGGCTGCCGGTGGGCTATCACGGCCGCTGTTCCTCCATCGCGGTCTCGGGTCAGGAGTTTACGCGCCCGTTTGGCCAGCGCCTGTCTGCCTCGGCCGCGCAGCCGACGCTGGGCCGTTGCGAGCGCCTCGACTACGAGCTCGAACTCGCCGTCTTCGTCGGTCAGGGCAATCCCCTCGGCACGCGCATCAGCGTTGAGCAGGCCGAATCGCATGTGTTCGGTCTCTGCCTGCTCAACGATTGGTCGGCGCGCGACCTGCAGGCGTGGGAATATCAGCCGCTCGGACCCTTCCTCGGCAAGAACTTCGCGACCACGATATCGCCTTGGATCGTCACGCTCGAGGCGCTCGAGCCGTATCGTCTGCCGTGGTCGCGCGGCGCCGACGAACCGCCACCGCTGCCCTACCTTGACGATGCATCGGTGCGCGCAGCCGGCGCTATCGATATCCAGCTCGAGGTCTGGATCGAGACGGCCGCCATGCGAGCGGCCGGCCATGGCGCCTGCCGCCTGTCGCATACCAGCTTTCGACATGCCTATTGGAGCATCGCCCAGATGTTGGCGCACCACACTGTCAACGGCTGCAATCTGCAGTCCGGCGACCTGTTGGGCACCGGCACGCAGTCGGGACCGACGCCCGAGGAGGCGGGTTCACTGCTCGAGCTCACGCGCGGCGGGCGTGAGCCATTGCGGTTGCCCAACGGTGAGCAGCGCCGTTTTCTCGAGGATGGCGATGCCATAGTCCTGCGCGGCTATTGCAGGCGCGACGGTGCCGCCCGCATCGGGTTTGGCGAGGCGCGCGGTCAGGTACTGCCAGCGCAGGGGTGAGAGTCTGATGGCAAGCCTGCGTCTGCATACCTATTTCCGCAGCTCCGCGGCCTACCGCGTACGCATCGCGCTCAATCTGAAAGGGCTGGAGTACTCGGCGGTACCGGTTCATCTGCTGCGCGGCGAGCAGCAGGACAGCGGATTCGCCGAGCTCAACCCGGCGCGTCTCGTGCCGGTGCTCGAAGACGGCCCGGCCATCCTCACGCAGTCGCTTGCGATCATGGAATACCTCGAGGAGACCCATCCGACGCCACCATTGCTGCCGGCCGATGCGCTTGGGCGTGCGCGCGTGCGTGCGCTCTCGCTCAGCATCGCCTGCGATATCCATCCGCTGAACAATCTGCGCGTGTTGCGCTTTCTGAAATCGGCCTTCGAGCTCGACGAGACGCAGCGCGAGCGCTGGTGCCGGCACTGGATAGAGCAGGGTTTCGAATCCATCGAGCGAGCGCTCGCCGCCAGCGCGGACACCGGCAGCTATTGCCACGGGGAGTCGCCATCGCTGGCCGATTGTTGTCTCGTGCCGCAGATCGTTAATGCCCGGCGCGTGAGCTGCCCGCTCGATGCGTTCCCGACGCTGTTGCGCATCCATGAGGCCTGCGTGCGTTTGCCGGCTTTTGCGCGCGCCGCTCCGGCGGCACAGCCCGATGCCGAGTAACCGCAAGCGCCGACTGCGGCTGCAGGATTATCTGCCGTATCGGCTGTCGGTGGCGGCCAATGCCGTCTCGCGGCGCATCGCCCGCGCCTACGAGGATCGCTTCGGCCTCAAGATCGCGCAGTGGCGCCTGATTGCAGTACTCGCCGACGAGGGTCCGCTCACGCAGCAGTCGCTGTGCGGGCGCACCCTCATGGATAAGGTCACGGTCATGCGCGCGGCGCAGGCACTGGTGCGCCGGGGGCTGCTGCGGCGGCTGCCGAACCGTGCCGATGGGCGCTCGCACCGCCTGGCACTGACTCGCACGGGCGGGCGCGTCTACCACGATATCGTACCGTTGGCGCTCGAGCACGAGGCGCGGATGCTGCGCGGAATGGGGGCCGTGGACGTCGCTCGTCTGGAGCGGTGGTTGCGGCAGCTCGAGCGCACGGCTCAGGGCCCTTGATGACCGTCATTCGCCGGCTGTTTCCCCAACCGATACGTGCATTAACATCCTTTAATATTTCGCACACCCCAGGTTAATTGCCGTGAGCCTACGATCGGCGGGTGCCAACGCGAGACACAGCCCGCCCCGCGTGGTGGGCATTGGGCGTGCCGGTCATCTTGAGCGCTACATCAATTCGCTGACTACTGGGCAGATGGTGCCGCTGTCGAGCTTCGTGAAGTACGATACGCAACACGTGACGTTCCTGTCGATCAATCACCAAGGACAATTCCCGGCGGTCACGCTTTCATTCAACCTCGCTCCCGGCGCCGCCCTGGGCGATGCGGTGGCGGCAATCAACCGGGCGGCAGCGCTGCTGGCTGCATTGCCGTGGATGCTGGGCCAGGGCACCGGTTCGGAGCTGCGGCGCTCGCTCGGATTCACCATGGTGGGGGGCTTGCTGCTCAGTCAAGCCCTGACTTTGTTCAGCACTGCGGTCATTTATCTAACTCTGGATCGATTCAGCGACGAGCGCCGCGCTCAACGAGTGCGTGGAGCGCGTGTAGGCTCGGGAGCCGTGCAGGCAACTGCGGATTCGCAGCTGAGCGGTCCGGGGCTGACGTAAGGGGGCGTCGTGAAAGTACTGCTGGTCGAGGACAACGAGCGGGTGACGCAGTTCGTCGTCAAGGGACTCAGAGAGTCGGGTCACACGGCCGATCATGCGGCCAATGGCCGCGATGGCATGTTTCTGGCGGCGAGCGAACCCTACGACGTCATCATCATGGATCGCATGCTGCCGGGGGACATCGATGGACTGGCGATCATCGAGGCGCTGCGCAAGTCCGGCAAGCGCACGCCGATATTGATCCTGAGCGCGCTGTCCGATGTCGATGAGCGCATTCGCGGTTTGCGCAGCGGCGGTGACGACTACCTGACCAAGCCATTTGCATTCGGCGAGCTGCTGGCGCGGCTCGATGCGCTGACGCGGCGCGCCCAGGGCGAAGGCGCGCAAACCAAGCTCGAGGTGGGCGACCTGCGCGTGGATCTGCTGACCCGGAAAGTCACGCGCGGCGATCGCAATATCGTGCTGCAGCCACGCGAGTTCAAGCTGCTCGAATATCTGATGCGGCACGCCGATCAGGTCGTGACGCGCACCATGCTGCTCGAGAACGTCTGGGACTATCACTTCGACCCGCAGACCAACGTCGTCGATGTGCACATCAGCAAGCTGCGCCAGAAAATTGACGCGGACTTCGAGCGGCCGCTGCTGCGCACCGTGCGCAACGCCGGCTATACCATGACGACGCACGATTGAGCCGGTCGGCCCGACTGGCGCGCGAGCAGCGGATTGCTGTTTAATCGAGAATCCATGTACTCATTTGCGCGCTCATCCGCACTCACGCTGGCAGTTGGCTACATCAGCCTCGGACTTGCCGCCTTGGCGCTGTTCGCAACGCCGCTTTGGTATGCCTGGCGCGTGACCGTTCAGGAAGGCCGTACCGAGATCCTGCAGGCCGACGCGCAGCTTCTCACGGACGTGTTCCGGCGCGGCGGCGCTTCAGGGCTCACGAGCTACATCGATACGCGCATCGGCATGCGCATTCCCAACGAGCGCTTTCTACTGCTGGCAGATGCCGCTCTCGCGCCCCTGGCGGGCAATCTGCGTGCGTGGCCCTCGACGATGCCGCCGCACTCCGGCAGCTACACACTGCCAGTCCAAATCGGCGGCCACATGACCAGCGCGGACTTCGTGTACGTCGCTCTGCCGGGTGGCTATAACCTGCTGGTCGGACGCGATCTGGCGCGCTATACGCCCCTGGAACACCGGTTTTGGGGAGCGCTTGCCGGCGCCGTCGGCATCCTGTCGGTCCTGGGCACGATCGGCGGCATTCTCATACGACGCGCGCTCATGCGCCGCATCCATGGCATTCGGCAGACCGTTTCGGCGATCATCAAGGGCGACTTAAGCCGCCGGTTGGCCATCGATCGAAGCGGCGACGAGCTCAATACGCTCTCGCAGACCATCAACGGCATGCTCGAGCAAATCGAGCAATTGATCCAAGGCGTGCGCAACGTTTCCAACGCGATCGCACATGATCTGCGCACGCCGCTGGCGGAGTTGCGGGCGCGACTGGAAGAGCTGTCGCTCACGAAGCCTTCACCGGAGCAGACCTTTAGCGAACTCGAGGCTGCGGTGGCGGACGTGGACCGGGTAATTCGTCTGTTCAATGCATTGCTGCGGCTCGCCGAAATCGACAGCGGCATGCGCCGCTCCGGCTTTGTCGCGCTCGATATGGCCGAGGTGGCCGCAGCCGCAGTCGAGTTCTACCAGCCCGCTGCCGAGCTCAAGAATTGTACGTTGACGATGGCAAGCAATGGTGCCGCACCGATTCGCGGTGATCCGGTTCTGCTGGCGCAGGCGCTCGGTAACCTGATCGACAATGCTCTCAAGTACACGCCCGAGGGGGGCAGTATCGCGGTCGAAGTGCGACGTGGCCCCGCACACTCAGTCGGAGTCAGCGTAGCCGATACCGGTCCCGGGATTCCCGATGCGGAGAAGGCCAAAGCCATCGAGCGCTTCTATCGCGGCGATGCGAGCCGCGGCACCCCCGGTGTCGGCCTCGGATTAAGCTTAGTCGCTGCGGTCGCGCGGCTGCACGGCAGCTCGCTGCAGTTCGAGGACAACAAACCGGGCCTGCGAGCCGTCATCGTGCTGCAGCAGGATTCGCCGGCCAGGAGCCCGGCCGCCGATGCGGCAGAGCCGCCGTCGATCCACGACGCTACGGTGCTGCGACCGACCGGATAGCTGCCGGCACCGTAACGCGATGAGGGATCAAGCCCGCGCGGGCGCTGCGCGGGCGCCGCGCAATGGCTGCATGCCTGCCGGCATGGATATTGCGGCTGCCTCCAAAGCGCGTTAGGGTGATCGATTGACATTCAACAGGCGCAATGCATGAAGCGAGCCTTGATTACCGGCGTCACCGGCCAGGACGGTGCCTACCTGGCGGAATTGCTGCTCGCCAAGGGCTATGAGGTTCATGGCATCAAGCGCCGCGCCTCTTCGTTCAACACCGATCGCATCGATCATCTCTACCAGGATCCGCACGAGCGCGGCGTGCGATTGCACCTGCACTACGGTGATCTCACCGATGCCACCAACCTGATCCGCATCGTGCAGTTGGTTCAGCCTGACGAGATCTACAATCTCGCCGCTCAAAGCCACGTCGGGGTGTCCTTCGAGACACCCGAGTACACCGCCAATTCCGACGCCTTGGGCGCGCTGCGTGTGCTCGAGGCGATCCGCATTCTGGGACTGGGCGACAAGAGCCGTTTCTACCAGGCCTCGACTTCGGAGATGTTCGGCAAGGTGCAGGAAGTCCCGCAGCGGGAGACGACGCCGTTCTATCCACGTTCGCCGTATGGCGCAGCCAAGGTCTACGCCTACTGGATCACGGTCAACTACCGCGAAGCCTATGGGCTCTATGCCTGTAACGGCATTCTGTTCAATCACGAATCTCCTGTCCGCGGTGAGACCTTCGTGACGCGCAAGATCACGCGCGGACTCTCGCGCGTGCACGCGGACCTGGAGGAGTGCGTGTTTCTCGGCAATCTCGACTCGCTGCGCGATTGGGGCCATGCACGCGACTATGTGCGCGCCCAATGGCTCATGCTGCAGCAGCCGCAGGCCGAGGATTTCGTTATCGCTACGGGCGAGCAGCACTCGGTGCGCGAGTTCGCGGAGCGCGCGGCGACGGTGCTGGGTATGCGCTTGGAGTGGCATGGTCGCGGCATCGAGGAGCGCGGCATCGATGTCAGGAGCGGCCGAACCGTCATCAGGATCGACCCGCGCTATTTCCGGCCGACTGAGGTCGAGACGCTGCTGGGAGATGCCAGCAAAGCCCGCGAGAAGCTTGGCTGGAAGCCAGAGATCGACTTTCAGGGGCTGGTGACTGAGATGGTAACGGCGGATCTGGAGCTGGCCAAGCGCGACGCGCTCATGATGCGCCAGGGTTTCAAGGTATTTCAATCTCGAGAATGACCGGTCGGTGTACGACACTTCCATCTTTGTCGCCGGACACAACGGTCTGGTAGGTTCGGCCATTGTGCGCCGACTGCGCTGCGCCGGGGCAGCACAGCTGTTGCTGCGCTCCCGTGCCGAGCTCGATCTACGCTCGGCTGCAGCGGTCGAGCAATTCTTTGCCGAGCAGCGGCCCCGGTATGTGTTTCTGGCCGCCGCGAAGGTCGGCGGCATCGAGGCCAACCGCAGCCAGCCAGCGCAGTTCCTGCGCGACAATCTGCTGATTCAGACCAACGTCATAGATGCCGCCTACCGGCACGGTGCGCACAAACTGCTGTTCCTCGGTTCGAGCTGCATCTATCCCCGGGACGCGGCGCAGCCCATGCGCGAAGAGTGTCTACTCACCGGCCCGCTGGAATCCACCAACGAGTGGTATGCGATCGCAAAGATCGCCGGACTCAAGATGTGCCAGGCTTATCGGCGCGAATATGGGTTCGACGCGATCTGCGCCATGCCGACCAACCTGTATGGACCCGGGGATAATTTCGATCTGCGCCACTCGCACGTGCTGCCGGCGCTGATGCGCAAATGCCACGAAGCGAAGCAGCAGGGGTCAAGGACCGTGGAGGTCTGGGGCACGGGCACTCCTCGCCGGGAGTTTCTGCACGTCGACGATCTGGCCGATGCCTGTGCCTATCTGATGCAGCACTACGCGAGCGAGGACCCGATCAATGTCGGGTGGGGCGAAGATGTCAGCATCGCCGAGCTCGCACGGCTGATCGCTGCCACGGTCGGCTTCAAGGGAGCGCTGCAGTTCGATGCGTCCAAGCCCGACGGCACGCCGCGCAAGCTGCTCGACACCTCACGGCTGACGGCCCTGGGCTGGCGGCCGAACATCGCACTGGCGCAGGGTCTGGCGACGACTTACGACTGGTATTGCTCACACGCGCAGCAGCTGCGCCGCTAAACTAGCGCTGCCTGCTTGCGGGATACGATTCACCACCTTGAAGGATGTAGGATGACCAAGAAGCTCAACCTGGCTGCTCTGGCCTTGCTGGCCGCAACCCTTGTCGGCGCACCGATCATGGCTTCGGCCGATGCGACTGCAACCGATAGCGGCTCTGCCTGGGACTCGTCGATCTCGGTGCAAATTGGTGCAAACCATGGCCATCATCGACATCACCGGCACCGTCGACACGGCCATTGACCGCCTTGCCCGGGCCGTTGCCTGGGCGGCAGACTGCCAGGCAACGCCCGGCGCAATCTTCAGCCGCCGGCGCCCATGAGTTTGGCATGCAGCGAAATGTCGGCGCGCAGCAGCCGGGAGACCGGGCAATTCGCCTTGGCATCGCTGGCAATCTGCTCGTACTTCTCGGCGGTAATGCCGGGAATCCAGGCCTCATTCTCCAGATGCACGGTGGTGATGCTCCAGTTGCCGGCCACCAGCTCCAGCGAAACCGTGGCGGAAGTCGCCAGACGCTTTGGGTTGAAGCCGGCGGTGCCGAGGCTGGCCGACAACGCCATGGTAAAACAGCCGGCATGGGCCGCGGCAATCAGCTCTTCGGGATTAGTGCCTTTGGCGCCTTCGAAACGCGTTGCAAAGCTGTACGGCGTCTCCTTGAGCACCCCGCTGTGCGTCGACAGTGCTCCAGAACCGTGTTTGAGATCGCCATGCCAGATAGCCGATGCGGTTTGCTTCATGGGAGACTCCAAAGGTTGAACGCGCCCTGAGGGCGGCACTGTACAGCCTCCTGCGCGCAAGCCGCCAGCACCCGGGAGGCTGATATTTCTACCGAGGACTCGATGGACGAGCCGGCGTGGTTACTGTGGGCGCGCGAACTGCAGGCGATTGCGCAGACCGGCCTGACTTTCAGCACCGACGCCTACGATCTGGAGCGGTACCGTCGCGTGCGCGCAATCGCCGCCGCCATGCTCGCCGACGGTTCCGGGACTGCGCTCGAGCGCATTGCGGGTCTGTTCGAGCAGGATCTGGGCTACCCGACGCCCAAGGTCGATGTGCGTGGGGCAGTGTTCCGCGATGGTCGCATCCTCATGGTGCGCGAGGTCAGCGACGGCGGCTGGACGCTGCCGGGCGGCTGGGCCGACGTCGATCAATCGGCGAAGGAATGCGTCGAACGGGAAATACGCGAGGAGTCGGGCTTCGAGGCGCGTGCGGTCAAGCTCGCCGCCGTCTATGACTATCGACGCCAGGGGCATCGCCGGTCGCACCCATACTCTATCTATAAGCTCTTCTTTCTATGCGAGCTCTGCGGCGGACAGGCGCGGTGCAGCCTCGAAACCAGCGCGGTCGACTTCTTCGCGCCGGACGGTTTGCCGCCGCTGTCTTTGGGCCGAATCACGCCCACCCAGATCGCGCGCATGTTCGTGCATCACAACGACGCCTCGCTCGCGACCGAATTCGATTAGAGGCCTGCACGCCGCTTGCGGTTCCAGGCGCTTTAAGGGGATTTAAGCGGCGCGCGCCAGTGCCCTGGGTGAAACGATGGGCCGCAATGCGCTGCCGACGTCGTTCCAGTGCCACAGCTCGAGCTCGCCGCTGCGATCTTCGATCAATGCCGAGCAGCTGTCGACCCAATCGCCGTCATTGCAGTAGAGCGTGCCGTCGAGCTCGACGATTTCCGGGCGGTGGATATGACCGCAGACGATGCCGTCCACGCCGCGGCGGCGAGCTGCCTGCGCGGCAGCTTGCTCAAAGCCGTGGACGTACTTCATGGCATTGCCCACGCGGTGCTTGAGATAGCCGGCCAGCGACCAGTAGGGATAGCCAAAGCGGCGGCGCAAGGCGTTGACGATCCGGTTCGCGCCCAGAGTCACGTCGTACAGCCCCGATCCCAGCGCGGCGAGCCAGGGACTGCATTGCACGGCGGCGTCGAATTCATCGCCGTGCATTATCAGCAGCTTCAGCTCGCGCAAGGTCGTGTGAACGTACTCGCGATGAACTTCGAGATTGCCGAAACTCGTGCCGCAGATCTCGCGCAGCTGTTCATCGTGATTGCCGGGCACGTAGACCACGCGAGTTCCGTGCTTGGTCTTGCCGAGTATCGTGCGCAGCACGTCGTTGTGCAGTTGCGGCCAGTAGAAGCTGCGCCGCAGGCTCCAGACGTCGACGATATCGCCGACCAGGAACAGCCGTTCCATCTGTACGTGGCGCAGGAAGTCGAGCACCAGATCGGCGCGGCATTCGCGCGAGCCGAGATGTATGTCTGAGATGAAGGCGCTGCGAACGTGGATGATGGAGCCGGAGGTACCGGTCATTCGCACTGCCTCGAGCTGCCGCGACTGAACACAGCATGGCGAAAGTCCATGACATCCACATAACCGATCTATGAAGGATAGATTAATTTGATGGCAAGGCTCTGCCGCATTAACTTAAAGTGATTTCTGAGCACCCCCGGGCATCAATGTCGCGGCGGTGGCGCGTTGCCTCCGAGGGCCTGATACAGCGCGGCCGAGTCGACGTAGCGATTCATGAGCGCCTGCGCGCGGCCAATGACCGCCTGCTGATAGGTCTGCTGGGCAATCAACAGCGCGAGGTAGCTGACTGCGCCCAGATCGAATTGTTGGCGCGTGATCGCGAGGCTCGCCATCGAGGCGCTATAGGCTCGTTCCTCGGCGCGCACTGCATCGCCATCCGCCGCGAGAGCGCGCAGCGCATCGGCGACGTTCTGAAATGCCGTGAGCACTGCCAGGCGATATTGCGCTCCGGCGATGTCGACTCCGGCCCGTGCGGCGCGCTCGCGATGATACAGAGTGCCACCCGCAAACAAGGTCTGGCTCAAGGAGGCCCCGACGGTCCAGAACTCGTTCATGCCCGAGAAGATCTCGCTGGTTTCCGTGGCCACGTTGCCGATCGCGCCGCTCAGCGTGATCTGCGGCAGCATGTTGGCAATGGCAACGCCGACGGTCGCGGTAGCGGCGTGCAGTTGCGCTTCGGCCGCGCGCACATCCGGTCGCCGCTCGACCAGTTGCGCGGGCACCCCAACCGGGATCTGCATCGGCAGGGTCAGCTGATCGAGCTCGACGTGACTGATCGGTGCGTCGCCGGGCAATTGCCCCGTGAGCACGGCAAGCATGTTGTGCTGCTGGTCGAGGCTCTTCTGCAGCGGCGGCAGCGAGGCTTCGATCTGTGCCAGGGCCGCATCCTGGGCCAGCACGTCGGCTTCCGCGATGGCACCCAGTTCGAGCTCCCTGCGCATGACGGCCAGCGATTCGCGCTCCAAGCTGATCACCTGCTGCGTCGCTCCGACCTGCGCGCGCAGGCCCGCTTCCTGGATTGCGGCGCTGACGACGTTGGCGGTCAGGGTCAGGTAGGCGGCGTCGTACTCATAGCGGTTCGCATCGGCCAGCGCCTGCAGCGATTCCACCTGTCGTCGATTGCCGCCAAAGAGGTCGGGTACGTAAGACACCGTGAGTTGCGGTGTGTACAGCGCAAAGGTGGCGACGCCTGAGGTCAGCGTCGGCGCGAGCACCTGCACGGCATTGCGGTTCTTGCTGGCGCTGAAGGCGGCCTGCACGGTGGGAAAGTAGGCGCCTCGCTGCGCGGCGACGTTCTCCAGCGACTGGCGCAACGTGGCTTCGGCGACTTGCATCGTGGGATTGGCGTGCAGGGCCTGAGCCACCAATGCATCGACTTCGCTTGATCCAAAGGCCTTCCACCAATCCGCGGGCGGGTTCTGGTCCCGCACGAAGCTCTGCGCAGCGGCGTCGGTGGCGGAGTCGGGCGCCGACAGCGGTTGCATGGTATAGCGATCGGTCTGGGGCGCGGCCGGGCGGTGGAAATTTGGGCCCACCGCGCAGCCGGTCAGCGCTGCGCCGGCCAGGATCGCCCATGCGCGGGGTGTGACTCGGGGCATCACGCGCTCTCCGGGCCGATGTCGCGCGACTCGTCGGTGAGCACGGGCGTGCGCTTGGAGAAGGTATCGATGAGCACCGGCAATACCAGCAGGATCAGCACCGGCGCGAACAGCATGCCGCCGACCACGACCAGCGCCAAGGGGCGTTGCACCTGCGAGCCGATTCCGGTCGAAATGGCCGCAGGGATCAATCCGACGCAAGCAACGATACAGGTCATCATTACGGGGCGCAGTTGCGTACGGCAGGTCGCGCGAATAGCCTCGCGGCGTTCGACGCCGTACTCCAGACTTAGATTGTAATAGGAGATTACCAGGATGCCGTCCATCGCGGCGATGCCAAACAGCGCCACGAACCCGATCGCCGCCGACACGCTGAACGCTGTGCCGGTCAGGAACAGTGCGAAAATGCCGCCCACCAGGGCCATCGGAATCACGCTTGCAGCCAGCAGCACATCGCTGAGCAGACCGAAGTTCAGGAACAGCAGGACGCAAATCAACAGTATCGCGATCGGCACGACGATCTCGAGGCGCCCCAGCGCCTCCTGCAGATTGCCGAACTCGCCGACCCATTCGAGCCGATAGCCGCCCGGCAGATTGATCTGCTGCGCGATGCGCTCCTGAGCGTCCAGTACCGTGGTTCCCAGATCACGTCCGCGCACGCTGAATTTGATGGGTACGTAGCGCTCCTGCTGCTCCCGATAGATGAACGAGGCGCCGGAGACGAGCTTGATGTCGGCCAGATCGGCGAGCGTCACCGGAATCGTGCCGTTGCCGGACGGATTCTGCGCGGCGATGGGTATGAGTTTGATTGCATCGAGGCTTTGGCGGTACGGTGCGGCCAGGCGAACTATGATCGGAAAATGACGGTCACTGCCGGGCTCGTACAGGTCCCCTGGAGATTGTCCGCCGATCGCGGTCTGCACGACCGCATTGACATCGCCGGGTGCCAGACCGTAGCGCGCCGCGCGCGTCCGATCGACGTCGATGCGGATGGTGGGCTGACCCAACGAGCGCAGTACGGCCAGATCGGTCACGCCCGGCACGTCGGCCATGATTTTGGCAATCTGATTGGCCGTGTGCTCGAGGGTCTCGAGATCGTTGCCGTAGACCTTGACGGAGTTCTCCCCCTTGACGCCGGAGGCAGCCTCCTCGACGTTGTCTTCGATGTACTGCGAGAAGTTGAAGTCGACGCCAGGAAATTGCTGGGTCAGCGCCTCGGTCATCTGCTCGGTGAGCTTGTCCTTGTCCATACCGCCAGGCCAGGCATCGAAGGGCTTCAGAGGCACGAAAAATTCGGCATTGAAGAATCCCGTGGCGTCGGTACCATCGTCGGGGCGCCCGTGCTGCGAAACGACGGTTTCGACCTCGGGGTAGGCACGGATGAGCCGACGCATACGATTGACGTAGCCGTTACCTTCCTCGATTGAGATTGATGTCGGAAGTGTGGCGCGAATCCAGAAGTTACCCTCCTCGAGCTTTGGCAGGAATTCCAATCCGAGCGTGCGCACGCTGAGCAGTGCCAGGATGATCACGAGCGCGCCGCCGCCGAGAGTCAAATAGCGGTTGGTCAGCGCGAATTGCACGACGGGGTCGTATATCTTGCGCAGCCAGCGGATCAGAGCGGTCTCGGTTTCCCGGATCTTCCCCTGCAGCAGCAGCGCACTCAGTGCCGGCGCGATCGTGAAGGTTGCGATGAGGCCGCCCGCGATGGCGTAGCCATAGGTCTTGGCCATCGGGCCGAAGATGTGGCCTTCGATGCCGGACAGCGTGAACAGCGGTACGAAGCCGGCGATGATGATGGCCGCGGCGAAGAAGATCGAACGGCTGACTTCCGCCGCAGCCAGGGCAATGACCGCATAACGGCCGCTGAACCCGCTCGGTACGCGCATGATGTCGAGCCGTGAGGC
>Ga0209415_10001002_pt1 | contig 53627 bp, 45 predicted proteins | sample PeaSoiSIISIP2007_FD_187696 | JGI IMG/M metagenome (GOLD analysis project Ga0209415, IMG submission 187696) | Peat soil microbial communities from Weissenstadt, Germany - SII-SIP-2007 (SPAdes) (version 2) | ecosystem: Environmental > Terrestrial > Soil > Wetlands > Peat | place: Germany... | reverse complement strand
CGATCGCCTTTACTCACGGCATCTCGGTTGATTTCTTGTCCTCCCCCTACTAGAATGCTTTACTTCGGGGGGTTCCCTTTCCTTTCGGAATATCCCTTAACGGGATCGGAGTTCCGATTCGGTGATCGGTGGATCGCAGGTTCCTTGCGCCTACCCACCGCTTATCGCAGCTTGGCACGACCTTCGTCGGCGCCTGAGCCCAGCTATTCCTCAACTGACAGGAGTCAGCTACACTAATTGCACTTGACAAGCGTCCAGAACGCGTGTGATTGGCGTCATCGGTCCGTCGTCCAGGGGGCGACGGTACCCTCGCCCTTCCCCGGCGAGGCGTGTGCCTCGACGGGTGCATCAATTGCCCGCTTGGCGCGAGCGAAGGGGTTGGACCTACACCCATTATTTAACGGCTCCGCGGGCGGTCCCGCGCGGCGACCCGGACCGTCCGCCGGCGCGAAGCCCGAGGGCGGCCGGGCGAGCTACCCTATGTCATGCTTTGGAGCGCTGTACCATCAGTTTTTTGTAGCCCGGCTTGGCTCGGACGACGTGGTGACCCGTTACGAGGCTCGCCGCGCGACTCCGGGCGTTCGCCCCCCGTGCCCGTCTAGGCCGTCGCTCGAGCTGGTCCCGACCTGACCTGACCGCCCCTCGAACCGAATTCTTCCAGAGCCAAGGTAAGCCATGACCCCCCCGATTCTTCCGCACCGGGAGCGACCCCACCAGGGACGCCGGGTGCTCCTGATCTCCCCGTACCCACCCGCCCGGACCGGTCTCGCGGAGTACGCCGCCGTCTTCGCCGCCCAGTGCGCGGCCCGGGGGTTCACCGTCCGGGTGCTCTCCGAGCGACTAGCCGACTCGACCCCGGCCCGGAGTCCTCCCGATGGGGTCCAAGTCGACCCGACCTGGAATCGCGACCTCCACGGCATGCGACGGCTCTATCGGGCCGCGCGGGACGATCCGGCCGAGGTCGTCCACGTAAGCTACTCGTTCACGATGTTCGGCGGAACGGTGCCCGGCTTGGCCGCCTTGTTCGTGTTGCGGGCGCTCGCGCGGCGCGATCGGCCCCTGGTCGTCACGCTCCACGACGTGCTGGGGAAGAATGAGCTGACCCGCGAGACGCTCGCGATGTACCACGTCCACGCCTCTCCCTGGATCGCCCGCCGGGCGGTCGGGACGATCCTGAAGTTCCTATCGAAGACCGCCGACCGCATCATGGTCCACAGCGAGACCGCCCGCGCGACGCTCGAGAGGGATTACGGGGTCCCTACCGAAAAGATCACGATCACCGAATTCCCCGGGTACCCCACCACGCCCGGCGCCGACGGGATCACGCCCCAACCCTCGGTGGGGGCTCCTGCCGCCCCGAGGGTCCTCTACTACGGCTTCCTCGCCCCGTACAAAGGCGTCGAAACGCTCCTGATGGCGTACGCCCGTGCCCGGGCGCTCGCTCCCGACCGGCCCCTCCGACTGGTCATTGCGGGGGCGAACCACCCGCGGCTGACGAGGGACTTTGCCGCGACGCTCCGCGAGCTCGCGACCCGGCTCGGCGCCCCCGAGGTCTCCTTCCCCGGCTACGTCGACGCCGGGACCTCCGCGACCCTGTTCTCGGAAAGCGACCTCGTGGTCCTGCCGTACCTCAAGACCGCCGGGTCGAGCGGAACCCTCGCCTCGGCGATGGGAGCCGGCCGGCCGGTCGTCGTGACGGACCTTCCGACTCTGGTGAGCCAGCTGAACGGGTACGCGAAGAGCCGCGTGGTGCGACCCGGCGATGTCGCGGAGCTGGCCGACGTCTTGCTGAGCGTGGCGGAGCGCCGGTTCGTCCCTCGCCCTCCGAAGCCCGTGGCGGTCGGTGGCGTCCGCCGATGGGAGGAACTCGTCGACCGGACCGCCGAGGTGTACAATTCCGCGATTGCCGCCCGGCGACCCGACTTTGCGACGTTCACCTCGGAGTTCGCGGCGGAAGCCGACGCGCCCAGTTGAACGCGCCCCTCCAGCGGCCTCCCGTCTCCGGCTGGGCCGCGAGCCGAGGCCGGGCTTCTTGACGGCCCTTCGCCTCAAATCCGAAGGGCGACCTGACTTTGCGGGGGGAGGACGGGGCCACTGATCGCGACGCTGCGGCGCTGGGCGCCGCTCCTCGACCGTGTCGTGGCGACGGAGCGCCGGAAGACAATCGTCGTCGCCGCGCTCATCGCCCTCGGCTCGCTCGCGGTGTTCCACGCGCTCCTCGCGCCGTATGGCGGTCGGTTCTACGATGGCGATTTCGTCACCCCGACGACTCCGGCCGAACTCCGGTACTACCTGACGGCATTCTCCGGCCCCTGGAATCCCGAATCCGTAACGGCCGGGTTCAACCCGTTCTTCACGAACGACTTCGTCTTGATCGGCATCCTCGGGGCGCTCGGAACCGGACTGGGGGCGCTCGGCACCGGGATGCTCGCGGTGTTCCTGCTGGTCGAGGCGGGGCTCGCCTCTTCCCTGTACCTTTCCGCCCGGCGCCTCTCCGTCGAACGACCATGGGCCCTCGCGGGCGCCCTCGCCTTCGCCGCAAGCCCGATGGTGTTCGACCGTACCGTTTCCGGCCACGAACTGATCCTCGCCGCGACCATCGCCGTTCCCCCGTTCCTCGTCCTCCTGAGCGAGTCGGCCTCCACCGGAGTGACCGCCCGGCATGCCGCCTTCGCGGGACTGCTCTGGGGGGCGGTCGGGGTCCTCGAGTACCACATCTTCTACCTGCTCGGCATCGCTTGGATCACCGTCGCCGCCTGTGTCCTCGCCCGGATCGCGCTCGGGCCGCGGGCGCTCGGGTGGCGTGCCCGCCTCGCGACCGGCGCTCGTCGGCTCGCCGCCCTCGCCCTCACCTTGGCCGTGGGGATCGGTGTGAACCTCGTCTGGCTCCTTCCCGCGCTCACCCTCGGGAACCGAAGCTCCGTGCTCGCCGAGAGCACGGTGACGACCAAGTGGGTGCTCGGGTACACGCAAGGGGCGATCCAGCCGGCGACCTTGTTCGCCGCCAACGTGTACTGGGGCCAGGCGTACACGGCGGCCTGGGGGAAGTTCCACTCGATCGCCCTCGGTCTGGTCCTCAGCGCGGCGCTCTCCGTGGTCTTCCTCGGCGTGCTGCTCTGGCACGCCCACCGGAGGACCGGGACCACCGACACCCTCGTGGTCGTCGCCCTGGTGTTCCTGTTCCTGTCGACCGGGACGATCCTGCCGGGTTCTGTCTACCTCCTCCTCATCCGCGACGTGCCGTTCTTCTCGGTCAACGACGACCCCGCGAAGTTCGACGTCATCGCGGCCGCCGCGCTCACCCTGCTCCTCGCGAACGCCCTCGGGGACTGGTGGCGGGACTTCCGCCGAATGGCGCCCGGACCGGCCTCCGACCGGCCCGCGATCCGATGGCGGAAGGTGGAGCGCGGGCTCCGCGGCGCCCTCGTCCCGGCGGTCGTCGCGGTCGTGCTCGTGAGCGCCCTCCCGTTCGCGACCGGAAACTTCCACAAGGGGGTGGCCCACGTGCCGGACCCGCCCGGAGAGGTGCCGGCCGCCCACGCGCTCGATGCGGCGGTCCCGCCGCTCGGCCGGGTCGCGCTCTTCCCGCCCGACCCGTTCGAGTACGTGGGTCACGGCCAGTCCCCGACGAACCCGCTCGTCGTCTACCCGCCGGGAAACTCGATCTACCTGCCCGGCCCGCCCGGCCTCGAGCCGCTGAACAACGCGACCCGGCAGGCGGCCTGGGCGTACGCTAGTCTGTACGCGAACGCCACATCCCATGGGGGGAGCCTCTTCGGCCTCCTCGGTACGACCGAGTGGGCCGTGAACCTCGCGGCGCAGCCCTCCACACCGGGGGGCGTCTTCGCGTGGGACCAACCGACGCTTCTCGCCAAGGCTCTCCGGGCCCAAGTCGACCTCGGGCCCAATACGACGTACGGCCAGACCGAACTCTTCTCCACCACGAACGCGACCCCGGGACCGCTGACGCTCCGGACTCCGGCCGTCCTCGCACTGGCGGATCGCGAGCTCCTGCTCGACGCGGCCTACCTGCCGAACGGCGATCGGTGGGTGGAGTCGACGCCGTTCGTCTTCGAGCCGGGATCCCCGTCGGGCGCCGCTCTCGGCCCGAACGATTCCGCCCCGTTCGTCGAGACCCCGGATGGGCTGCTCGACGAGGTGTTCGAGCAGCTCCCGGCCGGTTCGGTCGTGCCGGTCGAACCGCTCGCTTGGGCGGCCATGGCCCAGGGCGGCCTCCCATCGTTCGGGACTTGGGCGCCCTGGGAGCATCGGCCGGGCCTCGAGTCGGGCCGCCCGCTCGCCTCCCTCCTCGGGTACGCCGAAACGTCCGACCGGTCCGCCACTCTGACGGTCCCCCTCGCCCACCCGGCCCCTCCCGGGACCCAACTCTGGGTGGATCTGTTCTATGGACCCGGCGAGGGAACCCTGCGGGTCGGATTGGGCGCGCCGTTCCCCGTCCTGCTGAACGCCTACGCTCCGCGGCCGATCGGCTTTGAGTGGACCCGGGTCGGAATGCTCGGGAATGCGACCTCCGCCACGCTGAACAACGACGGCGGCGGGCTCAGCATGGTAGCCGCGGTCGCGGCCGTTCCGCCGGGGGCCTTAGCCGCGGCGACGAACCGGACCGACTCGTGGCTCCTCGCGAACGGCGGGGGACCGTTCCATCCGCCGATCCTCTGGGTGAAGGGGGACGCAGGGGCCTCGTACGGGACGTGGACGACGGCGGGCGTCGGCGCGAACAACTCCCAGGGATGGGGCAGTGTCGTCAGCCCCGACGGGGCGTTCACGACGAACTTCCTCCTCCCGTCGGCCGTTTCCCTCGGGGCGGTCGCCCGCGCCTCCGGGACCGGTTCGATGTACGTCTCCGCCTGTCCGACCGGCTCGCTGACCGACACCTCGCTCGACGTGTGTTCCACGCACGTGCTGGTCGCCTTCGCCAATGCGACCCCCTCCTGGTCCGCGAGCAACACGACCATGACCGTAGGACCCGGAGCGGTGAAGGTGACGGTGTACGGGGCCAGCCGGTCGGTGCTCCTCGACCAGATCGTGCTGACCCCCTCGCCTCAGTCTCTCCTCGCCCCGTGCAACGGCAGTGCGGGGGCGGCCTGGACGTGCACGGGCGATTTGGACGTCCCGCCGAGTTCGCTCGCCGGGAATCCCGGGGGACCTTCGGTGACCGCGAACTTCGCGGCGTCCAGCTCACTCCCCGTCCTCGCGGACCTCGTCTCGTGCGATTCGGGATGGCGGGCGGCCGGACGCGGAGTCGATTCGGTGCCGTTCCTCCTCGACGGTTGGGCGTGCGGGTTCGTGGTCGCACCGGGGTTGGGCACGGTGACCGTCGCCCTCCCCGGCCTCGTCGCCTCCACGCAAACGGGAGGGGTCCTGTCCGTGCTGGTGGCCGTCCCGGCCGTGGTCGTGGCCGCGTTCGGTATCCCCAGGGTGCGAACGATGCTGAGCCGCCTTCGGCGGGCTCAACCGCCCGTCGGCTAGTGCCCGTCCGAGTCAGCCGGCCGCGAGGTCGCCGGAGGTCCAGAGCGTGAGGAACGTCGGAAACGTCGGAGTCGTCACGACGGCGACCTCCGGGGGCGACGCCCCGCTCGGCGGGAGGGTGAGCGTGACGGTCTGCGTCGCGAGACTACCTAGGTCCAGCTCCTCGGAGGTGGCACCGCCCGGCCCGGGGACGTAGCCGGTGCCGACGATCACGGCGAGGTCGTTCGCGAGCGTCAGGGTCGCGCCCGGGACTTCCGTCGTCACCGCGGCCGGTCGGGTCAGCCCGCCTCCGAACAGGAACACCCCCCCCATCCCCAACGGGAGGTAGGCGAGTGAGGTCCGGGGCGATGCCCCGTTGGACGACGGGTCCGAGTCGATGCCGAGGTCGGTCCCTCCGTGCGCCGCCAGGGCGGTCGTGTTGGCGCCGGCCGACGTCCCGTTGTATTCGATCCCGAGCGCCCGGCCGAACGGACTCACGGAACTCCCGAGGAGGGCTCCGGGCGCCCCCACATCGGTCACCGGGTATCCCGCGAGCTCGAGCTGCCCGGACCAGCCCGGCGAGCTCCAGCCGAACCCGTTGGTGGAGGCCGTCCCGGACTCCCCGCCGAGCACGCCTCCGGCCCAGACCAGCGTTCCCCCCGAGGAAAGCCAAGCCGCGAGCTCGGGGTGGGAACCGGTGAGGATGGCCGCGGGAGCGACCCCGCCGAGGATCACGATCATTCCGACCGGGGGGCCCGCCACCGCCGCGACCAGTTCGCTCGCGTTCACGATCGCGATCGGGTTGGAAAGACCGGCGGCTGTGAGGGCGAGGCCCGCTCGCTCCGCGATCTCGCGGAGCGCGGTGTAGCTCGAGTTGTTGGTCGGGAACGCCGCATCGGCAAACAGGTAGACCGGTCCGGTCGGCCGCTCCCGGCCCGACAGCAACCCGGCATGGACGTGCACCGCGCTCAGTCCGGTCGTGAGCCGCAGCGCGAGCGAGTCACCGGCCGGCGAGCGTTGGTACCCGACCTCGGCCACCGTCAGGACCCGATGCGGAGGCCCCAGCACGACGGCCGTCCCGGCGGTCTCGGCCGTCATCGCCGCGACGATCAGCACCGCGAACACCGTCGCCACCCGCGCCGAGCGGGGCGCACGGTCGACGCGCCAGGGTCCGCGCGCGCCGCGTTCCGCCGCCGGGGAATCCACACGCCGAGCGGCGGGTGCGATGGGCGTGGGGGGGCGGAGGCGGGCCAGTAGCACCGCGACCCCCGGGCCGACCCACAGGGCGAGCAGGACGATTCCCCCGACGACGCCGACCAACGTCCAGAGCTCGGCCTGGGTGACCGCGGTCCGGTCGACGGAGTACGGGATTACGTACCCGTTGGCCCACCCCAACGCTCGCGGCCCGAGCCGGACGATGAGAGGGTAAAAGTACGCGAGCGGCCCGAGGAGCGATAGGTACTGCGCCCATGCGGAGACGGACGCGGACCAGTAGAGGCCCCGACCCCACCGTCCGAGGACTGGCAGTGCGAGGAGCAGGAGGGGCAGGACCCCGACGACGTTCTCCGCCTGCACGGAGATGACGTAGAGCAGGCTCCCGACCACGACCCAGAGCGCAAGGAGCGCGAGCCAGACGGGATCCCCGACGGCGATCTTGCCCCGGTGGAATCGGTAGAGCAAGACGGCCACGCCACCGACGACCGCGACGGCGAGCGCCCCGACGCCCACAAATTCGGGCAAATTCGTCCATCCGCCCGGCCAGTGCAGAGGCACCGGGACGATGTTGGGATTGAGCAGAACGAACACGCTGAGTCCGCCGTACTCGTTGTTGCCGGCTTGGTGGGCCAGGACGACGGAAAAGCCGCTGAGCAAGGGCAGGAACGGTACCGCGCTCAGACCGACCCCTCCGAGGAACCGGGCGACGGGAGCGAGGCGGGGCCGGAGTCCCGCCCCGCGCGCGGCGTCGAGGGCCAGGAACGCGACGGCGAGAGGAACGAGGAGGAACGGGTACAGCTTGGCGAATCCCCCGAGGCCGAGGAGGATTCCCGCGGCGAACGCCATCCGGCGCTCGAGTGCCAGGACCGCGGCGAGAACGCAGAGCGCGGCGAGGGTGTCGACCTCGCCGTGGACCGCCGAGGCCCAGATGACGAGGGGGTTCAGGAACCAGGCAGCGGCCGCGACCGTGCCGGCCCGGTCCCCCGAGCGGAGCCGCACGGCGTGATAGAGCAGGAGCGCGACCGCGGTATCGCTGAGAAGGAGGGGCGCCTTGAGGGCGAGGACCGCCCCGGGGTTCGGGAGGTACGGGAGCACCAATCCCGTCCGGATCGCAACGGGCATCAACCCCGGGGAGAACTGGATCCAAGATCCCGGAGCTCCGAACAGCGACGCGAAGGCGAGGAACGGCAGTTCGACGACCGGCCCGAGTGGCGGGTTGAAGAACGTGTTCCCTCCGTACGGACTCCCCGTCTCCAACATCCGGGCGACGCTCGCGACGAAGTACGGGGTGTCGATCCCCCACGAGGTGAGGGGGGCGAGGACGAGGCGGCTGACGAGCCCGGCCAGGAGCACGTAGCGCAACCACCGATACCGGGGTGCTCGGACGAGGGCCCGCGTGGACGAGACCGCCCACCCTCCGCCGTATCGGAGGAGATCGATTGGACCCCCCCCGACCCGGACCGATTTCGCCGAGGGGCCGGCCGTCAGGGTCGGCCTCCGGGCGAGCCTCGTCCCGTGAGAATCTCCGCGATCGGCGCGGCGATCCGGGGACCGACCTCGCTCCAGGCAAATCGCGGTGCGAGAGCGCGAGAGTTCTGAGCCAGCCGCTCGCGGAGCCCCGGTTCATCGAGGGTCCTCCGGAGCACAGGGGCAAGCGTCTCGGGCCGGTCCGCGTCGAACCGAATTCCCGCTCCGGCGGACTCAAGGCGGTCTCCGACTGACACTCGGGTGCTGGTCACGACGGGACAGCCGTACTGAATTGCCTCGACCGCGACCGACCCGAACCCCTCCGCCTCGGTGACCGCCGGTAGCACGAGCGCGGTCGCCGCAGCGAACGACTCGGCGAGGTCATCGTCGGAAAGTCGACCGCGGAAACGGACGCATTCGGCCAGTCCCAGATGCTTCGCGCGGGCCTCCCACTCCTTGCGCAACTCCCCGTCCCCGACCACGTCGAGGCTCACGGGGCGACCCGCCGCCCGAAGCTCGGCGATCGCCGCGAGAAGCAGGTCGAGCCGCTTGTACCGATGTCCGGCGTCCAGGGCTCCGACGAAGAGGAATCGGGGGGGTAACGCTGGGTCGAACGTGGCGTTCGTCGCGGGGGGAGAGCCGTCCCCGATGTACGGGCCCGGGGGGGCGACGACGAGCCGTTGCGCCGGAACACCCCGGACCCGGAGGAGCTCCGCGTACCGCTCGCTCGTGACGAGCACGCGGCACGCCTTCCGGAGGAACGCCGTTTCGGCCCGAAGGTACAGCCGCTTCCACCACCGGTCGCTCCCGACGTCCGCGTGGTACGTTGCGATCCAGGGACGGCCGTTCGCGAGGGCGAACAAGGCCCCGACGTCGGCGGTCGGCGAGGGGTGGTTCCCCCAGACGAGGTCGGGGTCAAACTTCCGAAGGGCCCTCCACAGCCGGATCGGCGAAACGAAGTCTTCGGTAGCGAGCCGGACCGAGGGCAGGTACTCCACCGCGAACGACGGGTCCGGTTTCGGGTCCGGTGCCCCTCGGAGGCTCTCGCGGGACGTGAACACGGCGACGTTCGCGAACTCGGAGACCGCCCGGGCACCGAACCGGTGGTACCGCTCGCTTCCTCCGACCCGGGGGGAAAAGGTGTGGCTGACGACGGCCACGCGGGCCTTCCGAACCCCCGTCCGCGACGCCGTACGTTCGCTCCCGCCGACGAGGGCCGCGCGCCTATTTCTCCCGAGCGCGCCGGCTCCGGGACCTATTCGGCGGCGTGCGCGCGGATGCTCGGGTCGTACCGGCGCGCCGCGTAGCTGCAACGACCCAGACCGTTCGGCTCGCACGTGGCACAATTCCGTTCGGCCGGGACGGGTGCCCGAACTCGGTCGGACCGGATCTGGGCGAGCGCCGCCCGGAGCCAGTGCTCCTCGCTCTCGCCATAGGCGACCTCAACCCAGCCCTCGCGACCGCCGTCGCCGCCCGTGTCTCCGTAGAGGACGACGCCGTGGCTCGGTCGCCGGCCGGTCGCGGCGTGCACGAGGCGACATTCGGCAATCGCTTGGATCGTGTCGAACGTGCGGCCGTGGAAGCCGTGCAGGTCATGGAACAGGTGCGTCGCCTTGTATTCGACCGGGATGAGGTCGCCGTCGACGCGCCGGACGACGAGGTCCGGCCGGCCCGCGAACCCCAGCTCCTCGTCGACCAGCGTTCCGTTCCGGCCCGACAGCTTCGGTTCCGGCTCGGTGTGCTCGGGAGCGAACAAGACAGGCAAACCTCTCTCGCCGGCGTCGACGTAGACGAGCCGGTCGAGCGGCCCGAAGTCGATCCGGCCCTCGAACACCTGAACCGAGTGAACGGGAGGGGAGAACAGGGGCGACCGCGCCTCGGGCCGCGTCCCGATCGGCGTCCTCGGGGTGGCGGGGGTCCCGTTGAGCTGGGACGCGCGCTCCGATCGGTGGAGCTCCATCTCGTGCGGGCACCGCGAGTAGGTGACGAGGTCGTGGGGGGTCAGGTGCTCGAGCGTCGGGAGGAGAACCGCGGCCATCGGATTCGAGGCGCTCGGCCTCGGCTATGAACCTGAGCCTTCAACGGCACGCGGCACGGGTCATCCCGGTCCGATCCGGCGGGCCAGATCCCGCCGCGCCTCCAGGCGCAGGGTCGAGGCTTCCAGGGCTCGATCGAGGATCCCCCGGTCGACGCCGTACTGCCGTAACCAGGCGACGCCGATGGCGAGCTGGTCCGTACGGCCGGTCTCCGCCCACCGAACGAGGGTCCACTCGGGACGGAGGACGGGTACGGACCGCGACCGCCACTCGACGGGATCGGGACGATCTCGGTGGCCGACTGCCGTCCATTCGTTCTCGCGCCCCCACTCCCCCGGTCCCGCGGGAACGCCCCACTCGACCAAGACCCCGTTTCGGACGGTGCCGACGAACGCGCGGGCCGCAAGCATCGGGCGCCCTCCCCACTCGGTGGGGGCCGCGGGCTCCGTCACGAAATCCTTCAGCGCCTCCCCGATCCGGGCGACCGCCTCCGGGGTCGTGCCGAGGTCGATATCGTGGGGGACGACCGGAGCGCCCCGAAGCCAGAGTCCGGCCGATCCTCCGACGTACCACGGGAGCCCCTCGACGGCGCCCAGCCGGTCGACGAGCTCTTCGATGGCGGCTTCGAACGGCCGGGGGACCCCACCGTACTCGTGCCCGAGCATCGCGTCCATCACGAACCGGGTCCGGTTGTACGCCGTTCGGACCCGGAGCGACTCCTCGATGGGGAGGGTGAATTCGCGGTGCCAGCACGTCCGGCCCCCGATTGGGCACATCGTGCCGGAGAGCCGCCAGCCGAACGGCTCGGGGTTCCCCTTCGGCGGTCCGTTCGCGTCCGCACCGCCGTCCTGGGCGTGGTAGACGAACCGGTTCACGCCCGAGAACCGCTCGACCGTCAGCTGGTGGAGGAACCCCCCGCCGAGGTCCGGTCCGCTGACCAGCTCGAACGAGCCGCCCCCCGACGCCGCCGGTGGCATCGGGAGGCGGACCCGCCTACGCCGCGGGGGCGACGGTCACCGAATGGATCCCGGGGAACCGGTACGGGACTTCATTCCAGCTCTTCGCGCCGTCGGGCGAGACGAGCAGCTGGCCGGTCGTCGTGCCGAGGTAGATCCCGGAGGGGTTGAGCCAGTCGGAGTCCATCGCGTCCCGGTGGGTGCCGAGGTCGCCCGGGAACGGCCTTCCCTTGACGGTCGGGGTGAACTTCCGGGTCTTCTCCGACCACTTGTACACCTGGAGCTGGCCGCCGGGACCGAGTCGGGACATCCCCTCGAGCGGCGCGAAGAACGCTTCCCCGGGCATCTCCTTCGGGGCCGTGACGACGAAGCCGAAGTCGGTATCGAGCACCTTGCCGACGCGCTTCCACGTGTCGGCCGCGTCGTGGCTGACGTGGATGCCGTCGTGATCCTGCCGATAGACCGTGTTCGGGTTCGCCGGGTCGAGCGCGATCTTGTGGACGCATTGGCCGACCTCGGGATTCTTGTCCGGCTGGAAGCTCACCTCGACGCCGTGGTTCTTCGGCGTCCAGCTCTCGCCGCCGTCATCGCTGCGGAAGACGCCCGCCGCCGAGATCCCGATGTACATCCGCTTCGGCCGGGTCGGGTCGAGGAGGATCGAGTGCAGGCACATTCCCCCCGCCCCCGGGTTCCATTTCGGGCGGGTCGGGTGCTTGTTCAGGCCGTCGAGGGGGGCCCAGCTCGCGGCGCGGTCGTCGGACCGGAACAACATCCCCGGATCAACGCCCAGGAACCAGGAGCCCGGCTCGTCCTCGGGCCCCGGCGTGAGGTGCCAGAGGTTGACGATCGGGCCGGCCTCGGAGCCGCCCATCTCGTTCTTCTTGCGGTCCTTGAGCAGCGACATCATCGGCGGTGCGACCTCGTTCCACTTCGCGCCCGAGTTCGAGGAGCGGAACACTCGAGGGCCGAACCAGCCGTTGTTGGCGAGGGCGTAGACGAATTTCGGGTCGCGCGGGTCGGCCGCCACGTGGAACACGTCGTTCCCGGCATGGAACGGTCCCTTGACCGCCCACTTGCGGCGCTTCGCGTCGCTCGTGAGGCTGTAGGCGCCTTTCCGCGTTCCGACCCAGACCGCCACCTTTCCCTTCGCCATCTTCCGTTATCCCCCTTGGATCGAGTGCAGGATGTCGACCGTGTCGCTCGGCGCGAGCGGGGTCGACAGCCACGTGCGCCGGTCGACCTCGTCGCCGTTGACGAACACCTTCACGTACCGCCGGAGCTGCCCGGTCTCGTCGCGCAGGCGGAACCGGACCTTCGGGTAGTTCGTCTCGAGCTCCTCGATCATCGCCCGGACCGACTTCGCCGAACTCGTCAGCGCCCGCCGGGGCACGAACTCCTTCAGCATCGCGTCGAGTCGGACGGCCACCATCGGCCGGTGCGGGAGGCCGGAGGTGTCGATAAAGGCGTCCGAGAAAGTCACCGAACAGCCCGAGGGGGCGCGGACGGGGCGGGGAGGACCCCCGTCGTCACGGCGACGAGCCCGTGGATCGCCTGGGCGCACAGGTAGTGGCCGTTCGGGAGCGTCCGCCAGTCGGAGCGGGTGCTGTCGAACGGCTCGCTTCCGACGACAAACTGCTTCGCGTCCGAAAGGTACGCCATCTGGTAGTACGGTCGCGTCCGGTCGAGCAGGCCCGTGCCGTGCTCCCCGAGGTACTGGCAGAACGCCCAGAGCTCGCTCGGACCGCGCGAGAAGACGACGTTGAGGCCACTATAGGGTCCGCCGACCGGCGCGCCGTTGTCGCGCCACACCCGGACAAGGTCCGTGATGACGCCGTCGAACGCCTGCACAGGACCCGGCGCGGTGTCGAGGTGGCGGACGAGGAGCCAGAACAGGACCTCGCTGTCGTTCACGCCACGGACCATCGACTCGTACTCGCCGAGGAGCGCCCGGGTTTGCCGCGGGAACGGGATCATGCCGTTGTGCGCGAACAGGGTGCTCCCGTGGGCGAACGGCTGCGAGTTCTCGAGCGCGATCAGGCGCTCCTTCGGGAGCCCCATCGGGTTGCTGGCCTTGCGGAGGTGGGCGATCGCGAGCGGTCCGTGGGCCGCTTTGGCGGCCCGTCGGAACTCGTCGACCTCCGACGGGCTCGAGGCGCCCCCGATCCCCCGCTCGATGTTCAGGCCCCGCCGGTCGTTGAACCAGCCGATCCCCCAGCCGTCGGTCTGGGCCTCCTCGGCGGCGACGTTCGATTGGTTCAGGAGGGACCGGTCGGTCTCGAGGAGCCACGGCTCGGCTGGGGTGACCCCGTTGCCGAGCAGCCCGAACAGTCGGCACATCGGACGGTCCGAGACCGGAGACCCGATAGATAAGCCTCCCAGACGGGAGGTGGCCCGGACGCCACCGACCCCGGCAATGCTTTTACGCGGTCCCGGCGCTCAATCTGGTGAGGAACCGATGGTCGCAGTCGAGGTCACCCCGGCGGCGGAGGAGCAGGTCCGCAAGATCATGCAACGCCAGGGGAAGGACGGCCAGGCGCTCCGCCTCTACGTCCAGGGCGGCGGCTGCTCGGGCCTCACCTACGGCATGTCGTTCGACCAGCAGGAGTCGGGGGACGAGGTCGCCTTCCGCCACGAGGGCGTGACGGTCGTCGTCGACCACGCCAGCGCGCCCCTCCTCGAGGGGCTGAAGGTCGACTACCTGCTCGGCCTCGAGGCGTCCGGGTTCAAGATCTTCAACCCGAACGCGAAAGAGACGTGCTCCTGCGGGAAGTCGTTCTCCGCGTAGGCTCCGAGCCCGACCGAGCCGCGTTCCCGCCGGTTCCCTTTATCGGACCGCGCTCCAGTACCCGGCCGGTTGCGACCCCGGCCCAACTCGGGAGAGGGAGGTACTCGTACGATCACGCAGCTCCTCGACCAGGCCGCCCTCGCGCTCGCGGTGTCGCTCGGACTCCTCGGCGCCGTGCTCCTCCTGTGGCGGTGGTCCTCGCAGGGCGGGTCGGCCGTCTGGCTCGCGACGTCCCTGATGGTCCGGGACCTGCGCATCGCGGCGGCACTCCTGCTGGCGACGGTCCTCGTCGGATTCGCGACCGCGTACGTCATGGCCGTGAGTCTCGAGGCGTTCGCCCGCCTCGACCCCGTGACCGATGCGGCGGGGTTCGCCCTTCTCCTCCTCGGCTCGGTCGCCTTTCTCGGCGTGGCGAGCACCGTCTCGGTCCGGGTGGACCGGGCGGTGGCGTACGCCCACGGCCGGCGGAACCTGCGCCGGTCGTCTCCCTAGGCGGCGGTCTACGGCCCGCCGCTTCGCCATTCCCGACCGCGACGCCGCGTCCCGCGTCCCGTCGTAGGCGGATGTCGCGACGACCGCGCCAACCAGCTCAAATATGCCCCCACCCCTCGAACAATTGGGGTGCTCAAGGAGGGCCCCAGGAATGCAGCTGAAGTTGGAAGTCACAAAGGAAGCGCAAACCCAGGTACGGGAGCTCATCAAGTCGCAGAAGCCCGGCACCGCGGTCCGCGTCTTCGCCCAGGCGGGCGGGGGCGGCGGCGGCGGCGGTTGCTGCGGCGGGGGCGGCGCGGGCGGATGCGGGTGCGGCGAGGGCGGTTCGTCCTCCGGCCCGTCGTTCGGTCTCGCGTTCGACCGGCCCCGCAACGGCGACGTCGTGGTCCCGATCGACGGGTTCCAGGTCGTGGTCGACCCGTCGAGCGCCTCGTCGCTCGAGGGGGCGAAGATCGACTTCGTCCAGGAGCTCGACACGAGCGGGTTCACGATCGTCCCGGCGAACGCCCCGGCCCCGGCCCAAGCCCCTCCCACGGAGGGCGCGGGTGGCTGCGGGTGCGGCGCGGGCGGCTGCGGCTCCTGCTGAGCCCCCGACCAACCTCTTCCTCGCCTTTCGGCGACCTCCCCCCGCGGGGGTCCCCGAGTCGCGCCGCTAGTCCTTCAGTTGCTTGAGCGACTGGACGAGCTGGCCGACGGTCGCCTGCGCGTCGCCGTACAGCATCCGCGCGTTGTCCTTGTAGAAGAGGTCGTTCTCGATCCCGGCGAACCCCTTCCCCTGGCCGCGCTTCAGGACGACGACGTTCTTCGCCTGGTCGACGTCGAGGATCGGCATGCCCTGCAGCGGGCTCCCCTGGCGGCGGGCGGCGGGATTGACGACGTCGTTCGCCCCGATCACGAGGACGACGTCCGCCGTCGGGAACTCCGGGTTGATCTCGTCGCGGTCGAACAGTCGGTCGTAGGGCACGCCGGCCTCGGCGAGCAGGACGTTCATGTGTCCCGGCATCCGGCCGGCGACGGGATGGATCGCGAACTTGACCGTGACCCCGCGCGACTCGAGCTGATCCATCAGCTCCTTGACCTTGCCTTGCGCCTGGGCGACCGCCATCCCGTAGCCGGGGGCGATGATCACCTTCTGGGCGTACGCCATCATGACCGCGACGTCGTCCGGCTCGATCGGCTTCATCGCGCCGGCGACGACCGCGCCGGTCTCCTCGACCGCGCCGAACGCCGAGAACAGCACGTTCGAGATCGACCGGTTCATCGCCCGCGCCATGACGATCGTCAGCATCGAGCCGGCGGCCCCGACGAGCGTGCCGGCGACGACCATCGCGTAGTTCCCGAGCGCGAACCCGTCCATCGCGACCGCGATCCCCGTGAGGGCGTTGTAGAGCGAGATGACGACCGGCATGTCCGCCCCGCCGATCGGGAGGGTCATCAGGAGCCCGAAGCCGAGCGCGAGGAGGAAGAACGGCAGCAGGAACGTGCCCGAGTAGCCGACGACGAGCGCGCCCGCGACGATCGCGGCCCCGAGCACGACCAAGTTCGTCGGCTGCTGGAGCGGGTAGACGATCGGACGCTGGCGCATCCACCCCTGCAGCTTCAGGAACGCGATGACGCTCCCCGAGAACGACGTGGCGCCGATCAGCGCGCCCGCCACGGAGAGGCCGCCCGTGAGCGAGAAGTTCGGTCCCGTGAGGAGCTCGACCGCCGCGATCCCGGCGGCGGCCCCGCCGCCCATCCCGTTGTAGATCGCGACCATCTGCGGCATGTCGGTCATCGCGACCTTCTTCGCCGCGACGTAGCCGAGGGCGCCGCCGATGGCGATCCCCGCAGCGATCCAGAGCAGGTTCGAGAGCCCCGGCGTCAGGAAGGTGACGACCGTCGCGATCAGCATCGCGACGCCCGCCGCGACGATCCCGCTCCGCGCCGTCGAGGGCGAGCTCATCCTCTGGAGGCCGAGGACGAAGAAGACGATCGTGAGGAGGTAGACCCCCTCGATCGCGTCGGAGATCGACACCGAGATCACGGCGGCCCCTGCTTCGCCTTCGACCGGTCGAAGATCTCGAGGATCCGTTCGGTGACCACGTAGCCGCCCGTGACGTTCATCGCGCCCATGATCACGGCGACGAACCCGAGGATCTGCTCCGAGAGCGTGGTCGCCGTCCCGAGCGCGAACATCGCCCCGACGAGGACGATCCCGTGGATGAAATTCGAGCCGCTCATCAGCGGCGTGTGGAGGAGGACCGGGACCCTCCGGATCACCTCGTAGCCGGTGAACCCGGCGAGGACGGCGACGTAGAGGACGGCCCAGTAGACGGAGATCATCGGGCGGCCCCCAGCGCGGCGCGGGTCGGCTCGTGCCGGACCTCGCCAGATTCGACGAGCAGGCTCGCCTTCAGGATCTCGTCGTCGAACGTCGGCACCCGCTCGCCCTTCGCGTCGACGAGGAGACCGAGGAACGAGGCGAGGTTCTTCGCGTACATCGCGCTCGCGTGGAACGACAGCTCGCTCGGGAGGTTCAGGGGCCCGACGACCTCGACGGCGTGGTCGACGACCACCGTTCCGGCCTTCGTCAGTTCGCAGTTGCCCCCGGTCTCCGCCGCGAGGTCGACGATTACGGACCCAGGCCGCATCCGGGCGACCATTTCGGCGGTGACGAGCCTCGGGGCCTTCCGACCCGGGATGTTCGCGGTCGTGATCACGATGTCCGCGTCGCCGACGGCTTTCGCGACCATCTCGCTCTCCTGCGCCTTCTCGGCCTCGGTCAGCTCGCGAGCGTAACCGCCCTGGCCCTCGGCGTTGATCTGGAGCTCGAGGAACTTCGCTCCGAGGCTGCGGACCTGCTCGCCCGCCGCTCTCCGGACGTCATACCCCTCGACGACCGCCCCCATCCGGCGGGCCGTGGCGATCGCCATCAGGCCGGCGACCCCCGCGCCGAGGATGAGCACCTTCGCGGGTCGGATCGTCCCGGCGGCGGTCGTCAGCATCGGGAGGAACTTCGTGGATCGTTGGGCCCCGATCAGGGCGGCGCGGTAGCCGGCGACGGTCGCCTGCGAGCTCAGCGCGTCCATGCTCTGGGCGCGCGTGATCCGGGGGATCAGCTCGACGGCGAACCCGGTGAGCTTGCCGTCGCGGAGTCCGGCGGCCGCATCCAGGTTCCGGCCCGGGTTGAGGAAGCCGACGACGATCGTGCCGGGGGCAAGACGCCGGAGTTCGGCGGACGACGGCGGCTGGACGGTCAGAACGATCGCCGCGCCGTCGAGGGTGGAGGCCCGGTCCCCGACCACCGCCCCCGCGGCGGCGTACGCTTCGTCGAGATAGTTGGCCGCCGTCCCCGCGCCGGCCTCGACGCGTACGGCCACCCCGCTCTTCGTGAGCTTCTGGACGACCTCCGGTACGAGCGCCACCCGGCGCTCCCCCGGCGCGAGCTCCTTCGGTACGGCGACGGTCGTCCCCATCGGAACCGTCGGGCTCGAACCGGGCGAGATTATAGAGTACCACCAACGCGTTTCCGAGCCTTCCGGAGGACCGGGCCGTCGGCGCCCGGCGGGGGGAAGGTCAGATACCCGAGACGGCTCCGGCGACCCGAATGGACGTCGCCTGGGTCCTGTGGCCCGTCGCCGCCGGGATGGCCGCGATCATCGCCGGGCTGGTCCGCTGGAGCGGCTCGGCCCGGACGGTCGTCGGGGCGGCGTTCGTCCTGTTCCTCCTCGCGATGATGGTCGCGATGTTCCTGGGCGCGCTCGTCTACGTCGCCTGGCCGACCGGCAACTCCCTCGTCCTCGGACTGTGGGCCGCCGGCGCGACGATGTCGGTCAGCGTGTTCCCCGTGACGGCGCTCGCGCTCCGCGACGCCCGCGACCAGCTCGAGATCGGCGCGGCGTACTCGCCCCGACGGCTCGGCTCTCCGAACGTGCTCGCGCTCGGGGTCACGGTGCTTGTCCTCCTTTCGGAGGTCCTCATGGGCCGGAGCTTCGCGGTCGCGGCCGGATCGCTCGGGGGTCCCGCGGTCGCCTCCGCCGCCACGGCCGTCGACTGGTTCGCCCGGACAGTAAGTTCCCCGTGGTTCCTCTTCCCGATGGCGCTCGAGATGGGGCTCGCGGCGGTCTGGGTCGGGCGACGCCTCCCGGGACCGATGCTGGCGATGCTGCTCGCCCAGGCCGCGGTGATGCTGTTCTCGCCTCCGGCGCTGGCGAATCCGGCGTGGACGGTCGGAAGCTCCGTCGCGTCCGCTCTGGCGATGTCCGCCGTGGTCGGCTACCTCGTCCTCCGGGAGTATCGCAGCGAACCACTTCCGCGGCCGATCGGAAGCTACGCCCTCCGAGTCGTCGGAACGTTCGCCCTCATGGGGGTGGGCCTCGTCGCGTGGGTCGAATCCGGCGATGCGGCGCTGTTTGCGGCGGCCGTCGTGGTCCAGACGGTCGTCTTCTTCGGCGCGGTCGTGGTTCCGGAGGCGTACGGCGCCCCCGCCGCGGACCCCACTCCGACGGTCCCCGCGCCCGCCTCCCCAAATGGCACGTCCGGATGACGGCGCACCAGCGGAGGGGCTCTCCGAGGGGAAGCTACGACATCCGTCGTAAGCACCGGGGAGTCATGTACCGGTCGAGCTCGGATTTGATGGGACCCGTTCGGGCCCCTTGGGCGAGGTGACGATGGACGCGACGACCCTCCTCCTCGGCCTTGTCGCGCTCGCAATGGCCGTTCCGACGGCGTACCTGGTCCGGCTGTCGGTGGAAGCGCGGACCCGCGCCCAGGCGTGGGTCACGCTGTTCCTGCTCGCGATGATGGGCGAGATGTGGGTCGGGGTGGCGCTGTACGCCCGGACCCCCTCCGAGGCGGGCGCGGTCGGCGCGCTCGCTGCGACCGGAGCCCTCATGGCCGCCACGGTCGCCGTCCTCTTCGCGGCCCTCCTTAAGTCGCGAGCTTCGTCCGCACCATCGGACCTGGGGGGCCCGGCTCCGGGCGCGGCGTCCGGGGCGTATCGGGTCTTCGCCGTCGGGATCGTCCTCGTGAGCGAGGGGCTCATGGCCTACGCCTTCCAGCTCGCCACCGCGACCCCGTTCCTCGCGAGCGGGCTGGGAGGCGCCGCCGGCACGCTGGCGTCGGTCGTCGTCTCCCCGTGGTTCGTCTTCCCGATGGGGCTCGAGATGGCGCTCGCAACGGCGCTCCTGTGGTCCCGCCTGACCCGCCCGATGCGCGTCGTACTTCCGATCCAGGCCGGGATCATGCTGCTCACCCCAACGGCCGTCGGCTCCCCCGAGTGGCTGACGGGCTCCATCCTTCTCGGCAGCGCCGGGATGGTCGCGGTCATCGTCTACGCGATGGAGCACATCTACCGCCACCGGGAGATCCCGACCGCCCTCGGCGGGTACCTGCTCCAGCTGCTAGCGGCCTACGCGCTGATGATGGCCGGGCTCCTGCTCTGGCTCGTTTACGGCACGCCCGTTTGGCTCGCGCTGTCCATCGTCGTCGAGATGGTCGTCTACTTCGGGGCGGTGCTCGCGCCGGACGGCTTCCGGTCCGACGCCCGGTTCTCCTGGCAGCTCCGACCCTCTTGGGCGTTCGGCCTTCTCGCGCTCGTCCTCGTCGGCGAGCTGTTCATGGGCGCGGTTCTCGACCTACAGCTCGAGCCCGCCCAGTTTGCGGGAGCGTTCTTCGCGCTACCCGTGTCGGGCGCTCCGGCGTTGGCCCTCGGGAACGCCGCCTCGGACGGCTTCTGGTTCTTCGCCGACGTCGTCGGCTCGACGTGGTTCCTCGCGATGATGGGGGTCGAGATGGGGGTCCTCGTGCTGTTCAAGATGCGCGAGACACGACGGCTCGAGACCCGGATCCGGCTCGGGTTGATGCTCGGCTCCTACGCGGCGTTCGCGACGTTCTTCCCGAGCGTCTACTACGCGACCCTGTTCCCACGGGCCCCGACGGGGACCGCGGTCCCGGTCCTCGGTTGGAGCATGGGAATCGGCTCGGCGCCCGTCGGCCCTTCGGTGTTCGCCGTGATCTTCGCCACGTACGCGATCACGGGCACGCTCGTGATCCTGTTCGGCCGGCGGGTGATCTGCTCGACGTTCTGCACCGCGGCAACGATGTTCCAGGGCACGACGGTCGACGCGATGAAATCGTTCAACCGCACGAGCCCGGTCGGGCGAAAGTATCTCGGAAGCCGGTTCTCCGCGGCGTACACCGCGACCACGACGCTGACGATGGCGTCGCTGGTGGTCGCCTCGTCCCTCTCCTACTTCGACCAGGTCGGCTGGCTCCACGTCACCGTGGGCGGGGTGGACCCGACGGTGTTCCTGTTCGCGTTCTACTTCGGGGTGCTGTGGTTCGTGATGTTCGTCACGATCCCGTACACGGGGAACTACAACTGCGTCACGATGGGCTGGTGCTACACCGGGACGATCGCTCAGGCGTTCCAGAAGGTGAGCTTCTTCAAGCTGAAGGTCCGCTCGAAGGACGTCTGCAAGGCGTGCACGACGCTCGACTGCGCGAAGCACTGCCCGGTCGGGCTTGTCGACATGCCCGGGCACTTCCGAACGAAGGGGGAGTTCCGGAGCACGAAGTGTTGCGGGATCGGTGACTGCGTGGAGGCGTGCCCGCACAACAACCTCTACGTGCACGACGTCCGGCACTGGATCCGCCGGCGTCTCGGCCGTCCGGAAGCGCCCCGGTTCGGAGCCGCCCTCCCGATGGCCCCTCGGATTGGTCACCCGACCACGGGGACGGCGCGCGCCGCGCCGAACGCGAACCTTCGGGTTCCATGACCGACCCCCACCGGCCCGCCCGGATTCCGCGCTAGGCGCCGCGACGGCCGCGCCGGGCGCCGAGGCAACCCCGAGCCGGCCTCCAATAACCCGGCGCGACTCCGGTGTTTTCCGCCGCCGAGTGCGATACTATACGTCGCTCCACCCAATTCGGTACCTTTATCTGCTTGTTGCCATTCGAAGAACCCGGCTCATGCGCGGATCCCCGAGCGCACGGTGAGGGGCGGACCGACCGTGGCCGCCCGGAAGTTCTGGGCCTTTCCCCCGACGTGGGCGGCGGTCGGGGCCGTCGTGGTGCTCGCGGTCCTCTTGGCTCCGATCGCGATTCCCTCGGGGACTCCCGCGTCCCGGTGGAGCTCGGCCTCCCCGTGGGCGGCCGGTTCGATGGGGAGCGCGCTCCCACGGCCCGGAGCGCACTACGGGGCCGGGCCGGGCCTCAGCTCCTCGTGGCCGTTCTCCCTCGCGTTGAGCACGAACGTCTCGGCGGTCTGCGCTTACGGGGGCGACCGTTGCCCGGCCGCGCCGGCCACGGTCCGGGTCCAGCTGTCGGCCACCGCTCCGAACGAAACCGGGAACAACACGACCGCCGCGCAGGTCCTGTTCGTCCTCGACGTCTCGCCGATGACGGTCTGCAGCGATCTCGGCGATTGCCTCGCCGGATTCACGGGCGCCGTGCCGGTCTTCCGCAATTCGACCGACACGTTCACCCACCGCCTCGCGGCGGCCCACCCGGGGGTGAACGTGTCGTTCGCGCTCGCGGTCACTTCGAGTTCCCCCGGGCTCTTTGACGACGGGGATTCGTTGGCCTACCAGGTGCCCGTCCCGAACTTCGTGAATGCGACCAATTTCGGCCCCACCGTCAACCGGTCGTTCGCCATTCCCGGAGACATCGACGCGAGCGACAATCCGCTCCAGACCGACGTGACCACCGCGCTCTACGGGGCGTTTTTGGGTCTGGCCTCGAACTCCACCTACGGGACGGTCCAGAACGGACCGGTCAACTGGACGAACGGGGCGGACCATGTCGTCGTCTGGGTCGGCGCGACCGCCCCGGCCGACGCGAACTACACCGAGTACTATTGTCCGCTAAGCGGGGTGTTGTGCGGGACGACCACCAACAGCAGCATGTCGACCTGCGAGCCGTCGGGCGGACTGACCGTCGCGATGCCGACCTGCGAGGGCTGGATCACCTCCCAGAACGGCCACCCGCTCGACTCGATCGCCGCCCTCGCCCGGTCCGGTTCGGGATGCCTGAACTCGAGCACGGGACATTGCACGGTCGACTCGGTGATCGTCAACGCGACGTCGACTGACCCGGCGTCGTCCGGCTGGCGCCCGACGAATCTCTCGGGGCAGAACCGGACGGACGTCCTGCTCGACGCTCACCACGTAGTCGCGGCCGGGTGCGACCTGTCCTTGGCGTCTGGGGGCTCCTGGGACGGACCGAGGAATTCGACTTGTGGCAACGTGACCGGCAACCTCGGCGCCGCGGGTCGGAACGCCACCAATGCGCCGCTGGTCGATGCCCTGTCCAACGTCTCGCTCGGCGGGCCCATCGGTCCCGCGGTCGGCTCGCCCGTGGTCGGGGCCTCCATGTTCCGATTCGTCACGACACCGGAGTTCACGGCGGCGCCCGACCTGAACGCGGTGGCGACATGTTCGTCGTCGTCGGGACCACTCCCCGGCTGCCCCCAGGAACCCTCGCTCTCCTACGTCGATGGACGGACCGTCCTCGGCTGGAACTGGACGAACTCCTCCGGGCATCCGTCCGTCCAGTCGGGGGACCGATGGTCCGTCTCCTTCAACCTCGTCGCCAGCGGCGGACCGGTGTCCGCCTCCCTGCTCGACGAATGCACCACGACCGCCTGCGCGGCGCTCGAGAACGGTTCCGGAGGGTCGCCCTATAGTGGCGTGGAGTTCGCGCCGTGGGGGCTCCCGACCGTCTGGAACGAGTCGTTCCCGGCCCTGACGGTCGACGTCGTCGCCGCGCCCGCGTTGGCCGGCTCGCTCATCGCCCCCGTGACCGAAGCGGACGCCCCGTCGTCCCTCTCGTTCCAGATCACGACCAACGGGGGCTACCCGCCGTTCACCGTTCTCTGGGCGTTCGGGGACGGAACGACCGGGAACTCCACCTCGCTTTCGATCGCCCACACCTACGCGACCTCTGGATTCTTCCACCTGGGGGCGGTGATCCGGGACGCCGGCCACGACGAGGAGAATTTCTCCCGTTGGATCACGATCCTCCCGAGCCTCGTCGACAGCATCAACGAGAGCACCGTCGGCGGATCGGCCCCGTTGACCGTGTCGTTCTCGGCGAACCCCAGCGGCGGGCTGGGCCCGTACGTGCTCGGCTGGAGTTTCGGTGACGGAGCCACCGCGACCGGGCTCGGGGCCGTCCACACGTTCGGTTCCCCCGGCACCTACGTGGTCCAGGCTTCGGTCACCGACGCACTCGGCGGGACGTCGACGGCGATGGCGACCATCACCGTGGACTCCGCCGCCGTGCTCGCTGCGCCGCTCGCGGCGAACGGGACCGTCTCCGCCTCCGAGGTCGGGAGCTGTGCCAACGCCCGGGTCCAGTTCCAGTTTCGCGGAGTGGCGACGGGCGGGAGTTCCCCGTACTCGTTTCTCTGGGAGTTCGGCGATGGCACGACGGCCTACGGACCCTCCGTGACCCACGAGTACGCGTCGCCGCCGCCCAGCGGGGGAGTCTCGACGCCGACCCTCGTGGTGAGCGACTCTGCCGGGTCGACCGTGCGAGCGGACGTCCCCTTGCCGGTCGCCGTGTTCGCCGGCCCCAGTTGTCCCCCGGCGACCTCGTCGGGCGGGGGGATCCCCTCGGTCGAGTACGTCGGTGCCGGCGTCGCCATCGTCGCGGCGATCGCGGTGGTGCTCGCCGTCGTCATGCTCCGGCCCCGTCGCCCGGCGGCGTGAGCCGTCGGCGGCCCGGGCTATCGAACCTGCATCGCGTTCAGGATCACCAGACCGTCCACGACCTCTTGCAGCACGGCCCCTACCGCGGGGAGCACGAACCCCCCGGCGGCGATCGCCATCAGGACGAGGCTCGCCCCGAGGCCCAAGACGATCCCCCGGCGCGCGACGCGCACCATTCGCTGGCTCAGCGCGATTCCGTCGACCACCCGGTCGATGTCGTCGACCAAGAGAACGATATCCGCGGACTCGGCCGAGATGCCGGCGCCGCGCGCCCCCATGGCGACCCCCACGGAGGCGGAGGCGAGGGCGGCGGCGTCGTTGATCCCGTCTCCGACCATCACCGTCGTGCCGAAGCGGGCGCGGTAGTCCCGGATCTTTTCGACCTTTCCCTCGGGTAAGAGCTCCCCGGCGAATTCGGTGATCCCGGCCTCCCGGGCCATCCCTTCAGCGTTCGCCTGGTTGTCGCCGGTCAGCAACGCCACGTGCTCCACGCCGAGCGACCGGAGGCGATCCACCATCGGCCGGACCCCCTCCCGGAGCCGGTCGGCGTACCGGATCTCCCCGATCGGGCGTCCATCGAACGCGACGACCGCGACCAGACGACCGGCCGTCCGGGAGGGGATTCCGACGGCCGGGGCGGCGACCGGCCAACCATCCAGTCGCTTCCGGATCAGAGACTCCGACCCGACGAGGACCCGATGGCCTTCGACGATTCCCTCGAGACCCGCCCCGCCCGTCTCCACCACGTCGCTCGGATTCGGAAGGAACGGGGTGGTCCGACGGGCTTCTCGGACCGTCGCCTCGGCGAGCGGATGCGACGACATCTGCTCCAGCGAGCCCGCCCATCGGAGGATCTCAGTGGTCGAAGTGGTGGTGTCGTACGCGACGATCGCCTCGACCTCCGGCCGCCCGGCGGTGAGCGTCCCCGTCTTGTCGAACGCCACCACGCGCGCGCGTCCGAGCTCCTCGATCGCCCCGCCGCTCTTCACGACCACGCCGTCGTGGGCCGCCCGGTTCACCGCCCCGATCACCGCGATCGGCGTGGCGATGATCAGGGGACACGGCGTCGCCACGACCAGGACGGCGAGGGCCGTCTGGGGGGCGTGGGTGAGCAGCCAACCGAGCGCGGCGACGGCGAGGGCGAGCGGGGTGAACCACACCGCGTAGCGGTCGGCGAGGCGTTGCAGGGGAGGCTTGCGATCCTGCGCCGAGCGGACGAGCTCGACGATGCGGGCGTACGTGCTCTCCTGGCTTCGCCGGTCGGCCCGAACGTCGAATGGTGCTCCGACATTGAGGGTCCCGCTCAGGACCGGCTCGCCAGCGACCCGTCGCCGGGGCAGCGGCTCGCCGGTCACCGCCGCCTCGTCGAGGAGCGCTTCGGCGCTGACGACGGTCCCGTCGACCGGAAGCATGTCGCCGGCGAGGACGACGAGGCAATCCCCCACGGCGACCGCGTCGGCCGGGATCTCCTCGACGACGTCGCCGCGACGACGCCTCGCCCGCCGCGGAGCGCGCTGCAGCAGCTGGCGCAGGGAGGCCGAGGCCCGGTGGAACGCGTACGAATCGATCGCTTCCCCGCTGGATTGCATCAGGACGATGATCACTCCCGCGAACGCCTGATCGAGAGCAAGGGCGCCGACGATCGCCAGCATGGCGATCACGTCCGAGGCGAACTCGCCGCGGAGCAGCCGGCGGGCGGTCTGGTAGACGAGCGGGAGTCCGCCGACGACCAGCGTCCCCAGCCAGACGTACCGCCCCCACGATGGCGCGGCGATGACGTAGGTCAGGAGGAGACCGACGAGAAGCCCGGTCGAGGCGACGAACGGAAGCGGATACCGTCGGGCGATCGGCCCGAGGCGTAGGGGCGTCGTCTCGTAAGTGGGCGGTTCCGCGGGGTCAACGGTCGATCGCGCCATCCGTACCGTTCCTTCTCTTCCCGACGTTCCCGTGCCGAGCCCGGCTCGCCGGCCCCGGGGCGGTCGGTCCCCGTGTTCGGTGAGCCCGAGGGCCGAGTCGCACCGGGGCCGGACCCCGCGGGCGTATGCCTCCGGGGGCAGGGCGGCGGGGGATAAGCGGGTCGTGGGCTGGACCTGAGTCCCTGCCCCGCACAATCAGCGGCACCGAGGGCGAAATGGGGCTCCGCGGTTCGCGGGCGCTCCGTTCGCGATGGGTCGATCGCGCGGTCGAGCCCGAGGCCCCTCCGTCGCAACGACGCGCCGGCGAGCGGCGGCCCTCGGCAGAACTATACGACGGGTCCTCCTCCCCGCGCCGATGGCGGGCCGTCCCCGGAGTCCCGGTTGATCTCCCCACCGTACGCCTCGGCACCCCACCCCCGTCCGCGATGGTCTCCCGGACGCGGAGTCGTCTCCGGCGCCGTCGTTCCCGGACTCCTCACCGTCCTCCTCTTGGCCACGCCGTCGGCCTGGGCGTCGCCCGCCGTCCGGGACGTCGCCCCGTACGTCGGGGCCTCGGGATACGGGACCCACTCTCCCGTCGGAGGAAATCTCTCGTGCCCGAAGTCTGGGAGTTACACCCACGACGGGTTGGTCGCGGGCCCATCCGCGCTCCCGGCGACGGGCCGGTTGCTGGCGGCGGACTCGGCCTGCGGACGCTCGACCGCCGCCATCGTATCGGCCCAGTTTTGGACGACGTCGTCACTGACGAGTTCGTCGTTCGGCCCGGGGCTGGCCGGGCATCGGACGGTCACGTACCACTGGCATGTCCACCTCTCCGCGGCGGGAACGTGCCGGATCCTCGGGCTGGTCTCCCACGCGGCTCCGTGCTCGGCCCGCGCGGTCGTGCTCCTGTACGGCGACCTGTACGACAACACCACCGGGGCCTCGGTGCTGGCCGCGCCGTTGTTCGTCCCGGTCCTGAACGACACGGCAACGAATGCGTTCCATAGCTTCTCGGCGAACCTCACGCACAACTACACCCTCCGGTTCAACGTCTCGCTCTCGACGACCGACCAGTACGAGTTCACGGCATGGCTCTACACCTCGGTCTCCACAATGGCCCGAGGCTGGACCTACAACACCGGACAGATCTTGGTGACGGAGATCGTGAGCGTCCGGCTCGACGCCGGCACCGCCGGGCACGGCGCGTGGGTCACCTCGATGAACCTCTCCTAGCGCGACTCCTCGCGGTCGACGAACCGTCGCCCCGCCGACCCCCGGACCCAACGGGGCCGGCCCAGGGGGGCTACACGTAGCTAACGGCGACAACCCCCCCGAGAGGGAAGTGCCCCGCGGCGTCCGGGGCCTGGATGGTGATCGCCCACGTGTCGAATTGTCCGGGGGTCTCCGTGTACGGGATGTTGTCGGGGGCGACCGCCGTTACGGCGAACGGTCCGCTCACCGAGATGCTCAGCACGGTGTATCCGGGGCAGTCGAGGGGCCCACACGACGCGGTCGTGACCGCCACGTTGATGTCGACCGTGAAGAGGGTCCCGGGGACCGGACGCTGTCCGCAGTCCGAGCAGCCGACTTGCACCCCCAGCGCGGACGAAGCGCCGTTCACCACCCACGAGCCGCCCTCCATCGTCACGACATTGGTCTCCGGGACGTAGAACCCGAACACGTACACGAGAGAAACAGCGAGCCCGATCCCGACGACCAATATGATCGAAAGGATCCGGCGCGGCGGAGTCGTGTCCGGTCGGGGAGCGCGAGGGAGGAGCGTCGCGAGGGCGGCCCCGCACTTCGGGCAGAAGGCCGAATCGGGCCGAAGGGGGCGCCCGCAGTTCGGACACGCGGCCCCGCCCACTCCAGCCTGCTCCGGCGTTCCGCCCTACCCGAGGGCGTTCCCGCAGTGGGGGCAGAACCGAACGTACGGGTCGATGACACGACCGCACCTCGGGCAGACCCGCAGCATCGTCGGTGGCCACGGGTAGAATCCCGGAGGCGGCAGCGACTCGGGTTTGTGGGCGATCGCGAGGACCCCGCCGACGAGGCCGAGGATGAACCCGACGACGAACCCGCCGAAGAAGCTCAGTAGGCTGACGATCGAGAACACGAGAATGATGGCCCCGTACGCGACGTGGTGCTGCGGCTGGACGTAGACGAGAATTCCAAAGACGAGGACGATGACGCCCGCGACCACGCCGAGGAGGCCGGAGAGGAAGAACGTCCCTCCGCCGACCCCGAATCCGACCTGGGAGATGACGGCCCCGACGGCGATCTCGAAGACCGAGGCGAGAACGATGAGAATCCCCCCAATCAACGACAGGACGAACGGGGCCGTGGGCTTGGCGAGCTGCCCCGGCAGGGTGGGGGTCCCGGGTATAGGCGGCCCCCAACTCGGGCCCCACCCCGGGTGGAGCGGCGTCGCCGTCGGCCAGATGGGGGCCGTCGGATGGGACGGAGCGGCCGTCGCGCCGGACGGGGGGCCCGAGGGGGGCGGCCGGCTCAGCGGCGTCCCGCATTTCGAGCAGAACGAATCGTCCGCGGCGTTCGGCGCCCCGCAGGCGGGGCACGTGACACCCGGCACACCGTCCGAAAGCGATTCGGGCTACTTATAGCGCGGAGATGGGGGCGGCCCGGCCGACGAGAGCGCGGTTCGTCCGGGGGGTGGGCGTGCGGCGCTATAGACGTGGGAAGCGTCCGGGTTCTTCGCCCCGGCGGGATCGATACCGCGGGAGCCGAGGCCACCGAGCACCATGCCCGCAACGCTGCCGCTCCCCCCCTCGTGGACCGGAGTCCGGAGGCGGTCGGTCCCCCATTCGCTCGTGGTCATCCTCATCGGTGGCTTGCTGGCTCTCCCGGCCGTCTCATTCGGCTCGGGCTCGCACGCCCCGTTCGTGTCATTGCGACCCGCAGCTGCACCCGGCTCGAACGACGCGCTCCAGCTAGGCTCCCTCGTCGCCGTCACGCCCACCACGTTCTGGTCGCTCGACCTGCAGACGAACAACTCGACCGGAGTTTGGACGGACCCCGCGGTCCGCACGTTTCTCAATGAGACCCCGTTCACGTGGTTCCGATACGGTCAGGATACGGAGGCGTGCAACATCACGGTCAATGTCGCCTACGGAGCGAATGGGACGCCCTCGGGCCCGTGCAACTACAACCTGACCTCGTTCGGCGAATGGTGCGCGAGCCAGCGACCCCACTGCCACTCCATCATCTTCCTCCCGGGGGAAGCCAACAACAGCTCGCAAACCGCGTACACGGCGGCCTGGGTCGTTCGGACCCTCGGCTTCCAGCCGGACTACTTCAATCTCGGGAACGAGCCGAGCCTCTGGCGGCACTACGGAATCCCGTGGACGCAGTGGAACGTCAGCGACCATTCGACGCCGACCCCCCTCGCCTACGCGGTCGACCTCCACGCGGCGATCGTCGCCGTCCGGGCCGTCGACCCGGCCGCGAGGTTCGTGGGACTCGAGGCCGACTGTGCCTGCGGCCCGCCCTGGTTCCGGGAGGTCGTCCACGTGGACGGCCCGATGATCTCCGCCCTGGCCTACCACTCCTACCCGTCCTACGGGCAGGCCAACGAGTCGCTCGCGACACTCCTCGCGCCGTTGTTCTCCTCGTCGAACATCACGACGTCGTACCCCCTCGTCCGCTCGTTCATCTCGGGCCGGTGCCCCCGGTGCGCCACGCTGCCGATCTACCTGAACGAGTACAACGCGGGCCCCGGCTGGACGCCGACCGCGCTCAACGGGACGTATGGCAACGCGCTGTTCCTGGCGGCCTCCACCGTGCAGGCGCTCCGGGCCAACGTGACCCAGTTCACGGTGTTCAATCTGCAGAGCAACAAGTCGACGTTCGGCTACTCGATGATGAACGACACGAACGTCGTCGGACCGACCGGACTCTTGTTCAGCGGCCTCCTGCGCCACCTCGCCCTCGGCTCGGTGTTCGCGAGCCGGTTCAACACGACCACCGCGGGAGTGGTGGCGGCGCTCACGGAGAGCTCCCGGCGGGCGACGCTTCTCGTCGTGAACTCGAACCTCACCCATTCGGCGACCGTCTCCGTCGCCTCTGTCTTCTCGACCGGGGCCGCGGATTGGCTCGGTTCCTGGTCGCCATCCCGCTCGACTCCTTCGTGGGTCTCGGCTCGCGCGCGGGCTAACTACACGATACCGGCCGAGGGAATTCTCCTCCTTTCCGCCCCGCTCAATGCGACGCATGGGGTCCGTCTGAACGGTCCCGCGAAGGCGGCCGATTCGTCGTCCGGGCACCCCGCGGAGTCGAGCCACACTTCGCCCGGCCCGGTGAGCGCCGGAGTTCCTCGGAGTACCCGGATCTCGCACCGGGAGTCGGAGGCCGCGGTACGACGCGTCGGCCTATCGGCGCCGATCCGCGATGGGTACGAGCCCCCAACAGGTGCGTGACCCCGGCTCCGAATGTGCCTACGGATCGGGCCGTGCCTCCGGCCCTCGAAGTTTGACGAGTTCGCCATTCAGGGGGTGACCGTCCGTCACATGGCCATCCTCCTGCCAGTCGAGCCAGCCCGGGGATTTCGGAGCCGACTGCCAGAAGAACGCTGCTCTTGTGCGACTCAATCGGACGCCATGTCCCCGAGCTTGCTCGACGAGGGCCGCCGACGCCTCGACGGGTATCGTGGTCTCCAGCCGAACGAAATGATGCTTGGCCGAAAAGACGTCGACCCAATTCGGGCGGATTAGGCGAGCATCGCCCCGCGGCAGGACCTTGGACGCGTCTCCCTCGAGGCTGAAGAGATTCACCTTCAGGGTCGGGTCCGACCACCCAACGGACAGAGACTTGCCATTCCGCCGTTGGAAGGCAATTCCAGTCGGTCCGACCTGATGGCGGATCACGACGGTCGACCCAAGTCGCCACATCGCAATCGAACCGGCCACGAGGATGGCAAATCCGACCACGATACAACCGATCGATACGGAAACCGGGCTCCCACCCTGGAAGCCGAAGTACCACGCCGTTCCGAGCACGGTGAGCGCGACGCCTAGCCCAGCGTAGACGGCGATGAAGGGCCCGAATTGGACCCGATTCGAGTGGCGTTCCTCGCCGGATTCGCTCGTAAGATCGAATTCGACCTTGGTGGCCTCGGCCGAGGAGGCCGACAGCAGCGGCTGACCGCCTTCCGCGCTGGATTCCACGCTCGCGGGACCCCACAATGGCTCAAATCGAGTCGGTTCGATGCCCGCGGCGGCGCTCGCCCCCCAGGGGGCTCTCACCTCCCCCGCCAGTTGGGATGCAGGTAGCGCCGATGGGCCCGGACGGATTCGAACCGTCGATCGACCGGTTATGAGCCGGACGCTCTAGTCCGCTAAGCTACGGGCCCGTTGGACCGGCTCGAAGGGGAAGGGAGAGGCGCCGCCGAGCGGAGTTCCGGGGCAGGACGGACACGCCGTCCGCCCGTTCGAACCGCTGACCTTTCGGTTAACAGCCGATCGCTCTACCGCTGAGCTACGGCGGCACCGGCGGCGCCGACGTGGGGCGGCTCTAATAGCCTTTCCGGGCGGCGGAGCGTCCCTTGTACTCCGTGGCCCGCTCCTGGAGGTGTTGAATCGTCGCGGTCATCCGATTCAGGGACGCATCGAGGGCGGCGAAGTACTCCTTCGCGCGGTCGGTCACGACCGCCCCATCGGCGGACGGTTGGATGACCCCCTCGCGTTCGAGCAGGTGGAGCGAGTAGCGAACCTTGTGGATCGGGAGGTGCATCGCCTCGCTCAACCGGATGATGCCCATCGGCGGATTCCCCGCGAGGCGCTCGACGATGTCGACGTTCCGCGCGAGAAGGTCGAGCTCCCCCGCGATCCGGTCGATGAGGTGCGGCTGGTCGCCGATCCCCGGCGGTTCGGGTTCGGGCGGCGCCGCCGGGGACTTCGGGAACGGCATGTCACACCGTCTCCGACACCGACCCCCGTTACTTCAACGTTGTCGGTGAACTTGCTTTGGGACTCTCTTTCAGGGCTGCCGTCAAAATTCACCGTTCAGATTCCACCGACTGGTCCCTCTTTTTCAGTCCGGCCTCGGCTTCTCGGCGGATGCCCACCGTCTGCCGCGCTCTCCGATTTCGGCTCTCCGGGGAGCTTCCGCCCTCCCTCCGCCTCGTCCTCAACGACTACCGGGTGCTCGTGAACGAGGTGCTCCGGGAGGCCCTCCTCACCGGCAAGACCGCCCGCGGCTCGATGTCCCGATACGCTCGCGACCGAGCGCTCGTCCACCAATTCACCGGAAACCACGCCATCGTCGCCTCCGCGATTGCGCTCTCCCTCGTCAAGTCGCACCGCAGCCGCCTTCGCCGCGGCCTGCCTTCCAAGGTCCCCTACGTGCGGCGGCCGTTCCTTCGGACCACCCCCGAGACGTTTCATTTCGACGTCGATTCCGGGAAGGCTCGGCTCTCCCTTCGGAATGGGGAGTGGTGCTCGTTCTTCGTGACGGTCGCACCGTTTCACCGGGAGGTCCTGGCCCCGCTCGACGTTCGAGTCAAGCAGCTCCACGTATCGGAACAGGGCGTCGTGCTGTACCTCGAGAAGAGTGTGCCCGAGCCGTTCGAGCCGGCCGCCCTCCTCGCCCTCGACAGCAACGAGAGTTCCCTCGATGGGGTCACCGTCACCCCGGTCCAAACCCGGGCGGCCCACGTGCCGTTCCCGGATGTTCGGGTGGTTCAGGCGCGCCATTCCAAACGGCGGCGGGACCTTCAGCGGCGGAAGGCGCGCGACCGACGGGTCGCGCGGAAGCTTCTCGGGAAGGAGGGCCGCCGCGAGCACCACCGAATCGAGTCTCGGCTCCACATCCTCTCGAAGCGACTTGTCCAGGGTGCGGTTCGGGCGCACGCCGCCATCGCGCTCGAAGACTTGGCGCGGCTCCCGAGACCCCGACGATGGAGCCGGACGGCCGGCGGTCCTTTCCCGATGAGGTCCGGCCCGAGGCTCCGACGTCGGCTCTCGAGTTGGCCGAGGCGCGAACTCCACCGCCAGATCGAGTACAAGGCAGCGGAGCGCGGAGTCCCGATCTACTGGGTGAACCCGTTCCGAACGTCAACGACCTGCCCGAGATGTGGGGTCTTCAACGGTCCCCGAAGCAGGGTGGGCACGGTGTTCGACTGCGCCAGCTGCCACTGGAGTCTCGACCGGCAGCTGAACGCGGGCGCGAATATCGCACAAACCGTTCTGCGCGACTTCGGTCGGGCGGAACTTGGAGGTCCCCGACTTGACCTCGACGCCCTCTCCAAGGATGCGAGGAGGCCCCGCTACCCGTTCGAGAAGTCGCGCGGGCAAGGGCGGAGCGGAGGGAGAGGGAGGGACGACATCCGGCTCCCGGGCAACCGGGGGTCTTCATAGAATCCCAAAGCTCGGTGAACTCGGCCCGAGACGACTCTCCCGTCGGCGGCGTCCGTCCGCCGCCGGCCGCTATATACGGGCAGACCGTCGGCCGGCCGAGGGGTCGGTCGTGCGCCTTCCGGTCGTGGCGTTCGGCGTCGTCCTGATCCTCGCTGGCGCGGCCCTCTGGTACGTCCCACTCACCTCCGCCACGACCACGATCCAAGTGCCCGTCGGCGACGCCTACGACTTTGGGGTTCCGACGGGCTACATCGTGGCCGGAATCCCTTACACAGCCTCCTGGAACTCCGGTTCGCTGACGAACGTCACGATCTACAGCTGCGGGACGAACTCGGCGTGCCCGAACGAGGTGAGCGCCCCGGTCGTTGCACAACGCGATGCCTCGTCCGGATCGCTCAAGTGGACGAGCTCCGCCGGCCACTACTTCCTCCTCGTCCCGAACACGACGGTGAACCTCACGCTCTCCTACCTCGAACCGGTCTCCGGCGGCCTCGTCGGCCTCGGGGCGCTCGGGCTCGGGGCCATCGTCCTCGTCGTCGGGCTCGCGCTCCGTCGACCGCCGACGGACGCGCCCGCCGCGTCCCCCGACCCCCACCCGACGAAGCCGGCCCCGTCAACCGCGCCTGACCGTCCCCCCAAATAACTCGCCGGCCGTGGTCGTTCCCATGGACGTTCACGCCCCCGTTTCGGAAATCATGACCCGCGTGGTCGCGCAAATCGAGCCGACCGCCTCGGCGGAGGAGGCCGCCCGACTGATGCGCTCGCGCCACGTCTCGGGCCTGCCGGTCATCGGCTCGAACGGACGGCTTGTCGGCGTTCTGAGCGAGATCGATATCGTGCGCGGGATCCACCAGGCGACCGGGGCGATGAGTCCCCGGGGATTCCTCGATATCGTCCTCGGGTCGACGCCTGCGTCCGGGGGCCCGGGGCTTCTCGAGTCGTCCCGCGCCCGCCTGAAGAACGCCCGCGTCTCGGAGTTCATGTCGGACCGGGTGGTCACGGTCGACCCGGACACGACGTTGCGCGAGGCGGTCCGCCTCCTCCGCCAGCACGGCATCAGCCGTCTTCCCGTCGTCGACGATAAGCGTCGGGTCATCGGGATCGTGACGAAGAGCGACCTGCTCGGGGCGGTCGAGGATCGACCCTCCCGGTCGCGGGGTGGCCTCACGCCCGCTCCCCGGGTCGGTCGGGCCGGAAAGGGAACGGCCGCTCCGAAGGGGCCGACCGACCCGTACGGCGACATCTAAGCCGACGCCGGGAGCCCGCCCCGCGCGGGTCGGTTCGGCTAGCGCGGGGTACGGTTCTTCCGCCGAGGCGAACCCTCGACCGCCAGGCAGACGGTCCCGAGCCACCGGGAGGAGACAGGTCTCGCGCTCACGGAAACGAACGGCCGAATGACCCTCGGATCGACGAACAGTCGCCAGACGGCCGAGTCGGCGCTGGCCTCCATCGTCACCTCGTACGGGCACGACACCGCGGTTCGACCTCCCGGGGCTCCCGATCGACCTCGGTTCCGCTCGGAGGAACGACCCTCGGATCGGGATCGCTCCGTTCCCATCGGGCGGGCTCGGCGGGGATCTGGACCGGCCTCCCCGGAGCTCCGACGACCGGTCCCGGTCGACGGGGAGCGAACGCTCACGGGATCGCTTCGGGGTACGGTCGGGCGGGCGCCTGGGCCGGACGCATCGTCCAACCGGACGCGTGGTACATCGCCTTGACCGCGGAGAGGTGGTCGCGGCAGGCATAGTGCACCGTGCCCGAGGCCTCGGCGATGGCTCCTAGGGCCGGCCGTCCGCAAATGGCGACGATCCCGGAATCCTCCGAAAGGCCGACCCACTCACAGGCGGGATGCCTCGGTCGTGTCATGGTGTTCCTCTCCGCGGTGGTCGCGCCGTGCGCGACCAAGCTCCCCATCCCGGCTTCCGGACGATAAGTCGCGGGTCAGCCGGAGTTGACGGCCGCCCCTTGAAGGACCCCGCGACTGAGGGGGCTGGGGACCTATGACGAATGGCGGGTTTCGACCGGTGGCAGGCCTTCTCCTCGTTGCCCTAGTGCTGATCGTCGGAGTGACCTTGATCGTGCTCATCCAAGCTCAGGACTCCTCGTCGCCGACCACGGTCCGGGTCGACCTCACGATCCGCCAAGATCCGACGACCGGGTTGTTCGCCTTCTCCCCCGCCTCCATCCATGTTCCCGCGGGAGCGATGGTCCAGGTCGTCGTCACGAACTTCGATCTCGCCCACCACTCCGTCGCCCCGGTCTTTTGCAATGTCACGGGCACGACCGGCGGCATGATGGAGGAAATGGGGGGAGGAATGGGCTCCATGATGGGGCAGAACCTGAGGGGACTTTCGGAGAACTCCGTGAGTCACACCTTCACGATGGAGTCGGGGGGCTACGACGTCAACGTACCCATCCCGCCCGCCGCCGCGTCCGGGAGTCCGAGCGTGACGGAGTTTTCGTTCCAGTCCCACGGGTTGAGCGAGGCGAGCTGGAGCTGCGAGTCCACCTCCGGAACCGGTCCGATGCCGATGATGGGGAGTTTCGAGAGCTCCTGACGTGGATCCGGATTCCGAGCGCTCGGGGAGTTCCTCCGCGGGACGGGCGCCGGATCGCTCCAGCGTGCCCGCGGTTCGGACGGCGACGAACACCCGACGGCTTTGACGAACGGAGTCGTTCGTTCTCGGCCGGCTCCGCCGGTGCCCGCGGCCCCCGGCGCGAGGACCCGATCGCGTGGGTACGGGAGGAGTCAAAGGGGAAGGGACGGTTCCGCGCCCCGGGAGATACCGAATGATCCGCTCGCTGAGTGAGCTCGGCGCGGAGCTCGGCGTCGACCCGGACAACCTTCGTCCGGTGGGCCGCGGGATCGGCAAGCTCGCCGTCGCGATGATCCGGCGACGCGTCGAGGGCGGCCGCCGCGGCCGGCTCCTGCTCGTCACCGGGACCACGCCCACCTCGCATGGCGAGGGGAAGACCGTCACGACGATCGCGACGGCGATGGCCCTTCGTCGGGCGGGCCACACGGCCGTGGCGGTGCTGCGGCAACCGTCCCTCGGACCGGTGTTCGGGATCAAGGGCGGGGCCACGGGCGGGGGCCGGGCGACCGTCGAGCCGGCCGACCAGATCAACCTCGGGTTTACGGGGGACCTTCACGCCGCCGCGGCGGCGCACAACCTCCTCTCCGCCCTGCTCGACAACCACCTCTACCACGGGAACGAGCTCGCGATCGACCCGGCCCGGATCCGCTGGCCGTGGACCGTCGACATGGAGGACCGGGCGCTCCGCCACGTCGTCGCCGAGAGCGGCGGGGTTCGGAAGAGCGTCCGTCGGGACAGCCGCTTCGTTATCACGGCGGCCTCCGAGGTGACGGCCATCCTTGGCCTGGCTCGGGACTATCCCGATCTCCGGGACCGGCTGGGGCGGATCATCGTCGCCTGGGACGCGGCGGGAAACCCCGTGCGGGCCCACGACCTCCACGCGGAGGGAGCGATGGCCGCGCTCCTGCGGGACGCGCTCGAGCCGAACCTGGTCCAGTGCGCCGACGGAACTCCGGCTCTGGTGCACGGGGGCCCCTTCGGGAACATCGCGCACGGCACCGCGAGCCGGCTCGCGATTGAATTCGCCCTGACCTCGGCCGACTACGCCGTCGTCGAGGCCGGGTTCGCGACCGAACTCGGCGCCGAGAAGTTCGTCGATATCGTCGCCCGGCAGGCCGGCCTCTCCGTGGACGCCGGCCTCCTCGTCACCACGGTTCGGGGGCTCCGCCGCCAGGGCGGCCTCGACGAGGAGCATCTCGGGACGCCGGACATCGCGGCCGTCGAACGAGGCGTCGTCAACCTCCGCGCCCACCTCGCGAACTTGGCCGCCCTCGGCGTTCCCCCGGTCGTCGTGCTCAACCGGTTCCCGGATGATGCCCCCGACGAAGTGGCCCTCGTTCGGACGACGGCCACCGCCGAGGGGGCGGCCTTCGCGGAATCGACGGGATTCTCGGACGGCGCGGCCGGGGCGGCGGCCGTGGCCGAGCGCGCGGTGGAGGTCGCGGGCGCGGGGGGCCGGAGCGCCCCGTTGTACCCGGCGGAGGCGACGGTTCCCGAAGCGCTCGACGTCCTGGTGCGACGGGTCTACGGCGGGGACGGGGCGGACTGGTCGGACGCTGCCCGGGCCCAACTCGACGAACTCGTTCGCGCCGGAGAGGGCACCGTGCCGATCTGCGTCGCAAAGACGGCGCTCTCGATCTCCGACGACCCCCGGCGCCTCGGGCGGCCGAGCGGCTATCGGGTCGCCGTGCCGCGCATCGACCGCTCGGCCGGCGCCGGATTCACGGTCGTGTACCTCGGCGAGATCGAGACGATGCCGGGTCTCCCGAAACGGCCGCTCGCCGAGCGGATCGACGTCTTCCCGGACGGCCGGATCGTCGGGATGGGCTAGGGTTCGGCCCGACTCGCGCCGTTTCGAGGGGCGCTAAGTACCCCCGGGAGGTCCGGGGGTCGGATGGACTCCCCCTTTCGCCGCGTTCTCGCCGGACTGGCCGTCCTCGGACTGGTGGCCCTCGTTGTCGTCGGGGGTTGGCCCACCCCGGGGGGCGCCCCGAGCGATCGCTCGCCGCCGCGCAGCGGTCCGAGCTCGCTCTCCCGGAGCGCATCCTCGATCTCGCTGAGCCCGCGCCCAACCGCCTCGACTCCCGTGTGGACCAACATCACCGGCAATTCCTCGACGTCGCCGCCACCGCGGGTGAGCGCCGGCATGGTGTACGATTCCACGGACGGCTATGTCCTCCTGTTCGGCGGGGAATGGACCGGAGGCGGACCGTACCAGTTCTACAACGACACCTGGTCGTTCCTCGCCGGTCACTGGACGAACCGGACCACCGCGCACGCCCCGGCGGCCCGATTCGGATTCTTCCTCGCCGACGACGTGGCCGACCACGAGGTGGTGCTGTTCGGCGGCATCGAGGCGCACAGCAGCTTCGAGACCGACACCTGGGCGTACTCCGGCGGGAACTGGACAAACATCACCTCCGGTGTGGCCCCCCCGGGCGCGTTCTGGGGGTCGATGTCGTACGACACATCGACCGGCACCGTGATCCTGTTCGGTGGGAACCAGGGCGGAGCCCCCTCGACCGAGTACACGAACGACACCTGGTCGTTCCACGCCGGAAGTTGGACGGCCCTCGCCCCGTCGGTTTCCCCGTCCGGCCGAGACGACCAGAACCAGGTCGACGATGTGGCCGACGGTCGTGTCCTGATGTTCGGCGGGCTGAACTCGAGCAACTACCTCAACGACACGTGGGCGTACTCCGGCGGCACCTGGTCACTGGTCACGACGGCCGTCGGCCCGGACGTTCGGGGCGGCCCCGGGCTGGCGTATGACGCCGCGGCGAGCGCGGTCGTGATGTATGGCGGGTTCCCCGCGAACACCTACTACTACGCGACCTGGGTTCTCCAGGGAGGAACCTGGACCCGGTACGACCTGACCCCGACGCCGTCCTCCGGGACGATCTGGGGCCAGATGACCTACGACGCCGCGGACCGCTACGTCGTGATGCTCCAGGGGGACGGAGCGTACAACGGGACGTGGGAACTCAGCTTTGTGGGCGCGGGACCGCCGCCGGCGCTCTCGGTGACGGCGACCGCGACGCCGAGCTCCGGCGTGGCGGCGCTCCCGGTGGCGTTCATCGCCACCGCGACGGGCGGCACCGCGCCGTACGCGTACGCGTGGAGCTTCGGCGACGGGACGAGCAGCTCGAACCAGAACCCGAGCCACACCTACACCCGCGCTGGGAGCTACACGGCGAGGCTGAACGTCACGGATGCGGCGTCGGCGAAGGTCTCGAAGAACTTCACGATCGCCGTATCGTCCTCGCCGCTCCAGGCGACCATTTCCGCTCAGCCGCTCACGACGCCGGTCGACCAGACCGTCACGTTCACCTCCACCATCTCCGGCGGAACGGGCCCGGACACATTCCTGTGGGAGTTCGATGACCACTCATCGGCGACGACGGCAAACGCGACGCACCAGTTCGTGGCCGCCGGGACCTACATCGTCACGTTCGTCGTCAACGATTCGCGGGGGGCGTCGGTGCTCCGCAACGTGACCGTGACGGTGACCGCCGCGACGAACCCGAACAAGCCCGGCGCGTCGTCCGGTCCGAACGTTATCCCGATCGTGGTCGGGGTCCTGCTAATCCTCGTCCTGGTGTTCGTCGCCTTCCTTTGGTATCGGCGGCGACGGAAACCCGCGGAGGTCCCCGCCCCCGTGGGCGCGCCGCCCCCGCCTCCGCCACCGCCGACGTAGGCGGCTGGATCGGGCCTAGGGCCGGAACTCGAACACTCGGTTGAACGGGGTCTTCGCCGCGATCCGGGACCGGGTGAACCCGCCGGCCTTGGCGACTTCCGTGAGTTGGGCCGCGGACGCCTGGGCTCCCAGGCCCGCCCCGCCGGCCTGGGAGAGCGAGGCCGGCGTGCAGATCATCGACGAGGCGCTGTAATAGACGCGGCCGACCGGGTTCATGTTCTCCGCGAGGCTCTCGCCGGCCGCCGGCTCGACGACCATCCAGGTGCCATCGGACGTGAGGGTCGCCCGGACCCGCTTCGCCGCCCCCACCGGGTCGGACATGTCGTGAAGGCAGTCGAAGAACGTCACGAGGTCGTAGTTCTCGCCGGGGAACGCCTGGGCGGTCGCGACGTCGAAGTGGACCCGCTCGACGGCGCGCTCCTCGGCCGCGAGGTACCGGGCCGCCTCGACCGACCCCTTGTGGTAGTCGAAGCCGAAGAACTCCGAGCGCGGGAACGCCTGCGCCATCAGGAGCGTCGAGGAGCCGTACCCGCATCCCACGTCGGCGACCTTCGCGCCCTTCTCGAGCTTGGTGACGATCCCGTCGAGGGCGGGCAGCCACGAGCCGATCAGGTTCCCGACGTAGTTGGGCCGGAAGAACTTGCTCGTCCCGACGAACAGGTTCGCGTCGCGCTCGTGCCAGCCGACGCCATGCCCGGACCGGAACGCGTCGAGGACCCGCGCCTCGTCGCGGTAGTTGGCGGACGCCAGGATGAACGCGCCCGGGAAGTACGCCGGTCCCTTCTCGTCGGTCAGGACGAACGCCTGCTCCGGGGAGAGGAAGAACCGGCCCGTCTTCGCGTCGTGGCTGACGTATCCGGAGGCGAGCTGGGCCGCCAGCCATTCCCGAATGAACCGCTCGGAGGTCTCGGTCGCCTTCGCGAGTTCCGCCGACGTCCGGCCCCCGGGTACTTTGAGGCCGGTGTACAGACCGAGCTTCTCCCCGATGACCACGGTCGAGCCGTGCATCACGGCTCCGAGGTCCTTCACGAACTGCTCGACGAGCTGGTTGATCTTCTCCGGGTTCGGTTCCGCGGTCGCCTGCATCGGTTCGGTCCTCCGGTCTGGGCCGAACCGCGGACCGTTGTGCCCGTATAGAAACGTTCGTCGGGCCGTCGAGACCGTCCGTTCTCGCGCCCAGTTGGGGCCCCGGCTGACCGGGGCGACGGGCCCGCCGGGATTCGAACCCGGGTTCGAGGCTCCGGAGGCCTCTGTGATGTCCAAGCTATACTACGGGCCCAGTCAGGATAGGCGCGCGACGTCCCCGTGGCTATTGGCTTTTCGCCGGCTCATCCCGCGTCCCGGCGTCGGTCACGGCCGCGACTCGAGGTACCGTCGAAGGCGTTGGTAGACCTCATCCCGGGTCTCGAACATTTCGAAATCGGGCCGTCCCTCCAGCGCGCGGTAGATCCCGCGGTGTCCGCCTTCGACTTTGAGCCTCCAACGACTTGGCGTCTCGCGCAAAGGACGAACGTCGAGGTCCGGCGTTGCCGTCCAAGGATGCCGGGCAAGAAGAGGAAACTTGGCCAGGAAGGCCCGCTGAACGGGTTCGGGCAGCCGGAGGAACTCGCGTTCGGCCGACGCAAGGAAGGTGAATTGCTCCTTCCACGGTCCGAGGGGGCTCGTCGACACCACTCAACTGCCCAGCTTGCGGAGTCGAGGGCTGGCTCGCTCGACCTCGGCATACGTCCGGCTCGATTCCTCACGCTCACGGCGCTCGAGCTCTCGGACGGTTTCGGGGGGCAGCCAATCCTCGAACGCCGAGAGCAAGAACTCGTCCCAGTTCTTGCCGGAGGGCTTCAAGCGGAGCAAGAGATCGATGGTCGATCGATGCGCGGGGATGCTCGACATCGGATCCGCGGCGCTCATGAGTAGCTCATGAATCGCCCGGGCATAAGGAGTACTCCCGGGCCGGCCGTGGGTCCCGGCGCGTCCCCAGTCGGTTCCGGAAGACCCGTCCGAGCGCCGGCCCGCGCGGAGCCACGTGGGGGCGAGCCCGGAATCTCGGTCTCGTCCCGGGTCATTCCCGCGAGGCGGCGCCGGAGGGTTTATTAAGGGGTTTTCGGAGAATGAACGTCTGCCCCTCGGGAACGAGAGGAACGGGAAGACATGAGCACGAAGCAGAGCGTCCGAATCCGAGCAGAGCCGTTGACGAAAGCCAAGGCCGGCCCGGTCCCGACCCCCGTTCGCCGCTAGGCGGACGGGCGGTCCCAGCGCCGACACCGGTCTCGGGATCCTCGACCAACGTGGCCCGCCGTCGAGGACCTGGGCGGCTTCCGGCTCGCGCCCCCGCCCACTTGGGCGGAGGGGCGGGTCGGGAGCCGAAGTAGCCGACCCCGCCCGAACCGGTTCCCGTGATTCGTCCTCGAACCAAGCGATCCCTGAGCCCGTTCCGGCTGGTCAACGGCGACATCCTGCTCGCCCGGGACGTCTACGGCCTCGGGCTCCGGATCCCCCGCGACGGGTCCGATGCGGTCTGGCGGTTGCTCCGCCTGATGGACGGAACGCGAGACCTTCCGACGCTGACGAAGGCCCTCCGTAGGACGTACCCAGGATGGGACGCGACGACCACCCGACGGGCCGTCGCCCGCCTCGAGAAGCTCGGGGTCGTCGAGGAGGGGGAACCCCACGGGACCCTGCCGGAGGCGGAGGCCGACCGGTACTCCCGGAACTTCGACTTCTTCTCGCTCGTGACGCTCGGGACCCCCCGACGCGCCGTCGACCTCCAGCTGCGGCTCCGCGCGGCCCGCGTGACCATCCTAGGGGTCGGGGCGATTGGAACCGCGACCGCGGCCAGCCTGGCGGCGGCCGGGGTGGGCCACCTGCGGATCCTCGACCCGGACCGGGTCGAGCGGTCGAACCTGAACCGGCAGATCCTCTACCGGTCGAGCGACGTCGGCCGGTGGAAAGTCGACGCCGCCGCCGAGCATCTCCGGGCGCTCAACCCCCACCTCAAGGTCACCAAGGAACGGAAGATGGTCCGGACGCCCCGCGACCTCCTCCCGCTGCTCGACGACTGCGACCTGTTCATCCTCGGGGCGGACCGGCCGCACGAGATCCTGCTCTGGACGAACGATGCCGCGGTCGCCCGCGGGACCCCGTGGCTCGACAACAGCTACTCGGGACCGCGCTGCTCGATCGCGCTGTTCGTGCCGGGCCGGACCCCCTGCCTCCGCTGCCTGCAGCACGAGCTCGAGCGCCGGCAGCGGGTCGAGCGGGTGTTCGAGGGCGCCGCCCTCTTTCCCGAACCGTCCGCGAACGCCGTGATCGCCCCCACCGCCGGCGTCGCGGGCCATCTCGGCGCCCTCCGGGCCCTGTACTTCCTCGCCGGCCTGCGTCGGAAGGACGACGGCGTCCTCGTCCAGCTGAACCTCTGGAGCCCCGGCGACGTTCACGTCGTGCGGCCGCGCTACTGGCCCGCGTGCCCGGCGTGCGGGCGGGGCCGGCGATCGGCGTAACCCTCAACGCCTCGCCCCCGGCGCGAGGAGCCGGCCCCGCCCATCGGTGGGTCCATGACGGGGGACCGCGCTAGTGGACCCGATGGTCCCGGCGCCGCCGCCCACGCCGAGCCCCGCCGGAAGCGGCCGTCCGGGGTGGAACCGCGACCTCGGATACTTCCTCGGCGGGCACACCGCGAGCTGGGCCGGCCTGGGCGTCGCGGACGTGCTGATCGTCTGGCTGGTGTTCTCGGAGACCGGTTCGACCCTCGCCGTCGCCGCGGTCGGCGTCGCGCAGGCGATCCCGCCGATCGTCCTCGGCTACTTCGCGGGCGCCCTCGCCGACCGCTACAGCCGTCGACTCCTGCTCATCGTCACGGCGGTCGGTCAGGCCGCGGTCCTCGCCCTCGTTCCCGTCACGCTCGGTCTCTTCGGCTTCCGGCTCGCGATCCTGCTCGCGGTCGCGCTGGCCCTCGAGACGGCGACCCTGATCTTCGGTCTCTCGGCGACGGCGATCCTTCCCGACCTCGTCCCCTCCGAACGGCTCGAAGGGGCGAACGCCCTCACGCAGGCGTTCTCCTCGGTCTCCTGGGCGGGCGGGGCGGCGCTCGCGGCGGGCCTGTTGGTCCTCGCGGGAACGACGGCGAGCTTCGGCGTGAACTTCGGGGTGTTCGCGGTCGGCGCCGTCCTGGTCGCGCTGATCGTCGGTCGGGTCGCGGCCGGGCCGGCCCCGGGGACGCCGGCGCCGCGGCGGAGCCTCCGCGAGGAGTTCATCGAGGGGGTCCGGTTCCTTCGCGGCCACGAATGGCTGCTCGGCTTCACGATCGTCGCGGTCGGGGCCGGCTTCTTCGTGACGATGTTCTCGCCGTATCTCGTCGTCTTCACCGTCGAGGGACTCGGCGAGCCGGCCAGCTACTTCGGCTACCTCGCCGGATCGTACAGCGCCGGGTTCTTCGTCGGCTCCCTCCTCACCGCGCGCCTCCGCGTCCTCCCGCGGTTCGGCCGGGTCCTCGGCCTCGCGCTCCTCGGGAGCGGGGGCCTGCTCGGCCTCCTGGTGCTCGCGCCGAGCCTCCTGTTCGCCCTCGTCGCCTTCGGGCTGATGGGGACGATGATGGGGGTCGTGATCACCGGCTCGATCACGCTCGTCCAGGTCGTCGTCCCCTCGGACCTGCTCGGGCGGTACCTCGGGCTTCAGGAGACAGTCGTCTGGCTCGTGGCGCCCGTCGGGGTTCTCTCGGGAGGGCTGCTGATCTCGGCGTTCGGCGCCCGGACCGGGTTCGCCGCGGCCGCGGTGGGGTTGGCGGCCGTCGGCGCCGTCACGATCGCTTCCCGAAATCTCCGCTCGATCGGCTCGTCCCCCCCGACCAGTCCGGGTCGGGAATAGGGCTTCGCGTCCGGGCCGTCGGCGACGGCGACGCTACCCGAAGCCCACGACGGCGGGCTGCAACCGCCCGCCGAGGTTGCGGGCCTCGTCGACGAGGTCCGGGCGTAGACGGACGAGACCGTCGCGCACGAGCCGTTCGAGGCGCTCCCGCGCCGGACCGGTCGAGTGGCGGGCGATCTCGAGCTCGGCGGTCCGAAGTTCGACCTCCATCTGGTCGGCGAGGAGGTGGCGGCCGGCGAAGATCTCGCCGGCGACCCCGAACGCCCGGGCCGCCCCGTCGAGCTCGCCCCGGGCGAGGGCGACGCGGCCCTCGGTGAGGGACGCCCGCGCCGTCCCGAGCGGGTCCTCGACCTGCTCGAAGAGGCCCTTCGCCTGGCGGACCTCGTGCGCCGCCTCCTCCGTCCGGGCGAGGCCGAACTCGAGGTCGGCGAGGTTCAAGTGGGCCCACCCGGCGCGGCGGAGGTCGTTGGCCGTCTCAGAGAGGTCGACGCACTGGCGGAGCGCGGTCCGGGCCTCGTCGTGGCGGCCGAGCGCGCTCAGTTCGACCCCGAGGCATAGGTTGCCGAGCGCGGCCTCCGTGAGGTCGCCGAGGTCCATCAGGCGGTCGATCGCCGTCCGGTACTCGTTGAGGGCGTCGGGCTCGCGCCCCGGGATCATCGAGAGGACGGTCGCGCGCCGGATCTGCTGGGAGGCGATCTCGCGGGGCTCCCCCTCCTCGAGGGCGACCGCGAGCGCGGCATCGTGGGATTCGAGCGCCTCGGCGTAGTTGCCGCGGTAGTACTGGATCTCGCCCTGCAGGCGGTACGCGAGCCGCGGGATGTCCCCGCGGTCGAGGCCGCGGAGGTTCGCCGGCATCTCCTGCAGCGACTTCTCCGCCTCGTCCCACCGCCCCTGGTCGGCGAGGACCCGGGCCCGATAGACGCCGAACAGCGCCCGGTCGACCGGGCTCGCGGCGCTCCAGAGCGGCTCCGACTTGCGGATCTCCTCGAGGAGCTGCTCGGCCGCCTCCGCGGGGCCGACGTGGGCCTGCTGGACCGCGACCTCGAGCCGGAGCTTCAGCTCCGTCTGGGGGTCCGGTGGGGTCAGTCGCCCGAGCGCCTCCAGCGCGAGGCGGAGGTACAGGAGCGAGACTTCCGGCTGGAACGAGCGCGCTGCGTGCGCGGCGGCCTGCTGGTTGTACTCGACGGCCTGCCGGTCCATCCCGCCGAGGTAGGTGTGGCGGGCGAGCCGGTACACCGTCGGGACGTCCGTCGCGCCGTCCTTCAGGAGCGCCTCGGCGAGCTGGCGGTGGTACCGTCGGACGGAATCTGTCGGGAGCCGCGCGATGAGGCTGTCCCGGGTCTCCTCCCGGTCGAACGCGAACCGGCCCCCGCCGAGGGGGTGGATCAGTCCCTTCGTCGCGAGCTCGTCGAGATGTGCGAGGGTCGCGGCGTCGGTCAACCCGGCGGCGGCCGCGATCGTCCGGCGGTCGATCTCGGGGCCGGCCAATAGGGCGAGGTGCAAGACGAGATGTTCCTCCGACTCCGGCCCGGCCGCGACGGCGGTCCCATCGGCGGCGGTGGCGGCCGGCATCGGGGCGCTCGGCGGTTGGACGGCCGACGGGGAGAGGAGCCGGACGATGCGGGCCGGGACGCCCCCGGACCGGAGCCTAAGCCGGTGGACCTCGGCCTCCGGGAGGGGGGTGCCGGGGAGCGCCCATCGGACGAATTCCGCCGCCTCGGGTTCGGAAAGCGGACGGAGGACGATCCGATCGACGGCTTCGTTCAGTCGAAGGGGGTCCATCGGGTCGGGCGTCGCCCGCGGGCCGACGGTCGGCGGGTCGCAGGTGGCAACGATCCAGACCGGTCGCCCGGCGATGCGCGTCAGGAGGTACTCGAGGAACGCCCGCGACCCCTTGTCCGAGCGGTGCACGTCGTCGAGGAGCAGGAGCACCGGCGCATCGCGCGACGCGGTGAGGATCGGCTCGGCCCAGTTGCCGAACAGCTGGAGCCGGTCTGTCGCGAGCTCGGACGGGGCGTCCTCGTCCATCGAGCCGAGCGGGTCCATCTCGGAGAACCTCGGCCGGGTCCGCTCGACGGCCGGCTGGAACGCGAGCGGGGCCGACTCGGAGGCGCTCGAGAACGGCGTCGCGGAGTCCGACGGCGCGGCGGCGAGGGAACGGAGCGCGTCGTCAATGAGCTGGAACGGCGGGAGGTACTCCGCCCACGACGCTTTCGCCAACGCGACTCGGAAGCGGGGCGCGGGGGACGCCTCGGCGAGCAGCGCGAGGATCGTCGACTTGCCGACGCCGCTCACTCCTTCGAGGATGGTGAGACCGCCGGCTCCCTCGACGGCCCGGTTCCGGCGCCGGAGGAGTTCGGCCCACACCTCCGGCCGCCCGATCCGCGGGGGCACGGGGCCCGAGTGGGACCACACGTGCCAATTACGCGCGGTTTGTGCTATTAAACGCCACCTAGAGAATGGTCAGGGACCCGTCTCATCGGACCGAGGCCCGGACCGCCCTCCCGGGCGGTCGGGCGAATGGTTCGGAGTGCCCGACGCGGCCGACGTCGTCGGTCAGGCGGGTTGCGCGGCCTTCGGGGCCCGGCCCTTGCCGGGCGTCGGGGCGGGCGTGGGGGTCGGGGTCGCGCTCTTGGGTTCGGAGAATCCGCACTTCCCGCACGAGCGCCGGTTCGGGTGCTCGGCGAGGAACGTGCCGGGTCCGCACTTCGGGCACGACTTGTGCGTCCGCACGAGCGTCTCGCCCTTCGCGTTGTAAAGCCCGACGCGGGCCTTCGCCATTCTAGGCCTCCTTGGCCGGGGCCTTCTCCGCCTTGTCAGCCTTCTCGGCCTTCGGCGCCTTCGGGGCCTTCGCGGGCTTGTCCACCGGCTTCTCGGCCGGCTTCGACTCGGACTTCGGCTCCGCCTTCTCGGCGGGTTTCTCCGCCGCCTTCTCGGCCGGCTTCTCCGCGGCCGGGGCGGGTGCGGCCTCGGGCTCGGCGCCCGGCGTCGCCGGCTTCGCCTTCTCCTTCAAGCCGTTGCGGATCAGGATGTGCTCGCGGACGGTCGTCATCGCGGCGTCCTTCGTGGAATAGGCGGCCGCCTCCCCGACGCTCATCGGGGTGCCGAACTTCGCGTGCATCCGTTCGACGACGATCCGGTCCTTCGGGACCTTCAGCTGGTTCGCGAGCTCCTGGCGGACCTCGTCGCGTTTCGGGGTCGCGGCGGTCGGGTGGCTCATCAGGAAACGGTACTCGGTGCGCTTCAGGAGCGGGTTCTTCCGCTCCTCAACGATCTTCAGGTCCAAGGTCCACCCTCCGCAGTTCCATCTGGCCGACGAGCGCTTTCACGTGTTCTTTCGTCGCGGCGTCGACCCCGACGAAAGAGACCCCCGCACCCGGGATGCCGTATATAACGGTCGCTCCGAGAGGGAGCGCCTCGACGAGCGCAAGCGATCCCAAGTCCTCTTCTCCGTCGACTTCGAGCAGTCCGCCGCCGCTCGCGAGCATCTCCCGGACCGCGCGGCGCAGCCGCTCGGTGAGCGTTCCCGCGGGGTTGACGACGCGCCGGCGGCCGCGCGCGGCGAGCGGCGCGAACTGCGATGGATCGATCGGCTCGTTCCGCTGCGTCTTGAAATCGACGATCCCGAGGATCGGGAGGTTGCCGAGCTGGACGGCGAGGCCGGTGACCCGGTCGCCGCAGCTCGCGAACTGCTTCAGCGCCGCGATGCGGCGCTCGGCTTCCGCGCCGGCGTAGACCGGCCCGTACCGCTCGGCGAGTGCGGCCCGTAGGGACGGAGGTACGACCCAGACGCGCTCGTCACTTGACCCGGAGCGCGTACCGACCGCTCGCATGGATCCCCATCTTCCGGGCGATCTCCGACTTCTCGGGGTCGATCACGACGAGGTACCCCTGCCACTCGCGCGAGGTCTCCCCGCCGCACCGGGGGCACTTGTTGCTGTCCCCGATCGATTTGCAGTTCTTGCACGCCTTGAGGTTGATCACGCGGCCTTCGCCCCCTCGGCGGACTTCGCGGCGGGCGCGGCGGCCTTCGCCGGCCCAGCGGGCTTCGCGGGCGCGGCCGACTTGCCGGACTCCTTCTTCGCGGGGCGCTTACCGGACTTCTCGTCGGCCTTCTTGTGGGCGTCGACCACCCACTCGAGGCGCCCGAGGCCGGGCTGGCGCATCGTGAGGCCGATGCGGCTGTCGCGCGGGGAGATCTCGGAGAGCGAGAGCGACACGACGCGGGCGCGGACCTTGTAGCCGACCTTCAGGTCGCGCTTCGTCTCCACGCCGACGAGCCGCTGGTTGTGCTCGTCGATGTTGACGCGGTCGTCCATGATCTGGCTGACGTGCAATAGGCCGTCGAGCGGGCCGAACCGGACGAACGCCCCGAACTTCCGGATCTCGACGACGGAGCCCTCGACGACCTCCTGGATCTCCGGGCGGAAGACGAGCGAGTCGTACTCGACCTCCTGGTAGACGCCACCGTCGCCGTGGATGATGTGTCCCTCGCCGATCGGCCGGACCCCCTGGATCATGACGGTGAGGTTCTGGCCGTCGAACAGCTTCCCCTCGAACTGCTGCTGGGCGAGTTCGGTCAGGACGTTCTCGAGCTTCGGCCCCAGACGTTCCGGGGGGACGCGGACCACGTCCCGCCGATGGTCGAGATAATACATGCCGGGGCGCGCACCCGGGCCCTCTATTTGATGGTTGCGACGCGCGGCGCGCGAGGGTTTCTATCCCGGGCCGCTCGTCGGCCGGACGATGGCCCCGGACGCCGGTGGGATGGACCGGCAGGTCGTCCGAGAGCTCGACCGGGTGGAGAAGCGGCTCTCGGTCTGGGACCGGAGCCTCGGGCTCGCCGACTGGGCGCTGTACACCGGCCACGGCGATGAGCGGACGGTCGTAAGGCTGCAGGTCGCCCGAGCCGCCTTCCTCCGGTCCCCCGAGCTCGGCCGACTGGCCGAGCGTCTCCGAAGGTCGCTCGGGTCTCCCCTCCTCGACCGTCGCGGCGAGCTCCTCCGGCGCTCGCGCCTCGACGCCGAGGTCGAGCAATCACCCGACATCGTCCGGCTGCGGAGCCGGCTCCAGGCCCGCATCGTCCGGTACCGCCCGACGTGGCGAGGCAAGCGCGTCGGACGCGCCGTCGTCTACGACACGATCCGCGGCTCCGCAGACCGCCGGGAGCGCGAGCGCGCCTGGCGGGCGGAGGAACCGCTCCACGAGGCGCTCGAGGAGCCGCTCCGACGGCTCATCGGGCTCCGGAACGACCGGGCCCGCTCGGTCGGGTTCCGCTCGTTCGTCGACCTCCGGATGGCGTTCGAGCGGATCGCCCCCGGCCGCCTCCGCGCGCTCGCCCGCGCCGCGAGCGCTCCGGTGCGGGCGTTCTCCCGCGAGCTCCGCGAGGAGTTCGCTGCGCGAACGGGGGAATCCGGCTGGGCGCCGTGGGACATCCGATACGCCCTGGAGAGCCGGGTGCCGATGTCGGAGGAACCGTTCCCCGGGCGGAGGATGGTCCCGACGATCCAGCGGGGGCTCGCCGCCTGGGGATTCCCCGCGGACCGGCTGAAGTTCCGGATCGCGCGCTGCGACCAGCCGTTCGGGGGGCTCACGATCTCGCCCCGTATCCCGACCGACATTCGGATCCTGCTGCACCCGAAGGGGGGCTGGGAGTACTACACCGTCCTATTCCACGAGTACGGCCACGCCGTCCACTCCCGCTCCGTCGACCAGCCGTCCCACCTGTTGCGGAATCCCGACCTCGGCTACGCCGGGTTCGCCGAGGGGCTCGCCGGGGTGTTCGAGCAGATCGGGTACGACCCGGAGTGGCTCGGGACGATCCCCGGGCTCGACCGCACCGCCGCCGTCGAGTTCGCCCGGTGGCGGTCGAGAAGCGGCGTGTTCGAGGTCGCCGGGCACGCCCTCGGGTCCGATGCCGAGTTCCGCCTCTACGAACGGCCGGACCGGGATCCCCGCCCGGCCAGCCAGGCGCTCGCCCGGCAGCGGTTCGGCTACGACGACTACGAGCTCCGCTCGTGGGGCGACCCGTTCCTGGTCACCCACCCGGTGTACCAGCAAAGCTACCTCATCTCGCCCTTGTTCCGGGCCCAGGTCGCCACGGCGATGGGCCGGGCCACCGGGGGCCCGTTCTGGCCGAACCCGAAGGCGGCCCGGTGGCTGACCGAATCGTTCCTCGCGCTCGGGGCCCGATACGACTGGACGACCCGGCTCGAGGACGTGACCGGCTCGCCGCTCTCGGCCGCGCCGTTCGTCGCGGCGATGTCGGCGGCCGCTTAGGGGTGCGGGATCCCGAGCGCCCGGTCGGTCATCGCGATCGACGCCGGCCCGTCCGGGGCGAGGCCGAACATCGCCCGGATCGCATCGATGTTCTCGGGCACGACGATCGACTCCTGGTGGATCGCCTGGAAGAAGTACAGGTCGGAACCCTCGACGCGCGTGCCGGCCTCCCACAGCACGTTCTCCATCATGTCGGGCCGGCCCGTCGGGCGGTCGCGGGCGAACTCCATCACCTGCGGCGTCCCGTCGACGTGCTCCCACGGCGCGAAGATGTGGAACCGCGGGGTGGAGCGGAACCGCGCGAGCAGCTGGGCCGCGTCGGTGGGCGGCCGGGAGAGCCGCACGTGGTTGACGTGGACGTGCATCAGCGTCGTCGGGACGACGACGGCCGTCGTGGTGATGGCGAGCCCCGGGACGATCGTCTGCACGTCGGGGCCGTGGTGGGAGGGGAGATGGAACGTCGGCATGATGCCGTTGATCGGACCGCGGTCCGTCTCGCCGGGGTCGGCGGCCCGCCGGACGATCGTCGCCTCCCAGGATTCGACGCCCCAGTGGGGGGCGATGACGCTCGCGGCGCGGGCGAGCCCCGTCGTGTTGCAGGAGACGACCCGGACCGTCCGGCGGTCCCGGGCCCGGTCGTAGTTGGCGAGGGCGTTGAACGACACCTCCGCGACGTCGGACTTCTCCCCGCCCTGGAAGATCGCGCGGACCCCGGCGGCCTGGTACTTCTTCCCGTTCTCCCGTCCGACCTTGTCCGGCGTGCAGTCGACGACGACGTCCGCGGCGGCGATCAGGTCGTCGACCGTGCCGGCGACCGCGAGTCCGGCGGCCGTGAAGTCGGCCTCCGTTCCGCCGCCGGCGACGTACATCGCGTACCCGCGCTCGGCGGCGCGACGGGCCTCGAAGCTCGGCCGGGTCTTGGCGACCCCGACGAGCGTCATGTCCGGTTGGCTCGTCACCGCATCGGCGACGCGCTTGCCGATGGTGCCGTAGCCATTGACCGCGACCTTCACCTTCACGCGGACAGCACCGGGCGTAGCGACCCGGCTCTTCCACAAAAGAGTTGGCGTTCGCGTCGCAACGGCGCACTTTGGCGCCCGCGAACCTTTATGGCGGAGGGGGGTCCCGGCCCGTCGATGGAGTTCGAGCTGTCCGACGAGGAACAGGCGTTCCAGGCGGCGGTCCGGAAGTTCGGCGACAAGGTGCTCCGGACCCACGAACGGCGCATCGACGCCGAGGGCCGGATCCCGAAGGAGGTGCTCGACGAGATGGCCCGGCTCGGGCTGCTCGCGATGCCCGTCCCGGCCGAGTACGGCGGGCTCGGCGGCTCCGCGGTCCTGACCGAACTCGCGGCGGAGGAGATCGGCCGCGGCGACTTCTCGATGGCGACGGCGGTGTTCTTCCTCCTCGAGGCCGGCTGGGGCTGGGTCCTCAGCCAGCACGGCACCGAGGAAGCGAAGCGCGAGATCCTCCCGCCGGTCTGCCAGGGGAAAACGTTCCTCGGGATTGCCACGACCGAACCGACCGGCGGAAGCGACCTCGCCCGGATGCGGACGACGTCGACCCGCACGCCGGACGGATTCACCGTGCGGGGCGAGAAGGCGTTCCTCTCCGGCGTCGAGGAGGCCCGGACGATGGGCGGGGGCCACCTGACCCTCACGAAGTCGACCGACGGTGACGGGTTCAACTTCCTCTACGTCCCGACGAACTCCCCGGGCAACTCGACGCAGAAATTTCAGAACATGGGCCGGATGGGGATCTCCACCGGCGCGATCACGTACGCCGACACGAAGGTCCCGACGGGGTACCTGCTCGGCGAAGAGGGCCACGGCTTCGACTACGCGATGGAGGGGTTCACCGTCGCGCGGACGTTCGTCGGCGCCGCGTGCGTCGGCGCCGCCGAGCGGGCGCTCGAGACCGGCCTCGCCTACATCCGCGAGCGCCAGGCGTTCGGCCAACCGCTCGGCAAGTTCGAGGGGATCCAGTTCGAGGCGGTCGACCTGTACGCTCAGATCGAAGCCGTGAAGTGGCAATGCCGGCGGGCGGCGTGGCTGCTCGACCGGTACACGCTACGCGGCGACCACTCGCACCGCTCGGAGGTCGTGAAGGCGGTCGCCGCGGTGAAGCTCACCGCCCCGCCGATCGCCTTCGAGACCGTGAAGCGGGTGATGATGTGGTACGGCGCCGCGGGCTACACGAAGGACGTCGGGCTCGAGCTCGGGCTCCGCGGGGTGATGTCGTACCTCGTCGGCGCCGAGGGGGGTCTCAACATCATGCGGATCATCCTCGGCCGCGAGCTCCTCGGGAAGGAGTTCGTCCCGTACAAGTGACGCGGCGTCCGAGCGGGGCGTCGCCGGCCGTCTTCTCGGAGCGCGCGTTCCACGCGTGGCTCGCGCGCGGGGCGCGCCCGTCGAGCGGAATTCCCCTGCCGCTGGGCGACGACGGGGCGGCTCTCCGGCTGCGGCCCGGACGGGTCGCGCTGATCACGACGGACGCCCTCGTGGAAGGCACGCACTTCCTGGGGGGATCGCCCCCGAAACTCATCGGCCGCGCCGTGGCCGCGGTCAATCTCAGCGACGTCGCATCGAAGGGTGGACGACCGCTCGGTCTCCTCCTCGACCTTCTCCTCCCCCCGGCCACGCCGGCCCGGTGGGCCCGCGACGTCGTCGAGAGCGCCCGTCGGGAGATGCGACGCTGGGGCGCCGACCTGGTCGGCGGCGACACGAAGCCCTCGGCCGCGCGCGCCGTCGTGGGCACGATCCTCGCCGAGGCCGAACCCGGCCGGCTGGCCCCCCGGACGGGCGCTCGACC
>Ga0209415_10001001_pt1 | contig 53667 bp, 59 predicted proteins | sample PeaSoiSIISIP2007_FD_187696 | JGI IMG/M metagenome (GOLD analysis project Ga0209415, IMG submission 187696) | Peat soil microbial communities from Weissenstadt, Germany - SII-SIP-2007 (SPAdes) (version 2) | ecosystem: Environmental > Terrestrial > Soil > Wetlands > Peat | place: Germany... | reverse complement strand
ATCGAGCGTGAACACGTCGGAATCGCCCGATCCGAAGTTTACCGTGTTCGTGTACGTGGACAGGTTGTAGGTTGTGCCGGGTGCCTCATTTCTCGCGGGGTTTGCGAGAAGTGGGGCTTGTCCCACTCCGTAGATTCGCGGGTTCGAATGGCCCAGGATTCACTCGACCGGACTCCTAGGCCCGTGGCCGGGTGCCCGCATCTCGCGGTTTTCGAGATGTGGGGTGGGCCCTTGCTTCGGGCGTGCTGGGTTCCGACGTAGAGTCGCCGAGACGGAACGGAAGTCACCGGCTTCGCTAATTCCCACCTTTCGAAAACCGCGAAAGGTGGGGCACCCGGCCACCCGCCGGAAATCCTGAGCGCCTGCGGAGGTCAATGCGGTCCAGTATTAATCCTAATTTCGGATTTGAATTCGTGATAATTGCGGAAGTCAATGATGTTGTGGCTGCAGAGGTTGGTAGCCCGTTTACAACCCAGGCTCTCGGCATGGACCGGAAGCAGAAACGAATTTTCGCCAATCGTCACGTACGAATAATCAACCGCTGATTCGACACTATCCATCGCGAAATCCGACGGCAGGTTGCGGGCTTGGATCTCTATTCGCAGAACGCGCGCAGTGCTGGGGTCTACCCACACCGAGCCTTCATAAGCCGTCACCACAGTCTGAGAGTCGGCCTGCAGTTTCCAGTGAGAATTTTCACTCCGCACCTGAAAGTCGTAAACTTGGGCATTGGAACCCGCAATGGGAGATGCACCACCGGAGCGGAACTGCGCATCCGTATCGGGATGAAAAAGCTGCAGTAGTGTGGAAGCAAATTCTCCGGTGGACCAGGACCCGCCAAGTTCATCCAGGCCCTTGTCCGTGGGGCGGTCATCGAGCTTCACGTTACGATAACTTTCCTGCCCGTCTTCGTAAGTGATTTCAGCCGAAACCCTGTCCAGCAGTCTTTCCTGCTGGCGGCCTTGCTGGACAAACCGCGACATCAACTCCAGGCAAACAAAGTTGGGAAGCTTCTTCGAAAACTCGAACGCCGCCTCTCTGGCCCTTTCGATCAAAGGGTCGGCGGGGGCGGGCGAACCCGTGGCTGCGGATCCCGCCGGTTGAACCGGCTGCGACTGCGGCGGGGATCCGCTTTGTCCATTCAGGGAAATTGGAGCAAGCAGAAAGAGTGCGAAGAGCGCCTGGACACAGCTGAATTCCCGGCAGAAGTCAGAACTGCGCATGATCAGTGCAGGCATCATACACCCACCGTTCGGTTTGGTGCCTTCCGCATCTCGCGGTTTTCGAGATGCGGGTTGTAGCCCAAGCTGAGCGGGTTCGTTCACGGCACGCTTTCGTCGCGCCCTAGCCCGAGTCTCGAAAATCGCGAGACCCTGAGCACCCGGCCCCAGGGTTTCACTGTAGGGATTCAAGATAGCCAATGGGCTCCGGTTACCATGGGGAATTGCTCTTCCGAACCGCGTTGGGCTAGCATGACTGCGAATCAGAGGTTTGCGGGCGGAGGGGGTTAGCCAAGGTGGAACACAGCATTATGGGTAAGTTTGCACGGGTCGTCGTGGCTGTGGGGCTCATGTTTCTGGCCGCATGTGGAGGCGGAAGCGGTGACGGCGGAAATGGCGGCGGGAACGGCGGCGGCGGCAACGGGGGCGGCTCAGGTCCAATTTCCAATTCTACGACCGTGGACTTCGGGACGTCGAACCAGACGATTCGGGGCTTTGGCGGAGCCGACGCATGGATGCCGGTCATGCCAGCCGCGGAAGTGAGCGCGCTGTTTGGCACGAGCGCGAATGAGCTGGGGCTGACCATATTGCGGGGCCGCATTGATCCGACCATGAACTGGGGCACGGAGCTGGCGAACGCGCAGGCAGCCATTGCCACCGGCAGCAACGTGAGCGTCATTGCCACTCCATGGACTCCTCCGGCAACCATGAAGAGCAATAGCAATGTGGTGATGGGTTCGCTGAACCCGGGCAGTTATGCCAGCTACGCGACCTACCTGGAGAGCTTCGTCACCTACATGGCCAACGGCGGCGTCAATCTCTACGGCATTTCCATGCAGAACGAGCCGGATGCGAGCGTAACCTACGAGTCCTGCGTATGGACTCCGCAACAGATGGATACGTGGGTGGCGCAGAACGCGAGCGTGCTAACCACCAAGCTCATCATGCCGGAGTCAGAGAGCTTTACCACCTCCTACTCGGACCCGGCGCTGAACGACCGCAACGCTGTGGGCAACATTGGCATTATTGCCGGCCATCTTTATGGGAGTTCTCCGTCGTACTACGCGAATGCGGAGAACGCCGGCAAGGACGTGTGGATGACCGAGCACTACCTCACTCCCGCGGGAGCGCAGCCCGCGATGGCAGACGCCTTGCAGGCGGCGCTCGAAATTCACAACTCGCTGACCGTGGGAGATTACAACGCTTATGTGTGGTGGTGGGTGGCCGACTGGAATCCCGGCAGCGGAGTCACTAATTATGGCCTGGTCGACACTAACAATGTTCCGACTTACTACGGATGGGCGCTGGCGCAGTTCTCGCGCTTTGTGCGGCCAGGCTATGTGCGGAACGACGCAACCTCCTCATCGAATGTTTTCGTTTCGGCATACCAAGGGAACGGGCACTTCGTGATCGTAGCCATCAACCTGAACACCAGCCCGGTGAACCAAACTGTGACGATTCAGAACCAGACCATCACGTCGATGACACCCTACGAGACCAGCTCGTCCGCGACGGTGGCGCAACAAACCGCAGTCAGCGTGACCGGCAATCAATTCATCTACACCTTGCCAGCGCAGAGCATCGTGACCTTTGTGCAGTAGAAAGCCCGTAGCGGAGGCTTCCCGCGCCTGTCACGATCAAGATTTCGCGACAGCAAGGTCAGAGGCCCCGCTCTAGTCGCGAAAAAAACACGATTAGAATGGGGCACGCTGGGCGTTTCAATGGGTTCCGCCGGCTGCGCCGCTACGGGCCTTGGGATAGGTGACCGGGCATTGCGAACGGGATACGAGGAAGAAGATGCCACCCATGAGCAGGAGCCCGGCGCAAGCCACAATCAGGGCGCCCCGCCGCAGAGGATTTGGCAAGGTTTGCAAGCTACCCATCGCCTGTGGGGCAACTTCCGGCAGCGACGAACAAAGCTCCGGAAGCAGCGATCGATAGAGCCGCCAAAGCAGCAACATGGGCAGCCAGTAGAAAGTAAATGCGGAAATGAAGTAGATGATGAGTGCGAATTCCAGCTTGCCGGCAAGGGGCCCGGTACGGCCGGAAATGGCGCCCAGCGTGATTACTAAACTGCTGGTCGAGCCCAGCACCTGGAGCAACATACTGGCCACTGCATAGATGGCGACCAGCGCTTTGACTTTCTGGCGGTCAGACGCGGAGTCCAGATAGTAGCCGACGCGGCGCCGCCCATAGGGAAGGAAAACCAGCCTTCCGGTCGAATCTTTCCTGCAGTGAGCATCAACCAGGTGTCCGATCCATCCGGAGAACATCCCCATTGCCACCTCCGCGAAATCCGCTCTGCGGTCCTGCTTCGAGAGTACCGAAAAATGGAATTTGTACAACTTACGAACGTACTTCAACTGGGCTATGGCTGGGCCAATGTAATGTGTATTCTCTATAGCGAGCCAAGGGCTTTGACCGCCAGCGGAGAAAACAGGATAGCGATGAAGATCCTATTAGCGGAAGATTCGAGAGTGTATCGCGCTTTGATCGGGGGCCTGCTAAGAGATTGGGGATTCGATATCCAGATGGCAAAGGATGGGGAAGAGGCATGGGAAATTCTGCGCCGTCCCGACAGTCCGCGGCTGGCGCTTCTCGATTGGATGCTTCCCGGACTGGACGGCATTGAACTATGCCGCCGCATTCGCGCGGAGGGCGCGGGCGGGGCGTACATCTACACGCTGTTGCTAACCGCAAACGACAAGAAAGAGGATCTGATTCACGCTCTGGAGGCGGGGGCAGACGACTATCTTGCCAAGCCGGTGGATCACAACGAACTCAGACTCCGCCTGATGACCGGCAAGCGGCTGGTCGATCTGCACGAGCAATTGACTGCGGCACGGGAATCACTACGGCTGGCGGCAACGCGGGATTCATTGACCGGCTTGTTGAATCGCGCGGAGATTCTGGGATGCCTGGATCGGGAGTTGGTTCGCAGCTCGCGCGACCACAACCCGCTCGCGGTCTTGCTGGCCGACGTGGATCACTTCAAGGCGGTCAACGATTCGCTTGGGCACCTGGCAGGAGATGCCGTGCTCCGGGAAGTAGCCAAGCGATTGACTTCAGGCTTGCGCATCTACGATGGCGCGGGAAGGTATGGAGGAGAGGAGTTTCTTTTGCTCTTGCCGGGATGCGACCTGGAGGCGGCCACGCGGAGAGCGGAAGAGATCAGAAAGCAGGTCTCCCACACCCCGATCCAAGTGCCCGAAGGAAAACACGCCGTGACCGTCAGCCTGGGAGTGACGGTGGCGAAGGATGCAACCGCGAGAGATCCGCTGGCGATCTTAGAGGCCGCTGACAAGGCACTCTATCTCGCAAAGAACAACGGCAGAAATAGAGTAGAGGTGGGTAACGCGTCCGGGAGACAGCGGGGGTAGCAGAGCTGCCGATCTCTGATACTTCCCTTGCAAAGCGCCCTTTCATCGCGCGCTTCGCGAGTGCGCTTTCGCTACACGGCTTTGGCTAGGGCCTTGGAAGCGTTGGCCTCGGTGGGTGCGGGACTGGGCGGCGTGGGGCTCGGCGAGGTGGGATTGGGGGGCGTGGGACTGGGGGGTTTCAGGCAGAGATCGGCGGCGTCGGCCATGCTTTGGGATTCCTGTTGCTTCTGAGCCAGCCACTCGTTGAATACGGCTTTTTCGCGGGCGATGGCGTCGACGTTGCGGGCGACGCGCGCCATGTGGTGGGCCTTGATGCGCTCCAGCTCAGCTTCGATTTGGGCGTTTTCTTCGACCTTGCGGGTCCACTCGGCTTCAGCGCGCTTTTTCTGCTCGGCCTCATGGGCGTCGAGAGCTTGCTGGCGAGCTTTGGCGTCCTGCAGGACTTCGGCGATGGAGACGCCGGCGGCGTCGAGGGCCATGAGCAGGGCGACACGCTTCATGTCTTTGGACAGGCCGCGAATGTGTTCGCTATTCAACATTTCGACCACCTTCTTAATACTGTAGCCCTTACGCGGCATCATGATGCCAGCAGCGCGGTAGATGTCTTCCATGGCGACGAGTTCGACCTGGAAGCTGGGAGCGCCGGGTTCAGGATCGTTTTCCTTGGCTTGGGCGGGGGGCATGGGATTCTCCTTCTCGGGGATCGTGGTGGAGTTGCTGGTCTGGTCTGCGTCTGGCGTGGTGATGACGTCCGGCTTGCTGCTCCAGGGAGCCCGGTCGAGCCATTTGCGTCGCATAGGTTTCCTTTCCTGGGCAGTTTCCTCGGCTTGTAGAAGCTGATCCATGGGCAGTTCAGGCCGCTGGACGGCAGGCAATTCGGCAAGGCAGGAAATCGGCGGCGAGACGCGAGGCCGACTCCGACGAGGTTTTTTCCGGCTGGACGCCTGCGGGACAAGCCTTCGTAGCGGAACGGCTTCCTGCATCGGCGGTTCGTGAACAATGGCCGGCACCGTTGGGGCGAAGCTTACATCGGGAAGCATGGCCCGGCTTTCCATTTTGAGGCCTGGCGCCGGGTTTTCGCTGGGACGTAGGTCTGGCGGTTGCGCTGGCATTGGTGCGGGCGGGATTAGGCGGGCACTGCTGGCGACTTCCTCCGGCAGGGGGAAATCCACCAGAAAAGGGTCGGTAAGGGGTCGGGCTTTTGGCGTATCTCGCTGAATCCCCACGTAGTACTCCCCGCCTTCGCGGCGGCAGTACTTGGTGACGCCGGAAAATTTCTCCCAGCGCCAAGCGATTCTCAGCTTGGTTCCAACCTCGATTGGGATTCTGAGCCGTATGCATGCACCACCGCCGGACTTGTCTTCCATGTGGGCGGGAACCACGCACGACCTCCCGTTTGAGTCTTCCCATGATGCCTCCACCAAGATCATCACTGCGGTTCTTGGTTCGAGCATGCCCCGCCCCTGCCAGACCTATCGGCGGCAATCCGGCGGGGGTTGATTGGCCGCGGCCGACACAAAACCTTGGTAACTTGCCGCTCGCATTAGAACCTTCGAAGATCGTCGAGTTCACCGTGGAGGTGAGCCTGGCGCCCCGGTTTCCAGGGTGCGGAGCGCACGGGTGGGGTTACTCACAGAGGAGACAAATAATGATTAGAAAAGCATTGGTCGTGGGATTTGCCTGTTGGTCGGTGGTGGCGGTGGCGCAGTCGAGCGGAAATGGGGACCAAGCTGCAAATCCGAAGCAGAGCCAGCAAGATGCAGTGTCCGGGCTGCCCAGCGGCAAGCGCATGCACAAGCCGATGAGCGTTAATACGGATGCGGATGCTAACGCGAAAACGCCAGCCACCACGAAGGCGGGTGGAGTATCGGGTGGCAAGTCGGCCACTGATGATTGGTCGACGAGCGCCGCTAAGAGCAACTCGGGCAATGGGCAGGGGAGCACGCACGTCGCCACCGGGGATGTGAATGGAGACGGACGGGCTGACCTGACCGCGACTAAGAACTCCGGGCACGCGACCGAGCAAAATGCCGTTGCCAGCCCGCGCGATGTGGCGACTGGGCAAACCAGCGGGAAACGGCAACATGATGCGGTTGTCGTCACCAAAACCCAAGATGCCAGCAGCCCGGCGAAGACCGACCAACGCTAGGATTCAAGAGTTGAATGGCGCCCCGCTCCCCGGAGCGGGGTTTTGTTTTGTCCGAAAACGCCCTTTCGTCTTGACGCTTGCAATGGGTGTTTACCCGGTGCGAGGTCTGTGGTAAATCTCGGACTCTGGGGTGGTTGCGTTGGCCTGGAACCTGGGAGGTTGAGATGGGAATCGCTTTGAGTGACGATGTGAAACGGCTGTTCGATGGCGCGAACTTTGCGCATTTGGCGACACTGATGGCAGATGGGTCGCCGCAGAGCGTGCCGGTATGGGTTGGGCGCGAAGGGGAGAGGATTGTGATCTGCACCGGGGAGCAATCGCTGAAAGCGCGCAACACGCGGCACGATCCGCGAGTGGCGATTTCGATTGTGGATTTTCATGATCCTTATTCCGAAGCGCAGATTCGGGGGCGGGTGGTGGAGCGGTGGCCTGACCCGGAGTTGAAGATCATGGATGCGATTTCGGTGAAGTATACGGGCAAGCCGTTTCCTATGCGCGGGCCGGAGGGGCGAGTTGCGCTGATTATTGAAGCGGAGAAGGTGCGGTATTTGAAATTGCCGTTTGAGCATACGCCGCCGGGGAAGTGAGGACCCACTATGGCAGAGGAGAAAAAGTCCAAGACCCGCGTACGCTATGTTTTCGGGACGATGCGGATTTCGAAGATGCTGGGCCACAATTTGCCGGTGACAAACAGACGCTTGTGCGGCGCATCGTAGGCGATTCCATTAAGAACCGCGCCCATCTGTAAGCGATAGACTGGGCTGAGAAGACCCTTGAGCTCAATCCAGCCGACCACTTCGCCGTTCTTTGGGGAGATGCGGGCGATGCGATCCGAGCCCCACACATTGGCGAAAAGTTCTCCCTCGACAAACTCCAGTTCGTTCAAGTTTTCGATGGGAGTTGCGCCATCGCGCACTGTGAAACGCCGTTTTTCCGTCAGCGTGCCTGGGTCCAGAACGCGGATCTCGGGCGTGCCGTCGCTCATGAAGATCTCGCTGCCATTGGTAGCCAGGCCCCAGCCCTCGCCGGAATACGAGAAGCGGCGCAGCAGGTGGAAGTCGCTCAGGTCGTAGACGAATCCTATGTGCGATTGCCAGGTGAGCTGCACGATTTCGTTGTCCACGAGGGTGATTCCTTCGCCAAAGTACTCCGGCGGCAAGTCGATTCGCTGAACCACCTCTCCAGTTTCCAGACGAACCTTGCGTAACGACGAGCGGCCATTGAGGCCGGTGCCTTCGTAGAGGAATCCGTCGCGGTAGGCGAGGCCTTGAGTGAAGGCGGTTGAGTCGTGGGGGAAGACTTGGACGATTTGGAAGGTGCATTCGGGGGGACGGGTTCGGTGAGTCTTCTGGGGGGATTGGCCGAGCAGGAAAGGCGAGAATGTGACTAGCAGAAGTACAGTTGCAATGCGTTGCGTCGTCCGCCGAAAACGCAAGCTCCCTCCATTTCGCTTGCGGCGCTGCGCTTCGGTCGGGATGACGGAATTGGGTGGAGAGCAAAGTCCCCACCCCTTCGACAAGCTCAGGGCAGGCTCTGTCGCAAACAACGCGCCAAGGGTGGGGCACCCATCCCTCAAAATCAAGTCTTTCATTGGCTAGCCCAGGAATTCCAACTGGCGGCGCCAGTCTAGTTCGTCGACGAATTGGCGGGAGTCCCGCCAGCCGGGTTGCACCTTGACGAAAAGTTCCAGGAACACTTTGGTGCCGACCATCTTTTCGATTTGCAGGCGGGCGGCGGTGCCGACCTTCTTGAGCATCTGGCCGCCTTTGCCGACCAGAATTGCTTTTTGGCCTTCGCGGTCACAGAAGATGGCGGCGGCGATGCGGGTGAGTTTCTTGCCTTCTTCAAATTGTTCGATCATGACTGTTGTCGCGTAGGGGACTTCCTGCGTGGTCTCGAGCAAAATCTGTTCGCGAATGATTTCCGCAGCCATGAAGCGGGTGGGTTGGTCGGTGATTTGGTCGTCGGGGAAATAGTGCGGGCCTTCGGGCATGGCGGCGAGGAGTTTTTCCACAAGAACATCCAGGCCTTCGGACCTGCGGGCCGAGATGGGGATGATCTCGCGAAATTCGTGAAGCTGGCGGTATTCGTCGGTTAGCGGTAGGAGTTGGTCTTTGCTCTTATTCCTGCCACTGCGGGAAGACGTTGTGAGCGGCGTCTCTACGGACTCGTTTCTTCCGCGCAGGAGGTCGATTTTGTTGAGCAAGAGGAAGGCTGGGGTCTTGGATTTCTTAACCAGATCGAGCACGTATTGATCGGAGGGATCGCGGCGGCGGGAGGCATCGGCGATGAGCAGGATCAGGTTGCAGCCTTCGAGTGCTTCGCGGACTTCGGTCATCATTTTTCGGCCGAGGGAGCTATCGGGACGATGCACGCCCGGGGTGTCGATCAAAACGACTTGACCGCCGGCTTTGCCTTTTTGTTTGGGCGCATGCAGGATGCCGAGGATGCGATTGCGAGTGGTTTGCGGCTTGGGGCTGATGATGGCCAGTTTTTCGCCGACGAGGGCATTGAGCAGGGTAGATTTGCCGGCGTTAGGGCGGCCTAGGATGCATGCGAAACCGGAGTGGAAGGACATAGATTATCGCGGGGTACCTCGCTGCGCTCGGTGGACAGCCGAGGCGGCTGTCTCCACGTGAGTATTGAACTATATCAGCTTCATTTGCTTGGGTTGAGGAACGGAGATGCGGACGCGTTCGACGCGGCGGTCGGTGGATTCCAGGACTTCAAAACGAAGGCCGTCTTCTTCGATGACTTCGCCTTTTTGCGGGATGCGCCCGGCGAGCTCGCTGACCAGGCCGGCGACCGTGGCGGATTCTTTGCCTTCAGGGCTTATGCCGAAAAGTTCGTCGAGGCGGTCGACATCCATGTTGCCGGGCACCACGTACGAATGGTCGTTCTCGCGCACCACTTCCGATTTTTCCTGCTCGTCGCGAATTTCGCCGACGATTTCTTCCACCAAGTCCTCGATGGTCACCAGGCCGGCGACGCCTCCATATTCGTCGACCACGATGGCCATGCGAATGTTGCTGTTCTGCATCTCGCGCAGCAGGTCGCTCACCAGCTTGCTTTCAGGCACGAAGTAAACGTCCTTGCGCATTATGCTGCTCACGGTACGGGTGCGGGCTTCGGTGTCAGGGACTTGCAGAATGTCCTGGGCGTAGACAATGCCAACAATGTGGTGAATGGTGCCGTCGAAAACCGGGACGCGGGAAAAGTGTTTGCTGCGCAATAGCTCGATGAATTGCTCGACGGTGGTGGTCGCGGGGACGGCGACAATTTCAGGGCGCGGCTTCATGGCCTCGCGCACGGTTTTCTCACCGAACTGGACCACGGATTGGATGAGGTCGCGATTGCTTTCGTCGAGAATGCCTTCTTCCTGGCCGGCCTCGATGAGCGCATCGACGGCTTCGGCTTGGGTTTCCGGCTCCTGGTCGGCGTGCTCCTTGGTGAGCGCGGTCACGGAACGCAGGAAACCTAACACCAGAGTAACGGGGAGCACAAGATAGATAAGGATGCGCAATGTCATGGTCCAGCGAGCGAGCCATTGGCCTTTCGTTCGCGAGAAAAATACGAAGGGCAGAAAGCGGTTGAAGACGACGATGATCAGGACCAGGCTCAAAGTGGCCTGCAGGATTTCGGCCGCGCTCCAAGCACGGTCTCTAAACACGATGAAGCCGATGAGCATGGCGATAGCGGCGGTGGTCAGCTGGGTCAGCACGGCCATGGACATGGCGGCGCGTTCGCGGCCGACTCCCAGGCGGGGCTCGACGGCCTGCTCAAAGGCATCGATGTTGTCCTGAAACTCGCGGGAGAGGAATTTGCCGATCTCCGAGTAGACGCGGTCCACGTAAGAGACCAGGGTCAGCAGGCCGAGGAGCAGCAGCAACGCGAGTGCTATGGCGTAGTTCATGGTGTGGCGCGGGCGCCCTCGCCCGCGGCTTTTGCTTTCTTCCGCAAATTCTTCCGCGCCTGCCCATTTCTTTCCATCAATCCCACGGGCAGGCCGAGCGACCGCCGCAGAGCGGCTTCCTTGCGTGCCATTTCGCCGCGATCATGTTCATGATCATATCCGGCCAAGTGGAGAACTCCGTGCAAGGCCAGGATCTTGATCTCGTCTGCCAGCGAGTGTTTTAGCAGACGGGCGTTTTGAGCGGCGATCTCGGCGGAGATTGCGATGTCTCCCGAGAAGTCATTCTCAAATCCGGGCATGGGCGGGAACGAGAGCACGTCGGTGGGCACATTCTTCCCAAGAAAGCGGTGGTTCAAGTCGCGCAACTCAGTGTTGCCGGTGACCACCACGTTGACCGTTCCGGGCAGCCTGGCGGCGCGGCAGACGCGCGAAACGAAGCGGGAGAGTGTTCGGTCACTCAGGCCAGGTACGGATTTTCGCAAGATGATCATGCCTGCACAAATAAAACAGGAGGGCCGCATTTGGCGCCCTCCTGATCAATTGTACCCGTTACTCTCCGGCTTGCGCCTTCAAGGGCAATTCACTTGGCTTCCCTTTCCCGGGCTCTGGCTCGGATGGAGTTTGAGCCGCCTTCGCGTTGCCGTTGCTGTTGCCCTTGGATTCGAGCAATAACAGCTGTTCTTCGGCGATGCGGGCTCTGTGTTCGTCGTAGGCGCGGATGATGCGCTGCACCAACTGATGGCGTACCACGTCGCTTTCGTCGAAATATACGAAAGTCAGGCCTTCGACGTTCTTGAGAATGTCGACGGCTTCGAGTAGACCGCTCCGGCGCGCGGTGGGCAGGTCGATCTGGGTAACGTCGCCGGTGATTACCGCTTTGGAATTGAATCCCAGGCGGGTGACGAACATCTTCATTTGTTCCGAAGTCGTGTTTTGCGCTTCGTCGAGGATTACGAAAGAATCGTTTAACGTGCGGCCGCGCATGAAAGCGATCGGCGCGATCTCGATGACGTTTTTCTCCAGATAGCGGTCCACGCGTTCGGGATCGAGCATGTCGTAGAGCGCGTCGTACAACGGGCGCAGGTAGGGATCGATCTTGTCCTGCAACGTGCCAGGAAGAAAGCCCAGGCGCTCGCCGGCTTCCACGGCGGGGCGCGCCAGGATGATGCGGTTCACGCGCTTGGCCAGCAGCGCGGAAATGGCCATGGCGACGGCGAGATACGTCTTGCCGGTTCCGGCCGGGCCTACGCCGAAAACCATGTCGTGATTCTCGATGGCTTCCACGTAGCGGCGCTGGTTGGGGCTTTTGGGCTGGACGGTGCGGCGTCCAAAGGAGCGCTGGCGGCCGGCTTCGGCCAGGCCACGCAGGGTAGCTTTGGGATCGGCGATCAACACGCGCAGCAGGCTGTTCAAATCGCCATTGTTGAAGATAAAACCGGAGCGCTGCAAGTAATCGTAGTCGGCGAATACTTGCTGGGCACGCGCGACGCCCGAGGCTTCGCCTTCCAGTTCAATGGAATCGGAACGTAAGTCGATGGAGATGTTGAAGCCGTCTTCCAGCACGTGCAGATTTTCGTCGCGCGTGCCGAACAAGGTTTCGATGTTGGGAGCGATGGCGATGTTTTTCTTCATTCGATTTGCTGGTATCTCCGCGGCGGCTCACTGGGATGTGGTTTGGGACCGGGAGGACTGCACAAGTCGTAGCCAGGGCGCAAAAGATTATTCTGCCTGGAAGTGGAACCAGCCGGGGCGCTCGCTAGCCGAGTGCAAGCAACTACCATTGACTAAAGGCTACCTCGGGGTGCCAGCGAGAGTCAATTCATTCACAAACCATTCACCACAGCGGTACATAATCTTGGGTCATTTCGAAGGCGCCACTTTGAGAGACGGAAGGGGCGGAGTTAGACTGCCGTTCATCCCTGGCAAGAAGTGTGCTTACCATGAACAAAGAAGAGAAAAAGCGCATTACCTCCATGCTGCGCGCGACCGAGTACCTGTTTCTCGAAAACATCGCTCTGAAGCTGGTGTTGGAGTACCGCGAAGTGCCGCACTGGCAGAAGCTGCTGGAAAGGCTTATGGCGGATAAGGAAATCATGGCCGGGGTGCATTTGAAGTTTCAGGATTTGTACAGAGAGATCGAGCACTCGCGCGATCCGTCGAAGGCGCTGGAGGCGTTGTTGGGGGAATTGCCGAAGGCGCGCAAGCCGCACTAAGACCCTGGACTCCGCTGCTCATCCTCGAAGGCGGCTGTTTTGCTATCCGTGCTGATGGGCACGCGCCAGCAGCGCGGCGCCAAAAGCTACGGTGGGGAACAAGAGGTACGCCGCGCCGATTTCCGAGTAGTAAGTGGCGGCGGGCATCTTCATTGGGCCATAAGCGAACATCGGGTAGTCGAGAATCAAGTTGATCGCCACCCATAGTAATCCCACCTCAACTGCCTCGCCGAGCGCGACATTTCTGCCGCGGAAGTAGCGCGCGAGCAGCACGCCGGCAACCAGTACGACGATCAGGGCCATGAGGGTTTCGAACAGCGGGGCATTGACTTTCTTTAGTGGAAACACGAGGAATGCGAGGGCAAACGGAATCAACCAACTGAGCAATCCCAGCAACAGGGCACGTTTCCAAAGCATCGGAGTGGCCTCCTGTAATGGCTGTCCGAAACAAGGGCAGACAAGCCACGCTATTCCAAAATTAGCATAGGTTGCGCCCGCACGGGATATTTGTCTGTGACGTGAATCACCGAGAGGATTTCCCCGCGCCAGAGTCAGAGGGCTATCTCCCAGCGCCTTCTGCTTTTGTATCGAGGCCGGAAAAAGTTGCGGGAACGGCGCGCGAACGGGCCCACTCGCGCAACGATTGGATTTCTTCGGCGCGGGTCCTCGAGAGAGGAACGGTGCAAACGAAGGCGTCGAGCAGAGCCTGAGTCGAGAGTTGCTGTTTGCTGGCAAAAGCCGCATACAGAGAGGACTGGACGGCAGCCTCAATCTCGGCGCCAGAATGGCCCTTAGCGGTGGCCGCGATTTGGGCCAGGTTGAAATCGGCGGGATTGCGCTTTCGCCGCGCAAGTTGGAGAGCTAGGATTTGCTCGCGCTCGGATTGATTGGGCAGGTCGACGAAAAATAGTTCGTCGAAGCGTCCTTTGCGAATCAACTCCGGCGGCAGCGCATCCACGTTGTTGCAGGTGGCAGCGACGAAAACGGGAGCTTTGCGGTCCTGCATCCAGGAAAGGAATGCGGCCAGGATGCGCGCGGAGACCCCAGCATCCGCCGATGCGGAGTCGGGGCCGCTTCCGGCGAAGACTTTTTCCAGCTCATCGATCCAGAGGATGCAGGGCGCCAGGCCTTCCGCCACTTTGAACACCTGACGAATTCGCTTTTCGGTCTCGCCGATGTACTTGTCGAACACCGCAGCGGTGTCGAACTTCACCAGCGGCAATTTCCACTCCCCGGCGATGGCCTGCGCGCACAGGCTCTTGCCGCATCCCTGCACACCGAGGATGATGACGCCGCGCGGGGGGTCCAGGCCGAAGGCCTTTGCCTGATCTTCCCAGGCACCGCGGCGCTGGGCCAGCCAGCCCTTCAGGTTCTCCAGGCCTCCTACGTTGGAAAGCGTGTTCGAGGCGTCTACAAACTCCAGCATGTTGGAGCGGCGCAGCATTTCTTTTTTCGTTTGCAGGACGTCGGTGACGATTTCCGGGGTCAGGCCGTAACGCCCAACGATGGCCTGCGAAACGGCGCGCTCGGCTTCTTCTTCGGTGAAGCCGCGCAGGTTGTCCACCAGAGCCGCAAATCCCGCCGGGTCCAGAGTGCGGTGGAGGGTATGCGTCTTGCTGATTCGCGCAGTCACCTCATCGATGATTTGGCGGAGACGTTGCCGGTCCGGAAGCGGCAAATCGAAGAACTCCACCAAACCGGCCAGTTCGGAAGGAATGGAGATCGAAGGCGCGGTGAGAATGACAGTGCGGCGATTCTCGCGAAATTTCTGGCCTACATCGCGTAGACGGCGGACCACGACCGCGTCCTCCATGTGGCGATGCAGGTCTTTGAGGATGAATGCAGCTTCGACCGCGATGCCCTCCAGATTGCCCAGCATTTGCGCCGGATCGCGGCTGTTATAGATGGCTTGCGCGTTGAGGTCGGCGGCGGAGCCGGTGGCGTGGATGGGGAGTTTTCCGAGTTCAATGGGGGGCGCGGTGCTGTCGCCGCCGCAGCGCGCCAGACCGCTGGCGATGCTCCACTCGAAAGCGGCCAGATTGAGAGCCGCACAGGCGGCGCGCACCATGCGTACGGCGCACACCTCCTCGACCGTCTCCATGACCACGATGGGCGTGGAGGAGTCGAGCAGCACCTTTAATCGGTCGGTGGCACTGGGCAATCGGTCGGCGGCATTGGGCATTTTGTTGACCGCAGGGAATCGCTACCGTAAAATAGCCTATTCGGTACCTACCGGAATACTTTCCTGAGGAAACGAAGGTAACGCACCCAAATGGCAAATCATTTTTCGGCGCTCAAACGCGCCCGTCAGACCGAGAAGCGTACTGCGCGCAATCGGAATAACAGTTCGCGGCTGCGCACCGAGTTGCGCGATCTGCGCGAGGCGCTGGCTAAGGGCGACAAGGCCGCCGCGGAGAAGGTCTTCCGGCAAGCGGTTTCGGCGCTGGATAAAGCAATTCAAAAGGGCACGCTGCACGAGAATACTGCCTCGCGTTACAAGTCCCGCCTGAGCGCGCGGTTGAATGCGCTGAAATAATTCCAGCCAGACTTTTGCAATAACGTGGAACCTTGCCCGGCTTTGCCCGGCCGGACAGCCGAGCGCGGCTGTCCCCACGTGTTTTTTTCGTGGTGCCACTAATCACAGAGTTGGAACAGCGGCGAGTGGTAGCATCGACCGTAATACTGGCGGTGGCATGGTGGCTTCGGTTCAGAGCGCGGCGGCAACGCGAGATTCGCGCCTTATAGACGAGTCGCGGCAGACGCGCCTTGCCATGCGGCTTTCCCTGTTTGTCGGCGTGCTGATGCTGGTCGGGAAAGTAACCGCCTACTGGCTCACGGGTTCGACCGCCATCCTGACCGACGCGGCGGAATCCGTTGTCCATGTCATTGCCGTGGGATTCGCGGCGTATGCGCTGTGGCTGAGCGCACGCCCAGCCAACCAGCGCTTCCTTTACGGCTACGAACGCATCACTTTTTTCTCCGCCGGCTTCGAAGGGGCGATGATCATTGTGGCGGCGGTGGCCATTCTTTACGCCGCTATTCACAAATGGCTGGCTGGGTTGCGGCTGGAGCACCTCGGCGCAGGCGTCCTGTTCGTGGTGGCGGCGGGAGCGGTTAACGGCGCACTGGGCGCTTATCTGGTGCGGACCGGGCGGCGCAATCACTCCCTCATTCTTGAGGCCGACGGCAAGCACGTTCTCACCGACTGCTGGACCAGCGTGGGCGTGGTGCTAGGGCTGGGACTGGTGATGCTCACCGGCTGGAAGCCGTTCGATCCTATCTGCGCCATCGTGCTGGGACTCAACATTCTTTGGTCGGGCGGACATTTGGTTTGGAGCTCGGCGCGCGGGTTGCTCGACTATTGCGATCCCGCCGTCGGGCATGATTTGACTCAGAAGCTGGATGGCTTGTGCGCCGAACTGGGGCTGCAATATCACGGACTCCGCTTTCGCACCACCGGCAACCGGCTGATGGTGGAGCTCCACCTGCTTTTCCCGTACGATTCGCCCCTGGGCCGGGCACACCATTTGGCCACTCAATTGGAGGAGCGCCTGCTTGAGGCTTTGCCCATGCGGGCCGAGATCGTGACGCACTTGGAGTCCGTCGAAGACCATGGCCAAGTGCATCGCGCGGGGCACCATGGCGGTGCGGAATAGCGTGGCCGGGAAGAGCGCTCTTGATCGACTTCTAGCGCCTAGACTCAGTCTTGAGTGAGTTCCACGCGACATTGCCGCCGTCTCGCCTGTGACCCACATCACTGACACGATTCCCCGTTCGTGTTGCATTGAGTGCGTCTCGTCCTCCCTGAAAAGCAACTTCTTGCGCGGAGCGGCAGCCGGCGGACAACAACAGCCTCCGTTCAGCCAGTTTTCAGCAAGTCAGCATCGCGAGTTGAGTTGCGCCTTCGGCGCGAGGCGCAGAAGATTTGCCACTTGCTCCAAGGAGAAAAGGAAATGCAGAGAACGGCTCAGTTTTGGCTGGTTTGCGTCTTGACGCTCATGGCGGGGGTTTCGGTTGCGGGGGAGCGCTTCGATGGCCAGTGGCTCACCAAGCTCACCTGCCCGGCGAAAGGAAATACTGACGGCTACACCTGGCAGTTTCCCAGCGTCATCGACAACAGCAACTTTCGCGCAGAGCACGGCACGGCGGGGGATCCCGGCTACCTGCTGATCACAGGCAAGATTGCGCCGGACGGCGGGGCCAAGCTGTCCGCCGACGGCATTGTCGCCTCCCGGCAATATGCCCGCGGAGTCTTCGCCCACAAGGGCGAGGAATACAGCTACGACATCAAGGCGCAATTCAAAGATACCGAGGGCACAGGGACAAGGAACGTAGGTCTCGGCTTTGTGGGACGCCCCTGCACATTTGAGTTTGTGAAGCAGCAACCCGCACCCCCAAGCCAGGCCGCTGGACACTAGACTGCACAGAGGTTTTTTGATCGGTCATACGGCATCCATGCCAAAGTGGTCGACGGGCTCATCGCAGGCGCGGCAGGAGGAAACCTGTGCGCCTGCGATGGTCTTGGAATGCGTCGCCAAATCTCTGGGTTAGCATGGCTTCCTCCCGCTTGGCTTTGATCGAATATGCGATCAGCACGAGGCAAACACCCAGCAAACACCGCCACTCGCCGATAGCCACGGCGGAACCGAGCGTCGCTAGAAGAAGCCCTGTATAGATGGGATGGCGCAGACGCGCGTAGGGGCCGGTGCGGATGAGTTCGTGGCCTTCTTTGATGGTGACGCGTCCGCTCCAGTTTTCCGCCAAGTGGTGGCGAGCCCAGATGGCGAGGCCGATGCCGAGCCAAGTAAGGGCGATGCCGAGAATCGCAATGTTTAGGTCGTGCGGCACAAAACGCTTGCCCAGCGGGCCAATGCGTGTGTGCGAGCTGAAGATGAGAACGTAGCCAAAGACCAAGACCAGCATCACTAAGTAGCGCGACGCGAAGGATTCTTTCTTTTCGGTCTTGTGCGTCCTCGCGGCTTTGACGATCCAGTAGGCGAGGAAGACGATCCAGGGCAGGTCGAGCGACAGCGTCACGGTTTCGTAGGTCATCCGGGTAATCTCGTGCTGACAATTCTTCCTGCATCGGTGAAGAGGAGCTTACTTGTATCGCTCGAACAAAACGGCTGCCGCAGCGATCGCAGGTTTGGTCATCCCTAAAATGACTCGTTTATCTTCTCCCGCTTGCACAGAGCATGAGAAAACCAGAAGAGCAGAAGGTGTGAACGGAAGCAAGACCGAGAACCAGAATCCCAGCCGGAAAGCGACTTTACGATATCGCGCTATGTTGCTTGGATGGATGATTCTCTCTGACCAAGGGCCCAAATAGTAGCAAACGTTCGCGATGCCCATCGCGACGAGGTAAGCGAGACCCTGGAAGAAGGTAGTGAAAATCGTGATCTCCCATTCTCCGGGGACTTGGAGATCAATGCACCGTTGGACCGTCGCGGCATAACAAACGAATCCCAGCAGGCCGGCGACCACCAGGCCGACGTTGTAGCGTCTCCGACGCCTGGCCCACCAAGTTTCCGCCGCCCAAGCGCTGGAGTCGTTTGCGAGAGTAAGGTCCTCAACCATTTCGCCTATTGCCCCTACTTAACTCTTGTTCTCCGGCTTACACCGGCAGTTCTTCCTGCATCCAACCGCTTTCCGGCTTGGGCTCGGCGGTCAGGTCGAGCACTAATTTTTCCAGGACGAAGCGTTTGCTGGGCGGATTGGAGCGGATGGCGAGGTCGGTTTTCGCGACTAAACGAATCGCGCGCGTGAGTTCCCTTTTCGATTTGTAGCGTCGAGCTTGCTTGATGATGTCGTCGGCGGCGAAGGGCGGCACGCGGAAGCCCTGCCAGAGTGCGGCCCACAGCATGCGCTGATCGCGGACGTTGCGCTCGAGAATCACCAGCATCTGGCGGAAAGTTTTGGCTAGCATGTAGAGATGGCCGATAGCGGCTTCGTCGCCTTCGCCGGTGGAGAGAATTGCGTCCAGCATTTCCAGGGCGCGGACGCGATCTTTGGCGGAAATCGCGTCGGTGAGTTCGTATAACGAACGCTGCTTGGCGGCCAGCACCATGGTTTCAACGTCGCCCAGGTTAATGTGTTTCTTCCCTCCAACGTAGAGGATCAGCTTTTCCAGTTCGTTGGAGATCATCATCATGTCCCCGCCGAGCGCGTCAACCAGTTCGCGGGCGGCGTCAGCGTCGATCTTCACGTCCTGGGCGGTGGCGCAGTATTCACCAATCCAGCGGACGGCGTCGCCCTCCTGCACGCGGGCCAATTCGACGATGGCGCAGTATTGGCCGAGGGTGTCGCGGATGCGTTCATAGCGGTCTTTGTCGTTCATGTCCATGCGGCGGGCGTCGGAGGGAATGCTGATGTGATCGGCGACGAAAATCAGCACGGCGTCAGGGTTGGGATCTTTGCAGTACTGCTCGATGGCGGCAAGTTTTTCTTCGTTCGATCCGCGGCCATAGAGGCTCTTCACGCCGCGAATGAAGAAAACTTGAAACGGCGCCATCAGCGAAGGGGTGCGGGCGCGGTCGAGGACTTCGGCCAGGTCGGTTTCGGCGAGATCGAATTCAAACAGGCTGAAGTCGCGCAGATCGGGCGGGACCAGATGTTCGAGAATGGCCTCGCGGCAACGCTTGCGGAAGAAAACCTCGTCGCCCACGAAGACATAGGCCGGGCGCAGCTTGCGGGCTTCCACTTCGGAGACAAAGCGGTCGGATTGTGCGAAGGACCGCATTAGGACGTCACCATACTATTCCGTAAAGATCTTGCCGTCCCGAGCGTTGGCCTTTTGGCGCGAGGAATCTGCAGTTTCACACTCCAGCCAAAAGCCGACTCCCCGCTTCGCTCGGAGTAACAACTGGTCCAGAGTTCGCGATTCTTTGTCATTCTCACCTAGAACCCCTCCAGAATATTCGAGACCAGTGTGCGGGCGAAGTCGCGCGACAGACGATCGAGGGCGGGCGAATCTTCCTCAAAAAAGCTGCTGACTTCCTGCGACACCTCGTACTGCTCACGAAACAAATACGCGGGATTCTGATACAGAACCTTGCCGTGCCGGTCGGCCAGCACGACCTTCAGGTTCACGGTAATCAACACGCTGGCCACGCGTCCGGTCTGCGAATCATACGTCAGAGGGGAGCTGTAGGCGGAGAGCACAGTGCCACGCAGCGTGGCGTCGGCGGCGTCGCTGGTTTCGCTCAAAACATGATAGCGGGTGCGCGTGATCAGCTCCCGAACCACTGCGGCGGTGAGAGTCTGCTCGACTTTGTAGGTTTCGGTGTTGTTGATGAATGCGGGAACGGCGATGGTGCGGAGATCGGCGGGGAGGGTGACGGCGTGGCCGGCGGTGTGGTAGCCGCAAGCGGTTAGGAGCAGCGACGCGGCCAGAGACACCCCGCCAAGGAAATGTCTCCTGTTCTTAGGGGCCAAAACCCGTCCTGACGAAAACCTTATCGCTGCGCGGAAGCGCTGCGCCACCCAAAAACACAAGCTCGCGGGCAAGAGTGCCCGCGCCACACTTTTCATTGGATCTTTCCTCTGGGGCGGCTGGCGGCCATGCTTTCCGCGCATTCGACGGCCGTCAAGGCGGCGAGGCGCAAGTTGTCGGTGGCTGCCCACAGCCAGCATCCGTGGGGAGAATTGTTATCGGGGAGAACCGACAGCAGAATATCGCCCTGTCCCGCGGCATTGACGTTGCTGGGCGCATCTTCGGAAGCCCGGCTGACAGTTACATGTTCGCGCGCCAGCGCATCGGTGATGCTGGCGACGTCGGCGGGCGCCTCCATTTCCAGATGCACGGCAAAAGCGTGGCCATGAAATACCGGGGCCTGCACCAACTGCAAAGAGGGCAGCGGAGCATCCTTGCCCGCAATTTGGCGGTAATGTTTCACGATGCGGCGTTCGACGGCGGCGAGCGTGGGCACGGAGTTGTCTCCGTAGCGGGTGAGCAGATTGAAGGCCACCTGGGTATCGAATACGTCCTTGGGTAGCGGCTGAAAAGAGAGCAGGTTCACCGTCTGTTCATGCAGCTCGTCCATTCCCTTTTGACCGTGCTCGGAGGCAGGCTCGAAAACCGTGGCCACCGCTTGCTTTACCGTGCCCGCTTTCTGCGCGCGCAACAACAGCGTCGCCAATACCACGGCGCAGGGGTGCGCGATTACGGAGGGGCCAGGCTGAAGTTCTGGCGCGGGTAAACGGCCGAGCAAGTGGTCGATGCGAGGAGAGCGTACAACCGCGCCCGGTTCGTCTTCAAGCGCGTAAGTGAGATCGACAATGGCGCTGCCCGCGTTGCGCGCGGTTTTCCAATTCCGCAGGGTGCATTCGGGATCCGAAGCGAAAAAAGTAAAATCGATATTTTCGAATTGTTCCGAGCGGACATTCTGGATGAAAGTGATCTCGTCGCGCACCGCCTCCAGTTGGCCGAGGGACTCGTCGTCATCGAGCAGCTTGATATCGATGGCGGGAAAATTGCGGTCGTTGAGGACCTCGGCGACTTCTTTGCCCTTGAGCGTGCCGGCGCCTACGATGGCCAAACGGTAGAGCTTGCCGGGGCGCGTCGGCTCGGGCTGCGCGGCCACAGCGAACTTGGATTGCGAGCTCATGAGGTCTGCGATGCCTCTTGATAGGGCGGAGGCGGAGTTGGTCCGCTCTTGCGCCGAAGGATCCATCGCAACCGCCAAAAAACGCCGGAAAACATGTAGATGAGCGCCATCAGAAAAAGAACCCATTGGGAAAAGAAGCGGATCGCCGCAAACAAGCTGGCCAGCACAAGGATGAGACGAAAAGGCTGCCGCACGCTCAGATCAATGTCTTTAAAGCTGTAAAAGCGCCACGTGCTCACCATCAAGTAGGCGACGGCCGTGATCATCAGAAGCCAGGTTACGGCGGTCCACCACGCGGTGATCGGCTCGCCGTTGGAAAAATGCACGACGGCGGCAATTACGCCCGCCCCGGCCGGGATGGGCATGCCGACGAAATATTTCTTTCCGGGACGGCCGGGATTCGAGGGCTGGGGATTGCTGGTGATGTTGAAGCGCGCCAAGCGGCTGGCTCCGGCCATGAGGAAAAGAAAGCTGGCGATGGCGCCCAACTGCACCAGCCGGATCAGGAGCAGGGGGGGAAGCCCGGAGGAAAGATTGCGGAATCCCCACATCCAGGCGAGCATAGCGGGAGCTACGCCAAAGGTGACAACGTCGGCTAAGGAATCTAATTCCTTGCCGAAATCGCTGCTGGTTCCGGTCATGCGCGCGATGCGGCCGTCCAGGCCGTCGAACAGAAAGGCAAATCCGATGGCAATGGCGGCGAAGTCAAAATGCCACGGCTCGGCCGCAGAACCGTGCGTGACCTGCAGGATGGCGTAGTAGCCGGCGGCAATGTTGGCGGTGGTGAACAGCGAAGGCAGAATGTACATGCCTTTGCTCAGCCGGCGCGGGAGGCGCCTACCGTTTTCGCCACGCCTCCGCTTAGGAGTCAGCGCAACTGTCTGCGGAACCTCGGGGCCTTCGGCATCCATTACCGTGCTCCTTGCTGCCCGGCGTGCTCCGCTCCATTGGCCGCAACCAGCGCGGACTCGGGCCGCAGATAAGCCAAAATGCTGGCGCCGCCTTTTACGTGATCCCCGATTTTGATTTGCGGGCTGGCGGACGCTTCGAGAAGCACATCCACGCGCGAACCGAATTTGATTAAGCCAATGCGTTCGCCGCGCTCTACGTGGTCGCCGGTTCGGCGGGTGAATACAATCCGCCTCGCCAGCAGGCCGGCAATTTGCTTGAATGTCACGGTATGGCCTTCGCCTTGCACAGTGACGGTGTTTTGCTCGTTATGTTCCGCCGAAGCCGGGTTCATGGCATTGAGGAATTTGCCGCGCTGATAGCGCACGTCGCGAATCACTCCGGCGATGGGCGAGCGGTTCACATGGACGTTGAAAACGTTCAGGAAGATGCTGATGCGCGTGTGCGGGATTCCATCGATGGTCAGGGGCGACAGATCCGTGACCTTGCCATCGGCGGGAGAGACAACGGCGTTGGCGGCGTGGGGAATCGTGCGCTCGGGATCGCGAAAGAACCATAAGAAGAAACCTGCCAGCAACACCGGGAGCACAGCCCAGACCGGGCCCGCCAACCAAGCCAGGAGCCCGGCCGCAGCCAGCAGAACCAGCGCGTAGTAGTAACCGTCGCGAACCATGGGGAGACAGGGGAATTATAGTGCACGGTGAAGACGGGAATAGCTTCTCGTGTTAACCACTGATAAAAAAGCGCTTAAGATAGACCGAAAAACAGGCAGATCAAACCTTCAGCAACCGGATGGGGGCGCGAACGCGCCAACCCAGAAAAAGACTACGCGACCTGACCTTGCTGAACGTGCAGCCGATACTGGCGCTCGATCGACTCCATTTGATCGCGCAGGCGCAATTTCAGTTTCTTCAGACGAACTTCTTCCAGCTTTTCGTCTTCGCTGAGATATCGTTTTTGTGTGAGAGAGCCTAGGCGTGATTCGTATTGCGAATGTTCCTGCACCAGTTTCCGGAATTCATCGTGACTGGCCAGGAGTTGGTCTCTAGAAGCAAGCATCCAGCAGACCTCCTACCGGGAGTTTTCGCCTCATAAGCTACCATAGGATTTTGTCGGCAGCAATGCCAAATTCCCGCTAAGCGTAACACCCTAGTACTCACGTGGTTAGCACTTTGGACACACATCGCGGGAGGGTTTTAGCTCAGATCGAGGCGGTAGTGCAGTCCATCTTCGTCGGGATCGCGGTAGTAGCGACGACGGCGGCCGGCCTCGCAAAACGAGAGCTTTTGATAGAGAGAACGTGCCCCGTGGTTTGATTCGCGCACCTCGAGGAATACGGCTTTCACGCCCGAGCGGCGGGCAAGGTCAAGAAATGCCCGTAGCAAGCTTGTGCCCACGCCGATGCGCCGCACGGCCATCGCAACGACGATATTCTCGATCTCCCATTCGTGGTCGGGGGTTCGCGCCACCAAAAAACCCTGCAGTGCGGCGCTCTCTTCCGCAACCAGCGAGAGGCGGCGCGGTTCTGAAGTAAAAACCGCGCGATACTGCTGTTCCGACCAGTGTGCGGCCGTGGGGGATTGGCGCTCCAGAGCAAGCAGCGCGGGGAGATCGGTGAGAGTGGCGGGACGGATGGGCATTTGGGATTCTGCACCTTGACCGGCTAAGAGCTCTTGACCAAGCTCTCCGCGCCGCTGCGGATGTAGTTCGCTTCCAATGCTTCGGGCGAGACGATATCGCCCGACAAGATCTTCTTCCATCCTAAGCGCGAGATGGCCCCGCTGCTTGGCCTCTCGACTTCTTCGACATTCAGTCCCCGATTGCGGGCGGCATCGGCGATGTGCGCGTCCGGGGTGATCACGTTGCAGCCGTTTGCGGAGGACAAGAGCTGCTCGATCGGGAGCAGGCTTTCACTCTGCATGGTGAGGGTCTCGCCAAGCTCGTATTTCCCGACATAGACTTGATTTCTTCCTGCATCGAGGGCGGCCAGCACCTTTCCTCGCGAATGACCCGCCGACGCGACCGCCGCCAGCAGCGATACGGCGGCGATGGGCTTGTCCAGTGCCTCGGACAACGCCTTGATAGCGGCCAAGCCGACGCGTAGGCCGGTGAATGATCCGGGACCGGAAGCGACGGCGAATGCGCCGATATCATGCTTGCTGAACCCGTGCTTGGCCAGGAGAGCGGCGACTTGCGGAATGAGCTGGGCGGAGAATGTTCCGCCGGTGAGGGGGACGACTTCCAGTGCTTCGCAAGACCCGCCCCGCTCAGCCTGAGCAAGAGCGATGCTGCCTTGTTTTCCGGAAGTGTCGGCGGCGAGAATCAGCATGCAAATAGTAACGTTTCGCCCGGTCCGTGCGCCCGCAGGACTGTCGGCGAGGCGAGGAGCGGCGAGGGAGATTCCGGGCGCTACTCTCCTTCCACCAGCTCGAGCAACACGCCGCCGGCGCTGGCGGGATGCACGAACACGTAGCGATGTCCGCCCGCGCCTACCTTTATTTCTTGCGAAATCAGACGCGCGCCGTCCTGTTTCAGTTTGGCGACCGCTGCCGGCAGGTCGGGCACGCGCAGGCAAAGATGATGCAAGCCCTCGCCGCGCTTGGCAAGGAATTTGGCCACCACGGAGTTTTCTGACGTGGGTTCAAGCAGCTCCAGGCGGCTTTCGCCAACTGCGATCATCACCACCCGCACTTGTTCGCCCTCAACCACCTCTTCGGGAGAAATGTTCAGTCCCAGCTTCTGGTAGATGTTCTTGGCGGCGGCCAGTGACTTCACGGCGATTCCAAGATGGTCAATCGCAGGGGTCATTTTTCCTCCAGCTTGCCGACAATTTCTTCAACCAGGGTGTAGGGATCGCGCTGGCGGGCGGCGATTTCTGCGGCGTAGCGCGTCAGGGCGGCGCCGGGCAATTGCTGACGGGCTTTTTCCAGCAAGGCGTCGCGCAACATGGCGGTCAGCCGCGCTTCCCAGTTCTGAATACTACGCTTATTGGCATGGTTTCCGGTTTGGAGATTTGCGTCAAATTCGCGGATGGCGGCAACTAATTCTCCAATTCCCTGCCCCTCGCTGGCAACCGTCTTGACAATGGGCGGGGTCCAGCCGTCATGGCGCAGGTCCAGCGATTGCAGGGCGCGAATCTCGCGCTCGACGCGCTCGGCTCCCTCGTGATCGCATTTGTTGATGACGAAGATGTCGGCGATCTCCATGATGCCGGCTTTGATGCTTTGCACGTCGTCGCCCATGCCGGGGACAAGGATCACGACGGTGATGTCGGCGAGGCGGACCACGTCCACTTCGTCCTGGCCGACGCCCACTGTCTCGATGAGCACGAGGTCGCGGCCGGAGGCGTCGAGCACGGTGCTGACGTCGGCGGTGGCGCGGGCCAGTCCGCCAAGCGAGCCGCGCGTGGCCATGCTGCGGATGTAAATGCCGGGGTCGGCGAAATGCTCCTGCATGCGGATGCGGTCGCCCAGAATCGCGCCGCCGCTGTATGGGCTGGTGGGATCCACAGCGATGATGCCAACCGTGCGATTTTCTTTTCTGTAGTGGCCAGCCAGGTGGTCGACCAGCGTGCTCTTGCCCGCGCCGGGCGCACCGGTGAGGCCGATGACGCGAGCGTGGCCGCTGTGTGGGAAGAGCGCCTTGAGCAGGCCGGACCATCCCGGGGCATGGTTCTCAACCGTGCTGATGGCGCGGGCCAAAGCTAGCGAATCGCCCGCGCGCAGGCGGTCAACCCAAGATTGGAGGTCGGGGGGCAAGGGACATCAGTGTAAAGCAGGAAAGCGGCGCGACCAAGCTTGTCGGCAGGCTGGCATTATGGCCGTGCGCCTCGGGGTCGTTGGGACTGGCACCACGGCATTCCTATCGTAACTTGGAGGATTGCCGGCAGAGCAGATAGGCTGACGCTGGGAAGAACTATGCCGCCTGCCAGGCCAAGGCCCCAGAACCGCCCAGCCAACGACCAGCATTACTGGGGAATGCTGATTTTCGAGAGCATCTCAGCGGGCGGGTTCGCGGTCTTTATCGCGCTGTCAGCGGTGCTGGTGCTGGCTGGAATTTATGGTCTTGTCGTGTGGCCGCTCACCCACTGGGATTTGGCGCATGTGGACGGAAGAGAGTTCGCAAAATGGGCGCTGATCGTGATTTTCTCCTACGGCGCGAGCGTTGGATTTTGGGTCTTCAGCGGGGCTGCGTTTAAGAAGAAGGTCGGCCAAGGGCGCGGGAACAACGCTCCGCGACCAAAATATCGCGGGGTTCGGTAGAAGATTCCTGTCGACTGCCACGGCCGGAAGCCGTTCCCTTCCATCAGAGGGTGAAGAAACTCCCGGCAACGATGCTAGATTAAAGTCTTTCCTTAAGAAATATGGGCTATAGCTAACATAGGATATGCCTCCATCGTTTTTGACAAACTGCATAAGGATGATCGGCTAAATTGGTTGCACCACATTTGGTGCACTCGAGAAGCGGGATGCGAGCCCGGGGAAGAGTTTAGCGGGCGTCCGTCCCCATGCCGGGCTAAAGCCCGTTTGGACAGCCGGGGCGGCTGTCCCCGCGTGAACATATATTCACGCCACATGAGCTACGCGGGCAGGCGGCCTAGCAAACCATTTGCTTTGCGGAACCAAGGGCGTTCGCGGCGGCGCAGATAGCCGGGCATGTTGCGGCGCTTGTCGAGGAGCCGTTGCGCCCACTCGCGAGCCTCCGCAGTGTGGTGTTGCGCGGCCAGGAAGCAGGCGTAATTGTAATAAATCTCGGAGGAAGTGGAAATCTTGGTGACCTCCTGAAATAGCCTGGCGGCCTTCTCCGGTTGGCCGGTGTTGGCGTAGACGTGGGCCAGCAAGCCGGCGGCGAGATGAAAATCGTACTTGGGATCTTCGGCAACAACCCACTCAAGATCGGGCAAAGCTGCGGCAAAGTCTCCCATGTGAACGGCGGCGATGGCGCGGCGGTAGAAAGGGTCGGGCGAGTCGGCGCGGATGGAGATGGATTTGTCGTAGTACTGGCGGGCGCGAGCGTAGTTTCCTTCGTCCAAGTAAAGGCCCGCCAGTTCTTCGTAGTTGCCCGCCGAGGGGTTGTCGAGAATGGCCGACTCCAGCTCACGAATGCGGCTGCGGCGCGGAAAAACCTGGAAGGATTGGCGCAGCAGGCCGGCGTCGGGGATGACTTCCACGAAAATGTAGACCAGAGCACCGAGCCAGCCCAGGAAGAAGATGACGAAGAGCCAATAAGTATCCGGGCGGCGGCGGATGAAGTGGATGATGGCCACCGCCTGCAGAATGATGCCCCACCACGAAAATGCGAAAAATAGCAGCCCCATGTTTTCATGCGCACTATAGCATGGGGCGCGGGAGCAGTAAGACTTCTCGGCGATCTCCGCGGCCGCTCTCTGCGGCCTCTGCGCGTTAAGATTTTTGTTGAGCCCGCACCAAAATGCCAAACCTCAAAGCGCGGAGTTCGCGGAGAACGGCCGCGGAGATAGCGGAGGAACCGGACCGGACCGGACCAAGTGGTGTGTTAACCCGGGCTGCTAAAATCTCAGGGTGAAACTTCCTATCCGGCTGCTGGCCGTGGATATCGACGGCACCCTGCTCAATCCGCAATTCCAGATTTCGGACGCCGACCTGGCAGCCATGCGGCGCGCTCATCGAGAGGGGGTTGAGATCACGCTGGTGACGGGACGGCGGCATACCTTCGCTCTGCCCATCGCCCAGCAACTCGGCTTTGACTTCTGGCTCATCAGCTCGAATGGGGCGGTGACGCGATCCCTGGCCGGGGAGACTTTTCATTGTGACCCGCTGCCCGCCGAAACTTGCCGCAAGCTGTGCGGGGCCATGCGCGAGTTCCGAGGAAATACCGTCCTCACCTTCGACGTTGAAGGCAAGGGCGCTATCGTCATCGAACATATGGAGGAATTGAACGAGAGCATTCGGCGCTGGCTGGAGAAGAACCTGCGGTTTATCGATTTCGTGGTCCCCATCGAGCGGGCGCTGACGCGCGACCCGGTTCAGATCATGTTTTGCGGTCCGATGGCGCGCATGCAGGAGGCCCTGGCGACGCTCGAGGCCAGTGGGTTAGGAAGCGAGATTACCGTTCTGCGCACCGAATATGTAGCGCGCGATCTCTGCATGATCGACGTGCTGAACCAAGGGTGCTCCAAGGGGCACGCGCTGGCGCGCTGGGCCAAGCATCGCGGTATCCCGCGCACGGAGGTCATGGCGATTGGCGATAATTTCAACGATGTGGAAATGCTCGACTTTGCCGGGATGCCGTTTATCATGGGGAACGCGGTCGAGGAGCTTCGCCGCAATGGCTGGTCGGTCACATTGCCCAATGATCAAAATGGGGTAGCGGCGGCCATTGATCAAGTTCTGGGGGCCGGCTCCGGCAGCGAGTAACCCGGCCGGGAAATGTACGGGAGTACCTTGCCAATGCCAGTTGATACGGCTAACCTTACCTAACCGCGAGCAATGCTTGATCTGCGAAAACTCGTATGGGCCCTGGTCCTGGCGTTGGCGATGCCGGCGTTAGCCGCCGATGTGGCCGTGCTGCGCAACGGATTTTCGATTCCTCACGCACGGCGGGAAGAGATCGGTTCGGTCACGCGCCTGTACGTAGTTCCGCCTGGCACCGGCTACGTGGATGTGCCGACCAGCCAGATCGACCACTTTGATCACGATTTCTCGGTTCCGGCGCCGACTTCAGCTCCGGCTCCGAGTTCAGTCGCGGCGCCTACGGGGGCACCCGCGAGTTCCCCTGCATTGGGCGACGTGGTCGCCTCGGCTAGTGAGCGCCATCGCATTGATCCGGATTTGGTGCAAAGCGTGATTCGCGCGGAGAGTGGATTCAACGTGCGCGCGGTCTCGCCCAAGGGAGCGCAGGGATTGATGCAACTGATGCCGCAGACGGCCTCCGTGCTCGGGGTAAATAACGCTTTCGACCCGGTGGCCAATGTCGATGGCGGCACGCGTTATTTGCGCATGCTGCTGGAGCACTATAACTTCGATTTGGTCAAAGCGCTGGCCGCCTACAATGCCGGGCCGCAGCGCGTCGAGCAATACGGCGGCGTGCCACCCTACTACGAAACGCGCGCCTACGTGGCGCGCATTATCCGCGACTTCAATCAGAAGAAGCTGGCTGAACAGAAAACGGCGGTGGCAGCCAAGGCGCGGCCGGCCAAAACAACGACCGCCTCGAAATCGGCGCTGCCTTCCAATTCCGGACCGTCGACTTCCCGCTGAAGTTTTTCGCTGATTGTTTCCTGGAACCGATTTTTCCCCGCCCTTGATTCTGCCACCGCCGTTGCGCCCGTCGTTGCTTCTCCGGCATGGGTCATGTACCTTGACGGGGCTGGAACGTCTCGGGTTCGATGACTAAAAAGCGCATTCTCATTTACGGATTGGTGCTGGCCGTTCTGGCCGTACTGGTGTATTTCCAGTTCCGCACCTGGAAGAACTTTGACTGGACTACATTCTGGAATGAGGCAGGCGATCTCCGGCATCACGGGTGGAACATTCTCGCGTGTGTCGGGCTGATTTACCTGAGTTATGTGCTGCGCGCCATCCGCTGGAAGATTTTTCTGCGCCCGGTGCGCCCGCAAGCGGCATTCGCCGGGATGGTTGCGCCCACGGTAATCGGCTTTACCGGCTTAGCTTTGCTGGGCCGCGCCGGCGAGTTGATTCGTCCTTACCTCATCGCGCGGCGCGAGGAGCTGACTTTTTCCTCGCAGATGGCGGTCTGGACGGTAGAGCGGATTTTCGATATTGGCGCATTCACCGTGCTGCTGGTTCTGGCGATTTTTCTGCCGGGGACGGCCTTGCACTTCCTTCCGCACTACGGGCACGTGAAAGTGTTTGGCTTGCTCTTCCTGGCTTTAGCCGGGGGCTTGGCAGTGACCGCAATTGTGGTGGAAAAGCTGGGAGAAACCGTCTCACTATGGGTGGAGCGGCGGTTCTCTCACTTAGCGGCAAATCTAGGACACGTGATTGCGCAGCGGCTGCGGGAGTTCCATCGCGGGCTGGACACCATTCACGGCCCGCTGGCGCTCCTACAGCTTTCCGCCGTTTCGCTACTGATGTGGGCCGGCATCGCCCTGGCTTATTTGGAGATTGTCCATGCCTACGGGGCGGCGTTGCAAAGCATGACGCTCTCCGACGTGCTGCCGCTGATGGGGTCCAGCATGGTGGGGTCGCTCATTCAGTTGCCGGGAGTGGGTGGCGGCTCGCAGTTGGCCACCATCTCAGCCTTGCAACACATCTACGGCGTGCCCCACGAGCTGGCGGCGAGCTGTGGCATTCTGCTGTGGCTGTCTACGTTTGTATCGGTTGTGCCCACGGGGTTGATTCTTGCCCACTACGAACGGCTTTCGCTGCGCGAGCTTTCGCAGGAAACCGAGCAGGAGGAAGCCGGCGCGGAGAGGCTCGCTCCAAACTAAGACTCAGGGTCCAGAGCCGTAGTTACCCAGGTCTCAAACGCGAGACCTGTGGCACCCCCATTCATTTACGTTGGGGCATGATGATGCGGAAATTCCCGGAGCAGTGCATCATGCTCATGAGGTAAAGCATGCCGTCGAAGTAGCGCTGATCGCCGGAGGGGACGGGGGTGTTCCACAGCTCCTCTATGAAGGCTTTGGAAATCTCCCCCGGTGTGGCCGCGAAGCTGCCAACCGCGGTCGTGGCCACCATGCCGACGGAGTGGCGGGTAGAAAGCGGCTTGCCGTCGAGGGTGTAGCGATCGTCGAATTTGCTAATGCCTTGGCTGTACAGAAACTTCTGAATGCGGTCACTCAGTACAGTCTCGCGCGCATCTTTCTTCCACCACGAGTAGTCGATGGACCAGTTGCTGGCGCTTCGCCAGGAGTCGTAGCCGAAGGGCGTAGGCGTGCCGTTGCGGGCGACGATCTGGGTTTCATCGAAATTGCTCACGTCGGGGGTGAGGCCGGTTTCCGGACCGGTCACCTTGGTGAACAGGTCGCGGCTCACGTCGGCCGCTTTGGCCCAGAAGGCGCGGTCCTCGACCGGTCCCCAGCGCGCCCAGAGTTCATAAAACGCCGGCAGGTGGTAGGACGGGTCGGTAAAACCATCGCCCACGTTGGGCACAAAACGGATCATGTTGTGCGCCTCTTCGACCATTGGGCCAATAGTTTCAGGCCGCGGCGTTCGCGGAAACGCGCCGAAAAAAGGAGGCGCGGCCGAGCCTCCGTTGGCGACCGCCTGTCGAGCCCGCTCTTTGTTATTCGGACTGGGCCAGGGGTGGTTCGGAAACACAAACGGCGGATCGTTGGGATGAATGCGGAAGGGCCCGGTGCCGGTCAGCACAGGATGATGCCGCATCCCGCGCAGAATCTTGTCCGCTTCCGCCTGATAGTTGTAGATGCCTTTTCCATTGCCCCAGCGGTGCGCCGCGAAGTACAGCGCCATGGTGAAGTACTCTTCGCCATCGGGTGCGGCTCCGGTCGATCTCGGCGTGCCATCGGTGCTCATGGACCACGCGAAGTACCCGACGGAAGGATTCTTTGGGTCCGTGATCAGCATGTAGGAGTGAGCCCAATTCCATATAGCGTCGAACTCGCGCTTCTTGTTGAGCTGCACGGCGATCATCATGCCGTAGGACATGCCCTCGGTGCGGGCGTCATTATTCGCCCAGTCGGTGATGTAGGCCAGAGGGCCATTGGCATTGGCGCCGGTCTCGAAATAGACGCGCTCTTCCTGACCGTCGCCGTGAAACAGTTGCTGGAAGGCCTTGTCGATCTTGGCGCGGGTCTCGGCCGGGGAGTGCCCTTGTTCGGCGAAAAGATCGCGATAGCGATGAGTCTTGTAAGCGCCTTCGCCATCGCCCGGCATGCGCGGGATGTCGCCCAACGGAGCGTTCTCATGCGGCGCTGGCGGGCTGTAAACGAATGGCGGCGGTGCAGCCGGAGGCCCTTGAGCCGGCACGGCGGGCGGAGCCTGTGGAGGCGCCGCGGGAGAGACCTGGGCCGGCGCAGCAGGGACCTGGGAAACCGATAGCAAAAAGACGAGAAGAGAACCACAAAGACGATGGCGAACGGGCAAGGATGGCCTCATTAGGAAAAAGCGCTAGGCGACGAAGCTGGTAAGTGCTTCGTCGGCCTCTATATTTAACTACAGCGGGGATAGACACGTCGACTCCGAACTATCCCCCGAGGCGGATTTGCATAACAAAGGCCGCCCTAACCGCCTGTTACAATTGCTGCGAGTTCTTTCAAGCCCAATGAAGTGTCCTTTCTGCGGATTTGCGAATGACAAAGTGGTGGATTCGCGCGAGAGCAAGGAAGCCGATTCCATACGCCGGCGCCGCGAATGCCTTAAGTGCGGCAAGCGCTTCACCACCTATGAACGTATCGACGAAATCCCTTATATGGTGGTGAAGAAGGATGGGCGGCGGGAGAAATTCGATCGCCAGAAAGTCCTGAACGGTCTGCTGCGCGCCTGCGAAAAAAGACCAGTTCCAATTGGAAAGCTGGAGCAGATTGTGAACGAAGCCGAAGGCTTCGTGATCGAGTCGCCGGAACGGGAACGCAAGACCAGCGAAATTGGCGAGTTGATCATGAACCGGCTACGGCGGTATGACAAAGTTGCGTATGTGCGCTTTGCGTCGGTGTACCTCGACTTCAAGGACGTAAAGGAATTCATGGCGGAACTGAAGGATCTGGTAAAGGGCAAGGAAACCGCGAAGACCGACTAGTTCCAAGGCCCGGGGTTTTGGATGCAACTCGGGCCGCGCGATGAGAATAGCTATTCGGGAACCGGAGTTCATGCTTGATCAACGGCGCCCATGTTGTTATCTACAGCAAGGATCCGGAAGCGGACCGGGCCTTTTTCGCGATGTCCTCAAGTTTTCCTCGGTTGATGCCGGCCAGGGCTGGTTGATTTTCGCCATGCCTCCCCTCGAAGCCGCGTTCCATGATTCCAAGCACAACGATCGGCACGAGCTTTACCTGATGTGCGATGACCTCGCGGCGACCTTGAAAGACCTCAAATCGAAAAACGTTGAAGTCTCGGATGTGAGCGAACCGCGCTGGGGAAAACTTGCTGCCATCTCGCTTCCTGGCGGCGGCAAAATAGGCGTTTACCAGCCAACCCATCCGAGTCCTTTGAAGCACCAGCGCTGAGCGCGCATGACTCCGCCGCTCAAAGGTCTAGGCCACGCCCGCCGATCCGCCCGCTTAGGATAAACTCAAAAAGAGGAGCGATTCTTGTGGCCTACAAAATCACCCTTATTCCCGGCGACGGCATTGGACCGGAGGTCACCGGAGCGGCGGTGCGGGTTCTCGAAGCGACCGGCTTGAAGTTTGAGTGGGAGACCTTTCAGGCCGGCGCCGAGGCTTACGAGAAGTATCACGAATACATTCCTAAAGAGCTGACCGAATCCATTGAGCGCACTCGCGTCGGGCTCAAGGGGCCTGTGACTACGCCGGTGGGCGGCGGCTTTGCCAGCATCAATGTGGCGCTGCGCAAGCAATTCGAGCTTTACGCCAACTTTCGCCCGATTCAGAATCTGCCGCACATTCCGACTCGCTACCCCGATGTCGACCTGATCATCGTGCGCGAGAACACAGAGAGCCTGTACTCGGGCATTGAGCACGAAGTGGTGCCCGGAGTGGTGGAGAGTTTGAAGATCATTACCGAGAAGGCGTCTACCCGCATTGCACGTTTCGCCTTCGAGTACGCGCGCAAGCACAAGCGAAAGAAGATTCATGCCATCCACAAAGCCAACATCATGAAGCTTTCGGATGGCTTGTTTTTGCGCTGTTGCCGCATCGTAGCGAAAGAATATCCCGAGATTACCTATGGCGAACACATTGTGGACAACACTTGCATGCAACTGGTGATGAATCCCTACCAGTACGACATGCTGGTGATGGAAAATCTTTACGGCGACATTATCTCCGACCTGTGCGCGGCCTTCGTGGGCGGCTTGGGCTTCGTGCCCGGCGCCAATATCGGCGACAGCTGCGCCATCTTCGAAGCCGTACATGGCTCGGCGCCGGATATTGCCGGCAAGAACATCGCCAATCCCACGGCCGTAATTCGCTCGGCTCACCTTATGCTGCTGCATCTTGGCGAAATGGAAGCGGCCAGCAAGATCAGCCGCGGGCTGGAGCACGTTTATCGCACCAAAGACAAGCTGACCCGCGACGTCGGCGGTAAAGCGGGCACGATCGAGTTCGCCGATTTTGTGATTGAAGCCATGCATGGCGAAAAAGCCGTGCCCCAGGCAGCCGCACAAGACCGACGGCGACCGGGCCCATGAGGCATCGATGAACGCCTCTCCGGCAATTTCCTTTACGTCTTTCGTTGACGGAACCTCGCACTTTGAGTAACATTCCTCGGCATTAAGGGACACGGGGGATGGCGATCCGAAATCGGCGTATTGGAGTGGTGTTGTTCCAGCTCGGCGGACCCGACACACTGGAAGCCATTGAACCTTTTCTTTTTAATCTGTTTTCCGACCCCGATATTATTGACTTTCCCTTCGCTCGCCTTGCACGAAAGACCCTCGCCAAGCTGATTTCCACCACTCGCGCCAAGAAAGTTCAACATCACTACGCGGCGATTGGCGGAGGTTCGCCCATCCGGCGGTTTACCGAGCAGCAAGCCCGGGCATTGGAATCGGCCCTCGAGGCATCGGATATCGAAGCGCGTTGTTTCGTGGCTATGCGCTACTGGCATCCGTTTACCGGCGAAGCCATGGCAAAACTGCTCGCGGCGGACTGCGATGAAATCGTATTGCTTCCGCTCTATCCACAATATTCCCGCACCACGACCGGCAGCAGCTTGAACGAATGGCAGAAGCTGCGCGGCGATTGTTTCGGACGGCTTCCCATACATTGCGTTCCGGATTTCTATCGCCACCCGCTCTACCTTGATGCGTTCGTGGAAAGAATCGAGCAGGCGCTGGCGCGGTTCGCGCGTCCCGAGGATCCGGAGATCGTCTTTAGCGCGCACAGCGTTCCTCAGAGCGTGATCGACATGGGAGATCCCTACCAGCGGCAGATCGAAGAGACCGTGGAACTGCTGATGCGGCGCGGCGGATGGTGCAACCCGCATCGTCTCTGCTATCAGAGCAAAGTCGGCGCTAGCAAATGGTTGCAGCCGTCTCTGCATGCCACGCTCCGGGATTTGGCTCGCGGGGGCGCGCGCGGAATCTGCGTGGTTCCCATCGCATTTGTTTCAGATCACGTGGAAACGCTGGGGGAAATTGATCACGAAGCGCGTAAGGAAGCCGCCGCACTCGGCATTCCGCAGTTTGAAATCACTGCCGGGCTGAATGATTCACCTACATTCATAGCGGCGCTGGCCGATCTAGTGGCCCGGGCCGTGGGAGCTGATTTGCATCATGCTGCGGCAGCACACGAGGCTCCGACAAGCTGTTCGGCGGCCGCGGATTGATGTTTTGGGAGTGAATCATTTCAAGGTAAGGGTGTAATAGTACCGGGCTCCGCATACCAACGCACTCGTGAGGTAGGACGGATGGCAGACGAGTACCAAACCGCAGCCGATGGCGTTCGTGGTCGGCTTCCTGTATTGCCGAGGGCGGCGTTGAATCCCTCGGTGATCGCAGCCGAACAGGCGTACCGCAAGCGTTCTGGCCTGCCTCTCCTCACGGACGACGATATTGCCAATCTAAAAGCCGGCGTGCCTATGGCATGGGAGGCAGCTGCCGCGGGAGGTGCGCCGGTCGCGGCGCCGCCGGCTGCCGCTCCGGTCGCACCGCCGCCGGCTGCCGCCGCCCCCTCTGCCCCGGCGGCTTCTCCTGGAGGAGTTTCTGGTGGCGCCATCAGCGCTGAAGTCGCGAAACAGGTCGCAGCTGGAAAGAAATGGAGCAAGTCGTCGATCGCGGCAGAACAGGCACGCCGCAAACGCAACAACCTTTCACCATTGAATGATGCGGAGATCACCGCCCTGCTGGGCGAGCCTGCCGCTCCAGCGGCGGCACCGGTTGCCGCGGGGGCGACTCCGGTGGGGGCGACTCCCGCTGCGGGCGCCGCGCCGCGACCTTCAGTTCCTGCGGTGACCAGTTCCGCGGCGGCTTCCGTTGCTCGCGGAGGCGCGGCGACGAAATACGTGGGCACTCCGGCAGTGGGCACCTCGAAAGCCGCAGCCGCTGGCGGCGTGGCGGCCATCGGTCCTACCGACAACGACGTCAACCAGCAGCGCCGGCAGTTTGTGTGGAGCGCGGTGGCGGCGTTCTTGGTCGCTTGGTTTCTGGCCTTCTTCCGATTCTTCTTGCCGCGCACGCTGTTCGAGCCCGCGACCAGCTTCAAGATCGGCTATCCCTCTGACTTCGGCCTGGGCGTGGACACCAAGTTCCAGCAGAAGTACCGCATCTGGGTCGATCGCACACCGGACCGCTTGTTCGTGATCTACGCGCGCTGCACCCACTTGGGCTGCACGCCCGATTGGAAGCCTGCGGAGAATAAATTTAAGTGCCCCTGCCACGGCAGCGGATACGACAGTGAAGGTATCAACTTTGAGGGCCCGGCGCCGCGGCCCATGGATCGGGCGCACGTAGAAGTCGCCCCCGATGGCCAGATTCTGGTGGACGTTTCCAGACTGTACTCCTGGCCGAAAGGTGGAACGGATGCCTTCAATGATCCGGGCGCGTATCTACCAGGGTAGCAATTCCGTAGAGACGTTGCTTGCAACGTCTCTGCTACGCGATGCGAAGAAAGACGTAGCAAGCTACGTCTCTACAGTGCGAGAGGAAATTAGAGGTAACAATGGCTGAAGAAAATCCAAACGGCAAGAACGGCAAAGACGTAAGCCTGGTCGAGCGGGTCGCCGCCGGAATCAAAGAGGACGTTCAATCCCTTAAGACCGATATGCCGGCGAAAGCCAAGGAGCAGATCGAAGGGCTGAAAGACCCGACCAAGACCCAGGTCTACACTTCCATCTTCCGCCACAAGCACGATGACACTCCGCGCAATCGCGCGCTGGGCGTGCTTTCCAACGTCTTCCTGCATTTGCATCCGGCCAAGATCAATCGCGACTCGGTGCGCTACAGCTACACCTGGGGCATGGGCGGGATCACCTTTTATCTATTCATTGTGCTGACCTTCACCGGTGTGCTGCTGATGTTTTATTACCACCCCAGCAAGGTGCAGGCCTTCCGCGACGTTTTGTATCTCGAGCACGACGTTCCTTTCGGAAAGATCTTGCGCAACATGCATCGCTGGGCGGCGCACTTGATGGTGATCGCCGTCTGGCTGCACATGTTCCGCGTCTTTCTCACCGGCTCGTATAAAAAGCCTCGCGAGTTTAACTGGAACATCGGAGTGCTGCTGCTGGTGCTGACGTTGCTGCTCTCCTTCACCGGCTACCTGCTGCCCGACGACCAACTGGGCTTCTGGGCAGTCACGGTGGGAACGAACATGGCGCGCGCCACGCCTCTCCTGGGCAACGAAGGCCCGTTCGGGCATCAGCTGGGAATGACCCCATACAACGACGTGCGTTTTGGCTTGCTGGGCGGCTCGATTGTGGATGCGAATGCTTTGCTGCGCTCGTATATCTGGCATTGCATCGGCATTCCGATTGTGGCTTCCGTGCTGATGATCGTGCATTTCTGGCGAGTGAGAAAAGATGGTGGCATTTCGGGTCCAGCGCCAGTAATGCTGGAAGCCGAAGCGGATAAGCCAAGGCGATCGGCGTAGTACGCCCTGTAGAGACGTTGCTCGCAACGTCTCTGTCTGCGGCGCGTTAGTTGATTACGCGCGAGACGGTCGGATACGCGGTGCTTGCCAGACGTAGCCAAGCTACGTCTCTACGGTGAAACTTTATGGACTGGCATCAACTTTGGGAAATCGCTTCCGCCCCGGACAATGTGCCCATCGTCGGGCTGATTCCGCTGTTGGTCTTCTATATCTATCTGGCATGGAAGCAAGCCGACGGCAACGACAAGCTGATCGCCGAATTGGAAGCCGACCCCGCGCTCGCCAAGACTCATCATCGCAAGACCTGGCCATTCCGCCCGGGCTGGCAAAAAGAAATCCACGTTTGGCCGTTCCTGCTGCGCGTCGAATTTCTCGCCGCCATTATCGTGACTATCGTCCTCATGGTTTGGTCGATCACGCTGAGCGCGCCGCTCGAAGAGCCGTCAAATCCCAACCTGACCATGAATCCGGCGAAAGCGCCCTGGTACTTTCTCGGCTTGCAGGAAATGCTGGTTTACTTCGATCCCTGGATCGCCGGCGTGGTGATGCCGACGCTCATCATCGTTGGCCTGATGGTGATTCCGTACGTCGATACCAATCCCATGGGCAGCGGTTACTACACCTGGAAGCAGCGCAAGTTCGCCATTTCCACATTCTTATTCGGCTTCATCATTCTGTGGATCGCGATGATTCTGATCGGCACGTTCATTCGCGGCCCTGGTTGGCAATGGTTTTGGCCGGGGCAGACGTGGGATCACAATCGGCTGATTTACGAGGTGAACCGCGATTTACCGGACCTGTTTGGTATTACTTCGAACCTGGCGAAGGCCATCTTTGGCGCGATTGTGGTCGGCGGGTATTACCTGGTGGGCGGGTTCATTGTGCACGCGCTGTTCCGCCGCTACAACCCGAAAGACTACAAGCGCATGAGCTTGCTGCAGTATTCCATCGTGAACTTCTTTTTGCTCTCGATGGTCGCGCTGCCCATCAAGATGAGCTTGCGCCTGCTGTGGCACATCAAGTATGTGTGGATCACGCCGTGGTTTAACGTGTGAAAAGAGGCAATCGGCACTTAGCATTTGGCAGTTGGCCGTCGAGAATTCCCGCCTCGACTGGAACCACCGGAAATCCTAACGGCCAATTGCCAAGTGCGCATTGCTAACTGCTGAACTTCAACCGCCAACGACTAAGGGAGATTTCGGTGCCTGAGCAACCTATCCCAGAGCAAGACCCGCTGGTAAACAAGTCCTATGCCACGTGGTACGTAGTGTCCATGGCGCTGCTGATGGTCACTTTGTTCTGGGCGCTGTGGGATGAGGATTACGGGCAGCGGCCATGGAAGGCGTATCAACATGTCTGGCAGACCCGCTATCTCGCGCTGCTGAGCAAGGAAAGCCCGAAGTCCGCGGCTGACCAAACCGCGATCGAGAAGAGTCCGGAGTATCAGGAGCTGCAGCGCGAGTACGACCGCGTAAAACAGCAGACCAGCGCTCAAGTAGCGCAGATCACTGCACAGGTGGCCGAGGCCAACGGCAGGCTGCTGGCCGTGCGCGCCGTCTTCACCGACCGGCGGGCTTACGTGAATGCCCTGAATTACGACATTGAAACCGAAACCAGCGCCTCCGCGAAAAAGAGAATTCAGAACGAGTTGGATGAGTACAAGAACGAACTGGCCACGGTGAAGTTTCCCGATGGCACCCGGAAGCAATACGACTTCAGACAACTCGAAGAAGCATTCAACCAAGCCAACGACGAAAAGAACCGGCTCAGCCTGGAGCTGGGCGCGGTACTCAAGCCGGTCACTGACGCCAACACCAAGATGCAGGCCTACCTCACCGACCACATGGTGGACCTCACGCCCGAGCAAATCGATGGGTTGAAAAAGAAAACGGAAGAGTGGGACCCGAAGATCATTCAAATCAACGTCGCCGATGCCAATATCGTGGACCGCTGCGAATCCTGCCACACGGGAACGCGCGAGCTGCTGCACATCACCCCCGCGTCCATGATGGCGCCCGGGGAGAAGCATCCCGACGAATACGCCCGCGCCTTCGTCAGCCATCCCGAGCCTAAGCTGCTAGCTATTCACGATCCCGACAAATTCGGCTGTTCGCCCTGCCACAACGGCAACGGGCGCGCCACCACCAGCGTCGAAAAGGCGCACGGAAACTACGAGCACTGGCTGTGGCCGCTCTATCCTCCGCAGAACGTCGAAGCCGGCTGCCAAACCTGCCATGCCGCCGATATGGTGCTGGCCAGCGGTGGCACGGAATGGAAGGTCATCGACGAAGGAAAAGACCTGTTCCGGCAAAAAGGCTGCATGGGCTGCCATCGCTATGAGGGCTACGACCGTGAGCCCGAGCAATTGAACAACATCGCCCAGCAGATCAAGTTGCTCGACCAGCAAAAGATCGACAACCTGAAGCAGGCCGCCGACCTAATGAAGCAGGCCGATGCGGCCCAGACCAACGAGGAGGCGAACGAACTCAACGACGAAGCCATCGCCCTCAAAGTCGCCAACAGCAAGAGCGATGGCCGCCTGCAGCAGCTGGAGTTTGAAACGCACAATCTGATGCAGGATGTAAAGAAAGTCGGCCCTAATCTTAAAGATATTCGTCTCAAGCTGAACAAGAACTGGATTCCGGTCTGGGTAAAGAAGCCAACGGACTTCCGGCCTACAACGAAGATGCCGAATTTTCGGCTTAATGATGAGCAGGTTCACGCCATCACGGCCTATCTCTGGCAATCCGCGCTCACCGATTCCCTTCCCCACCAAAAGCCGGGCAACGCCGATCACGGTAAAGAGCTATTTGAAACTCGCGGCTGCATGGCGTGCCACTCCATGGGCGACGGCGACCAGATGCAGGGCGGAACCTTCGCGGCGAATCTGAGCCGCGAAGGTGAGAAGGCCAATTACGATTACCTGGTCCGCTGGATCCACAACGCCCGCGAGCGCACGCGTCCTTATTGTCCGTACGAGAAGAAAGACATCGGACCCGAGGACTACGCCAAGAAAGGCCTGCCCTATCAATTCGACTTGCAGCACAGCAAGTGTCCCAATGACGGCCATGAACTGCAAGTGCAGAACATGACGGTGATGCCCAGCTTGCGCCTGAGCGAGGAAGACGCGCAGGACATCGCTTCGTACTTAATGTTGCAGAAGCGCCAGGAGCCCTCGGCTTACGCTGACGCTTCTTACATGGACGATCCCAAGCTGAAAGACGAAGGCAAGAAGTGGATTCGCCAATTCGGCTGCGCCGGCTGCCACGAAATCGCCGGCCTCGAAGATGAGGGCCGCATCGGCACCGAACTCACGCAGGAGGGCAGCAAGCCGATCGAGCGCCTCGACTTCGCGCTCTTCACTGTGCCTGCGGAGCGCGGCACCGAAGAACCGATCACCGATCCGGAAGATCTGGCGCGTCTGCCCGAAGGCCCGGCCAAAGGCCCTTGGTACAGCTTGAAGGGCTTCTTCGAGCACAAACTGGCCGAACCCAATGTCTACGACAAGGGCAAAATCAAGGGGCCCATGGAAGTTCTGCGCATGCCCAACCTGCACCTTAATAAGGAGCAGATTCAGTCTCTGACCACGTTCCTATTGGGCAGCCAGCAGACTTCCCTGCCCGACAGCTATCAGTACAAGCCCGGCGACTCGCGCCACGACATTCAAGAAGGCTGGTGGATCATCAAGAAATACAACTGCATGGGCTGTCACCAGTTCATCCCCGGCCAGCGCACGGTGATGATGGGCCTCAGGCAGTATCAGGACATGCAGGAGCAACTGCCTCCGAAGTTACTGACGGAAGGTGCGCGCGTCGACCCCGAATGGCTGCGCAAATTCCTGACCAATCCGGCGTTGAGCGACACTGACACCAATCGCAACGGCGTGCGGCCATACATCAAGATCCACATGCCGACGTTCTATTTCTCGGACAACGAACTGCGAACGCTGGTTCGATTTTTCGAAGCGCTGTCGCAGCAGCCGATGCCCTATATTCCGGAGCAGGTGCCGGTGCTGACCACGCAGGAAACGGGCATGGCGCGGGCGTTGTTCTCGAGCGCTGCCGCGCCTTGTTTGAAGTGCCACGCCACCGGCGATCCGCAGCATGACAAAATCGCCACGGCGCCCAACTTCCTGCTGGCGAAAGAGCGCCTAAAGCCGGACTGGGCCGAGCGCTGGATCACCGACCCGCAAGCCATCAGCCCCGGTACTTCCATGCCCTCCGGCTTGTTCCGGCAGCAGGAGAATGGCCAGTGGGTGTTCGCCGGGCCAACACCGCCGTCGTTCCAGGGCTATACAAAGGACCACACCAAGCTGCTGGTGAATTACATCTTCCAGTTGACCGCGGACGAGCAACGGCGCGTGGCCGCGGCTCGGGCACAGCCGCGTTCGGCGTTGCAGCCCCCGGGCAAATCACATTCTGCAGCCGGCGGAGGTTCGCAGTAGAATGTGCAGTTCCGTAGAGACGTACCTCCGCTACGTCTCTGCTTTCGACCGCAGATGCCGGTGGGAACAGACGCATCCATGCTCTGCGCAGCGAGACGTAGCTAAGCTACGTCTCTACAGTTTCGAAATCGACTTGCAAATAACTAGAAGAAAGGGCGACATCATGAATAAGAAAACCATAGCGATGCTAGGACTCCTCTGCCTTATCGGCCTCGGCTTGTTGGCGGCCTGTAGCAAAAAAGAAGAGGCCCCAGCGGCCGAGCAACCCGCGTCCGGCGCAATGGCGCCCGCGGCCACTCCCATTGACCCCAATACCGTGGCCAGCGTGAACGGCACGGTCAAATTCGACGGCGCCGCTCCCAAAGCCGGCAAAATCGACATGAGCCAGGACCCGGCCTGCAAAGGCACCAACACCGCCGAGACCGTAGTCGTCGATGGCGGCAAACTGGCCAATGTTTTCGTTTACGTGAAGGACGGCTTGGGCAGCCGAACGTTCGATACTCCCAAGGACCCCGTCACCATCGACCAGCAAGGCTGCAAGTATCATCCGCATGTGCTGGGGGTGATGGCGGACCAGAACATCGAGATCAAGAATGACGATATGACCACGCACAACATCCATCCCACGCCGGCGGCCAATCGCGAGTGGAACGAGTCGCAGCCGCCGCAGACCGCGCCCCTCGAGAAGAGCTTCGCCCGCGAGGAAATCATGCTGCCGGTAAAATGCAACCAGCACCCGTGGATGAAGATGTACATCAACGTGGTGAAGAGCCCGTTCTACGCGGTCACCGGCCCGGATGGGAAGTATGAGATCAAGGGCCTGCCGCCGGGCGATTACACGCTGGCTTTCGTTCAGGAAAAGCTGGGCGAGCAGGATCAAAAAGTCACCCTGGCCGCCAAAGATAGCAAGACAGTGGACGCAAGTTTCAAGCAGTAAGAACCAATTCGCGGTGAGGCCGCCTCCAGCGGCCCACTCTCCAGTAAGCCTTTCCGCTCCGTAGAGACGTAGCTAGCTACGTCTCTACGGTGGGCAGCCGTCCCGAGGGCATTCCGCTCTCGGGCGCTACAATGATGTGTCATGGAATCAAGGAGCCGTAATCTGAATCCCGCGTCCGCACCCTACAATCGCGCGCTGCACCATTTCGCAGTCTTCACCGCCTGCGCGACGTTTATCCTCATCGTCGCCGGCGCTCTGGTCACCAGTAATGATGCCGGCCTTTCGGTCCCAGACTGGCCCACGTCGTTTGGTTCGCTTTACAAGATTCCGCGCATGGTTGGCGGCGTGCGGTTCGAGCACACTCACCGCATGATCGCCGAGTTCATTGGCCTGCTAACCATCGTGATCGCCGTCTGGACATGGCGCAGCGACCGTCGCCGCTGGATGAAAGCCCTGGGAGCCGGCGCACTGGCGACCGTGATCGCTCAAGGGGTTCTCGGCGGCATCACCGTTCTGTTCTTTCTGCCGCCGCTGGTCTCTTCTGCCCACGCCGCCCTGGGTCAAACATTCTTCTGCATCGCGGTCGCCATTGCTTTCTTTACCGGACGTAATTGGGTAGCTTGTGAACCGCCGCAGACGGAACCGGACGAACGCCATCCCACGCTACTGACACTGACATTCCTTTCGATCTTCATCCTCTATGTGCAGTTATTTCTCGGCGCCATGTTCCGCCATCACGGCATGAGCTGGTGGCCGCATGTCCTCGATGCCCCGCTGGGGGCGATTATCCTGACCTGGACCGCGATTCGTGCCCTGACGCAATACTCGGAAAGCCAAGCCATCCGCCGTCCCGCCATGCTGGTAATCTGGCTGCTGATCGCGCAACTGTGTCTGGGCTTTCTGGCATTTGTGACCCGCGTCGCGTGGGGTCACGATGCAGTTCAACCGGAATTGCCGATGGTGTTATCGACGGTCGCCCATGTGGCGGTTGGGGCCCTGTTGCTGGCCACTACCGTCATTCTGTCGCTGCAAGTCTGGCGCTACGTTCCGGCGGAGCTAAGGGAAAGAATCCCAAACGGGAAGACTTTGTCCATGAACCCGGCCACCACTTCGCGCAGCAGAGCGGTCTAGAGGGTAGAATACCCTGTGACCCCGAACGCACCCGCTTACGACGTACCCGGCATCGAGGTGGACTCCGCCCCCGCGCCACCTTCTGTAATCTCCGTGCAGAACATCGTGCACCGTTACGATCGCCGCGTGGCGCTCGACGGAGTCTCTTTCGACGTTCACGGCGCCGAGTTGTTTGGATTGCTAGGCCCGAATGGCAGTGGCAAGACTACTTTGTTCCGGATTCTTTCCACCTTGATGGTTCCTTCGAGTGGCCGCGCCGTTGTCCAGGGGCACGATGTGGCTGCGGACCCCAGCGCGCTTCGCCGGCAGATTGGCGTTGTTTTCCAGGCGCAGAGCATCGACATCAAGCTGACCGCGGCGGAGAATCTGTGGCATCAGGGCCATCTTTACGGCCTGTCGGGTGCGCCGCTGAAGGCGCGCATTGCCGAGATGCTAAATCGCGTAGGACTGGCGGACCGCGCCGGCGAGAGGGCGGAAACTTTTTCCGGCGGCATGCAGCGGCGGCTGGAGCTGGCCAAGGGTCTGCTGCACCATCCTTCGGTCTTGCTGCTCGATGAACCGACCACCGGGCTCGATCCCGGCGCCCGCCGCGATCTTTGGCAATACTTGCGAATCTTGCGCGACGAAGAACGCGTTACCGTGATTGTCACAACTCACCTGATGGAAGAGGCCGATCGCTGCGACCGCCTCGCCATCCTGAATGAGGGCAAACTCGTGGCTTTGGGAACGCCGGCGGAGTTGAAGCAGGAAATCGGCGGCGACGTGATCCTTCTCGATACCTCGCATCCCGACGCCGTCGCTCAAGGCATTCGCGAGCGCTTCAACGTCAATGCCGCGGTGCTCGAAGGCCAGGTTCGCCTGGAGCGCAAGAATGGACATCGCTTTATCACCGATCTAGTCGAAAGCTTCCCGGGAGAAATCGAAGCCATCTCGGTGAGCAAGCCGTCGCTGGAGGATGTTTTCATCCGCCGCACCGGCCACAAATTCTGGATTGAAGGGCAAAGTGAAGCGTAGCGAAAACAAGAACACGGTAGCGCCGGCGTCTCGCCGGCTGTCCTAAGGGCGTCTCGCCCTCAGCGACTGAGACGCTGGCTAGAACACGGAAGAGACCTAACGTATGATGATCGCTCTCTCGGTCGTGCTCGCACTGTTTCCCCTGCTCGGCATCGGCTGGATCGCCGAAAACGGCAGTTTCACTACGGTGGACGGCTTGTTCACCACGCTCATTCTGCTGACCCTTTCCGGCATTCTTTTCCTCAACGCATTCCTGGATATCCGCAAGCGGTTGCGGCCCAAAGCCGAAGCCTCGCCCGCGGAGAAGACCGCCTGACATGGCTACGCAAACCACCACTCTCGCCGCCTTGCCCATCACAAACGGAGTGAGCTTGCCCGCCTTCACGCTGTGGTGGCGGGAAGTGGTGCGCTTCTACCGGCAACGCGCTCGCGTGGTGGGAGTCATCGCATCGCCTCTGCTGTTCTGGCTGGTCATCGGCTCGGGCTTCGGCACATCGTTCCGCTCGGGCGACACCTCCGGCCAACACTATTTGGAATACTTCTATCCTGGCGCGCTCATCATGATCGTCTTGTTCACGTCAATTTTCACCATGATGTCGGTGATCGAAGACCGCAAGGAAGGATTCTTGCTCTCCGTGCTGGTCGCTCCAGTTTCACGCGCCGCCATCGTGTTTGGCAAAGTTCTCGGCGGGACCACGCTGGCGACCATTCAAGGATTGATCTTTCTACTTTTCGCGCCGCTGCTGGGCATTCACCTGAATGTTGTTCAACTGTTGCTGATCGTGCTGACGATTTTTCTGGTTTCGTTCTCGCTCACCGCCCTGGGCTTCGCCATCGCCTGGCCCATGGATTCCAGCCAGGCTTTTCATGCCATCATCAATTTGTTCTTAATTCCGCTTTGGCTGCTCTCGGGAGCGCTATTTCCCCTGTCCGGCGCATCGAGCTGGCTGAAGCTGCTGATGCAAATTAATCCCCTGACCTATGGCGTGGAAGCCCTGCGCGATTTGCTCTATCCCGCGAGCACCGCGGTGTTTTCTTTGCCGGAATCGATGGCCACGCTGCTCCTGTTCACGCTGTTCATGTTCGGCCTGTGCTTCGTTATGGTGAACCGCCGCAGCACCAAACCAGGCGCATGATTGCCGCTGCTTCAATCCTTGTCATTCCGAGCGGAGCGAGGAATCTGCTTTTGTTCTTGGTCACGCCAGGCACCCTGGGCAAATACGCCATCTACCCGGTCATCGACGCCAGCTTGAACGGCACCAGCGCCGTGCTGCTCTTCATCGGCCGCAACTTTATTCTGCGTGGGCGTGAGGCCGCGCACCGTGCCTGCATGATTGCCGCCGTCGTGACCTCAACTTTGTTCTTAACCTCCTACGTTTACTTTCACGCCCATGTGGGCTCGGTGCATTTTCAGAGACAAGGCTGGGTGTGGCTTGTATACCGTACCATTCTGTTTTCTCATGTGATTCTTGCCATCGTGATTGTGCCTATGGTCATCATCACCTTAAGCCGGGCTCTGCGCGACCGCTTCGACCGTCATCGCGCCATCGCCCGCTGGACCTGGCCGCTGTGGATGTACGTCTCCCTCACCGGCGTCCTCGTCTACTTCATGCTTTATCATTGGTTCACGGCATAGAAGCAAACGCCACGGATTTGCACGGATTACACGGATTTGTTTCTTGGTTTTTTGGGTTCGGTGTATCCGTGTGATTGGTGAAAATCCGTGGCTAGTCTTTGACTAACGCAAATGGCCATCGTAAGGCTCAAAATCGACGTCTCCGGCACGGTGGGCGACGAAGCCTGGCGCGAAATCCGCCAGTATGACGAAATCCTAAGCGCCGACTTCGGCCCGCAATTCGGCAGCGGCGGCCGCTGCAACCACTCTCCTGACGCGCCGCACAACCAAGGCGAATGGATCGGCGCCGAAATCCGCCTGGAGACGCCGCTGCTGGCCCAATACGCCGTCTCCCACTACCTGGAGCAGGAACGCGTCATAGACGCGGATGTGGTGGAGTAGAACTCTTCTTCACTAACCCAACGGGTGCCCAGCCTTTTTCGCGTTCTTTGCGAAAAGGGTGGGCGAAAACGGAGCACGACGGAGCCGCGAGTGCCCCTCCTAGTCGCGTCCTGTGCGAGGGTGGGTTGACGGCGCTCGCACACCAACTCGTCGCAATACCTACGGACGCCCGCGCTCAAATGGCATAATCTCTTCCGTGGCGTCTATAACTCAACTCCCCGCGCAAAGCACGCTGCGGCAGGTTCATCGTGTTCAAGCTGTCACGATTGCCTGGATGAGCGTCGAGGCCGCCCTATCGCTGTACGCGGCGTGGCGAGCCCACAGCCCGGCCCTGGCTGCCTTTGGCGGTGACAGTGCGATTGAATTGCTGTCAGCCGTGGTTGTGCTGTGGAGCTTCCGTCCCGGCAATTCCGGCCACGCCCAGCAACGTGCGGCGCGTATCTCGGGCGCGTTGCTGTTCGCGCTGGCCGCGTACGTAGTCTTGGCATCGGCGTTCTCTTTGCTCGGCTACATCGAACCCAAACCGAGCCTTCTGGGGATTGCGGTCCTGGCGGCGGCAACGCTCATCATGCCCGTGCTTGCCCGGGAGAAACGCCGCCTGTCCGCTCTGACCGGAAGCGCCGCTCTGCGCGCCGACGCTGCCGAGTCCGCCCTGTGCGCCTACCTCTCCATCATTGCGCTGGCGGGTATCGCGGCGCATGCCATCTGGCACATCGCCTGGGCTGATCCGGTTGCGGCCTTGGCCATTACGCCGTTCATTGTGTTCGAAGCTCGCGAGGCCATGCGCGGCAAAGCCTGCGGCTGTTGTTGATCGGGCGAACCGCCACGTGCGGCCACGCCGTCTGGCGCGCTACGGTTTTCCGCGCTCTCGGCGAAGAAACCCGGGTACGGGACCGACGAACAGCTACTCATGACGCTCGTCAGCACCGGAGCGCTCTTCCCTTGTCCGATAATCTGCCCATGCCGACGGCGCAAGTTCGTCGAACCCGCGGCAGCTATGGAAGACGGCGGTAAGGCAATGAAGATTAATGTCAAAGGCACGGCGCATGGGGGCTTCTCGGTCTTGAATTGCCCAAGTGGTCAGGACGTCCTCGGGCCCGCCGGTGAAGTGCGGAAACCCAACAGTGTAGTCATAGGGTTCGTCGGCCGACCGGGAACTGGCGACGGTGTTGACTTCATATCCAAAAGGAATAAGGCCGTCGTATCGGCCCAAGCGATCGTTCCTCAGACATCCTGCTGCTGTCCTGCTTCGACTTAGCTTGCCTCCGCTGACCTCAAAACGCGCATAGACTACCCACGGCCGAATACCGAGATACCTGAGGCTCGTGTACAGCATTTCCCCTTTTCGTCCTTGAAACGGAAGCCATTGTAGCGTCCTGATCCAGATTTCAAAAGTGCAATCTCGAACCGTGCAGACGGGTGCAGGCTGGACATTCGTTACATGCAGCCTTCCTTGCGAGTCCTCAAAGGGCACGCTGTAACGTGGAAGCTGCAGAAGCGGGAACTGCTGAACCGCAGCCCCATCGTGGCGGTTCACGAAGTCGCGGACTTCCTGAAAGTCGGCGGTTGCGAAGGGAAATGACTTCAGGTCGGCGATCAGGCGTTCTGCCTTTCGGCGTTGACTAAGAGAGTGAAAGTACAAGAAAAGCCAACCGCAGGAAAGAGCCAGGAGCAACATCCACGCAGCGAGACGAACCCCCCGCTCCACCGGATGCGAAGTGCGCGCGCCTTGCAAAACCGCCTCCTACATTCTCTAAATGGTTAGACTCCCAGTAGCAAGCCTAAGGTTCCCATGCTTGGGTGACGTGGCAGTGCTCTTCTTCCAGCACCATGCGAGGTGAGTCATTCGCTTCGTTCACGCCCCAATCTGCTATATTTCCATCCCGGAGTCTCTATGTCGGTCCTCCCGAATTCCCCTGCGCCGGCGCTAAGTCCTAACCCCGAACTCGCCGGCCCGCCCGCCAAATCCCGCCCCCACATGACCACCCGCAACCGCATTCTCTTTCTGGCCACCGCCTGGCTCATTCTGCTGATGCCGCTATGGTTCTGGTGGTACACGTGGTTTGGGCGGCCGCTTTCGAATCAGACCTTGCAGGAATATTTGCATGACGACCACCGGCCGCGGCACATTCAGCAGGCGCTGGTGCAGATGGGCGAGCGCATGAGCCGGCATGATCCGGCGGTCGCGCAGTGGTATCCCGACGCGATACGTCTGGCGACTTATCCGGAGGAGCAGGTTCGCAACACCGACGCCTGGCTGATGGGGCAGGACACTTCGATTGCGGGCTTTCACCAGAGCCTGCTGAAAATGCTGAACGATCCTTCGCTGATGGTGCGCGGCAATGCGGCCTTGTCGTTGGTGCGCTTCGGCGATGCCAGCGGACGTCAGCAAATTGTCGCGTTGTTGCAGCCCGCAAAGGTGCTGGCGCCCGACGGCAAAGTCACCGACGCCAGCGCGCCCGGCACCAGCATTCGCCAAGGCGGCATTGTCGCCAAAGTGGAAATCGGTGGACACACCACGGAATTGCGCTCGCCAATTTCCGGGCGAATTCGAACTCTTTCGGCGGTTGCGGGACAACAGGTTCATGCCGGGGACGTGATTGCCGTCATCGATCCGGGAACGGAGCAAGCGTGGGAAGCGCTGCGCGGGCTCTATCTCGTCGGCCAACTCGAAGATCTGCCCGCCGTTCAACCCTACGAGCGCGACGTGCCTGACATCTCGGATCAGGTGCGGCAGCAAGCGGTGCTGACCGAGCAGGCGATTCGGGAGCGGGGGAAGTAGCGCGGGCACCGGCCGTAGAGACGTAGCTAGCTACGTCTCTACAGTTGCTCGATGCTACGCGCCGAAGCCTCTCGCTAAATCGGCATCACGCCGACTTCTTTCTCAATCTCGACCGTGTCGACCATGACAATCGCATCCCAGGGGCAGCCGTCGAGGAAGCAGCCGTCGGGACCCTTGCTGATGCACTTCTTGCAGCCGATGCACTGAATGGGGTCCACCTGAATGCGGCCAAATGGCGGATGGTCTTCGTCCGGCACCCAGAACATGCAGTCTTCCACCGGACAGTATTCCACGCAGGCGGGCGAGCCGGCGCAGCCAGTGCAGCACTCGGTAATGACGGCCAACTCTTTCGGCTTTTTTTTGCGCGGGGTGGTGAGGCCTTTGGACTTAGGCTCGAATTTCATCTCGTCAGGGACGAGTCCAGGGTTGGTCAAGGCCGCTTCTGACATGCGCGAGATTATAACCTAGGGCTTGGCCTTTGGCACTTGGGATTTGCCTGTGGAATGCTCGCTATCTTCTTACGGGCGCTGGGGTTAAAGGCATAGGCGGCAATTGCCGATGATAGAACGTATGTCGGCTGCAAAATCCGCTGGAAGCAAGACCGGGGTTCGCCGCTGGCAGCGCTTTCAGGTGGATGTCCCCGTCCGCGTCATCGTCAAGAAAGAAACCAAGGTGGTGCTCCTTGACGGGCGCGGCAGTTCGCTCAACGAAGGTGGCATGGCGGTATATGTTGGCGCGGAATTCAAGCTCGGCGACCAGATCGCCGTGGAATTCACTCCGGCGTACTCGCCGCCCATTCGCGTGGAAGCCAAGGTCTGCAATCGCACCGGCTACACGTTTGGGCTTGAGTTCCTCGTCGAAACCAGCCCGCAGCAGGAACAAGCTGCCATGCTGCGTGTTCATCTGGCTACGCTGGCCGGGCCGGTGGAAAGCTGACCCTCCAATTCTCACCAACTCCCGAAAGGAAGCCACGGATTCACACTGATTTTCACGGATTCAACCTCGGCGAAAGCCCCAAAAGAAAAATCCGTGGCTGATTTCTCTTGCCGCTAAACCGCACCCGCCGCTTTCTGATATATTGACCATCCAGCCCCTTGGAGAATCCAGGTCCCAGGTTCGTATTCCGTTTTTCCGGCCCGCGGTTAAAAATCCAGGTTCCAAGCGAAGGCGGAAGGAGCATTTATGGCAGGCAAAGGCGTTAATAAGGTCATTCTAGTGGGCAATCTCGGCAAAGACCCGGAGCTGAAGCACACTCCCAGCGGCACGCCGGTGGCGAAGTTCAGCCTGGCAACCAGCGACCGCTTCAAAGACAAAGAAGGCCAGTGGCAGGACCGCACCGAGTGGCACAACATCACCGCGTGGGCGCGCACGGCGGAGATTGCCGCCGAGTATCTGAAGAAAGGCAGCAAGGTTTACATCGAAGGCAGCCTGCGCACTCACTCCTGGGACGACAAGCAGAGCGGGCAGAAGAAATACATGACTGAGGTCGTGGTCAACGATCTAGTCCTGCTGAGCGGACGCGGCGAGGGCGACGGCGGGTCCAGAAGCGCGAACGGCGGCAACAATTTCGATCAGAGGGCGCCGGAGCCCGAACCGGCAGGAGTGTCTTCGCCGATTAGCGACGAGGATATTCCGTTCTAATGTAGGGGCAAAGGTCTTAACTAACCCAGGTTAGCGCCCAAAACCAGGGCGCGAACCTGGGGCACCCGGCTACACTTACGACGACGCGGATCGGCTGACGGCGGTCACCGATCCGGCGACCAACATGACGCAATATGCATACGACACGGAAGACAACCTGACCTCGATCACCGACGCCAACGGGCACAGTACGCAGTTCGCCTACAACCCGCGCGGCTGGGTGACGCAGACGACATTCCCGTCGTCCTTGGCCGAGAGCTACAACTACGACGCCGTGGGCAATCTGCTGTCGAAGACCGACCGAAAGGGGCAGACCATTCAGTACGTCTATGACGCGCTGTACCGGATGACGCAGAAGAGCTATCCGGATTCAACGGCGGTGGAATATGTGTACGACCTGGTGGGAAAGATTCAGCAGGTGAGCGACCCGACCGGCGCGTACGGCTTTGCCTACGACAACATGGGCCGGCTGATCGGGACGACGACGCAATACGCGTTCCTACCGGGGCAGACCTACACCAATTCCTACACCTACGATGCAGCCTCGAACCGGACGGGCCTGACAGCGCCGGACGGAAGCACGAACACCTACAGCTACGACACGCTGAACCGGCTGAATGGCCTGGCAAATTCGTGGGCGGGAACATTCGGCTTTGGCTACGACGCACTGAGCCGGCGCACGTCGCTGACCCGGCCGAATGGGGTGAACACCAGCTACAGCTACGACTCGCTCTCGCACCTGCTGAGCGTGCTGCACCAGGCCGGCAACACCACGCTGGACGGGGCGAGCTACACCTATGACGCGGCAGGCAATCGTACCGGCAAGGGGAACTATCTGAACGGGACTACGTCGAATTACACTTACGACCCGCTATACCAGCTTACGCAAGTGACCGGAGGGACGACGGAGAGCTACAGCTACGACGCAGTGGGGAACAGGCTGAGTTCCGCAGGGGTGCCCTCGTACAGCTATAACGCGTCGAACGAGCTGACCTCGAATTCGACGGGAAATTACACATACGACGCAAACGGCAATACCCCCTCCGACGCGCAAGGCCGCTCCTTCACCTGGGACTTCGAAAACCGAGTGGTATCAGCGACAGTGCCAGGTTCAGGGACAGTGACATTTAAGTATGATCCGTTCGGGCGGAGAATTGAGAAGAGTTCGTGGCTCGGCACGACGAACTACCTCTATGACGGGATCGACGACATCGAGGAAGTGGACGGCTCCGGAAACATCCTAGCGAGATACACACAAGGCCAGAACTTCGATGAGCCGTTTTCGCAGCTCCGCAGCACTAGTACCAGTTACTTCGAGGCAGATGGCCTAGGTACGATCACTTCGTTGAGCAACCCAGCCGGAGCCGTGGCACAGACGTACATGTTTGACTCGTTTGGGAATCAGATCTCCTCTTCTGGGTCGCTCACAAACGCATTCCGTTACACGGCCCGCGAGTTCGATCCAGAAACGAACCTCTACTATTACCGGGCTAGATACTACGATCCCGTGGGCAGCAGGTTTGTCTCCGAGGACCCTCTGCGGTTTTTCAGTGACATAAACTTCTGACCTGCTCCCCGTTTTCCGAACAAGTCCGAGTATGATTTCGGACGAAGGAAAGGGGAAGGTCGAATGTCGAAGAG